>Ga0302188_10000216_pt1 | contig 48982 bp, 40 predicted proteins | sample II_Bog_E2_1_FD_198783 | JGI IMG/M metagenome (GOLD analysis project Ga0302188, IMG submission 198783) | Peat permafrost microbial communities from Stordalen Mire near Abisko, Sweden - II_Bog_E2_1 | ecosystem: Environmental > Terrestrial > Soil > Wetlands > Peat | place: Sweden: Abisko... | reverse complement strand
TGTTATCATATTAAAATTTAAGATATAAATACTCTAAGATATCTCAAGCAAAATTCCGACCTTATAATTATCATATTCATTATTAGTATATAATTTGTATTGAAATTGAGAGATAATTACTCGAAGTTGAAATCATTTATTTAATCTCATTGATTATTTTATGTATTTTCAGGGTTCTATTCATTAACACTCTCAGACATTTCATAATAAACTTGCACCATCACAGACGATATAGAACTGGCTGCCTCCTTATTCTTAATAGAAGAGAACAGGTTTTATCGTTGATCGGGCGTTAGAATGCATTTTTTAATTTTAAGGCAAGCCAGGATAATTCCATAAAAAATATCCTCACCAGAGTAACAACTCAGCTCAGGAATGCTTATTGCCAAATTTGTCATGTCAGGCATTATTTTTTTTAACCATTTGAGTCGTGGAAAACCTTAGAAAAAGGATCTCATGTATTGAAAAGGAGTGACGTAGTTCAATTTGAATTTCATAATCTGTAAAATCTGTGTTTCAGCACTCAGAATCTCACTAGCTGAGAACACTCCATCCAAACTATTGATTATGGCTTGAATCGTAAACAAATCTGATTTTTCTCTTCTCTAATTAAACTACAATAAGGGAAGTATTTACCTTGACGGCGATCCAAACGCAGCACATGGCAAACAATGACAGTTGTTTTACCTCAATAGTGCTAGTCTTGATAAGAGTGTTGATATAGCGATTTACCAAAAAGATTGTATCGGTGGATATTGTCGCTTTTGTGCAATACTAAGATAAATAATGGGAGAAAATAAAGAGTGAACAACTTTTGTTCGCTATAATGAGTCCATACTGAAATGATAGAGGTGATGAGGTTCTAATAGACTTCTTGCGTTATATTGAGAATGATTCCATCATTTTAGGGGAGGGGCTTCATTAATAGGCAATTACGGAAGGGGAGGAGGATTAAAATTGGAAAAGGTTCTCAATATCAGTTTGAACCATCAAATATAATCTAATTATTGTGGATTATAAGCGATGAGTATTAAACATAAAGACCAGTCTCTATCAAAATTGCAAAGGAACAAATTCAACTCTCGGCATTAAGTGAATAGTAATGATTTATAGTAGGTCTAAAATAACTAAAACAGATGATATAATTTATTTTTATGATTTTTTTGAATGTGTATGATAATCGTTTAATTTAAATTTCGGAATTTTATCGATAAAATATTTTAAATTATGTTAGTGATGGTTTGGCAATTATAAAACAAATACGATCTAGATTTACAATCAAAACCTTTCATTTTACTGTTGAGACCGCTGAGTTTAGTATAAAAATTTTAAAAAATTAATTGTTAAGGCTTTTATGGTATATTTAATATTTATTACCTTTAATCTTAATTAATAGAGAGCTTATAAAAAATGCATGATTATTAATATCCATGAATTTATATGAATATATGCAAAGGAGAATAAAAAATGCAAATTGCCAGCTGTCAGGAATAACCTCCTTCCTTATCAGGAATCCTCTAAGATTATTTTTTATTTATTTATAATTCACTGCATGTTGCTTGGAGGAAGTCAAGGATTAGCGACTCCTGTCTTGAGTCTTCCACAGATAAAGGATAAATTGCGCTGCCGACTTGTTTTGTTGTGATTTTTATATTTTTTCCACTTTAATGATAATGATGAGTGGATGCACCTTCTCAACACTAAAACAAAAGACAGCCAGGTTTTTCCTGACACTGCAGTAAACACCGCAATCCTCTAAATAACTATAAATAAAGTTAGTATATCACTGGAATGTCAGGCTTCGGTCAAAGCAATCTAACATTCGTCCGTGGAATTAATTTTCATATCGTGTTGGTTGATGTCAACTCTGCTCTGCTTTTTTTTCTAGAACTGGACGATGGATTTAGCAGTGGAGTAGTTAATATTAAATTTCTTGGCAACCTACATGATAAATTAAAGTCTTACATTGATGATGCTCCATCCATTTTAAATGCACTGGAGCAGTTTGGCGCGGACCTACTTTCCCACCTTTTTATACTTTTTGGTGGCTGCGTGATGCTACACGTAGATGGGTTCCATTTTGCTGCAAATCAGCTCGATTTGGAAAGGAAAGACTGGAGAAGAGGTGTATTCTGTAAAATGAGCTCTCATTTTTATTTAATAATATTATGAAATATTATTAAGCTAATGATGCATTTAACGCATCGAGTTTTATTTTTGCATAATTAATCATTGGACATCAGTCAGGGGCCACTGAATCTTTATCAGTTCTGAAGCCTGGTGTTTTGAGTCTGCAAGATGACTTAAGATTTTTATTTGCAGTTTTATTATTAAACATCGGATACTCATTTTATGAAGGCCAATTGAACCAGCTATACAGCAGAAGATAATGAATTAAAATTTAAAGATTCAGTCTGCCAGCCTCGATATCTCCATTTAATCTTAAAAATTAAAAAAACGTCACCTTCAAAATTAAGAGGATAGTTTATATTGTCATCAATGATGTGATATTAAAGGATCATTTATCTGAGGCAATCCTTTCAAGGTTGAAGACGTTAGCACGTTTTCCTCTTCTTTAGCATCTGCTAATCTGAGTAAAAGTTTATTTTGCACAGTTGTATATTCTTGCATGGCGGATCCGAGTCTATCTCTTAGCTATTCGTTGGTGGTTTCATTGAGGATGATGTTGAGATTAGCTATTTGTTATAACAGGAGTAAATAATTAATTTTAAGTAGAGGTTCGTGAGAGTGCATCGTTTATTGCTCATCAATGGACCCAATTGACATTCTGCTTTGTTTCTGCCCTTTGTTTTATACTCGGCGCTGGATCTGATTTATCAGTTGCTCCTCTCCGCGTTGGAAATACTCATGGTGGTAGTAGTTTCTGAACTATCCTCGTTTTTTGCTGAAACCGTACATGTTAAGCTGTCGGATGTAGGAGTGCATGTTCCCGTGCTTGAAGTAGATAGGCAGAATATTACTTTCAAATTAGGTTGGATTTGCAATAATAAAACCATTACCATCGTCAGTCCAGTGGATCGCATGGTTCAGTCGAGGGTTCTAGATAAGTATAACAATACTTGAAGCATTTAGTAGGTCTTAAGGAGGAAGGGCGGTGCCTTTTTATGCATATACGGCATTATTTTTAAATATAATCCATTTACTCGTCATCGAAGAATATCTATGCCATTATTGATGTATAAAAGAGCTAATTTGAAGTCATTCCGAGATACCACGTAAATTATAAATTAATTCAATAGAAATAACAAGTGAAACAGATCATACAGCCATCTTCATCTCAATCTTTTTATGAGATCGATAGCCCTATAAAGTGAGATGCTCGAATTTAAAATCATCGATGCTTTTTATTGATGGGTCGATTTTAAGATAAGGGAAGGCGTGAGGTGTGAGAGTTTATAAATGTTTTAAACTGTCAATGTGGTTACTGTACACATGCATATCGGCCATCATATGAACTAATTCCCCCCTGCCAAGATTAGTCACTTGAGCAATTAAACATGTAAGCAGGGCATAACTCGCAATGTTGAAAGGAACACCTAGCCCCATATCACAGCTACGTTGATAAAGAATGCAGTTGAGTTTATTGGTGTTTGATACTTGAAATTGGCAAAGCAAATGACACTATATTAGTGATTATATACTGGGGGTAAAGCCATTTACTTCATCTGAGAAGGGTTCCAAGCAGACATAATTAACCTACGACTGGAAGGATTCGTTTTTATTTCATTAATGATTCCAGCCAGTTGATCAATGCCCTTATTAGAGTAGTCAGCATGGCAATTCACGTAATCAGCGTTCCAATGCCTCCACTGAAATCCATACACCGGTCCCAAATCTCCAGCCTATCTATCAATGCCGATGCTATTCAGGAATTATTTAGAACTGTTTCCGGCCCAGATGTTAATTTTTTTCTTCTAGAGTTCGGTCGCATCTGTCGATCCCTTGATAAACCATAAGAGCTACTCCGCCACGCCTCTCCAAAATATTTTTTTATGTGTGAGTAAGGGAAATGTGGTATTTAAATCATATCGCATTAGCCCTCCAAACAAACTTTTGGTTCCTGTTTTAGTGCGGTCCATTTTTTCCTCTCCCTTTTCGATGATGTCCTTGATAGCTCTTAAATATTGATATTATTAATGTTCAGGCTCAGCAAATAAGTTTTCAAGTGGTTTTGCATATTTCTGTTGGTTGTAATAGAGGCGATAGTCAAATCTTAGTTCATTCTATCGAAATGTTTTTGAAACGTAGGAACAGTCAAAATGATCGTATTTTGGCGCGAAAACGTCACAAGGAACTTCATCAGCAACTAAAGTTTCGTAGATGTATCTGCAATCAGCTAAGGAATCCTAAAATATTTTGGCTCCCCCAATTACAAATGCTCGACCCTGTGGAAGTAGGGACTATGATAGACTTAAAGCGTCTTTCAAGCTGCGGGCTTGTTTTATATGTTAATTTTCCTACACTTTGCTGTTTCTTGATATCACAATGTTGAGTCGATTTGGAAGAGCTTTTTTATCCATGGATTCAAATGTTTTTTTGCCCATGATAACACTGTTACCATGCTGAGAGGAAGTTGTGATTTTTTTGAACATTTTCATATCGGTAGGCAGTTTCCAAGGGAGTCGGTTGCCTTTGCCAATACCTCCCGTAAGAGTTCTGGCAATGACAAGATCAAAAGGAATTTGGCGGTATGTCATATGAGTTATTATAAATTAAAAATAATCCAACCAATACTGACAACAGTCTAGTGTTAATGAAAATCTGAACGCTATCAATGCAAATTTAGGTGAGCATGATTAACGAATATAGAGTATAAACAATCTAAATGGCGATATTATTTAAATGCACGACAAAAAATTACTACTGCTCCTGCTTCTCGTGACTTTAGCACAGGCAGAGTAAAAGACGAAGCCGCATCAATTGGAATGGATTTTGCAATCAGCATTCGGAGTTGCTTTGCTCATAGCGGCAATAGTTATGCATATCATTCAATCTAGAATTAAGAAATAAGTCCAATTCTAATCGTTTTATATCGAGCGGTCAAGCACTCCCAGTATTGTTGGAGCAAGCTCAAAAGATATGAAAGTAGTAAATAGCATCTAATAAATTGACTAGGACAGTCTTGATATGCCTGGCACATCTCCCGCTGAGAACAAGAAACGGAAAAGAAAAGCTCATAAACTCAGCGACCGCCGTAAAAACCTTTAAAATTCTCAAGGTTAAGGATAAAGCTAACAAAATTCATAAATGTGATTCGTATTGAAAGTATTTCCCGTATCAATTGTTCTCCAATTCATAAATAATCAATTAGCTGATAAAACGACAGATTATTTTCTTATTAATTGGAATATTAAGCTTTTTTTAGTGTTATTCTATAGGTTAACCAATTCAAATGGGTCGAAAGACAAGCTATTTGATAAATAATATTCAGGAAGTTGATTATTACGAAAATTATCATTTTTTTGATCTTTTATCTTGTAGTAACTTTTGATTAAGACCTTTATCAGGCTTTTCATTCTATTACTAATTATGTTCCGATGCACTATCGACATAGGCGGGCAATTCCTCTTCTTCATAAGATATTCTCTCGTGTCCGTAATTTTACTATTCTTCAATTTCCTCCTCCTCACTCTCTTCCTTTTTATATTTAGCATGTCGTTCATTAGTGTGTCTCCCATCATATCTATTCAGTACACGAGGTTTCTCTATCGATTTAGGCTTGAATATATTCTGAAATTCCATAAGATCCTCCCGTTATTTCTTAAGGGTGTTTTACATTTTATCTAAGTGATCCTCAATGTTTTCATTTTAGTTTGTTTTACGCATCTTCTTCTTAAATAGCCAAGTTTGCAAGGCTGAAGCTGATGCAGTTAAAATCATTAGAGCCAATACGTAGAGATAAAATTGCCATGGCACTGGCGGACTCAACCCCAGATGATACTTTAATGATAATTAAAACTCGTTTGGAAAGGCGCCGAGGTGCCAACTGAGAGCTCTAAGGCAAAGGTAAGATCCAATCAAAGCTAAATAAGGGAATAATTACATGATGCAAAGATAATGAAAGTGCGTTTGATAAACAGAATGAGTATTCCAAATCCAATACTCAGTACAGGCAGCACGATATAAAGCATGAGATTACTAGGAGTAGAGTTAATGTAGTAAAAAGCAATATTATTAAGAGTTAAGGCGATAACAAAACCAATCCATAGGCCCATGGAAAATACTCCTGCTTTTGGAAAGTATCCAAGAATATAGCCGACAAAAAAGCTGCAGATGATTGTGAGTATTAGAATGTTTTGTAGTAAGGAGTCAGGCACTCCTGGTAGAAATACAAACAGCGATTAGATGATCACTAGGATGATAAAAGCGGTGCTCCATCCAATTAGTACTATACTGCCACGATAGATATATATTCCTAATATCATCAGAATCACCCCAATTACTTAGATGACTATCGTATAAGCCAGCAAATGACGATTAAAGTACTCCCACATGATGCTTGACTCAATAGAAGGGCATCCCACTGAATTACCAGAATTACATGGATAAGTTAGTAGGATAGGCTGAATATTAGCCTGATTCCAAATGGGAGTATAAGTCACTTGGATGCCTTGAGACCCATTGAGAGGGTTTATAAAGGTGATATTGGTTTGAATAAAAGGAGAACAAGTTTTAGAAGTTTGGTTCTGTACGACCAGCGATGCCACTAGAACTGCGTTTAAGTAAGAGCAATAGACTTCTACTTGGGAACAGAGATTATACATGACAGTGGTGTCATTGCTCTGATATTGAATGTCCTGGCTGTTTTGATTGCTATTGATATAGTAGTGCAGTTGATCAATCTCGATATCAGTACACAAGGACTTATTGTATGTGGCCGATTGGGTAACAGTTGCAACTATTAAGAATGAGAACAGCACGCATAATAAATGTGTTTTCATTTCTTGGATTTGAATTATATAATCCAAATAGCTTACAATTCATATGAGAAAATTGAGAAAATGGTTTAAAGATTTAAATTATCCATTCTCTTAATCATCACTGATAACCTCTTTCCTTGAAAGATAGCCAAATTTATTATTCTGATCCATCATTTTGTTACTTCAATTGATAGATACCCATCAATGATGATATGATCATCACTCTTGATAAATCTACATTTTAATATATCCTTATGTTGCACTTTCTGGTAGTTATATGGTATAATAATTTTATGAGTGAGAACAGACCAGTGCGTGCTAAAAATTAAAACATGAAGACAGAATCAGCCTTGAGCGGCAAGTTCGGATAATTAGAGTTTGGCAAACCAGTTAAACTACCTTTCATTCGCAAGATCAGCACCAACTCTCAGCAACCCACCATCCCACGCAGGTCACTCGAAAGTAAAGAAACCAGAGCCATGCGCAACTCCAATAAAGATCTGCTACTGCTCGATCAGACACAACACAATCTGATCACTCTCCAATAAATTGAACTTTGCAATGAGAAGAATAGATAGCAAGCGCTTCCTCGCATCACAATAAGCAACAATCCCCTCTTTCACAGAGAGCGCAGTATTGATTCGCTTGACCACCCCAAAATACGCTCATAGAAGAGTATGACTAAGATCGAGCTTAGTGATCACCTGCAAAACTATAAACTCGGTCCAATTCTCGGTAGGGGTACCTATTCTATCGTACGAGTAGCACGTAATCGATAAGGTCGAAAATTTGCAATTAAGACCTATCTACGTTCATCACTTAGCAACGAAGATAGGAGGAACAACCTTTAAAGAGAAGTATAAATTTTATCGTCAGTACAGCATGAATTCATCCTCGGCTACGAGGAAACAATTTAAACTTAGTAAAGTATCAACATAGTGACGGAGCTCTTTGACAATCGTTCGCTAGCCGAGTATCTAAAAAGTGAGTGTCTCAAGGCAATTCCTTAGTAACAGGTTCGTGTTTTAATGATTCAAGTGATAAAAGCGATTGGATATTTGCACGGGCGCGATATTGTACATCGCGACCTGAAATTGTAGAACATTTTAGTCAGTAAAGACTTTAAGACGAAGGTGATTGATTTTGGATTTAGTCGGCAACTGCCAAAGTAAAACTATATCCTCTATGATTTCTGCGGAACGCCTCACTATATAGCTCCGGAAGTTATACAACGCTAGGGTTACTATGGAAAACCTGCGGATATATGGTCACTTGGAGTGGTGCTTTATCGATTGGTAATAGGCACTTTTCCTTTCAAAGGAATGAACTAAAAGACCCTATTTAATAAAGTCATTAAAGCCGAACTTAAATTTACGAGCGACATTTCTCAGATTTTGGTAAATCTTATCACCAAAATGTTGAGCTTCGATTTTAGAAAACGACCAACAATCGATTAATTACTCGCTTCAGATTGGATAAACTTTTCTCACTGAATTTTTATATTCTTTTGACTATTATACTAGAATAAGATATTAGTCGTAAACTCAATAGCAATGTTTATTTATAACATAATATAAAGCCGTTAGTATTGATGATAAGCTAATCTACTTATAAAATAATTGGCAAATCATTGTCTATATTCTGAGATATAAATTATTAGAATTGTAGTTGTGATATTGGAGGGAAGTCGTTTGCACCCAATAGTTTTTCCTTTTGAAGTAACGGTAGTTTTCCAACAATGGTCGGTATTACTATTATACAAGATTAGTATATTATATGATAAAAAGATATAACATAATTTATTATATTTCTTCAAATATATATTTTTGCGCGAAGTAGCATAACTAAAATGAGAATTTATTATCTATTTCGGAAACTCGATTGGGAAAAAGATGAAAAATGTTCAGTAAGGTGACTTTTCTATTTGATGTGATATTCAAAAATTGAGAGTTGCTTCTATTAAAATTTTGAATAATTACAATGAATCCTTTCAAAATAATCTTTAACATCTTATTTCATTTCATTGTTATACTTCTGTTAACATTGCCATTGAATAACTTCAATTTATTTTTTTGATGTCCTACCCTCAAGATTATGTTTTTATTTTCAAAAGTCCTTCAACCAATCTGAATTTTATCAACAAAAGCAAAATTAAAAAAATACAAAAAGTTTATAGTAAAATATTATAAAAAACGAATTAATAAAAGTGTTATTATAGGGCTTTTTTCGATTGTGATGGATACAATAAGTCTAAATGCATATTAGATGCTTGTTTTTTCTGTTTTATTTACAATTTAGATAATTTACCTTATCGATTATCCTTTTATATCATTCTTCACCAAACACTCAGAGTTTATCCAATAGAAATATTTTGAGAAAAAACTACTTTAAAGAATAAGATTACTCTTTAGCGCTATGATTTTCCCTTATTATCTTGATTTCAAAAGAAGATATACAGACAGAGCCCAATTTTTTTTTCAAAAAAAAATGATATAAAACAGTACAATAGGAATTATTAACTCCATATTCATGTACAACACCTCTACATGACTAAAATTAATTACCATGAAATTAAGATTTTAGATACTAAAAAACTATACATTGCGTTATTCCCCTAAAACTAATTAAAGCTTTGACAAGCACTGACATTTAACAGTTCTAAGGGTCCAACTAGGATTATAATATCTGCAACGAATGCATTGACATTTTCTGCCTGTAACAATCACATGAGCCACTATAAATCCTCTTAACTGATTAGATTTATAATCAATTAAAATGAAAACAAATCTTTTTTCAATTCCCTTCTTATTAGTGGCTACTCTGGCTGCCAATAATTTGATCAACAATAATGGAAAGAACTACAATGAAGCATTTTGTTGGAAAAGCACCACCACAAGGGGTGCAGGCACAGTTCCTGAAACTTGTGGTTCAGGATCAGAGTTAATTGGTATTCTGTGCTATGCTAATTGTCCAAATGGCTATTCAAGGTTTGGGTTTGATTGCCATCAAAATTGCCCCACAGATTCTGGGTGGGTAGATTAGGGACTTTTCTGTGCTCTGCAGGATTATGGTCGAGGAGTTGGTTATCCTTGGAAGTTTGGAGATCAACTTTTTGATTTATCAGGAGCTTATTCCCGATGCGAGGCGGATCATGGCCAAGGAAATTGTGAGACTTGGGGTGCTATTGTTTATCCAAAGTGTTCGCCTGGTTATTCTCCTGCTGGATGCTGCATTTGCCAGCCTAATCCGCCTGATTGCAATGGGATGGGATATAATGGTGGTATTGGTTTCTCATGTGCTAAACATATCAATATTGGTCACCCTACCGCTGCTGGTTGTCCTCCTAACAATGAGGAAAATGGATTTCTGTGCTATCCCCGATGCCCTTCCGGTTACTATGGTCTTGGTCCAGTTTGCTGGTCTAATACTCCATCAGGATGGGTTGGTTGCGGAATGGGTGCCTCTCCATCTTCTGCCAGATGTGCTGCCATAATTTTTAACCAAGTTACATCCGTAGCAAATCTTGCTATAAACATCGCTACTTTAGGGGCAACTGAAGAATCCATTGCAGCTAGTAAAGCGGCAGCGTCCAAACAACTGAACTAACTAGACCCGGAGCTCAAATAAATGTTTGACAGTCTTCAACAGCTAATTAAGGACAGCCAGCCATTCAAGGAGCTAATACAAAAAGGGGCAACGGTGGCAGCATATGCTTCTACAGCCAATTCAGTTAGCGTTGCCTTAACTTCTAATTCATCATCTCTCACCAATGCGGATATTGTAAGGATATGTGCACAAGTTGCTGCGCTTGCTGACCCCACTGGAATTGCTGCAACTGTTGCTGCCTACTCCTACCCCATGTGCAGCGATATATCAACTTGATTTGCATATGCATCATTTCAGTAATCTTTCGAGTTCATATTGATCCGAAATTGACTGATGATGGATTTATGAAGTAGATTGCTCTATGTTGTTGACTCCCAAATTCATGATCCATTTCTTAGATTGATAGGTTGTGCTTATTTGACAAAAGCTTTAATTATTATTTTGATCTTTATTTGATGCCCCTCTTATTTCCAATTCTTTTCTCTATAATAAAGCATATAATAATTTAATAATAAAGCTTTTATTATTATATGCTGTTCATCTTGAATTATTCTATTTAATATGCACTCATAACTAGGATTTAATAACTAACTTAATTGCACTTAAATTATTTAATAGATATACTAGGACAATCAGATTTCAGAAATCAGCGTTGGTGCGAAACTACTTGTCCTCCTTTGAGTTCATAACTCCTGCCTTTTGATACTCACCCACTCTCCTCTCGAAGAAATTTGTCTTTCCCTGCAGCGAAATCATCTCCATCCAGTCAAAAGGGTTCTTTGTGTTGTACACCTTTGGTACTCCCAAAGCCACGAGAAGTCGATCAGCCACGCACTCTATGTATTGTATCATCAGTTTGCTGTTAATACCGATTAAGTCACTCGGTAAACTCTAGGAAATGAACTTCTTTTCGATAGCCACGGCTTCAGTGATGATTCCCTGAATTATTTCTGGACGTAATTTGTTTTTGAGGAGGGAATAAAGCAGACAGGCAAAATCAGTATGGAGTCCTTAATCCCTCGAGATTAGTTCGTTGCTGAAGGTCAACCCTGGCATAAGGGAACGCTTCTTTAACCAAAAGATGGCACAGAAGGACCCACTGAAGAAGATGCCCTATACTGCTGCAAAGGCCACTAATCGTTAGTGAAAAGTTTTTTCATGATTCATCCACTTGATTGCCCACTGCGCCTTCTCTCTGACGACATCAATGTTAGTGATAGCAGCAAAAAGGAAATTTTTTTAGTTTACATCCTTGATATAGGTGTCAATCAGCAGCGAGTAAGTTTCAGAGTGAACATTTTCCATTGCCATTTGAAACCCGTAGAAACATCGAGCTTCAGGAATCTGTACCTACACATAGAACTGTTGTGCTAGATTCTCCAGAACAATGCCATCGGAGGCGGCAAAAAAAGCTAGCACATTTTTGATGAAGTGTTGTTAATTTTAGTTAAGTTTCTGCCAATCTTTGAGATCCTGGTAGAGGTCTACCTCATTGACGGTCCAAAAGGATGCCAGATGTTTCTTGTACATCTCATAGACTGAGTGATAGTGGATGGGGAAAAGGACGAAGCGGTTCTAGTTTTGAGTGAGAATTGGTTCTTCCTAGACTGTGGAGCAGAAAGGATAGTCTGTTAGCATCTCAGTTAAAATTATAATACCGCTGCTAGTTTGAATTGGGAGTATTTAGCAAATAGCCGGCAATTTTACTGTTAAATTTGTATTAATTTTATTATGCTGTCAACTTTTCCGAACTCATCAGATGGAAGCTGAATTGAAGAGCTTTTGATTAAAGCATAGAGGACTATATAATAAGGGATATTCTCTGCGAGGAGTTGTCTTCTGCTCGATAAATATTAAATTCAAATAAAAAATGGCGATTGTTACATTGTATAATTTAAAAATAATAAGAAACAATCATTGAGTTTGTAGTCATCTCATTGAATAAATAATATTCATTCAGGTTTGAAACCAGCTTAATTTTCAAAAACCATTAATTTATCTTTCAGATTGTATGAGACTTCTTTATTGAACACAAATTGTCTTTATTTTAGTAATTATTGAGTCCTCCATGATTTATTGATCCTTATTATAATTTGCGCTTCGAGTATTGATGGTGATGATGTATTTTAATCGTTGCCAGTGTTAGAAGAATTGCTAACAATATTATGCCATTTATGATAGTCATCTAAATCACGATCGGCGTTACCACCCTAGCATTTAAAAATTAAAAAATTGTTCACTAAAATTAGTATCTATCCATCTCTGCTAAATAACTGAGAGCATCATTAAAGCCGCAACTCTCATATATATTCAGTTTTTCCTTAATAAGTTTAGTGTACAAAAATCCTTGAATGACTAAATATGCTTGTAAAAGTAACAGAGGGCAAACAAAGTTCATTATGATAACAATATTTATTTTATTATGATCTAAAATGATAAGGCTTTATTAAAAGTTTCCATATAGCTATATATTCTCGCATTTATTAAACTAGTTTTGATTCTTTGGCGGATAATTATATTTTAATTTGTAAATTCTGATAAAATATCAAATTATTTTATTTTACTTTTGATTATATAGTTTTGTTGCGTTTTAACAATTTCATCATTAAAATTAATTAGCAAGAATAACTTATTTTTTAAGTGGTTTGCCATGATATACATCAAAATTTAATAATTAAAATAATAAAAATATTCAAATTATCTTTAATTGTTTGTTAACTAAAAAAATTCTCTCCGATAATTTAAATAAAGACGAAATAATTTTGTTCGAGGTCTTTGAATTTTGAAAATGGTGGAAGTCTGTTTGAAGGTCACAGTATTTAAAAACAAAAAAAATACATTTAGCTGTTTTCAATATTTCGCTTCATAAAAATGTTAATTTCATGGTTAATCTTTTCTATGCCCCACTTTATGACACAATTTTAGCCATGATAAACCATCGCACCGTGACCTGCTGAAATTTAATTTAAACATGATCATAATAACATCCAAACAATGAGTACAAATTTATGCTCGAGATTTCATTATATATTCAATATTTTTAAATTTAACATATTTCGATCGAAAATGTCACCTTTCAGCAAGGTTCTTATGAACACCATCTGCCACATCATCATAGATGGTCACGCACAGGAACAGTACTACGTCATTACACATTTCATCATGCTCCTTCAAACTATCGCCTGCATCGTCGATACATCATCCACCCTTTACCTCGTTGTGAAATGGGTCGATCCTTCCACTTTCCTAGATCCTAAATTCACAGTTATTTTATGTTTTGCGATTAACATGAGCTTTCTTCTCATCATTATAGTTAAACTCATTATAACAAAAGGTGGAGATATGCTTGTTCGGCCCAATATCCTTAAGATTTACCTTGGGAACTTGCTACTCCACCTTCAAATGCTCTGCAAAACTGCAGTTCTCAGTCCTCTCATCCGGAGTTCGCTCCTTTAGATTCAGAGCCCTTCGAGCGGGGTCATGACGGTATTGGCCCTACTGTCTCTACTTATTTACATCCTGTTCCTGCTTCCAGTATCGCTGTACAACACTTCCAACACTTTCATCCTCACTCCCCAAATAAACAAAAAGTTGACTTATATCAACATCTATCTCATACTCAATCTCTTTAGAGTGATCTTTGCTTTCGTGAGTGCTCTCAATCAGTCCTTCACTCCCATCCCTTGCGCTCTATTCTTCTTAATATTCATGGGAATGAGCATCAAGCAACCGGTCTTTGCCTACAGTCATGAAAAAATAATAAAGGGCATGATTAGCACCATAGCCTACCTCAGTTTATGTTCAGTGCTGTAGTTCGCGATGAACCAGCAACAATATTCACTCCCTTTGTAATTGGTTGGCATCATATCTTTCGTTGCATTCATTGATTGGTTATCGCAGTTTCGAATCCGCAGAATACTTGATCTAAAGTAACCAACCGTCCACCAAATAAAGATTATCGTGTTCCTAATCACAAACATTAAGTAGGAAATTAAAAAGCTGGAATACTTCATTTTTTAGCACCGTAAGTATTGTCCTCATCCAAATTGCCACTGTACAGCTGTAATTGAACACCTTGCTTCGGCAGAGGGGAAGCTGGACAACGATAAAATATGGTACGAGTTTCTGGTCAGTTACACTGGAAACTACTGTTGCTTAGAAGAGATAGAGAAGCTGCCCGAGAACTAGATGATGCACCAAATTGAGAAATATCAACACATTGTGATAGACCTGGCCGAGATCCACCTCTTCAAGCTGAGAGAGCTTAATTCGTCTTACTACATCGTAAGTGTGTTTCGCCACTTCCTCGATGCCAAAGGCATATCATTCATCTCTTTCAACCAAAAGAAAAAGATCATCAATTATTACATGCAGGAGGAGATTTCACTCAAATATCATATCAATGGAGCAGCTAATCTTTACGCAGGTAAATTCATGGATTTTCAAATGGAATACGAACGGTATCGCAAATTGCTGCTGAGGTCTGCCAATAAAGTTACTGAGATGTGGCAATAGATGAATAATAGATAACCCAATGACAGCAAACTGCACTAATGCATTAAAAAATTGGAACAGTGGCATCAATGTATCTGTAAAATGTACGACTACATCACAAAAGCCTTTGATAAGTCGGCTGACATCTTATCAAAAATAACAAAGGATTATTTTTTGCTTGTACTTAATATTCCATAGAAATCGCCATTCCATGTGATAAAGCAGCCAATATTTTGGAGCAGTATAAATAAATAGGAAAATAGTGAAAAAAATAAAAAAATAGAGAAAATATCAGAAAACATGCAGTCTTTCTCCTTGGATTCATCAACCCCAATGTGCTTCGTGTCGGTTGATGAGCACACCTTCGGAAAGATAATGGGCAACAACTACTTCTTCAACCAAATCATGAATGTTGAATATGGAAAAATAGCCTTCATTTAAGAGTTTATGATTCCTGAAATGCGCTCACACCATCGTCAATCGATGAAGGCCTTTATCAAGGGGGATGGTTTCAGTTTGGAACACAAAAATGGGTTCACGTTAAACACCAAGGGCAAGATTATTTACACAAAGATACTCGTGCAGATTATGCCCTCCATCTAATAAGGACTGCGATACACCTTTTTCTTAAAAAAGCTGATGCCTCATCGCAAGATAGTGGGCATGAAAAACAACGCTACGCTAGCTTATTCCTCTCAATCCTTCGACGATGCCTTCGAGATGAAGATCATCAAACAGCCCGTGGTAAGTTATCTCACTGAATAGGTCATCAGGGAGATTAGGGAGAAGAAAGAAATACGACTAACTATCGAGGAGACAGAATTATTCATCACATTCCTTCATGAATTCACCCACAAGGATATCTCTTATTTTTTTGTGTAGTTTTGTGAGGAGGAGGACATTCTGAGGCAAACTCAATACAATTTACTTGGGGGATAAATTTATAATACAAGCAGTAAGTATAAAGAAGTCGACTTCTTAAGGTCAACAGATAGAAAAGACTCAGTAATGAGCCACGAGTCAAGTGGTTTCATGGAAAAGGTAGAATTCGATAAAAGTACTGTGCAGGATCAGAGTTCTAGTGATAGAATTAAGAAAGAGGCTGAAATTCGTAGCGTATATTCAATAATCGTTGACAACAAGAAGAAAAACATTTCCCGACGTGTGGTAATCTTTACTATTATAATTTCATTCTTATTCACGACGGCTTTGCTGACTTCTGTGTTTTTAAAGCAAAAAAACCAGACCACTTATCTGCAGGCCACTCACGTAAATAATGCATATCATAACTTGATGATGATTATGGCAAAGGACTTGGCTTATCTAAAACTAGTGAATTTTTTATCCTTCTTGAATTAGCATTCTTTCGCTCAAATGTTTTTCTAATCAATTGACAGATAAAGTATCACTTCAGTCATGGACAAACTAGTGATTAACTTTGATATTCCTTCCATCACTTAGAACTGGAATACTTTCAACTGTAACAGCAACAATAACACTTTTACCATGGGTAAATAATCTATTTTTTTAACGATCTCGGAATATTTTCAAAATAATTTAGCTAATTTAGCTACATTTCCCATCAGTAGTTTTTCATTTCCATTCTCAAGTCAATATCAATCCATCCCACTTACTGATGCTGAGCGCCTATACAATGAAATGATAGTCAACGGAATATATGTAGCCCTACCTGGATTTCGCTCATTAAAGGCCAATGTTATGGATCAGATAACCTTTGACCGGGTAAATACCAAAGCAGCCATGCTGGTAACGTACGCCATTCAAATTTCTATTTTTATGGTTTTTGTGCTGGGCATGTTCATATTTAACAAAGGAGTTACTAAACTCAAAAATGATAGCTATCAACTTTTTGAAGGCCTGGACAAATAGCTCGTCAAGGAAAAAGAAAATAATTGCAATTAGTTCATCGCGATGTACACTGATTTTAATGAGGACTAGAAATATGACACCAAAACCTTCATTAAATAGACCAACAATCGACAAAGTGAAATGCAGCTCTATCCCGATGCTGCTATCACTAAAAGCGTATCAGAGTAACAAACTGAGCGTGAATTTGGCGACAGTCTCCTTAGAAGTAAAAATAACAGCCACAATAACATCGAAAGAGACAGCAATATTCATAAACTCAATATTGAAGATAAACATATTAGAAAAGAAAAAAGCAAGATAGGGCAATCCGACAAAATCTTTAAGAAATCTTCGATTGTGTGGCTGTTTCTAAAACATTTTTTTTCTGTCATTCCGCTGATTTTGTTTTCCATAGTCTTCGCAAGCCTTGAAGTTAAACAAGTCGACAATATCAACAATTTTCTCAGAATACAAGAACAGATTCAAACTTTATAGCTCGACATAAATCTGTTATATCTATACTAACTTCAGTACGCCATATATGATCCCTCTCTTTAAGGATATCTTAGTATTCCCGCCTACCTTAACGATCTTATAGATTAAATGTACACTATTGAGCGAAATTTTGTGGGTAATTAGTATGATCTGAGTTTGTTACCTCTAACTGAGCAGTTCTTCAATTCTATTGGATACAGTGATCTCTGTGCTATGAATGGCAATGGAGACTTTTTGAACAGTACCTCACCATAAACTATAGGCATTATAACTCCATGTTTAAATGTAAGCAATCAGAGACTAACAAAAGGTTTCTATGCTTCTATTATTGAATATCTTCAGAGTGCTAATACACTGATGCTGGCTAATCCTAATACAACTGCAAAAAATGCATCCTAAAGATTAAAATTTTTAAACAGCCCTTTCTTTACGAAAGAAGGTCTTTTTATTATATATTTTGACAATATCCTCACCACAATGCGATCTAAATTTGATCAAGACTATGCTAATCAAATTTAGAACTCTACCAATTTACTCGTATATACTGCGATAAGTCTACTAGGGCTGCTGCTTTTACTGGTGATAATTTTCAGCTGGTTAAGCATTAAAAGTTTAAAGTTATAGATAATGGAAATAACATGCATATTGCTGCTGATTTCCTACGAGAGTATCATAAAAAACGAGTCCCTGCAAAATCAGTTCACGGCGAAGATGTAAGAGTTTAGAAAACTGAAGTGATTATATAGATGTATGCATTAATCATGACTATTGAAATCTTCTCTGCTTTTTTTCATTTTTAAAATTTGTAAAATTCATATTTACTCAAGTCAAGCTAGTGATAACAGACGAATAAGCAAAAATAAAGGCACCCAATTAGTAAAACAGAAAGAAACCTAATAAAATATTTCTCTGTTAGTATCGATTTAAACTGTAAGAAGAAACTTCTACAAGCGTAGGCTTAACAAAAACTCTTTCAACTCTTCTTTTTTATCTCAATGGAAATACACTAGTTTGTTGTAGTCTTTAGATCTTCTTATGATATAATTACTTATTTATTAATGATAAGTTGGATTTGAAGTTTTTATGTTGATAGTGAAATCTTCCAATTAAACTTATTATTTTTATCTCGCAATGAAATATCACACACAAGCTAATTAACTCAGTTTCTCTATTGGTAAGGTTAAAATCATATGTAATATTGAAGAAGACATTCTTAAAATTAAGGCCAATATAAACTCGCATTGTCATTAGAAATCCCAACTTTCATTAATCAAGATGGATAGCTAAAATGATACTATTTAATTTTGGATCAAAGAGAATTCAACAAAGCATAAGCTCACACAAAAAGAAATGTAGGGATCATTTGAGATTTAGCAGAACGATGAGGACGTAAGAATGAGTAAAACTTTTAATGGAAGATTTCAGGTAGCATAAAATTCCATCAAGGATATTCAAGATAAATTTAACTCTACATTAGAATATGAAAAAATTCCAAAGCTATAAATAAGCAAAACAAATAATATGAAATAGAGTACACGCCGAAGTTCAACTCCTTCTTCTGTAAATACCTGCAATCAAAACGAATAGAAATCATATTAGGGAATGATTGAGAAAGAGATAATATAGAACACCAAATTGCAACTCTTAAATAATGTTCTGCAAGCCAAAATTTAACAAAGAGAGAAGGAGTTGACTGAATTATAGCAAAAATTAATAGATCAATAAGAACTGATAGTGTAACTAGCTGATAAACTTCTCCAAGCAAATGATTAAAAATAGGAGATATTCTTAGAATATGATCGAATCCTAGAAAGCACTGTTTATAATATGAAAAACATTCCTGATTATCAGAAAGATAGATATGAAAACTACCAGCCTACTTAAATGGGGGAGAGTGATCGATGCGAAGACCCATTTGAAGTAGATCGAAGTTTATAAGTAAATAATGGCATAAAATAAAACCCCTGAGCAAAAGTTGCGCTATTTAATGATGATTTTTTATGATTATCATAATAATACAAAAATGAATGAGATTACTTTTTATTGTCATTTGGGATAATATTCTATTTTAGTAAAAAATGCCATTGATAATTTTGACTTCACTATCACTATATCTCAGGTGATTTTAATGCTAATAATTTAGATTCCACAACTATCAGACATACGCCATTATAAATAAAAATAATGAAACTCAGTTTTCATCAAACACAATCTCCCCGCATAAATCCTGAGTTTATGGGAATTGCTGCTAAATATTCACAACACAAACGCAAAAGAATCAGTATCGAGCAGAAGCGTCACGAACTTGATTCTGATTGCCAATATACTCGAAACCTAGATTTGTCTTTGGAGAAAAGATTGGAGAGTAAAGCTATTGAGCTGATGAAGTTAGAACAGATACGACAGCGTCATGATGAGGAACTTGAATTTGTACTTATCTTTCTATAAAGAAACAGCATTTAGATCAACTTCGTAGATGGTAAATCGAAAATCTGAAAGAAAACAACACCCAAAAACGTCTACAGAATAAGAGAAATATCGAAGAAGCGAGGCTGCAGTTGTCAAATCGAAATAAAAGTCAGAGATATCAGATTAAGCAAGATTTTGATAGTATCAATCAAAAATTAGAAAGGACCATGTATGGATGGAGGCAGGAAAAAACTGTACTTTTAGTGTGATTCAGTATAAGCATGATAGTGTGAAGGAAGGCGCATGGAAGGGACATGTTAGGGTGAATGAGTACCATCGTCGGCGTAATATGAAGAGTCTAAACGCTTATAAGGAACGAATTCAAAAGGAAAACGAGTTGAAGCGAGACAATTATCGATAAATTAAGGAGAATGAGAAAAAGTTAGCTGAACTGAATCAACAGGTAGATCTTAAGAAAAGTTTGTTGGGGGAAATACAGTAGGAGATAGACAAATATAAGCCAAAAACAAAATCATATATTTATCGAAGTCATGCAATGAGTGCACGAAAGGCCACTTAAAATGACAAAGAGCAATTGCTGATAACATCATAATTTACATCGCAATCATGAGATACATTTGCGCTGATAGCTGAGTTTCTATTCTTTTTTCGATAACATTATATAGCAAACTGATTGATGCTTGCAGTAGTAAATATATCAAATTTAATAGTCCAATTATCTGTAATTGCTAATTAATAAAATTCTAATGATACTATAACAGATAAAAGAAATAGGAGGATATATCACTTTTCATGGTGGTATTACTCCTTGGGCTCAAATTTTTATAGTTATATCCACTCCTATTTAATCCACTTGCCGATCATGGGATCATATTCGATCAGCAATGTTCCCTCCCTTTCTTTATCGAAAGTCAACTCGTAATTGGGCTCCTTCAAATATTTATAAAACTCAATTGTAACTATCGCTGTCTTTTGATTACTGAAGTTAATTTTGTAAGGCTCGCCTTTTAGGATTTCAGAAGCACCATTCTTCTCGTACTTGACTGACACAGATTTAAAAAAAGTAAAAGGAACTCCTCTCCAATCAATTCCTCTGAACTCCATCTTTTGGTCTTTTGTAAGGTTGAAGCTAATCAATCTTTTAAGGATGAATTACTTCACTTTCAACTCCATCTTTGCTGCTAGTCTTTTCATCACGTCATCGCAAAGCCCATTAATCCGTAGAAAGGCAAATTTATCGAGAGGAGTTGCTTGGAGGTTGACAATCACTAATCTCCCTTTCTTTGATACTTATTTTGGGATATCTGCTGCTGGTGTGACTGTTAGAGAGCTCCCCATAGCCAAACATAGATCAGCTTCAGCAGCTTCTTCAAAAGATCGATTTAGCTCATATTCAGGCAAATTTTCACCAAAGTTTATGATAGAATCCCGAAGAACGCCCTTGCATTTCTCGCATTTTCGAGAAGTTTCATGTTCAAAAACTTTTTGACTTTCACGAGTACGAAAATCCCTTAAAAACTAACTTCCACATTTTTTGCATTTTTACAGACAACGATTTCCATGAAGTTCAGCTAATTTTTTCGTGTTAAATCCAGATCTCATGTGTAAACCATCAGTATTTTGAGAAACCAAATATTTTAAAAATCCACCTTGTTCCAAAGCCACAAAAGCCATATGAGTAAAAGAAGGAAGAGCCTTAGCCATCTAGACCACTTTTTTGTTTTTGTCATCTGGAATTTTTTGGGCTTTTTTCTCCCATGCTCCAGGTCCAGTTTCCAAGACGGTATTAACTCCTGATCTAAAATCAGGTATTCCACAGGCAGTGCTAATTCCAGCTCCTGTAAAGGCAATAAAGTGTTTACTTTGGAGTATAAGTTTGGCCAACTGATCAATCTTCTTGTCCATGACTTCTTCTGAATCAAAAAACTATTTCTTCTAGGCTTCTGTCTTGTGGGCAGTGTGGGACATAACTGTATTTGTATAAAGGTATAAAAGAATTAATCTTAAAACATTAAACTATAAGAATTTGATAGATAGAATTCTGAATTAACTATTTAAATTTATTTTATAGGCAGAAGATTATTAAAAGCAGATTTGATCAATGCAAGAACAGTCGATAATTTAAATACAGATAGAGTTATATCGAATGGATGATCAAAAATTATCTAACGTTTGTATCAAATACTTATGCTAAAACTAAAGGCCGATACCAAAATGAAAACAGGTTATAAGCATTAAAACTTTGTTAAATAGTCTCATCTATTTTGCTTTTATTTTTCCCTTATAATTAAAAGATATTACTTTTATGGGTTCTTCCTGCCTCATTGCCAAGGAACCGTGTCCACAGCATCCAGACAAAAAAATAGAGTTCATCTGTCTGCACCCTCGTTGTATCGAGCCTCTCTGCTCAACTTGCCTTAAAACACATCATAGTCTTCATCAAGGTATCGGATCACCACCAAATATTGAATCCTTCAGTGATGTGCAAGTCAGCATGATGGACAGTATTAAAAATTAGGTTAAACTTTACAATCAACTCAACTAACACAACTAATCACTAAAGTTAATCTCAGCTTCTGATGCCATTAAGTAAATGACGAGAGAGTACTTCCAGAAAAGGAGACCTACATCTTCTCAAACGTAAATAACTGCCGCCTAAACCATCAAAAATATTGAACTGTCCCAGTACTTCAAAACCGACACCACAATAAAACTACGCTTCCAATAATTCTTGAGAGAAAGCATTGCGGTGAACAAGAACGTGGTTTAGACTGATTATTCTCATCTTTATTGATATGTTATGAGATATATATTAAGATCACTATGTTTTGGATATTTTGGATCGGATGGAGGTCTAGAGTTTGAGACAGTCAGTAAAACGCTTGCTTTGGGTTTGACAATCGAATACACCGAGGAGCATGTTTTCATTTTTTGCGATTAGACAGTAGCCCGCTGTTTATGTTGTACCTGTCTTAACGCCAGACCACCCTTTCTCCAATAATTTGTTTGTATTCTTCCACACCTTTTTTTTTGTTAAGCCATATCTATCGTTTCTAATTTAGAATTCAATCTCCCTTGTATTGACAATTTTATAAAAAATCTAATTTTGTAAAGCCAAAGCTGACAATGACACAATGGCCTGAGCTGTTGAAAAATTGGGATTGAGAGGTAGTCCTGAACTGTTGCTCCATTCTTGTTCCAGCTCAAGTTCCTTAGAGAATAGGTTCATATGCATGATAAAACTTTAAAAGAAAGTTCTTTTAGATTATTTTCGACGATATTTCTGCAAAATCTTACCCATGAGCTCAGCCAAACAAATCGAGGCATCGTTGCCACTGGGCAGCATAAGTGCATATAATAAATTTTAAACATTAAGCAAATCTCCAGCTTACAGTTCAGCAGATGTCCCTGGAGTGTCTGCTATCTTATCTGGCACCCTATAGAAGCAGTTCTTCATATCAACTTCATATTTCTTGCAGATCAGGAGGGAAAGATAACAAGTCATTATTTTACTGAGAGAAGCTATTTCGATCTCCTAAGTCTATTTTAAGGCCATTAATGGCTTTAATGACTATAGGTCGAGAACATAGTAAAATTTAGCAGTGATAAACTTACTACTTTAGGGTTTGAGCAAGGCAGGAGAGGATTAGTTGCTTTTTAATTTAGACCAAAATTCAGGTCCTTCTGGTTCATAGCATAGATAACCTTTCTTTAACCTTTTTTCATTCATTTACTTTAGGTTGATTAATCTTGTCATTGATTTCGCAGGACTGAGGCTGGAAGAAATTACTGATTTTGCATCGGGGCTATTTTTACGAGATTATGTTAAAACTTAAGAGGCTGCTCGTTTTTAATATGTTTTCGGGATAGTCATAAGTTCCTTTTCTGTTCTTTTATCTACTCTTTCCTGCAGTGAAGAGTATTTTATGGTGCTATTGTATTAGCTTTTTCGATTAGTGTCCAAGGGCAAGCTATTATTATGATGATCCACTTTAATTTACTACAAAACTACCTTTTTATCAGTGTTCTCACACTATTTCTTGCCCGAACTCAAAGTTGTCGATGCTTCTCCGATCTTCTTGATGTCAATACTGGGAAAGGAAATAGGCATAATCTATTTGGCTTGCAGATTGCTGATGGGCAGCAGAAGATCGTTCAGTTTATTCTTTTTTGTTATGAAAAGAATCCTTTCTTTTCTGAGCAACTCTTACAGTTAATGTTTAGCATTGGTGGGGTTATCCATGTTCTTTATGGACTTGTTACGGGTTGGATAGAAAAACTTTTTGGAGGTCTTAATCTTATGAGGAGAAAGGGACAATCTGAGGGGACCTGGCTCGAAGATGTAGGAGTGCTTGGAAGTAGCTGCTTTGTCGTTATTAATTAAACAGATTTAGTCGAGTTTTATCCCCTCGAAGATGGTGTTCATCTGTGATAAAATTATTAGGATTTAGACGTAAAAGAAAGAATAGCCAATTCAATCATAGATTCAACTCATAGGGAGGTCTATAAATATATGAGATTAGGAAAAAGAAGTTTTAATAAAAGAAATATAAGGACTTATAATAGGCAATATTTAAATCATATGTATTTTGATTAAAACAAGAGAAGTTGTATTAAAGGATAGCTCTTGACAAAAATACATCAAAATTCTGGTATGATATATCATCCATAAACAACTAACGATTAAATGAATAAAAGTAATATAAATAGCACAATGCAAGCAATAAAGTTGAAATTTAATGACGGGCAGCATTGATAAGATTATGCAATATTGTCGAAATAGTTCTATATAGTTTTTATCTTTATTTATAATCACAAATCAATTAAATTATCAAGAGTCCGATATATTATATCCAATACTTGGATATTAAAGACAATAAATTAGCCAGCATCGTCAAATTGCCTCTAGTAAGCATCAAACATCGCAGTAGCTTGTCCCTTTAGAATGTGAATCTCCTTTTCGTCTGAAAAATTTAATAATTGATACCTCCATTATAAAGTTAACCTCCAAGCCCATCAGAATATTCATTGAAATTTTAAAAATAGTAATAGAGAAGATCTTTAATGATTAGTGATCTCCTTCTAAATAGGCACAATCAGTCTTGCAAAAACCAACAACTCTATATGATCAATAATAACTTGAAAAAGATAGAGAATAACTATGTAAGCTGAGGCTAAAATAACATTATATTTCAATCGATTGTTATGCAAAATGTAAATTTACATACGCAAAATTAATCAAATTTATAAAGAATCTTTTGGAGAATAGTCTTTTAAGAATTATCCTTTTCGATTAGTTTTATAATTCTAACAAATTTAGTTCTGGGATTAATAAAATTAAAAAAAGTCTTTCCTATTAAAAAAATCCTATAAAGAATCAGGAAGAGCTAATCTTTCAACTGTTATCCACCATATTCTGCTAATACTATACTTTCAAGAATTTCAATACAATGTAGATGCAGCTGCATATCATTAATAAAATAAATATCTAATCTTGATAAAGTAATTCTCTAAATGAACTATTCTAAACTAAAGCAAATACGCCCTCAAATTACTTTTAATGACAAGAACAAGAATGCCGAGATGATATAAAAATCTTTGAAGATGATAATTGTGAGCATGCTGAAAAGCATCTTATCTCGATTACGATAAGTATAAAATAACGATATATGAGACAACTTTCAAGAACAATAAAATTGCATCAAATTTTATCAGTCTTACTGCATTCTCAATTACGGTTTATAAAGTCTAAGTTGTAAATTATATATCGCATGAGACTGATATTTTATTCAATAAAAAGTGATTATTATACAAGATATTGAAAATAAATCTTTTAAGATTTCCAGAATTATTATAACTGTATTTATTATTCCATAAAATAATAGCATCCATTGATTAAAATAATATCATAAAAAGTAATGTCTTTCCTCCATATATTTTTTGCATCCTGTAATTGATGGTAAGATATGAGATGTTCGGCAAGGAGTCAATCATAAATTGTAGCATAAGGCGTAAATTGGTTTGTGTGATCGTTACACCTGAAAATATTATCCTGACATTTCAGATCGTTTATCTCGTGTATTTATTAATATTTGTTTATTACTACGCTCACAAAGGATAATAAATTTTATTTATCAGCCTCAATGTCGATCAAAAACTTTCATTAGTCTTAATCATAGCAAACTGACAACTTTAAACTGAAAAAACTTTTACTATAATTATTCTATTATAAAGGATATTATGAAAAATTCTTGGATATATAGAAATGATAACAAGGGACGTTAGAACCTGGAAAAAAAGTATTAAACTAGCCTGAAGCACGTCGAAGAACCTACTCATGAGTTCAAAGACCATGAAAACTATTAGATCTAAAATTCATTGCTTTAACATTTCAATAAAACCTAAACCATAATCCCAGCTAACACATGTCAATAAAAGTATAAATCATTACTGCCGCGTAGGAAAAAGCAATCAATTGAAATATTGAAGATTAAAACGATGAAAAAATATCGAAGAGCGAAGAGAGGGTGCAACAGATAAACTACCAATCTCAGCAAATATGTCTACTGCAAGATAATGAGTTTCCTATAGATAATCTTCGTGACTAATCAACTGACTCCATCTTTAAAAGAGGTGGTAAAATAATTCAAAAAACAGAGAGGGGAGCTGAACAGCTATAAAAAATTATTTTAACATGATATATTCTTGGACACCTACCGTTAAAATTTCGAGGCTTCTGCATTTGTAAGCACCATTTTGCGATCAAGTCGAATGAAAATGAAGAGCAAGTTGACTTTTATTAAATTTTTAGAACGGATAAGGCTGATCTGTATTGAATCGAAGGGGCGATGGAAATAAAAAGATCCCATGAATCAAAAATAGACCAACTGACAGCTCATTTCCTTTTCATACTGAGTATGATGATTAATGTTTTTGATAAGCATGAAAATTTGGACTAAAATTTATCACTGACTGAAATAATGCAAAAATAAAATGAAGTCTAATTAGATCGAAAAGATACAAAGAAAGTTGCTGCATTAATATTGTATATTTTATATTTTTGAAGTTTGGAATTTTAGTTTAAATTTGGTTAAATAATTAACATAAATAGATATCATATTCTTGAACAATTTAAAATATTTTAACCATTTTTTAATCTTATTTGTAGAGAGTGATAAAAACTCCACTATGAGAGGCTATTGTGTTTATTTTCGTACTGTTAGTCTGGGCTAATCAACATCCTCTTTCCTGATAATTTATTCCACATCCTATAATAACAAATTAATAATTCGGCAAACTCTTGGAAACAAAAAATGATTACCTTGATCATCAATTCTTTCTCTACAACAATGATAACTTGTAATTTCAAAAATATCATAGGAGGTGAATATCTTCCTCACAAAAACTTAAATGGATAATTTAGATATCAATACAATCTTCTAAAATAGTTATGACAGTCGCACATCTTAAATGTATCAGAGCCTCTAATGAATTAAATTTCTTTTAAATATCAATGATACATTGAACATTGGAAGGAGAAATACAATCAATTCGCTCAATATGATTTCCTCTTCCATATGTTGATACCCGTCTTTGTATGGTATCCTATCAGATATGTGCTGGCATATAAAGTAGAATGTTCTTATACTTTATATACTCCTATATGCGTTTCATTCGTCCTTCCCTGAGCATTAGTATCAGTAATCTCTTCCTTAATAATTTGCAAAATAATTGACGGAAAAGGTTATTTTCTATTGATACTTAATTTAAAATGGTGTTTAGATCTACTAGACCAATTGTGCGTTTGTTTTTCCATTAGGACAGTTTAGTTTTAAAGAATTAAGAGTTGATATGCATCTTTTAGCAAATATGCTTCACTTTTAACCAAGCAGAATCGCCTAACAAATATTTCAAACACATTTTAGTCTCAAATCCAGGAATATTCTTTCGATAATCATCCTTCTTCGACTTTATTGTCTTGAACAATATGTTTTTCTTACGGTCCTATAAGTTTTTTTAACTTTCCCTATCATAGAAAATGTCTTAATAGTGGTAATCCCGGCTTTCCTTCACCTCTGCGCTCAAGCTGAGGTATTCATCCAGCCAATTCGTATCGGTCATTAATTATTAACTATATAAACTTGAAATTAATATGATTTGTAATAAAGTAAATTTCTTTTATAATTTATCTCTTGGATATACTCTCTAATTAATAACAATTTTAGCAGTTTATATCTTTCTAAAATAGTTAATCATCATACGTACAAGAGAATATTTGCATCACTTTATCAATTTATTCCCTTCGTAAGTGATGGAGACTTCTTCTTCAATAATTTAATCATTTTCATCAATAATTTAATCATTTTCATCAATATTCCTTTATTATTAATCGTAATTATGATTTGGTATTTTTTGTTAATATTGTGATTTTGAGGATCTTTACCTTTAGGCAATAATATTCGATGCGAATACAAATGGCCAATAAAATTGTATTTTACGAATATTCATCGCAGGAACTAAACCACTTTCAAATCAAAAAAATTGCCATTTTCTCTTCTTGATTTTATCACTGAGCTTATGGAAGATCATTGTTTTGACTTGCTCGTTTATAATTCAAAAATGGGAATTCTTGTAAATATTTAATAGAGAAATCGAGTTAAACATTTTAAAAATGAGGAGTTGTAGTAACTTGCAGCTGAATTTTGCTTTTAAAGTTCAGAAGTAGAACTCATCTATTGCTGCTTTATCAAACTACTACCTCATCCCAAAGCATTTATCGAACTCGATGATCTTGCCATGACTCTGCATTGCGGACACCCTCACTTTTCGTAACTTCCCTATCTTGAAAGATTATTTCTGCTCATATCTCGCCGCACTCCTGGCCGTCTATTTTTTTAAGACTACCTAACAGGAATTTCCACATTTTGTCTCATGAACTCTGAAGCAATTCTTCATTTCGTATTTGAATGGCTCGACACTGATGGTGATGATCGGATAACCAAGTAAGACATTACTTCAGCATCTCAATACACTCATCCCAAAACTAAGGAACATACTTTTTTTCATAACTTTCTTCCAGAACTCGATAGAAGTGTTCAAAAAAATCATCCCTTTCTAGATTTTGATGATTTTAGGAAACTGAGTAATAAACTCCTGTATCTTATATGGCCAGCTTACGAATTACAGGAAAAAATGAGGGAGATCAATCTCGGAGGAGAATTTTGGAGAAAACAGTACGTGAAGATTTAGAAAGCTGAATTGGCTTTAAAAAACAGTGAAAAGAAAGCTTTTCGGATGTTGGAGAAAGTGAAACAGTTGAGTAACATAAAAATAGTGAAAAGCATGCCTCCTTGTTTGATAAACTAAAAGAGTCATGTTCGAGTAAGTGGTGCAGCATCAACTGACATGCAGTTGCTTTAATCACACACTCCAATCCGTCGCAAAAGTAGCCCTTATATAATGTTAAAACTTCCAGCCCAATAATAATAAGGCCAATAAAGCCATGAGTGAGTTTTTAGGAAGAGTCACATACTCTACTGAAAGGCATAATAACAGTAATGATTACTCATTGTTGAAAAATATAATAGTTATATAACCATTCAATTATTGAGAAAACGTGTCATAATCATGGATACAAACATCATACTCAGCCCTTGAAGTCCACAATATTGAGGCCATTGTTCTTGAACTCCTTAAAATCTGAATTATATCATAGTTACCTTCAAGCAGAAGTTTAGATTCAATTCCATGTTTGGCTAAAACACTAAAAGCTACTTTTGTACGTATTCCTGTCAAACAGCTTAGGACAATATTTTGCTTACCCTTAAGTTCCTCAAGTCGGCTTTATATTTCAGGGAGGGGGATTAAAAGAGCACCATCAATAACTCCAGCCGATCTATACTAAGGCAAACTCCTTACATCAACCTGAACAACATTTTGAAGTTCCTTCAGGGTGTTAAACTTAAGAGTCGTTGGCTTAACCCACTCTTCCTTCAAATTACTAAATTTAAAGTTGCTGAAGCCTCTGATCTTGAAGTATCCAATTCTGAAGAATCTATCAATAATGTCCTCCGCTTTGCCTTAGTCAGCCACAATAATAAACTCTTCCTCAGGCCCAAACAAGTTAGAAATCCAATTAACAATAGGTCCATTGCCAGGTAGCCAATAAGTTCCTCTAATAATTCCTTCCCCCACATCAACTCTAGTATCAACCACTTTCAATGTTGATTTTAGTTTTTCAAACTACTGCTCATTTAATGGCACATTGGCTTGAGCAAATGAGTCTTTATAATGATCAGCTCCGGTTTGGTTGAGTCCAGCATCAAAGAAGAAATATTTGGGAGGTTTTGGTATGTTAAGAGTGACTTGCTTCACAAATTACTCCCTGCTTGTAAATTTAAAGCCATAGTTGTTTGCTTCTTGGTTTCCTAAAGTACAGAAGTTACCTGCTCCTATAGATTTTCCACAAGCAGATCCTGAACCGTGACCAGGATATAATCTCATATTTCCCTCAAGTTTTTTCACCTTTTGAATTGAGTCATAAAGTGTTCCAGCTAAATCAGCAACTGTTAATTTTTAGTTACAAGCTAAGTCAGGTCTTCCAACTTCTCCTAAAAAGACAGTATCTCCAGAAAATATCACAACATCTGAGTTGTTAGAATCAGTCAGGACATAACATGAGCTTTCAAGAGTGTGACCTGGAGTGTGGATGACCCTAATCTTGATGTTTCCCAAAGGCAAAACTTAATTGTCCTTGCATTATTGAACTGAAAATTTGTTGACAGCTCTCTTGGAATCAGGTCCCATTACAATGGGTACCTTGAATTCCGTGTGACCTGACAGATAATCAGCGTGATAGTGGGTGAGGCAGACAAACTTGAGAACAGTTTGCCGTTTAGCAATAAAATCAGAATATACTTTGACATCAAAGACAGGATCAAGAAGAATGGCCTCTTTTTGAGACTCAATATAGTATGAGTAAATGGCCAACTCTGAGGTTTTGAACTGTGCAATATAGAATCCTTCACCAGTTTGTTCAGTGACAAGGGCAAGTTTTGAGTCCATAGATAAATTTAATGAAAAGTTCTAAAAAGATATGTCAATTAATAGTGGCATAAAAAATTAAAAAAAACTTAAAGCAAATAAATCAACTCAATTGCTTTTCTCAAGGTTTGATAGTGTTCGGGATTATATAGACCTATAAAACTATGAAAATAATTTCGAAACTGTGTTTATGGATTATATACACTATAACATATGATCATAACTTCTAAAATTAACAATTATTGAATTTTGTTCTGGCAGGATGTTTCCTACTACTAAATTACAAATGAAACGATGCATTATGAATAGGTGTAATTTGATCATATATATTTTTTTATGAATGGTAAATATCATTCACATTCTTAAACCGATATAAGGGAAGATTCATTGGTCGTATCTTTATCGGCTTTGCTATTCTCGTACTCCTATCTTTTCAAAATTTCCTCTAAAAAATTTACGAAAATTAGTCCAATAATTGGGGCAAGTATCCAAAAAAAGAGTAATATTCGAGTGCCCAACAGAGACTGTTCAGTGAATATAAAGCTTAGAATGATGACAACGATCACTCCACTAATTTAACCGCCAAAAAGTAAAAACCCAGAAGAAGTAGCCTCGCCCACAGGAAAGGTAGTTTGAGTTGCAAAATCTGTTGCAGTTGTAATGAAAGGATAGGCAACAAAGCCTGTACATCCACCAAAAATATAGGAAAGGATAGGAGAATATATCTAAAAAGAAATCCAGATCAATCCAAGTGATAAGGAAAGCCCAATTAGTAAAATAGTACATATTTTCTTATAGGTGAAGTGATTTTTCATGAGTCCCACCACAACACATCCGAGGCATCCAGATAAATTGGCACAGATAAATATTAAACCATTCGATATTGTTTCGTAGCCATATGTTTTAGAAACCCATGGTGTAAATACAAAAATAACGGAAAAGTCCCCAAATATGAGAGTTATCGCCATGAACAGGTTTCTATAATTTTTGTTACTCATCAAGGTTTTGACATCAGTTTTGAAACTTTCTCGTTTAGCTGCTGAAGCATAACTACTTTATTTTATGATTACTTTTGTATAGATGCTGGCTTTCCTTTGAAGAATAAAGCCATAGAAATGTGAATGATAATCATAACCAAACTTTCCCAAAGAAAAAATGTAAAAACATCATCTTTAGTAACATCTTATTTGATAAATACAGAACTTAGAAAAGTACCAATTGCATCGGAAGCAAACAATGAAAATAGACAAACCGTACTCACCAAAAATATCTGATTTTTGGGAAACCACAAATTTGCGAATTTGTTTGCGGCGCTCAGCATAAAACAAAACCCTAAAGAACATAGAAACGTCCCTAAACTGAAAAGATAAAAATTCACATTTATTAGTAATCTTATGGAGAGTCCAATTATCATACAAATTTGGCCTGAGTTACAATATTATTACAGATAAGAGTGCCCATTTTGAGTCCGCGTTTATCCAAGATATAGTTAGCTGGTAGAATTAAAAACACATAGCTAATAGGGTAGAAGAGACTCGATAAGTTGGCTTAAAACTAAGAAACCTAGTATATCTTGGAAATGGTCGGAGAGACAGAAGTAAAAGCCTGAGTGGGTATCGAATTAAGCAGCGCCGCTGATATAAAAAGCAGCCAGTTAACGTATTTATAGGAATCTTGTTTGATTTCCATCAGGAATTTAAATATCTCAACTAATCAATATTAATTAATAATTTACAGTCTATTATCATTTTCCAAATCTATTGATATCTATCCTAAACAAAATATATTAAAATATAGATCTAATTTATTCTCACTATTTATTTCTTGGGATAGCAAAAATCCATCAACTCTCATTTCGGTATATTCTGTTTCATCCAAATAAATATTCTCTATATATTCATATGCTTTTTTTGCATTCAGATACTTGTGCTAATTATTCAAATTATTATTTTTTCGACTGGTCCGTGTGTTGGAAGAATGTTGAAAGAGAAAACATAAGCATCCATATTAATATCAAGGCAACATGTAAGAGGGGAGCGCTGTTTAATTACGTTGATCAATTGTAAATATTTTTAGCAATAATGCCTAATTCTTTTATTTAAAACATAGTTTATAGGTTTATAGTAATATGATAAATTTGCACAACAGAGGAAATATCCTACCATCACTTTATTATAATTTTTCCAAATCTTACTTGACATGGGGTTTAAATTCGAGATTACAAATAAAAAGTGCAATTAGAAGAATTAAAAGTGGATAGGTTTGCTATTTTAATTATTTTAATAATCATTGCTAATGATTGGGATTGCGATCATCGAATATTTTTGTTATCTCCTCACTTTATATGGTGAAGATAGTCTCTAATTTTGAACTTGGTTTTTTTAATTTTTCTTGTTCTCCGATTTCTTCGAATATTGGCTGGGTTTGGGACTTCTGGTTGGGCACCAAGTGGTTGGACACCACCAGGTGGGTACTCAGCATTTCGATTGTCCATTATTTGTTTCTCCATTTATATTATTCACATTTACAAATGCGAGATTTTGTGTTCTCCCATGTTCACGTGAGTTATCTGGAAATGATAGCCCCATTATAAAAAATAAAATCTTTTACATAATGATAAAATTAATATAGAAGTTTTATTTATTTATCCAAAGATCAAAGACTGAATCTCGCGCCCTGCTCATCCTTTGTTCTTCTAGAATATCCAAATAGTTTTATGTATTTTATAGTTTAAAACCTTTATGAGTTGTTAAAATTCTTAAATGTATTTTCTGTTTTATTTTAGTTTTTTTAATTTCATATATAACCGATTATTGATTTTATTGATTTATGATGTTTGCTGATTGTGTTGATATCGCTTCATGCATGATTAAATTTCAATTCCTTTTTTAAATTTTCGGTAATCACTATCATCTTCCGATCTAGTCTTGATGATTTATTTTCTACCTTATTAATTTAAATCCACCCGATAAACAACATTATTTTGAGAATGAAAATCGTATAGAATCATTTTTTCTACTTGTAACCTTTTACGATTTCAATTAATAATTTGTTTCACAATTTTTTGAAACATTTAGTTGCAAAAAAATTATTATCTTTGTGAGGAAAAATTGATACTTTTTATAAATTGATTATAATTCTACAATTTATTTATTTGTTATTCATGAATTATGGATCGTTTTATGAAGACAATATGCTCAGCGCGCCCTCCATACGCAACTGTGGGTTCGAGGAAGCACCCACTGCCACTTTGCCCTATCGCCTATTTTAAGTCAAACCTACTCACAGAGTCGCATGCATGAGAGAGGCACTCCTCACTGCTCTCATCAACTTTCAAAAATTGCAAAATATCTTAATCCAAGCGAACACAGCTAAAAAATGGAAATTCTATAATGTTGTTATTTGCAGCACTTCAGATAAAATATCAAAACTCAGTCAGAGAAGTTTGATGGAAGAAATAATCAATCTAAATTCTATGTGGGCTGTAGCTGAGTTAAGTACATTCTTTATACCAATCGATATGGATGATTTATCAATTCAGGAAGTTCTCGGGCTTTGCGACGTAGGTGGACCCACATGGCACTATTATCCTAATAATATATAAGGTTTTAATGAGGAATTCAAACATGTTGCAAAATAAATGTCAATAATACATAAGAGAAGTTAGGGAAATATCGGTGCAAGCTAAGAAAGTTCTCCTTATATAAAAATATAAGCTCCATCATTGGGTTACTCTCGAGCCATTAGTTTGATAATATAATCATCATAATCCATGCTCGGAGGCGGAAGGTGGGAACATATAATCAATACAATATGCTTTTACATGAAAAATTTAGACTCTAAAGACTTGGTTTCAGGGATAGTTTATGCTTTGAAGCCGGTTGTTATTGCTAAAGGTCAATTTTTAGCTGAATAGAAAGAAAGAATGCCAAGATAAGCAGATATTAACCAGCCAGCCAATGTGGCTGTAATTCAGCCACAGTATCAACAATATCAACAATATCAGCAATATCAACAGTATCAACAGCCAGCAAGCACAGGCTATCAATACGCGGCGCTTCCAGGCCAACTTCAAGCTCAACCTAACCAACAAAATACAAATTATTGTCCCCTCTGCTGTTGCCTTTTAATTTTTGCATCTTTTATAACCATAGTATTGGTGGTTCTTGTATGATTGCCCAATTTTATAGAACAATCGTTAATTTTTCGAGTAATTAGCTTCAATTGATTGTTAATATAACTATTAAAATACATGCTTAATCAAATGGAAAATTTTAGAGAATGGGTATCCGAATCAATATTCTTTAGTTTTTGCAATGTTTAATAAAAAAATTATTTTGCTTGAACTTCCTTGGCCAATTATTCCTGCAATGATTTCATGTAAATTATTTAGTAAATTATTTCACTCTAAATCACGATAGATGGACTCTGTAAATTTGCAATATTGACCAGTGGCAGTTTAGTCCATAAAGCTAAATGCGTTTCTTGTGGCACACTTTCCTTGAAATATATTCACTGGCTCCTTATTTTTTCTAAGACTGAGCTTTATTTAACTTTCGAACTCACCCTCAAAAAGCAAACCACTTTCATAGACAGCAGTTATACTCAATCCACCTACCCTTTTATCGTTAAACCATATATCTAATTCATCTAAATTTCTCAAGACATACATTAAAATGGAGTTTATCCAACGTTACTCTTTTGATAAATCTTCACAAATTTAGGACAGCAAAGTTCAGCCGATCCTATAAGATCTCTCTTAGTCTGTTTAACAGTGAAGAGAGAAAAAGTTAAAATATCATTAAAAGAAGCATCGATGATAAAACTCGGATTCCATATGCATTTTTGATCATTTAGCACGGTCGATTTTAGATGACCAGCCTTACCGCCTTAAACTGACAGATGAACTTGCTGATTTTACATATTGTAATCTGTGAGTTCCTTGACTTCAATCCTTAGACTCATTTGTTTTTATTAACTACTTCGGAAGATTATAAATAACTCATATCAATTATATTGAACTGTAGTAAATTGAGAAAGAATATTATAGATGATCAACTGCACAATTCCTTTCATTTTTACGCTGCAATAACATTTTCATAGAGTAACCTTTGCAAGCGCATGCGTTCGAGGATACTATCCTTCTTCACTTTACGCGAAACAAGTATCATCATTATTGCTTAATTTTTCAAAAAATATCTGATAAGAATACGAGAAACGAAACAGTAAAATGTTTGCTCAGACTTTCCGAACTGATCAAAATTTATATTGCCCGGTTCACTCACTATCTTTAGAGCTGTTTCGTTTACGTAGTGGTTCAGGTTAACTCGTAGCAACTTGTGAAAGATGTAATAGCGAAGGGGACTGAAGCTTGGATTTTTGCAGTGCAAACTGAATATTTTTTCAACTATAGTTCCTGATCTAAAACGTTTTTGTACAAATGATAAGATATGATGGACTGAGTTCGGAATTAAATTTCGGTCTTACTTTTGACGAACGGTATTAGATTTTGAAGATTTTTTGCTACGCCGATGAGGTCGATAGTCACCATCGTGAGCAATTTTTTTAGTTTTTAGTCGTCTTGACGGTTTATGTATTTTTAGATTCTATGCAAAGTTGTTCGGTATGTCCATAGCAACCGCCATCGGAGAGGTGGGAGCTTCTATTTTAAGCACATCCTCTTTTTCACATCCTCGAGAACACATTTGAAGTTAATTGGCCTATTCGCCATTGGCTAGAGGATGGTCAAATATGTCATTGAAAGTTGCATGACTAAAAAATGGAAAATTGTCCGTTTATGGGTATGGTTCCATGATGATTTAAAGCAAATAATAATTATAATGTTTGTTCTTTACTGAATGGTTATTATTGATATAAAACTTGGTGGATATAGTAAATGAGTTGTGCCGAAGAAGCTTCTATATTACTGCAAACCGAAAACAATATCAAATGTTAATTAATTTCAAAATTATTAACAATGCATGAATATGTTAATAGTAAAAATTTATTGCAGGACAAACAGGATGATATTTAATTTTATTGGTGGAAGTTATTTATCATTTAATTCGTAATTAGGCGATAAAGGTAGATATCAATAGCATTTATGGATCTGAGGATAAATTACTATTAATTACTCATATTAATAATTAAAAAATTGTATCCAATCGAATGAAACCGTAAAAGGATATTGGATATTTTAAACTTATTCAAATCTATAAATTTGCTTCAGTCTCATCTCCTCATAAACTATTTGTGGATCTGATTTCCCTCCAGCAATTCCATCTGCTATTTATTTTATTATCAAAATTACAGCAGCGATGTACTATTTATTTTAGTTATCCTTTATTTTATGACCGACTAAAAGATAAGTGCAGCTATACCGAGAACCAAAAAAAGCTTCTCACTTAGGGAAAGTGCTCACAAATATCTATAGGAAAAGGAAATGCCACATTTTGCCACCCTCCACTCTCTCGACCCCTACGATTCTCTCAGCTATCATCGTGCAAAATATTCAAATTAAAAAAGACTTAGTGCCGACCACATAGTTGACTACGTCCTGTAAGCCCTTGAAAAGATCTACGAATCAGACTCAATTGGTGTAAAAACTCGTACTATCGAATTTTTGAAATCTAAACTTCCCTAGATGAAATTCAAGATCCAATAAAGATTATCGCTATTGAAGTATCTTGAGTAATCACTCAAGTACAAACTGTTGTCTGAAATCGATGTTGAGATACAGAAAGAATGGAGAAAAAATGTACTGTTACATTCACTCACCACGATATGGGCAAGGAGCATGCTTTTACATTAGTTTTCGGGGAAGAAGGACTTCATTGAGGAGTATGAGAAACAACGGAACTTTGTAGCCAACGTGACCAATTATTACTTCAGAACTGTGCTGCAGATCCAATAAAAAAAAGGAAGCACCTTCGATTTCATCTATTAGGACAGCTCACACCATATTATCAACTCGTTGAAAGATTGGCGACAGATATATGACTAAAAGTTTATCCCTCTCCTCACTCCTAAGAAAGGTAATGAATATGAAATCCCTAACTTGGATTACGATCTCAATACTTTAGAGATCAATAAGCAATATATTGATGTTGATGATAAGACTAATCAACTAGAAAAGACAACACAGAAAATTCAAGCTTTTACTGAGGAGTGTCGCATTCATTAACGCATCAACCTTCTTAAATAAATTAGAGTGACCTTTCTATCTGAGATTGAAGCAAATCAGCAACGTATTGCTCAGAACCGGACATTTAAATCTGTGAAAACTTTAGAGAAGGACGACATCATCGGATGCATGATCTACTGTATCATTAAAGCCCAAATTCACTCATTGGAAATAAGCTTAAAAGCATTAGCCTTGCTTCTTGGAAAAAAAAGTCAGCTTCTTAACAAGAAGGGCGCTGATTGTTGTCGAGCTGACCTTGAAAGTGCAATTCAACACTTAGAGGAAGAGCAACTCAACTCCCCACTGATTACTCTTCCCAAAGAATTAATGCTGACCGGTCTATGATATTTTACTATCTCATTATAAGCTAAAGACGGTACAAAACATCAGTCATTTCGTACCTTTTTGAATTTTTTTACCTCCTCCTTCTTTTCGAATTTTGGCAAGCACTTCCCTTACAGCCCTTCCTGTAGTTACTGACCGAACCCTTCAATTCCTCCACTGAGCAGGTATAAGTTGTCCCATCCCTTCTCATGCAGCTGATTCACGTACTCAATGCCTCTTTTCTCATCAAAATGATACACAACCACTATTTTACTCTCCTTACTCTTATAGGCATAAAGCTGTGGTAAAAATTTATCCTGTTTAATCAGCCTACCCGGATAGTTCAAAGCCTATTTAATATGAAACTGCTCGTAATCTTCAGGTTCACGGAGATCCACCAATAGAAAGTCAGTCTGTACGCCAACTGGCAGTTGCTCTGTTTTGATTGTCACGGAAGTAAGGTTACTCACCTGACTGCGGGCATCTTATTCGGGCTTGTTCCAATTGTAAATTGACTCTGTTTTCTATTCTTGGTTAATCAATTTCCACAGGGTAGAGGGCCTTATTCGACGGAATAATTCGCCCTTCTTTTTAGCTGCTTCACTCGCGCCTTGATAGGAATCTAAATACTTATGAACTCAATGTCACGGACAGTGGGACCAGTCTTACCGACGAGGGTCGATTCAACATGATCATACTTGTTGCTTTTGGGAACCTTCACGTCCAACACTGAAGGTTTGCCTACTTGGTAACCGATAGGTCGTTTGTCCATTGCTCTTTAAAAATTAAAATATATTTAAACGAATGTATAGAATCATCCAACTCGTCCATTCCAGTAGTAAACAATTAATAACATTAAAAATAAAGATAGTATGGTAACATCGATTGATAATTGAAAGTACCCAACAGTTGATAAAAAATATGTTCAATCCAGGGATCGAACCTGGGACCGTCTGTGTGTTAGACAGACGTGATAACCACTACACCAATTGAACAATCTGTTATTATTAACCATTCCATACTTATACATACATTCAAATAAATAGAAATTCCAGTCGATCAGCAACTCAAACAATTAAATTGGTTTATTAACTCAATTTCTAAAGAGTAAATTTTATCATTCCTTACTGTCCAGTCAGTTTTTACATTATTATAACTCTGTTCGAGATGCAGATCAACGGAATAAGAGAAATTATGCAAACGAGCAACAGTAGTAAAGAAAGAGATGAGGGGAGGGATAGTTCACCCGAGGGACAGGCAAGAAAACGAACCAAACGAAAACTCGGCTCGCAAATGGTTGTCAATCTCGCAGGTACGAGTCAAAGCAGGTAGACACACGCTATACGATTGTTCGCAAAGTTGTCAAGTAGATACTCGGCTTTCGCCTTTCAAAAGATCCTGCCTTTACTGACTGGGATCTGCAGTGGACTGACAGTGCAGTCGCTCCCGAAACATTAGCACGTATGCGCCCTTTTCAAAAGATAAACCATTTTCCTGGCATGTTTAACCTCTCTCGTAAAAATTATCTAGCACGGCACCTGACTCGTATGGCTAATGAATTTCCAGAAGATTATGACTTTTATCCTAGAACATGGGTGCTTCCCACTTAATATAACTAACTGCGACAATTTATGGAACTGTAGCCAGGAAGTACACTGATCGCTAAACCCGAAGCCAGTTGCCAAGGAAGGGGTATCTTTCTCAGTAAATAAATTTAACACTTTTCGTTAAGCTAGCATTATGTGGTGCAAAAATATTTGCGAAGACCGCTTCTCATCGATGGACTCAAATTTGATCTCCGCATTTATGTTTTAGTAGCAGGATGCAATCCTCTGAGAGTATATATCTACCGTGAGGGTCTTGCCCGTTTTGCCACTGAACGTAAACATGCTAATATTCAGCCTTCTGCTCTCCAAATAAGTAGAACCTCAGCAACCTATACATGCACCTCACCAACTACGCCATCAATAAGGCTAACTCCAAATTTGAATTTAATGCTTCATCTGTCAATATGAATACAGGCCACAAGCGATCGTTAACTTCCATTTTATAGAAATTGAAGGAGATGGGCCATAATAGTTAATTCGTATGGTCTCAGATTTGCGATATCATCGTCAAAACCTTACTTCCAGTACAACCTGTATTGGCTCAGCACTACCTTTCGTGTCAACCTGACAATTTTAGCAATAATATGTGTTTCGAAGTGTTAGGGTTTGATGTCATTTTAGATGCTGATTTAAAGCCAATTATCCTTGAGGTGAACTACACCCCAAGTTTTACTACTGATACTCCTCTTGACACTTTCATCAAATAGAATTTAATCAAAGATACTCTTGTGCTGATGAATATTTCAAACAAAGTCAAAAACGATACTCTCAACGCCAAAAAGCGCTAAATGTTGGAAAGAACTCTCACTGGCAAAAAGACATGGTATTCGAAGGAGGAAAGGGAACAATTAATTGAAAGAGAAAAGACAAAGCGGGACAATTGGTAAAATAACCACCTTGGTAATTTTATGAAAATATATCCTCCAGTGACAAAGAATCAACAACTAAAATATTCTACATTTATAAGCCATGCTCAGAAGTGTTATCTATCCCTCACAGGAGGCAGTATTCATCTCTTTACTTAGATATTAAAAGAAATATTAAAATCAGTCTTCCCAGTCATGGCAGCAGCGATGACCAAGGCAACAAAGTTCAGACTATTAAATACACCAATACTGATCAGTTGGAGAAGATCTACATCAAAAAATCGAAACCAATGGTCGCAGGTAAGCGTCCAACTAAAAATTATTATCTTTCGGGTGGAGAATAAAAAGGGTGGAACAAAGATCAACTTGAGCCTCAAGACACTGAAGAGAGAGCTAAGGTTAATAAATCCGTTGAAAAACTTAATATCTTTAAGTTAGAGCATAGAACAGGCTGCACAACCGACAAATATATCCCAGATGTGCGTCGTCCCGAGAGTTCAATAAAATCTCGGGGTTTATCTAAAATTTACAATGTGACTTTTAAGGAGATGAGGGTGAGACATTGATTAATATTTTGCCATTGTATGTTGAAGGGTACTGAAGATAATTTAAATATGATAATATCATGGGAAAATTAATTTATATAAAGGAAATCATGTTATATCTAACATATCACTAAATTCCTGATATGTATTTAATAGTTGTCCTACTTTAGTAGGGCGATTCGGTCATCTCCACATCTCCGTCCATGAAAGAGGGTTTAGTTTTTGAAATCATCTCAAAGTTATGAGTCATTTTATCTTCGGGTAACTTCTTAATGGTCACTTTTTTGGTAGATTTGCGGGGGGCGCTATTGAAATCATGATGACTAAGTTCCACCACCAGTTGAATTTACTCATTACCATATGACATTCCGTTAAAGAAACTCAAGATATCCTTATCGTAATGAACAGAAGGACCATAGTAGTCTCGGATTATCTGGTTTAAGTCGGTATTTCTCCATTACCCATCATCACAGCTAGTGATTACTCCATTTAGACATGTAACTGTCATCCTTGCCCGGAGAAGAGCGGCTTGACTCACAAATTTTAAGGAATAGTTAATCATTTGGGATCGATTTTCTTCGCAGAAAGATATTTGGTTGATTCCTGAGCTGACACTAAACTTGCTATTTTGAAAAGGCCCGAAGAGATTAACCACACAGTTGAGCCTATCATAAAGTCGTCTATCATGGATTTTTTTGATAAACCAATCTGCGTCCTGATGATGTTGAAGAAGGATATTAACAATGACAGGATCTGTTAAAGAATCAGATTCTTGCTAAACAATGCCAAGGATTCTCTCTCTAAGCTGAGAAAAAATCTATTGATCACAAATATAATTATTTATGTTGAATTCATTAAAATTGTTTGTCTTTTCTTTCCAGTGTCTCTTTCTCAGAACCAATTATGAATTGACATAAAATACGGAGTAATAATCTCCTGGCTTAATTCCACGGATGTAATCCTTAACAAATTTCCTGGCATCTTAAACGATATTATGGTAAATAACGATAACGTGTCGATAATAAATTGGAGTAGTGGTAAGGTCGTTGTAGTTCCATTCCAAAATGAGTTTCCTGTCCTTGGCATCGATATTGACAATCTTTTTATTTACTAACATTAATTATTATAAGATCATCTCGCATTGGAAATAATACAATCATATTTTTTTTAACATAAACTATATTTATACTGTTCTTTTTTGATTTTAGTAAACTTATCTTACAAAAACATGGAATTTTAACTCAGCAATTTAATAAATCAATTCGTTTTTGAGATGGAATTCGGTTTATTTATTTTTGCTTCGCAATAAAAATGAAAATAGGAAGTTTTCCCATAGCAAAACATGAAGATTCTCATTTGTCTTTATCCAAAGTATGGAGAGTATCCTCAAACATCGCCACCCTTATCTTAAAAAAGGAAACTTTCAAAATTAGCAACAAAATTCAATTATAAAGGGATTCCAAAGCATATCTGACTCATCCTCAGTTGCTTAATCCTGAGTGTCATATAAAGAGAAGCTGTCTTTACCATCTTGATTGAAATCCTCTTTTTTATTTTATTTTTACTTATAACCAAAACCAACTAATAAATGGATTGTTGTTTTTTAAATAATTTCAAACAGTTAATGATATGAAGGCATTTTTCAAATCAAATCAAGCTATGGGATCGGAATTTTTTAAGTTCCTGAGTGTATTTAAGGTATTACAACAAGCATCAAATAAATCAGTAACAAAGTATTCTTTAACTTTTCTTGAAAAACCATAAACAAGTGAGAACAATCAAATGAAGTCAATGCTGTCTTCCTCCTAAAAAGAGTCAGATTATTTATAAATGTTATTGTATTTTATTAGAGATCGATGTGTCTTATGGTGACAACAAGAGTCATCTGGAGCCATAAGGGGCCATAAGGTGACGATTGATATTTATTTAAGATCCTTCATTATCCTTAAAAGTTGATTGAAATAATTTATAATTACCGCTAAAGAGACGGCATTCACGACTGATCCATCTATTCAAGTGATTCGTATTGATTTAATGGGTTAATATTTTAATAACTTATCGAGGGAATATGCGAATAGATAGCAATTAAGTCGAACGCTTTGAGCTATAATCATCATGAGTCATTTAGACTGACTTTAAGAAGTAGCCAAAGAATATGACTCATTTGTAATAAATCTACATTATCTTGCGATCTCTTCATTACTCGAAATTTATCTGCTAACTTCTAGAGTCTTCTGCCAGCTGAAGGATGCCTTGGAATGATTTAATAATTTGAAAGATGAAGCGTGAAAAACGGAATAAGTGACTAATTTTGCAAGTCTTCTCTGATTTTATTAAATATTTTTTTATCAAATGCACGAGAGTATTTATTAATCTGTAAATTGATTTAATGAGCAAATAGAGTCTAGTATGTTTTTTATTTATGAATTATCCTTTGATCGAAACACAAATATTGAGCTACCATTTTATTAAACTTTATAGTATTTCTAAGATTTATTATAAATCTGATCAAGAATATTAATTGGCCTCAAATGAGAAATTAAGGTACCCTAAGTTGGCAATTAATCGCTCCTCCTAAATAACAATAATCATTACTATTTATCGCAAATATGTCTGCAGCATAAAAACTAAGCGAGTAGCACACTATTTCCTTTAATCATAAAATTTGAGTATTCGTGAAATACTTTAAAAAAGGGAAAAAAGTAAAAAACAGCCTCATTCTTTAGAGTGTGTTTTACACATATAAAATAATTATTTTTTAACGTCCTATTGATGATCAAAAGGGTGCATCATTATAGTTGTATATTTTTGGATCTTCAAAAGATCTATTTGTTAGGAAATCAGCTACAAAAATACAGTTTTCAATGAATCAATATCATTCTGATTTAGATCTGCTTTATCTGATTAAAATGGATATGAATTTAAAATGTTAATCTTTAAAAACTATATTATTTTGCCCATTTTTAACTCAATGAGCATATTTAAAGAAGCAAATCAACAGATAATGGAACGGCTTGATAAATATAGGTTGAAAATTAGGTGCACCTTTAGATACAAACTATCAATATCATTAATATCTCATTGAGCTATTAACTAACAGTTATTTTTGATTATGTGAGAGACTTTTTGTTAAACAGGCTTATGATAAATAGAGATTAGTCGATCTGCTTTAAGGAGTTGAATTCAAACATATTCTTAATTCTGGCAGAATAATTTATGGTGGATCTCTATCAACTTCCTGAAGATGCTAATCAACTGATTTGAATTTACTGATGCTGATTTTAGTTCCAATTGAGTTGCTCACCACTTTCTGAAGCGTTTTTATCTTATCTCCGATAGATTAGTAGAAGACATCAAATTATATTTTCAGCTCATTGGTAAATTTTGCCTTGGGAAGATCAACAACCCCTTTCTTCACCAATTTAAAAAACCTATGACTAATTTCAATGAATTGGTAAAGAAGTTTCTGCAGAGCACTATCTTTGATTTCAGACAGCCATCTTTGATTTTAAGAATACATTTCTACCATCCTTTTGAAGTAATTTGACTCATCTTATTATATATCATATTGCAATATTTAATTTTGCCATTATTAGTCTTAGCAACGAGTTATTGTTGGAGGTTGTTTAGCCTTTATTTCTTCATCACTTTATACTTTTTTATCTTCAATTTACATGGCCTTTATTTATTCTTTTTGATTTAGCCTCAGTCTTTTATGAATGATGTCTTTTTATAGTTGATTACCAGGATATTGTAGTATAACTTCCTGCTTCAATCTATCTGGAAACTTAATGTTCATTTTGCAAGATTTATGCTGCAAGGCAAATTTTATTTCGTAGGATATCAGCCGTTTCAAAATTTAATGACTGAGATATACACCTGAATTTCGGTGTTGTCCCTTATGTGTATGAATTCCTGCCAAAACTGACACCCCTGAGGTATTAACTCCGAAAATACCACTTCCACTATGCCCTGTGCTAGTTTGTAGGTTGTGGAAGATTGTATTGGCTTGTAATTATAATAGTCTACCTATTAAATTAACTCTCTCAAAATTTATATCCCTCAGATTGCTTTTGTTGTAGTAAGAACGACTGGGAAAGCCTGATATTGCGAGATCTCCACCAATTTTCAACTCCTCCTGACATTCTACTCCAACTTGCGGAAAACTCTGCATCTCTATGTCAGTGGACAAATAAATTAAGGCAATATCTTCGGAGAGCGGGCATTTTGAGTAGGTTTGTCCTTTTTTCAGTGGCTAAAAATGCAAAAAGTTATGGGTAGAAGATCGATATATCTTTTGGTCTGGCTACAATCGTCCATTAGAATGTTGAGGAATAAATGTGATGGCATCGCATGGTTTCTGCTTGGCTTCGAGAAAAATTGTATGAGCACAAGTGATGACTATCCTTTCTGAGATGGCGACTCCAGTTCCATAACATATTGTTTGTAGATGTCCTTATTGAGTATACCACTCTCCTCGAACAATACCAGAATTGAGTTGATACTAATGAAGAAATTAATTGATGTTAAGACTCAAGGGAGTTTTTTTGTCTTTCTCCTTGGGTCTGGAATTTTATTTGAGTTTTTTGTCCCTGTTTTCTTTAATAATATTCTAAAAAGAAGGTAGAGGATGCAAAGAAGACTCATTGGATATTTGATTTTGCTATTCCAAATTAATTTTTCTTTATTCTAGACAATATCTGAACTGCATACTTGTTATTTGTTATTTCTACTATTTAATTATCTATTCAAAATTATAATACATCGTTATAAATTGGGTTAGACGTATCTTCGCTTTACGCAGTCTATTATCATGTATTTGTCGACTATTTACTCAATTATGAATATTATCGTCATGTAGAATCATTTTCTTTAATATTTTATATTACCTCCCTTGCCAATAATGCAAATAACAGTGATTATGTATAATTTAAACTATAATTTCAAAAAAACATTATTGAGACAACATATATCTTGAGCAATTTTCTGATGTGTTATTATGGATAATAACTCTCATCTTTTTTTAATAGATTTAGCATTCATACTTTTTATGATAAGATTCATATTAAATCTTAAAAATGCGTAATAATCAGAATTGATAAAACGTATTAAATTATTTAGAGATAGAAGGTATAAAACCTTGCTAAATTCCTCGAAATTTATTAAAAATACTGATATTTATTGAGTCTCTGAATAACCAGTTATAAATAATAAAATAAAATAATTCAAAATTAATATTTTTAAATAAGATACAACAAACATGTACTTTTAATTCTGCTTTTCATACCCTCATTCACTTTTATCACCAAGAAAATAGTTTTAAAAAAGTTTATTTTCACCTATAAGTTTAATTTGATTTGATCACCAAATACCATTTATTTTTGATATTATGGTAACTTTTAAATAAATCACAGCATTTATTTAGTTAATAGTTTTTATAAGATTTCATAATTAATTATGCAGATTATAAGATAATTCAATTAATAATAATTATAAAGTTAATTAGTTAATTTTTATTGACACAGTTCGAATGAATCCAAAGAGGATAAAAATTGATCTGCTCAAGCAGAAGGTCAATGATATGAAGCAGTCAATCAATCAAATGTCTACTGAAACACTTTAGTCCTCCCCTCTTATTACTAAACCATCCGCACATCAACCTCCAAAAGATACTATCCTCAGCAATATCAATAAATCCACATAAATTAATATTAGAACCACGAGAAAAGAAGAAGGACATTCAATTTCTACCCACTAATCTTAAAGAATTCGATCATCTACATCGAGAGAGAGATTCATTAAAAATAATAGATCTCTTCAAACATCTTCGCCAGTTTTAAAGGAACTTATAAATTCAATTGCCAAATCGTAATGCAAAAACAATATCTAATCATCTTATTAAAATGTTGCCACTAAGCCAACCTTTAAAAAACTAATAAAAAGAATTGATCAAAAATACTATGAATCAGTCTTGGAAATACCATCTGAGAGGCAAAACAAAGAAAATTCCAGTCCTATGGATATAATGCGTGGGTTTAGCAAATCATCATGCTTCAAGATCAAAGTCGAGAAAGTAAAAACTTATGAGATGAATAGAAATAACCCCATCCTCAATCCAGAACCTGAAAAGAATAGTCGAAGGAAGATAGTCAAATAAGTTGAACCTTCACCCTGTGGCATGCTCACTGATCATCCTCAATTTAATCAAAAACTTCAATGTTTGGGGGACAAAACAGTAATTGTTTAAAAGAAGGGAGCTGTAAGCACGTCTAAGAACAAATCCTCAATTATTTTCGAAGAACCTTCAGCTGTCAAGCTAACTGTACCTAAAAAAACCAATAAGAAGCATTTTTCAAGTTATTCCCTTGACCTGAGCAGCAAACTGTACTGATAAATCTTTTTCTACTATTCTTAATTTTTTCATAAGATTCAGGATAATGGGATAAACTAATTTCTTATTAATTTAATTAAGACAATGAAATTTTACTTCAATTTAAAAGTTAGTTTATTTGTTATTTATTTAGATTTAATAATACTCCAATTTATCGAGGAAGATCATGATAATAAACGATATGATTTTAGTGCTGTTTGCAACTGAGCAGTTCATTAATTTTAGAATTATCACATATTTGTGAAAGGAAACTTAATTTGTGAATCGAAGATAAATAAGTAAATGCATTAAAGATAAGCGTTAGCCATCAAATATCTGTTAAAGATTCTACCCCTCAATAATAAGCTTTTGAAGAATTCTAGAAACTGATCTTTATTGGCATGCAACAACTTTTCCGCAAAAAGAAAGTTTGTTCAGAACTATCTAATTTGATTAATATCAATCAAATGCTAAATATTTAGAAAACTATACCCATCTGCTCGTATACAGGGTTGTCATGCTGATACTATTGCTTTTGAAAGCCTAATTGGCTCTACGCAAGAAATTTTAATGGCAAAGCCATTGAGATAGCGTAGTATTTGTACTAACCTAGGAAATACTTTAGTAAAAAAATGAGCTTGAAAATCAGTTTATTGATATAATATAAGTTCAAAACTTAAGTTTAATAACAAAAACTCATAACAATAATAATAATACAATAATACTATCAGCTCCAAAGTCAATATAACTGGATTTAGATTCAGTTTAATCACCAAGTTTTGTACTCCGTTTTTCTTTGCAGAGCCGTCAGTCGCTGAGTCCAACTGCATTAGTCAGCTCTTACTCGTATTCCTGGGATTTTTAATATTTTGGGTCGATGCAGATCGATACGCTTTCCAGATTCAGTTTGTTCAGAGTATCCACAAATTTATTAAAGTTTTCATGTTTCCAGAGTTTGTGTCTGCTTAACAGTGATGATACCGGAAGTAGAGTGCGAATTGGCGAAGATTAGAAAACTCGAGGAGAAGCTTAGACATCGTTCCCTAAATATAAAATAGCCTACGTCTAAAGTATTACTCTGCTTACACTTTTTTAATTAATCGCTACGTCTAAATATGGCAAGAAATACTCTTTTTTAATTAATCGCTACGACTAAATATGGCAAGAAATACACTTTTTTAATTAATCGCTACGTCTAAATATGGCAAG
>Ga0302188_10000212_pt1 | contig 49326 bp, 38 predicted proteins | sample II_Bog_E2_1_FD_198783 | JGI IMG/M metagenome (GOLD analysis project Ga0302188, IMG submission 198783) | Peat permafrost microbial communities from Stordalen Mire near Abisko, Sweden - II_Bog_E2_1 | ecosystem: Environmental > Terrestrial > Soil > Wetlands > Peat | place: Sweden: Abisko... | reverse complement strand
TTGTCATGAGAAAGCATCACACCTTTGGGCATGCCAGTGGTGCCGCTAGTATAGATCAGAGTACAGCAGTTCCCAGGGCGAACACGAGACATCCTCTCTTCAACGCGCTGCACATTCACATTCTTTCCAGATTCAATGAAAGTCTTCCATGTAATAAGTCGGCCTGCAAAATTGTTGCTGCCCACTTCTTCTCCGTACAGAATGATCCGATCCAACTCTCCTTTTTCGAGCATATCGAAGTACTTCTTCGCGCATTAACGATTCTCCGCTACGATAACGCGAGACTCGGAGTGTTTGGCGATATACTCGCAGGCAAGCTGTGCATTGGTAGAATATATTCCTATCGGGATGCACTTGGCGAACATCGATCCGTAGTACGCGAACAACCACTAGGGAGCGTTGAAACCGATTATATTGACTGTTGCAAATTAGCCACAGCCCAACGCCAGCAAAGCCCGGGCAAACTTGATGCACTAATCATAGTACTGCTGGTAGCTGATTGTTTCCCATTTGTTCTGGCGTTTCACGGAAAGTGCGGGACTGGATGCGCGAAGACTGAGCGCTCGCTTCCATTCATCAATTAAGGTGGTGGGAATAGCAGCTGCGATTCCATTGGGACCAATGCGAGTAGGTAATTAATTCCGTAGGTCGTCGGTCCAGATCACGTGCTGTCCCGGAAAAGTAGCTGTGCTTGTGTTCCTGGTGAGTGCGGCTAGTCCATCACTTGATATGGCCAATTTTTAGCAATTAGTGCACTTGGATATCGATGTCATTAATAAATTTATTGATTTTTTTTCATTAATTATGGCACACAGGACACAAATCTATTAAATTTATCTCAGCACTATTCTTTATTATAAACTTAAATTATGATCTTAATTACAATTTGGAGATTTAATATAATATTTTATATCGTTATTAATAACACTTGGAATAATATTTGAATGAAGGAGAGAGATATGAATATTAATTCGAATGAAATTGACTCTCTTATAGAAGCATAATACCAGCGTTATCGGAATAGTATCGGAAAGGGGGCAAAACACGAATCCTCCATGCCAACCAAAGAGAATAGTCGGGTGTGTCAATATTCTTAAAATATAAGCTTTGGGCGTATGAAGGAGATGAGTAAAGAGGTAGAACAATATCATATCATCTTAAAATTAATGCAATGCGAAAATTATGAGGACGCTCTAAAGAAAATATAAAGAGTTAATAAGGCAGATCAATTTTTACGCAGAGTGAGGGAAATGATTCAAGATTGCGAGCCGAGAGAAGAACCCACTCTCTGTAACAGTTGGCGCATTATTAAGGAAGTGATGGAGCACCACTATAAGGAGAAAGAATAGATTTGATTTTGCTATTATTTTTAAAATTAAAACTAAGAGTATAAGCTAATAAGAGAAGGATTCAGAATGCCGTAAATTGTTTTTAATTTAAATGTTTAATAAATTTCATTTTTTATTGATTATGAAAAATATTTTGGTTTAACAGGACTTTTAAATTAATTATTCTTTGAGACAGTTTAGTTGATATTATTCAGCGTAGCAAGGATTGGCGATATAATGGCTAAAGTTTGACGATAAATAAATAAGATTATTAGGAATATTTTACATAATTATTGCTTTTAACGAACAAAAATAGAAAGAAACATCACATTTGTGTTGGTAACTTATTCAAGAAAGAATCAAAAGATGAAAAACTAAATTATTAATTTATGCAATATCAATATCTATGAATTCATTAATCATTAATTTTTTAAGCAGTTTTACTCTTCTAATTTACAAATAAAGTTTTAACTTAGTCAGATTTAGGCACCTTTTTACTATTGTTCTATTGCTTCAATTCCTCCTATTTTTTTATCATTTAACTATATATGAGCAGATTTCGCAAAGATTAATTCTTATTTAAGGAATTACTGTTTTCAGAATTTAAAGAGTATCGGTCATTCATAAACATTTCATTATTATTGAGCTTGGAGATTACTTTAATCATTTCATAATATTAAATATAATCTGCTTAATATTGTTTGCATCTTCTCTACCATTCTTCTATCTTACGTTCATATTTTTCTTACATTTTTTTCAATTAGGTCTAATTTAATTTTATTAAATCGGCAATTACTTTATCTTTTTCTGCTATTTGAACTTTAAGTTTTTGATTTTAAAGTGTTGAATCTGCTAAATGTTATTATGCATCGTTTTATTCGATATCGAAATCATCATCTACTAATATTTGAGAAATAAAAATTGATTTTTATAATGTTTTTATTTGGCTTATGGCTTTACTCTAATGATTCTATTTTTACTTTACTTTATTGGTTTTAGGCTAAATTTATGCATTTAGATTCTCATTTTTTTTCTTTAACCCCGTAATAAGAGTTTACTTCTCGGCTATTTCCTTGAGTAAATGTTCTTTAGAATCTTCATGATTTTTTTTCAATTAGGACATTTCTATTTTTAATTTATTTTCTATCTCACTTTGTTATTTTTGGCTCTTTTGTGATTTACAATTGGACTACTCCTATTGTTCTTATTGCTACCATTTTTCAATAATTGACTTATTTTTAAATTATGATAGGGACATATATTGCTACCTATAAAATTATAGCTCATGAAGAACAATGCTAATATTTTCACCAACAATTCTGATATTCTCCTATAGATAATCTTTTTTACTTAAGTCTAAAAGAACACCGATTTTATCCGGCTATTTGAGACTCATAATAAGTTTTTGATTAAAGCATTACAATTAATTTTTAGCATTCATAATAATATCAGTAGTTTATTTATCGCTAACAGAAATACCCTAATTTTTCCTTTAAATTGCTTAGAAAATAATTTGTCTAATGCATTCAAACTTTTCTCGATACATTTCCTTTTCACATAATTGCGAAGAAATTCGTACGTTCATAAGGTTATTAATTTTAATAACATCAATGAACCAATCGAACCAATATTTAAATTAAATTAGCCCAATTTTTTCTTCAGCAGGTTTCTTTTTATCTAATTTGGAAAGAATATTTGATTGTTCAAAATCATATTTGAGTTGCTCATAATCTATTGCCAAATTATAAACCATATCAGCACACGTGTAATCATTTGTTGTTATAAATTTACCAAAACGCCGATAGACTTATTTAATCCTATTTTCGATATCGCCAAGGTTTTGACACTTTTTCATTAATTATGATTTCATCATTTGTTGATTTTGATGGATTCTTAAGAGAAGATTTTTATTAACGCGATGAATGAGTGTTTTTTATGGATCAATATTTATATTGACATTGGTATCAAAGGTTTATAATATTTTTGTAAATTCTTTATTAATGTCTACAATCGTGGTTGATGTTCCCAAAAGGAATGATTGGAGCCATTTTCTATCCTTTTGAAAAGTTAATTCTCTAAATTTATTTATACTAGATTGATTCTTCATATTCATCAATTAATCATATTTATCCAAAATCCATCTGTATTCCCATGCTTATTGAAGTATTTTTCCAAATTTTGTGAACTTCTAATCTTTAGCAATCCTTTGAATTTCATTGAAGTCCTCAGACTCTAAAAGATTAAAGATTTTTATTTTATTTGAATCAGAGGAAGTTTGATTCATTTTGATTAGTGCATTATATTTGATTTCTTCTTCATCTCTATTTGCAATTTTTAGTTCTTTTGTAAGTCTGTCAACTTATTCCTGAAGATTTGACACCTTTTCCTTGAGATTTTAATTATAACTGCCTAGGGATATCATATGATCAAGTGCAGGAGCATACTACATATTAATATTGAATAAATGTTTCCTAGCCTTTTTGCTTTCTCCTATATAAATCAAGCGCATTATTTACATGATGTATTAGTTTTGTTCTCTATATGTTTTAGTCAGTATCATCCTCTGCAAAAAGTATTAATTTTCTGCTTCTGAAATATAAAAATAAATTTCAAGATAACACAGAATACATCAAAAAATATTTCAAATAGATAATTTCAAATTGCGCAAAATAAGAATATTAAATTAAAAATAAATTATTCAATCAATTTCAAAAATAAAATCCTTCCACTTGTAAATATTTTTATTCATTAATTTACAACCCAAAAATATAGGGTTTTCATTCAGAATTGATTTATATACTTTTTTTACTTTAGAAACAGCAATTAATATCTAATATCATTGCGGAAAGGCAAGCAGATAAAAACTAAATAGCCAACATTTCTTGTCTAGAGTCTAAGTTAGTGGAATCCCAAACTCGGTCTTAGTTGAACTACTATGCAGTATTTTTATCACTAGGAGACCCTCTTCGATTTCGAAGCGAGTCCATATTTACTTGACACTACTTCCTGAAATGAACATTGAATGCTTATCATTAAACTTCTTATAAGAGAATATTCCATCCCTATTGATCACTATTAGTCTTTCTTACCATTTTCCTAAAATTTGTGATTTTTTGAAAATTTTCCCGAAATTGTAGCTATTTTTTACAAGAGTTTCAGGGATACCAGGGACATTGGCAGGACTGCACTTGTACAATTTCTTGCCCATATTTAGCAATTTTTGCTGAACAATAAATGCGAAAATAAAGTAGTTCAGAGGAAGGCCTTGATAATTTTTGCAAGAGGCCGCGATGAAGATTTAATTCTAGTCAATAGTACTTAATTTAATGCGGTGACAGTCTGCGACGCATATTCCATGAATTAACTTTATTTTGTGAAACTATTTTAAAAAATAGGGCTTTTAAGATATGAGTATACTCTGCTCCTGAAAGTTTAGGGATTCAAGGGACCAAACTTCTTTTAACTTCTTTATTGAAAAATAAATTTGACATTTCTCTTATTTCTCCTTTTCGAGAAATCGGGCTTCTCTTATTTTTAAACTTTCTCGAAATCTTTTTTCCTACTCCATGGTTGATTGTCTACGACCAGTATCTGAATCGGATTCCGATCCACCAACATCGTCCTATTCAGAGGAAGAAGCACCAAACTCCTCCCGTTTACGTTTTTCGAACTCTTTCTTGCGTGTCTGTTTTTATGCCATGTACTCTTGGTGTACCTTCTGAAAGTCTTACTGCTCAGGAGAGTTGATAATAACTTGAGGTTCTATTTGAATGCTGTGCATGAATTCGACCTAATTATTTTCTCCTTGATGAAAGTTGGCAGTAAGGGTCGAAACCACTGTCTGAGGATCCTCTTTATTCATGATTTCACTTTATATGGTATTTTATATCTATTAATTGTATTCATTCAGTTAATCAGCAGCACAATAACAAAGAAAATAAATGATCATAACTTACCCATAAAATTTAAAACTATTAATAACTTAGGAATGAACTATTATGAGAAGATTAATAAGAATCAAAAAAATCATGAAAACAAAGATGTAAAAATGATTAGATAAAATATATTTAAATAGAACACTTTAAAATAGAGTTTAGAGGATAGATTTGATATTGAGTTCAAAAATATTTGAAATGAATTGATTAGCAAATTTATGTAGAATTTATGGAGCTGCTTTATGACAAGTTAAAAGAAAGTTTAATATAAATTTTATAAATTAATATTGTAATGACACATAAATCCTGCTATGAATCATGTAATTAAATTTACACATCTATGCAACCCCAGCGACTTTTCTGCAAAAAAGGTTGCGACAGTGAAGGCACAATGTTATTGATCATTAATTTAGTGAATCGTGTAAAACAGATACCTGCAATAAATTATGCATCAAATAGTAGCAAGGAGACCATAGGCTATGGTTCAGTATGTTAATTTTTACTTAGAATTTTTGTACAGAGCTCCCACCGATCCAGGACCCTGTCTGGAGGCCTGCATAGTTGGTTGCAATAGGAAATAAAATCTATAATGATAGTAAACATCCTAATTTTATCTTAAAATGAAGTAAATTGTTTTAAGATTAATATAGTAAAATACTCATACTTGATTTTTACGAATTACATTAGAGATTTTAATCTAATTTATGATCAAATAAGAGCATTGGATGATATTTTTCTTTACATAATTGAAATATTAAAAGTTAATAAAATTAGATTTATCGGCAAGTCCTATTATCCTATTGATAGCTAGTTATTAAACATTTTTCAGACTCATTATATTATCGTTAAATGCGCAAATCATCAAGATTAGGCTCTTAATAAATCCCACAAGCTTGCAAGGAAAGCTATGATACAAACAAATTGAAAGAATCAATTGCCAAAATTGAATTTACTTTACAGTTGCGAAACAAAGAAGTCTAGTGCCTCAACTTGCAAATATAATCTTTGAAGGAAGAAAATGCTATTAAAACGGCTTATTTATAAAATCAAATCATATCACTAAAACGAGAGTCATCAGATATTAGATATGATGCCGTCAAGTCAAAGAGATTGTAAAATTAAAAATGCTAGAAAACTATAGCTGCTATGAGAAAGAATTTTGATAATATTTTGAAGTAAAAAAATGAATAACATCGGATAATCTGTGAAAAGATGAAAACATAATGGAGAGAAGAAATTAAAGGCCTACGGGAAAAGCATGAAAGACTCATCAATATCGATATAAAATAAAACTATTAGGACAAGCGTTAATACATTGAGTTTAGTACCAATTCCAATAGTGACTTAATTAAATCTCTTCAATAAGAGAAGATGTCTTTGTTAAAAGCTAAAAAGGAAGCTGATCAACAGATATAAACTTACTCTCGATAATTACTAACTTTAAAATCTGATTTTAGGAAATATACGGATGAGAAAAATTAATAACTGACGATTAAAAACGGTGAAATTGAAGGGTTAAAATTACAATAAAATTTACTAAGAGAAAGAATTCAATAATTTCAAGCCAAATAGCAAAATATCCATAGCGATGCATATGCCAAGATAGAAGAATTTAAGCAATTAAATTCTAAATTAACAATATAGCTTGAACAGTTCAGACTATTAGTCCTCACAAAAGACGAAAAAATACTTAATAATTGCATGCTAAAGAATTAATCGCGATAAACTTTAGTGACTGCTGTGCATGAGTGTAATCATGTGAACCTGATAAAGCAAATGGAAAGACAGATTGAATTAAAAGATCAAGAGATCGATTAATTGAAAAAGACCATCGAAGAGTGGAGTGAATCTATAGGATTTGATAAATCCGTTAGTCAGCGTTTAGAGGATATTTCAATTAAATGCCACAATACAACAAATTTGAACTCCAATTTTGTGCGTTCTCTGAAGTAGAAAAAGAAAGAAGGGTATAAAAAGATGATTTTTCGGTGACTACATTCTTAGATAATGAAGATAGACTAAATAAAAGATATAAAACTGAATCATCTAATCTTTTGTGATTTCTTTTGATATTCCATTTGGCGTGTGATTAATTTTATTCTATCTTCATATTCTTTTTCCAACCTTTATCGTAATCTACTCTAACTGTCTTTACTTAGAGCCTTTATCTTATAATTCTTTTTGTACATCTAAAATTCAAGATTACTATTCTATATTGGATAAGAATTACCTGAATTTATTCATTTAGAAATCGATTAGATTGAAGTAATTCAGTTTCCTTCTGCTCTGCCAATTGAAGGAGACTCGTTATTTTTACAAAATTATCTCTATAAACTTTCAGCATCTAATCTGACTTTTCTTTGATGGTTGCAGTCATTTCCTCAGCTACAATGGATCTCCTGGTGATCAATTCTAATTTCTGTTTCAAATCGTTGATTTAAGCCTATATTTCCATAAATTAAATATTCTTCTTTGCTAAAAGCTCGTAAATGTTGTTTTGATTGTAAACTGCAGCTGTTGTTTAATTCTCAATCTTCTTTATTTTTTTATCCTCATCTTCTTTTCGGCGCATTTCCAATAAACATTCCAGAAACAGTTTGGTGTACTTGATAAGGACGATTGGATTACGATTATTGACAACTAAAGGATGATTATCGCCAATAAAGAGACTGTAACAATCATTAGTGGCGTTGGACAACTCTTAAATAAGGTGACATAGAGTGGTGTCATCATCTTTTACCTCCTCGTTTCTTCGTCTATTATCATTTTCTATTTATTGAATGATCTTTTCGAAATCTCTCCTTATTTTTTTGGAAATACCCTCCACTACCAAAGTTTTCTGCTCAGAATTAAATTTCTTCTACGTCTTTTGCAATATTGACATTATAATTATAATGTAAGAGTAGTCACTTATCACTATTCAAAACACCATCGAATAAATTTTGGAAATCAATCATTTAACTCAACTCGAAAAAAGAACAATACTTTAGAGGATTATAGCTAAGATGTATCTTTTATAATATCCTTCAGATCAAAACAGGAAAAATCCAAGGAGAATTTGAATTTTTAAATTTTTGAGACCGAACAATACAATATTTATCATCCATCACCCTAATCTATTATTCGACATGATAATCACGTGACCCATAATCATGAAAGGTAGTCAATAATTGATAATTTTGAAATAAATTCTACCCCCATCAGAACTGAGTGCCACATGCATAATTTATAGAGCGAACTCAAAGGGGAATCAGTATCCAGTTTCCTAAAATATACAAAAAATGAGCAAAGAATTAAGAAAAAGTTTATAATTAATTCTCTTAATATTGTTCGGGTTTGCCTTGCAAAGTTACTGTAATCAATTCACAAAGCATATGGTCATCTCACCATGTGGAGATATGGGAAAGACACTAAATATCAAGTCTAAGCAATATATTGCAGATCCATCAAAACTCAAATTTAGTACTTGAAGGGATAGTTATTTCCCTCGAAGGGAATCGAATAAATATTGTCAAATTTAGTGGATATTTGTCAATCAATTGAGTAAGCACTACCTCTCTACGAGAAATAGTTTATTAAGAAGGATGAGGAATTTATCTGGCCAACTTCTTCGCAAATATTTAAAATATTTAAGAAGCAAGCATGATAAGGTTATTTTCAATATTTGCTGGTAACAATATTAAGCATTCGGATCACAAATATTTTAGTTAAGAGGAACTATTAACAATTTTTATCAATGAAAAGCGGCAACTTTTAACCATTATAATATATTGTTTGATCATCTCTTAATAATTTCTTGAAAAAAATCATAAAAATTGTATTCTCGATTCTGCGTGGCACATTTGCCAAATTGAAACTAATTCAGTCTAACGTTATTGTAATGTTTATCGCAATTGATTGCAATTATCCTCTGCTGTTTTATATTTTTACTATTGTTTTTGATTCTATTTTATATTCTCATCCTCCTTTTCTTTTATAATATTTTGAAGACTGCTAATTTGCTCGTTTAACTCTTTTAATTTTTGTTAATAAGCCATTTTCTTCTATGTGGTTTGATCATTTTTCATCAAGGTATGCACTGTTAATTTCAAGTTTTAAATATGAAGCTTTTGCTTTTAAATCATTTCATGCAACCCTCTGATAACTTTGTCCTGATCCGCAACCTTTGCTTTTAATGTATTGACAATTTTTAGCTATTTAGCTTATTGAGTATGACTACTTTAATTCTAGTCATATTTAATAGTCCTCATTTTTTAAAATAAATAGCGACTATCCACTTTCTTAAGGTATTCGCGCTTAACATTCATCACCAACGACTCCACACCAAATGTATCCTCTTTTTTTTTACTAAGGAATTTTGAGGAATTATTAGAAGAATTGGATTGCATCTCTTTTAATACTGAAATTTTTGGCAATTTAATATTTTCTTTAACAAAATACTTGAGTGTTTATAAACATTCGAGACATATAGCTGGAGGTGTTCCCTCATACTCTTGAATAAACCGCTACAATCTTTTTATCACAGAAGAAAGCGTTTTTTGGTTATGTGAAGTACTCGTAATGCTACTAATTTGAGGAAGGTGATGACTATCATCATTTTTTTAAGTGAGTTGTACACTGGCAGCAAGTCGCATGTGAGCATTTGTAAAATTCTACTTCGTTTGGATTGACTTACATTTAATTTCTTTCATTTTGTTCTTAATACCCCAAATAACTAATAAATAATACCATGTGAAATAACTGATGTATAATTGGTTATAAAATATATATCTTTAAGAGGGAATTCTGCTCTGCCAGATTATTTACTATCACTAGTATTTTTAAAAGATTAGGACAGATTGGATTATACAAATATTAAACATGCAAATCTAATCAAGGAATACCCTAGTAATAGGATAGAGCTTTTCCAGAAGTCACGAAAGCTCGAGAATTGAGCACTTCGATGTATTTAACAGGGCTATCCAAAGTTAATTTAGTTAATTCCTTTTGCATTCTATATTCATATAATTTAATGCAATTGCCTAAATTAGCTACTATACTCGTCGGATAAATCTTCTTAATTTCAGTGCAGTTGGTCTGCATATTGAATTTGCCGACAATCCCTTGAGCTCTTTTGTCCAACAAATACACAAATTACGACTATCCTCCCGCTAAAAGTGTTTGCTGATCCATGATGGCCACTGATCTGACACTGCTATTTTCAAACTAATAGTCACTTTCCTTCTCAAAATTTTAGTTTTTAAAGATTCTTAAGGTTTTATCATCAAAAGAAGCAACAAAGTTATCTCCAAAAAGCTCAGCAGTGAGGCACTTACTTTTTGTTTCAATTCCCCGAGCTACTTTAAGCGTCTCTTTGACTTCATCAAAATGAAGAGAAACTATTTGATTAGGATTGCTAATGAAATTAAGGACGTGGCTACGATTAAGAGCGAGCAATGCTGTAATTTTGGCTTGCCGATGATTACTGCTCGTATACTATTTAAGCACTTTTTCATTTAGTAAATCGTATACGTAAATACCATTTTGTTCGTTGGTCAGAAACAGATTTTTACCAATGACTTCAATATGTTCTGCTTCGCATCCCACATACAACGTTTTTGGAAGTGCCAAATTACGGTAATTATAGAGATTGACAACTTTGGATCTGGTGTTAAAGGTAATAAAGTCCTCATCACTGATTCGATAAAGTTTGGAGTCAACATGTTCGGCTTGCACAAGTTTATTGTACTTGATTGTCTCCTTCTTGAACTGAGAAATCACAGGATCACAGTATCGAATGGGACTCACACTTAATTCGCTGTTCTAACCGCATTCTTTGATGATTGCGCAGATTTGATGCTACTTTTTAAGAAAGGTGGGTATTTCCAAGCGATTTATGCGCAACTTATGAATGGCACGATTGCATTCGTTGATAGTTTAAGCTAGTAAGTCATTAAATTTACGATAAAGATCGTAGTTTGGATTAATGCCTCGAGTACTCAGATAAAGACAACTGAGAGTCTTTTTGAAAAGATTTCGATCTTTTTCATAAGGGATCGTTCGACGTATTTTGCGGCAGACATCATTAAGCTGTCTTTCTCTAAGATTGAGGGCGCTCATTACTTCCTATTTGAAAATTTTGAATTTTTTAAACTCAGTAAGCCACTCATCACAGGCTGCTTGATAGCTTAATTAGAAGTCAATGCGTTTCTTCATGAGTTCATGCACTTTCTAATTTAGCACTGAAACCTCAATGACTTCGCATTGGCGCGTTAGATGTTTGCTCTTACAATTGGGACAGACTAAAATATCCTTCTATAAAAAACACTAGGAGCTAGTACAAATTTTATGTGCTTACATGTTGTGTTTGGTACAAATTTTAGGGCCAAGGACCTCCATGGAATTAGACCTATAAAGAATAAAATTAATTGAATGACAAAGTGAGCAGATAAATAATTTTGAATATACTATCCTGTTGAAAAGATATATGATTATCCTACGAGGAGGCGAGGCGAGAAATTAAAGATAATTAGTTTACCATCAATTAATAATAATAAAGGATTACGAAATATGTAAGTATAATTGTCGGATAAAACATTTCAATAAAGATTGACTTATATTAACTAGACCATTTTGGCGTATCTCGATCTGAAGAAGGATTCTCCCTTTGTGCTTTTGGTATTGCATTAGCATCTTGGTTTGGCCAATTATCTGCGGATTATGGCTCAAACTATTTGTAACAACGAACTTTCTATCTTTATACCCAACATCTTTCCAGAACTCTAAGAAAATTCGCAGGAAGAAATAGACGATGCTAATTTTTTGAAAACAATTGATCAGACGTATATGGCGAATACTCTACTTTAAATGGTGGAGTATATGCAAAAGAAAAGGAAAAGAGTTATTTTGCTAGGGTTTTCATTGGGAGCCGCTATTGGTCTCAAGCTAATGGAGTAGCTAACAAACGTAGAACTTGGAATATTCTTCTATGGCTTTCCGCAGCTCGATCAAGTTCAGGCTGATAAAATTACTTGCAAGACTATTGTTTATGTGGGAAGTAGAGATAAGATTAAATATCTATCTGATAAGCCAACGATAGATAAAGCTAAGTAAATATATGCTGTGAATACTAATGTATAAATTATTGAACTTGAAGGTGCCAGACATGGGTTTATGAATTCTTTAACACAAAACTATTCCTAAAAATATTGCAATGACTGCTATCTCTATTTTCAAAAAGAGTTGTAAAAATTAAAGCTAAAACTAAAGAATTAAAAAAATGTAAAATTTCAATCTTTGGATAATGAATAAGATTAATACAACAGCAAGGGTGAACTAAAAAGCAAGGAAGGCTAAAAAGAAGATGGATGCTCGTTGATTTGAATTGATTAATTTTAAAATCACAAAAATTAAAAATATTTTTAGAGGGCTTCGCCTGCTTCGTAGAAAGCGACTCCGAGGTTGTAGTTTTAGGCGTGCTGCAACATTTTATGAAAATAATAGTAGCATGGAACATAAGAAGTGGCCGCACTCTGATATTCAATAAAGAAACAAACTCCATTCTTGATTCCTCTGTAAGCGACACCTTTCCTAAATTATTACCACAATACTTTTCCAAAAGCTTTTTTACATCGACAGTAGCCATACCAATTCCGCTTCTCCTTGAAAAAAAAGGCAGCAGCATGTAATACTTAGAATCACTATGAATCCTTCGAAGATTTCCAATTATTTCGAGAGCATAAAATGCTAACTCCTCATAATGGCTATTTTGCAGAGCAGCCACTACAAATCCATCTGTTTTTATTTTGCTCATCATTTTTAAATCAATTTTTAAATCTCCATATCCACCGTTTTTTAGGCCATACAGCATAATTTAATCTGCATTCATATGTTACTTCATTAAATTGGCAAGATAAATACTACACGCAATAGCAAGTGAATCGTATTTACTGTTTGGTTAATCATTTCTATTCAGATGTGGCGTATCGAATGGTGAATCGTAATAGATGCCATTGGCTTTTACTTTGCGAACTGTTTAGAGAATACCCTTAGCGATTTTTAAGGTTTTGATATCATTACCACCGATATACTCAAAAACCTATCTCGCTGAATTTGTTAAGTATATTCTAAGCAAAACTTTAATATTTGGATTGGCTTTTTTTATTAAGGGAATGAATGATTGATCAAATGGCTATTGCTGAGTTAATATATAACCATCAGAAAGTAGATTAAGATCGTACCAACAAATGATAAGAGTACTAAACTTATGAGCGTACTTCAAAGCATAATAATGGCCCTGCGGATTCCAACTCGTTATAAAAAGGATTTTGCTTACTTTTGATGTGCGCTCCTACAATTAATTATCCAGAGGAGATGTAAATATCTCATAGGGATTATTTCGTTCTCTCTTGCTGTAGGTTTGCCCAAAGGCAGTCACTAATAGCAGTACGAACATTATTTTAATCATTAGCATTTGTTAATTTTAATAATGATTGAATCTATGAAAATAAAAGACAGTTTATCATACCTTTGCCTTACCAATTTTGCTTAGCATATTTTTGACTTGTTACTCAGCAACTGCACAGCGTGATAATAGCTCACTTCTCTCTTTCTCTAACAATTTAAGATGCTTTTCGTAGTAGATAAGCTTTTGGTCGTTTGTCGAGGGACTAACTGAAGATTGATTTCGCTGCTGCTCAATTTCTTTACGTAAAGCGTCGTTTTCCCTTTTGATTACGTTTAGATCCATCTTGTTGCCATCTTTTAATAAAATAGTCAGTCTGCGATTCTATTCAGCAAGACGAGTATTCTCTTCCCTTAGTTTTTCTACCTCTCTATTACTACTTTGACTATTTTTCAGATAGTTATATTCCTGATTCACTCTGCTCTCCTTTAGCTCAATTTAATTTGGCCTGGATTTGCCTCCACTACTCTTCATTCCTCCGCCGCTGGCTTTCAGTCTTCTAACCTAAATTTTGGCCAAAATACCTCTTATTCGAGTCTAACATTTTTAATTCTAAGTTATGACAGTTCATCAGCATCAATTTCTGAAGTTAAATCGAGAGATTTAAACTTTTTGATGGCAGGAACTTCTGCGCCCTGAGGACTCCACTCTTCAAGAAGCGCAACAAGCTGACGCATGTATGATTTAAGATTCGCTATTTCCTTCTTTTTGTCGATTTCTGTCCTCTTAAGGTTATTGATCTTGTTTAAATTTTCATTGTCCTTCTTTGAGAAATTTTCTCTTAATTCTTTAACAATGGCTTCATAATCTGCATTAAGTCATAAATACTGGTAGTTTTAGATAATTCTTAAAGCCTCTTCCGATATTCATTAGTATCATTAATATCCTTGGCCCGCATCCTCCTACTCTCCTCCTCAAAACTAGTGTTTTATTATTCATAGAAACCTACTTTTTATTACATCTATTCGATCTTGCGCTGCAATAGTTTTATCCTATTCTGTAATTCCAAGTTTTCATTCTATAGTTCAATTCGATCGTAGTCTTTACCATAACCGCTCAAACCTGATTTTTTCGCATTACTTTGAAAGTTGACCTCCCTCTCGATGAGCTCCTTTTTATACCTCTCAATTTCTGACTTGAGATAGTTAATAGTTTCTTCTTGTTTCTTATTCTCCCTCTTAAGTTCTTCTTGCTTCTCACTCTGCAACTAAAGCATATATTTGCTTTTATCGTCAATCTTGGCTTTTCCCATAAAATCTTTTTTGAGCCGCTAATTCTCATTACTCAGATTTATCACATCCAAACTCAGATTTTGATTATCCTACTTGAGTTTGCCGTTTTCTTTCTGTTGAAGAATAAAATTTCGTTTTAGAGCAATAAACTATACCTCCAGATCACGTTTAGTCTCCAATGCTTCATTTAAGGCAGTGTTCAATTCCTGTATCTTTTCCTGACATTCTTGAAAGCTGGTCTCCTTTTTTGCCAATTTATTCTCTGTCTGTAGTATCCGTTTTCCACTCTCATAGTCTTTATTTTGTAGTTTTTCTAACAATTTCGTGTTCTCTATCTGTACTTCAACCAATGATTTTCCTATTTCCAATTTTTCTTCTTCGCACTTTATTAATTCTAACTGAGATTATGATTTGGATTTAAGAGCTTGATTATATTTGTTTTTCAGCTCACTGTACTTTTATAACAGTCTGTTATAGTCATCTTCAGTTTTTACACGCATTATCTCGTTCTATAGGAAATTCTTTTACTCCTCAGTGTCTTTGTCAGTAACTTTACCTTTTCTAGCTGATATTTCTGCTCTAAATTTGCGTAGAAGGCCATAAGTACTCGGCAAATTAACTATCGGATATTGCTGTATGTTATCAGTCAATCTTAAAAATTTAATAGTGGCTCTTGATCCCTCAATATCCTCGCTGCGAAGATTGTAGTAAATTACCAAATTAGAGTTACCACATAAAGATTCCTTCAGGAGAGATCCGAGTACAGAGTCATATTCAGGGACAGCCTCTGCGTTTCTATTGTAATCATTGAGGATTGATGCAAAGTTAAAGAGACTTTTTGTGGAAAGAGATGCTTCTTTATTCTTGATAGTGTTGCTGGGTTGTGAGAGTAGCTCCACACCTGGCACCTCCAGAAAAGTTGTAGTGCAAATGATTTTTCCTTCATCAAATTAGTCCTGAGATTCACGAATAAGCGTTATGCTCAGAAAGGAAGTATACAAATCTTTAAACTCAAGAACAAGTCTGTTTTTTTGTTTGACGGCACGTTGCACCTCTTTCTTAAATTCCTCACCATTATCTATACCTATACTGTTCATGTTTACAATCTCCACTCCTTACCAATCGTTGTCCCTTACTTTCAATGTTCCGTATTTGTTTTCAGAGTTACAATCATATACTTTTTCTTTGACCACAAGCCCTACTCGCATTCTAACTTAGAATTTACGAAATTTTTGGCGTAAGACAGGAAACAGTTTGTCCACAAAGTGAAAAGCCAAGGGAAGTTCGTTTTTGTTTCCATCAAACAGCTTCTCTTTTCCAGAGAAGGAAGCTCCGATATAAAGGACTGTCAGATTAATACCTCGAATGAAACTATCAAGAGAATTAATTAATGTGCGTTAATTGATTTGTTCGTTTTAAAGGTTGGTTGGCATTATCTTACCGATTGGAACAACCTACTCAAGGACTATGTGGAATGATATTTACTTTCGCCTTCGTCATCGAGTATGGAAATGTGATTAGAGGATAGATGAATGTTGTCATTTACTGTTTTCTCGTCTCGTGATAAGTTTATAAAGATGCTGACAGGTTTACAAGTGGATTAGTCTTTAAGAAGTGGCATAACTTATTATTTTTTGATTTATAATAAAGCAATAAACCTTTTTAAAATCAATTTTAAACTAGTTTAAATTATTTTTCTTATACAGCACCAACTTCATTAAATTCATCAGATTACTGCTTCTAAAATCATCATCATCTTAAAATTAATCCTCGAATAAAATGGAGTTTCAAATGTTGTTCGGCCAAAGTAAGAGATCATTTGTTGTTTTTTCAAAGACAACTATGAATTCCGAAATAGCTCCTTGACTTGTTCTACTTTTATGAATGGCAATGGCCACCTTTTCTTTATAGTATCATCAGTGGATTATGTTTTTGAATTGTTAATGTTTATTGAGTTTATTAAACTTTATTATCCAATGGGCAGTCAAATTCCATCCAAGTATGAAGACAGAAGAGCATGGGCAAGCATCAACAAACAGAGTCGGAAGGAAGTACTACAGCAAAATCAAGGTGGGCAGAAGGTTGAAAAGCATATGATTAAAAATCTTACCGTGGAAGAAGTTCGGAACTAAAGCTGGATCTATGAGTGTCGTAATAAAAAAAGCTTGAAAGGGAGTATTTAAATTCTATAAATGCGCTATATTTAGATTGATGATGAACGTAACTGCCAATCTGGGCTTTGCGACGGCAATGACTCTCATGGATAGTTAGTCTTATATACAGAACATCTCAATAAATTGTATGAAAATAACTCGAAAATTTAACTAAAATTGGTTGACCAATTCAGCATTTTGAGAGACATCATAGATGCAATCGAAACGTTAGTTCAGAAATTTGGTTATTTTGCAATCAACAAAGAAATGGTTGGCTTTAACAGTAGGAAGATTGGAAAAGTATGGATTAATTAAAATTTTGCCTGCAATCGTATTCAATTAAAACCAAAGATATAACGCTAAGAAGATCATAAAAAATGGGAAAGACAATCCATTGAAAACCTGATCAATATCTGTTTCTTCAGCGTTTCTTAAAGTAACAGTTATCCTATCAAATTCCATGCAGTCATTTAAGAAATTCGCAAGTATCAATTATTCAGCTTCGTTAACTTGAGAAATTACATGAACCAGTTCATTACCAGGATGAAAAAATCATAAATTTATCAATCTACACAGGAAAAAACCAGACTAACTAATAAATGCAGAGAATCAATGATTCACTGTAATAACTTCCACTCTGAAATGAAGAGGTTTTACCGTGAAGCAGAATCGTCAACTCGTGAAAACTAGAAAGCACTCACTCCTTAGAAAACCACTAGCAACTGTAAAAACTATCTGGTGGGACCAGTTGTATTTGTCAAAAATAGAGAAACAATACCGCAAAAGGAGAAACAATCCAGTAACGATCAGTTTTGCAGCTCTTATCATTTTCCTTTGAATGTTGGTATTGAAAAGCAACATATCTCACAACATTATAATGATGCAAGCATAAATGTACAATCTCCTAAAACTAACTATGTGCATGTCAACAGGCGTACTCAAAGTTTTATCATTCCCCCTCAACAAAATGACAACTCAGGAAAATTGACTTTAATTCCCGTATGTTCAACCATCAAACATTCTGAATAAATTCTGACTAAATCAAATAAAAAAAACAAATAAGTAGAAAAGAGTGAAATCCAAATGATCGACTCAATGTTTATGGTCTAAAAATAGTCATAGTTAGAAGGATAGATTTCATTTATAGGCAAAAGCAATATTATTTTATAAGAGTCCGTAATCCTTCGGGGTTGATGATTTTCCGACTTGATATTTCATAATTCTGAGTAAAGTAATTCACATGGTATATGATTTATCTATGAATAGTAAAATTGTATAATTTATGGTTTGGATTTGATTAAACAATTAATATATTTAAATTATGGATGAATAGCTAACATTTGGCGCAGATTGCGTTATAAGACTAGAAGATTTAGGAGAATTCAAGGATTATTCTGATATGGTTGAAAGCCTGACAATCTAACTTCAGTCCATCTAATTAGGAAAACAAATAGAGATACCTCATGATTTATGGGAAGTCTTGGCTGCTGATCCATAAGATACTTTTCATTTACCTTCATTTCAATCCCTTCTAAAGCATATCATCAATATTAATTGGCAGGCTCTTTCACTATCGACTTAGTAATACAATCAAATTTTAAAATTTTACTTTTGTGTAATTGAGGAATGCTTACTTTCCTTTACTTTTGGAGAATAGGCTTTATAAGCCTTAATAAAAAAACTGCAAAGCGTTGAGCATGCAAATAGTTCATTTCAAAAGCTATTGCTGCGAATGTTACTGCGCTTATCGGATAAAGTAGTATTTATTGAATAAATTTAACAACTTGTCATACTCTGGGAAAATTTAGATGAGGAGTTTCTGATTAAAACTGAAGAATAAAGTGGTAGAGACCTAATCGCAGCTATCTACATAGAATGCGTGTAAAAATATACTAGAAATCGTAAATTTAGAGCTATGATGGCTCAAAGAGCAGTTGGGGGAGCATACCTCCTGGCAAAATTAGCAGCGTGGAGAAAGGACAAACTAAAACTCGCATATTAAATTCAAGTCTTATCGAGCCGTCAATATTATAACAGTAATTTCTTAAAATAGATGATTGATCATCTGTCAACAAAATTAAACTAATGATTATTTGATGTGTTGTTGCTTTATATAATAAATATATTTTTTATAATTAAATGTTCACATTTTTGTATAGATGGCCCCGCTTATAGTCTTGGTTTGAGGTCAGCACGAAGATAATTACCGATGACGGAGCTTTATACGGTTGAGAGAATATTAAATAAACGAAAAATCAAAAGAGGTATGATATTATTAATTCAGGAGGAGTTTAAGTCATTTAGTATCAGGTTAAATGGTTGGGGTACAGTGAAGATGAGTGCACTTGGGAACCCTATAAAAATCTGAAATACGTCTCAGATATGATATAGCAGTACGAGAACAGTCTTGCAAATGCTGCGGTTGAACCCTCAAAAAACATGGCCATTCGATCGGGATCAAGTGTCAAGAAGCCTCTACTGGTTTATGAGTAAAAAAAAGAGGATCAATAATAAAATAAATAGATGTAATAGTAAGATGCAGAGGGAGTGAATATCTACGACCGATTAAATGAAATTTAATTGGAGAAAGAGGATTAAGATGATGACTATCAACCAAAACAAGTAGAAATTGAAGCACCATCTAAAACATGTAAAAAAAAGGGACGATCAACCAAAAGCAATTTTGATCTGGCTCAAATCTCTGCAGAAATTAGTAGAAAAAGATAAGAATGGAAAGCATCAGAGCAAGAAAAGGAAAAACCTTTACAGAAAAAATCAGCTTAAAACCGAAAGAAAAGAGTATAATTTGACCCTGTCAATGAATCAACTGCTCCTGCCGTTAGCAAAGAACCATATTTAAGTAAAATTAGAGAAATAGAGTAACGGATATGCTTTAATCCAAAACAAAAGCCATATGAGTTTAAAGCCGTTAAACCAGCACCACCAACAGGATAAGTGACCATTTTAGAGTTGGTACGTGGACGAGATAACTAATTTTAATTTTTGACACAACAAGGTGAATTGCTTAGTTATCGTTCTCGATTATCGTTGCTATAGCATCACCCTGATGAGTTGATACGGTTCTTTGAGAGCAAAATAGATTTCCAGAAGATACCCAAGTTATCTCTTTGATCCTTCCTCATTTATCTCATTGATTATATGATTTTATAGATAATGATTTGAGGTGTATAGAAACGAAGCAAATTTTGAATATAATTATGATGCAAGATGTGAGGACCGATTTACTTAGTGGAATTGATTATTATTTAAATTATAGATTGTATATAATTTAATATGAGGATAGCCTTCATAGCAATCATTATCGCCGTATTGGCCATTCATGCAGCAGCTCAATCTTAATCATCATCAACTGATGCCAACATTATAACTAGGCCTTACTGCAGCTTTATTTTCAATGACGAAGAGTTTAAAATATAAAAGTAAAAGAATTAGCAGATTGTCATCGATTTAAAACAGCATTTTAATGGAAGTGGGTACTTTTGTCATTATCTTAGGACTCATTTCATCTCTTCGCTGGTCAAGTACTTTAATGGGCAAAGGATTATTTTCACTAATCTCATCAGTCAAGCCGAAAGCCAAACAATTTCCTACTTCTCTACTTATTTGCTTGGACTCTTACTTCTCATAGGCATTAGCTTGTATTGGTGTTTCGGTATTTGTTTTACTCGAAAAACAAAATAGCTAAAACCCCAAAGATAAAATCGATAGATATTATTAAAAATTCAGCTGGCATTAGCTGGTTTAGCACTCTCGCTCTTATTTGTGATAATTCTGTCTATTTATGGTAAAATATGGCTGATATAGGGATGAACCAAAGTCCTAAGATATAACTGGGAGTGAATCAATTTTTCTGTTAGTTTTTCTAATAGCCAAATCAATTTTTAAGAAACCAGACTGGTGAATATAATCTCAATTGGTATGCAACAGAATTATAACGATTTGAAGCTATCTTTGTTAAAAATTAAAAATAGTTGTCTCCTCTAATTTATAATTTTGAACTCAGATAGATGATCTTAAATGGGCAGACTCTCCTTCGTAAATCAAATGGCTAATTAAATGAAAATAAATAATTTAACGAAGAATTAACAACTGCCGTGGAATATCTTTAAGGCATACATCATACTTCAGAAACAATAAAAACTAATTTGGAGGATTTTCATTTGACTGTGTAATATGTTCGGGAAGTAGCAATTGGGTATCGCTTTGTACTGACCATTTTAGAGAAATAAATCAATAAATTGGCCAAAGTATAAAACTTCTCTTCTTTTCTGAGCTCATACTCCCATTATTTATATCTGTGTTTCATATTAGTTTCCCTTATATCTATGATTGGCATAACCGGAGTCACCATCCTACAAGTGACCAGCAAATACTACTTCAAAGATATATTCTTTTATTTTATGGGCATTTTCAGCTTCATCGGTCTACTTGCTGCCATCTTTAATTCAATTTTAGTATCCACTTTTTTATGGATTCATGACACAGCCATTTATGTTTTGCCGAGCGAGTAAATCTTTCGAAGTATTCTTATTGATATTCAGAGGAGTTAACCTAAGGAAAATTTCTAAATTAGATGATTGTAGAGGTGATTGCAAAATTTCATCCACTCTCTGATGGCGACTATTCTACAATTTATGATGGTGCACTGGCTTAAGATTGCGGGAAACTGTCTCATAATTTGTAATATTTCACTTCTAATGGCAACATTGCAGAAGATATTTTAAAGAAAGGAACTTCATATTTTGATCAGGAGGCTTCTAAACATTTAGATGACATGTAGCTGTTAACTAAATTTTCAAATCAGTTATCATCTCCGCTCATCGCACAGATGACAGCTGCCAATAGTGGTTTAAAAAATATATTATTGTAAATGGATCAAATTGATGGTGCTCTTGGCAGACTTGACTCTTCAGCTTTTGGTCGTTATATTCGAGGTATAGCTGATTATTTGCTCATCCCTTCAATTAACAATTCGGTGGAGCACCGTTGGATATTTGGTTTTTGTGGTTATGCACTATTGCTTGGTCTTCTGTTCGCCTATATGATAAATATATTTTCTTTAGAGGAGGTTCGGGTTCACGAAGGCTAGTAATAAAAGCAATCATTATCCAAGATGAATAATGATAAATAGCTACCATCTTAATAATATGGGATTGAAGAGAGGACTGATTAATGTATATGACATGAAATAGGGTAATTACAACTAAATTAATAGAGAGCATTATCTTTGCTATTTTGTTTAATCATTAATATTAATTTTACGATATCGTTCATCAGAAAGCATATTTGTAAATAATTAAAATATGTTCCAATTTGAATTTGTTAATTTGGCATGTTTATCATTGATGAAATAAGATGTTGACTTAGATTTCTTAGATTGTATAATTCTTTAAGTATCATTCCAACAAGACATAAATATGATTTTCAATTTTAATTCTTCTTATGATTCTTTTGTTTTAAACTGTACCACTATTTCCAATATCATCTGATTTCCCTTGATAAAATTAATGAGCCAATACGAACAAATTATGCTTTCTGTCTTTCCAATTTAACTTTCATAGATATATTCATTTCTCAGTATTTTTTTGTTGAATACGCTCAATAATTATTTTTATACTCCTGAATGAGCAATATCAAAAAAGAAGAGGCTTTAGATAAAACAAATGTGCCTTAAATTTAAATTGTGACCTTGGGGCTTTGGAATATTGCCGCTGAACAGACTCCACTCAAGGATAAAGACGTTATTCATTCTGCCAATCCAGCAGAACCACCCCATCCTGTATCAGCAGTCAAAATAGAGGACAAAAAATAGAATGGTCACGAAGAATTAAAACTTAGTCCAAGGGTTGGAGATCCTGAACTTGACGAAAGCATCCGAGAGCACGTCGAATAAATTCTGGGTTCTATAGAAGGTGATGAAAATGAAAGTCAATCTCCATAATAGCAAAACGAAGAATCAAACATCTCCAAATCTTCCTCCTCCTCTAAAAAGAAGGACATGGCCAAAAGCGAAAGCAATGACGAGCGTAAATCATAGTTGCCGACAAGCCGTAAATGTTTCAATAAAATGTGTAGTTCTAAAAAGATCTATAAGAAAATTCGTTCAAGAGTTGAGGAGAACAAATACAGATTCTTCTGCAAAAACTGTTATGAAAATTATTTCAACAATCTTTACTGCTAATTCTGTGAACAGATTTACTCCAACAGCTGTTAGAATTAAGATGATGACAAATGGATCGGCTGTGATCATTGTGAAAGATGGGTACTAATGCAGAGATTTAGAATCATATTTAATGTTAGAAAAAATACCGCGATAAAAATGTAAACGACCTGAAGGATAAAAATCTTCTGTATGAGTGTCTGGTTTGCAGTCAAAAGAACAAAATTAGCAATGATAAAATCAAGAAGAACGAAAAAGAAGTTGGCGAATAGAAAGTGGGAACAAAGCAGAAGATATAAATCAACCGAGAACAAAGAACTTCAATTTTTCATAAGAAGAATGAAACATTTCCCAATTTGGAATATTTCCTCCAAAACTACAGTACTCCAACTCATATATAGGTTTCCGCTTATGGATGAATGAGAGTCAGATTCGAGAGGACATCGAGCATTTGCGTAGCGTCTGTCTGCGTGCTCCCCAATAGGAGATCATCAAAAACAGGTTTAAGAAAGTAAAGACATAATGAAATATCTTATGATTCGCTCCTATATGAATCATTGAAACTAAATATTAATTGGTTAATGTTTTAGATTGTTGATCATCTGTGCCATTAATTAACTTGGACTTCTCTCATTATTAAATAAGATGTTTACTCGATTACTTCGGGGACTCAGCACCTCACTCTTCTCCACTCACAGGATTGAGGCTCCCAAAAAATACGTTGAACCCTTTAATCGTGCTCGAACTATTATGGATCTTTACGACCTGAATGTTTACAATGAAGGCTTTGTGTTTCTGGCCCCAAATGCCACTTTGGTCGGTGATATTTTTATGGGCAGCGATATTGCAATCTGGCATGGAACAGTCATCCGTGGTGATATTAATAAAGTTACGTACCACAACTCCTATTAAGTTTGGTAAAAAATATTAGCATTGGAAACAACTGCGTACTGCATACTGCCGCCACTTCACCCACCGGATTGGGCGCAGAATTAATACTGAAGGGCAATAATGTAATTCAAAACAACTGCACATTGTATTCATGTACTATTGAAACTGGTGTTTATGTTGGACATAACTCTGTTATCCTTGAAGGAGCTATCCTGCAAAAAGGATGCATTATTGCACCGAATAGTGTTGTTCCTCCTGGCAGAGTGGTTAAAGAGAGACAGGTTTGGGGCGGAAATCCTATTAAATATGTACGGAAAGCCTTGGAGCAAGAAGGTTTTGTCACTCTTGATTATGCACGCCACATGAATGTTCATGCTCAAAGTTACAATAATTCCTTCTTACCCTATAGCAACGCCTACCTCTACCGCCATGGCCCCTCTGAGGTATTAATTATGCTATTTAGCCCATTGAGAAATATGTGACTGTAGACGAATTGAACAAATATGAAAAGCAGACTTGGTACGATCCCTCAGAATCGACTATTACCCGATACTGATTAGTATGATCATTAAAATGATAAATTACAATATTTGGTTGATTAAGGGCAGGAGTCTGCATAATTATTTAAATTGATCAAGTCATATATATTTTTATAATGATAGTGATTTCTAGACCTACCATAGAGTAATTTACTTGTGGATTTTCTTTATTGTTGTTATAATTTAGAAGAATAGAATACGAATGAATAAACCTTTCTATGGAGTCGCTACCATGCCAAAATCATAAAGAAGTATTGTTTTCATCACTCAGCCGAAATAGTTAATAACCCTGATGTCCCTGGGCCTGGTTCTTACAATTTCAATAAGTAAAGACCACATAATTAACTTCCCAAATGGAGGTATTCGTAGTTTTACTTAGTTTAAAAAAACGACTTGACCATGGAAGTTGCTTTCAAGAACTGTCGATATCCCCAGGGCCGGGAGGATATGAAAGCAGCACTGCCTTTGTAAATTTTCTATTATGGTAGAATAAAAAAGCAGAGCTTAAAATTGAGGAAAAAGGATAAAAATACCGTCATTTTTTATAAAAATCGTACTCGCATAGTCCTTTAAACCTACCTGGTGCATTCAACCTCAAAGGAGGCCATTCATTTGGTTATAGAGAGGCATTTAAATAGGTTGAGACGTCTCCAGGGCCCATCTACCATTTAGACAATTAAATTGAATAAAAAAGAAAGATTAAAACGTACATCTCTAATAAGTAAGTCAAAACTCATATCGAGGATTCGGATTTGGTTAAAAAAATAATCACATATACAAGAGAAATTAAAAAACCCCTGGACCAGGTGCCTTCTAAGTTGAAAATGCAACTGGTATGGCCAAGAGTAAGACTTACGGCATTTGGACTTTCGGAAGTGGGAAACGCAGCAATTAGCTCATCAAAGGAGAACTTGGACCGGGGGAATATCAGCCTCAGCTTTTCAATATTAGTCGCAGCTTTAAATTTAGAGGCAGAAACTAAATTAAACCAGCTTAAATCAACAGCAATGGACCGGGCACTTACGATATTCCTGATACCAAAACCAAACTCGGCACTCTCTTTCACTCACCAAAGAAAGTAGAGAAGTAAGAATAATCTGAAAGATCTTTGAAGAAATAGAGTAGTTTGTCTCCTTTCTCCTATAATCCTCCAAGGTATCTTGATAAGCCTGATAATCACGGATATTCTTTAGGACAAAGAATTGATTTAGTCAAAACCGATCAACTTGAACAGCCAGGGCCTGGAGCATACTAAATTATTGTGAAAAAAAATGAAAATAGGGCTTATATGGGTCGTAAGCTAGAAGAGCAAAAGGTAGAGAATGCCATGGATAATTTCTACAAATATGATCCGAAAATAAGTACAGTAACTAGATAATCGCCGAAATTCAGTTTCCCTCAGAGTAGAAGATACAGGGATAAATAAAACGGACAGCATACTACCAACTGCCCAGAATTTTATTTATCAATAGAAACCAAAAAAAGTGGATGCAGCTATTCGATGGGAACTTCCAAGCGATTTGTTGAGCAGAAGAAAGAGCAAGGTCCATTTAAACTGACTCAAGAAACGTCGACTATTGGGCAAATGCCAAGCTACTTGAGAAAAAGTAGTAAAAAAGTGTGAGTTCTTCTTAAAAATGATATATTTTGCCACAGGCTTATTAGGTCTGAAAAAAGAGATATCTAATTTATAATCAAATGAAAAAATCATAAATCAAAAAAGAAAAAGCAAAGAGTAAACTAGACTCAGATCAAGAGAGTGTCAAGGAAGAGGCTTCTCTGAAGGAAGAGGAAGGTGAAGTCAAAGCGGAATAGGATGATGTAGTTGTAGTAATACTTAGGGAAGAAAGCAATGGTTTTAGTATAGTGATGACGAAGATAATTAAAATAAGTGGGAATATTTAGAACACCATGGAGTCACCTTTCCAGATCCCTACATTCCTAAAGGATTGACTATCACTTATAAAGGAGAAAACATTAAGTACTTCCCATTAAACATAGACTCAATCCCTATGAATAATAAATAGCTTGGTATTGGTGCCAAGCAATGGGCACAGAGTATTAAAACAACTAAATATTCCGAAAAAACTTCCAATCGCAATTTACTGAAACCCTCAAGGAAAGATACCCTCAAGCTATCAGCCTGGATCAATTTGATTTTACTACTATGAAGTTGTTATGGGAAAAATAAAAATAAGAGAGGAAAAACAAGAGTGAAGACTAAAAGCTGAAGAATAAATTATTTAAAGACCAGCAAAATAAGTTTTATGGAACAGCCATAGTCGACTGTAAATGTGATATAAGATAGGGACCATTGAAAAAGTCAATGGATATTCGATTGAACCACCAACTTTGTTTAAGGGAAGAGGTAAACATCCCAAAGCTGGTTTTCTAAAGCCAAGGATACAGCCTGAAGAACTTACCTTAAATTTAATGTAAGATGCTCCCATTCCAAAATGTCATGTGACTGGACACAGCTGGGGTTCTATTGAATGCAAAAAAGATTCAACTTGGCTCTGCTCTTACAAAAACGATACAATTAGCTCATCATCTACTTATAAATACATCTTCTTAGCCGCAAATTCTCGTTTTAAAGGACAGAATGATCGAAAAAAATATGAAAAGGCTCGCCGATTAAAAAGGACAATCGATTCTATTCGACAGGACTACATACGGAAAATTGAGGATAAAGATTTAAAAAATAAGCAGTTGGGAACTGCGACCTATTTGATTGATAAACTTGCACTTCGAGTTGGTAATGAGAAAGGAGATGATTAGGCTGATACACAAGGCTGCTGCTCGCTGAGAGTGGAACACATTGAAAATCTACCAGTAGATATTAAATTAATTTAGGATGAAGAGATAAAGCTGGATTTTTTGGGAAAGGATTCCATGCAGTATGTTAACACAGTGAAGGTAATTCCAGCAGTTTGGAGCAATATTAAACTATTCCGGAGTGGTAAGGAGCCAGATGACAACCTTTTCGATAAAATAGACGCTCAGGCGCTAAATGATTATTTAAAGTCTCAAATGGACGGACTCACTGCTAAGGTATTCAGAACCTATAACGCCTCTAACACTCTACAGCAAGAATTAAATCGCGTTGATCTCGCTGGGCTGTCGATGGAGTAAAAGAGAGAGAAATACTAAGAGGCAAATAGACAAGTGGCCATCCTTTGCAACCATCAGCGTACAGTGAGCAAGAAAATGGTGGAAAGTCTCAATAAAAAGGAGCATGCTCTCTAAATCAGTAAAGAGTATCTCAAGGAACTTGAAAAGCATCGATCACTATTTACAGCCAAACGTTTAGGAATTGAACGTCCAGACGAAGTCCTTGAGATAGAAGGAATGAAGCCGATAATTAAAAAGTTTCCAGAGACTCGGGAGGGCACTGATCAGACTCTCAGACGTTTGTAAGCTCGTATAGCCAAATAAGAGAGTAATTTTATTTATATTTAGAGCTTTTGAAAAAGAAAAATGATAGCAAAGAGTTTGCTCTGGGAACAAGTAAAACAAACTACAATGATCCTCGTATAACTGTCGCCTGGTGCAAGAAAAATGAAGTACGCGTTGAGAAAGTCTTTACCAATACTCATTTAAGCAAATTCTTATGGGCGATGTACGCTGAGCCTGAATTTGAATTCTGATTCATCTAAATACATTCATTGAAATAAAGTTATAAATCATTCCTATGTTATGGAATCTTTGCTGCGAAAGAATCGCTTGAGGAAGTAGAAGGGGTCTAATGATAAGAACATATCTGCACGAATTTGCTTCTCAAACTAAGAACGGTCAGCTAGTTAATAGCTTTGGATACTATTCTAACTAAGCGATGGAATTAAATATTATCTGTACTGTATAGGATAATTATTAGTTGGTTCAAAGGAGATACCGTCTTTTGGTGGCTATTTTAGATGAGGTTTCAGAACAGAAGAGGAACCGATTTGAAAAACTTGCTTGTTATATGTTGGTAAGATGTTTACAGAAGAAAGTCCCAATTATGAATGTTTTTATAGTTTACCTTAAATTTGTTCAAAGGACTTTTTGGAAAAGATACCTGTAGCAAATTCAGCTTCATACTTGCTATATATATGTTTGATCAACTCCTCTTCCTCAAGTTTATCCGAATGCAACTTTTGCTCCTTATTTATAAGAGATTTATGCCGATTTTTAATAGAGTGTTAGGTTCGCCTGTTTTTTAGCATTTTAGCAATTTGAGCCCATTTCTTGCCTTTGTTGTGTACGTGTGCAATTAAGATGTAGTCCTATCTGGGTTACCAATCTTCCTTCGACTTGGTGGGATCAAGATGGTTTAACCACCGCTATCGACACTGCTTTGCTGTTTTAAAATATTTTTTATTAGACTGGATATAGAGTTATTTGGCATACTCACTCCATTTGCATTTGTGATGGCTGTCTGAAATCAGTTTTGAAAACAGTTAATCTTATTCAGGAGTCCATTTATTAATTAGAGAGCCTTCCTTGAGTAAGGCTAAACTTTGATACTCGAAAAGAATTTCCTTCTTATTAGGAAACAGTTTTGAGAAAAACGGCCAATCTGATGTGCCCTAAATCTAAATTCACTTACCAATTGTTAAACAGAAAGTCTTTTGAGTTACATATAGGAGATGAGCACCCAAGTAAAAATTTTGAGTTCATTGTCCCACCAATTTAGCTCGGTCTAAGGAGCTGGGTTATCGTTAAATCTGTTTCGATGCAACAATACTTGTCGTATAAGGGACGATATATTTAATATGCTTATGTAGGATTGATCTTGCTGATCTTCAATTAGCGGAGGCCATGCTTCTCTTACGCAGCTAATAATACGGCAGAATAGTTGATTCCTTCCATCTAAACGATTAAATGATTCATCAATTGCAGGCAATTATCCTAATTCATCCGAAAATAATCACTGGTAGCGTATAACAATAAATCATTTTAATTCAATAGCACTGTCTTTTCATACGTTTTGTATGATAATAATTAAGATGTTCATCGACAGACGGTAATTCTTGTATAGTATTGAAAGCAGATTTTAATTCCATTCGGCTTGGTCTAATAGGGGTTAATTATTTAAAAATTATTTGACTAGTAGAGAATATCTATAATCATTCGTCATCTTGGAGCACCATAGGCTTACGCCATTCTCTCAATTGTGTATTTATGGGAAACGATATACATGATTGGAACTCCAGGAATTTTTCTAATTCTACGCTTTAAATCTTTATCGCAAGTTCCTACAATGAAACAACGATGCTGCTTTATTCTCTCAACAATGCAATCATCAGCATAGGTTCCTTTATGGTTGCATTTTAGTCTCTAGAATCTTGGATCCTTTGATATTTTCAGAGCAATGCGATATTTTACTCCAAACTTCTAAAGTTAACCCACCACACAGTCAGTGATATAAGGAATGCATTTGCCCAAAAGACAGTCCATGCTGGCTTTAAAAATGTCGAGTTTGTTCTGTATTGAGAAGTTGATGAAGTTCGTGTCTATTAAGATACGATATGGAGGGCCTAGGGCATTGTTGTGGGTAAAGAAGAGGCAAGAAGGCTCTTTGGGACTGAGTTAAAGGGGTATATTACATTTATCGAACTTCAACATCATCAGGAGCCTGCTTGGAAAGTGCCTATTTACGTTTACGATCATGCTATTACTCCTTAGCTTGATTTTCTTTTCTAAATAATGAGTCATTTACGTTCGGTGGTCTTGGGTCGAAATGATTCGCTTGACAGCAGCAAATTTGTTGGTTATTCTTTTCTTACCCATTTATAATATTTATAATTATGTAGCGAATAATAAGTCAAGTACAACTCGTCAAATTAAGATTGAAGTTAAAACTGTCTCATTAATGATTGCTTTTAATTGATAAAAGAGGACGGCTTGATCATTGGTAGTGAGAAAGAAGATCCACTCCTTTGTTGAGTTTGAACATGTAGGCATCGTTGAAAGAGACCATATGTCTATCCCCACCAAGGATTATCATACATTCTTCGTGAAGAAGACCAGCATGACCATCGCGAGCACAAGGCTTCTTGCCTATGACTTGACCTTTTTCACTATCATAAATCACCTTTGGGAGATTCATAAGGTCCTTATCACCACGAGGTTGTTCACCCATACAACTTAAACTAAAGATAAGAGCTTAAGATGTTGGTGAATGACTGCGTTTTTTACTATTGGGCAATTTTTCGATCCCAATTTCAATGACGCTGAGTAACTTCTTTTTACGGCTCAAAAACTCCTTGTATTTTTTTTATTGAACAACTGACATTCTTCTTTTAAATCCAGTTGTCTCATTGGTATATGTAGGTTCTCTCTTCATAAATTCGAAATTAGTCTCGTGCATGCGGTTTGGGCTCTCTGACTGTGGTACTGATTGGATTCCTAGTTTGAAAGATCCACTACCATTGGTGTGACTTTTAGCTTTTTTTCGTTTTTGCTCGATAATAGTAGGAGATTCAGCAATTTGCTTCAAGGTAGGAGATGGATCGTACAGCTCATTAGTGCTTGAGTGTATCTTTATCCATCTTTTGCTTTACATCAGGTAAACCATTACGTCATTTTGCTCCTTCGTTACCTTTTTTATTCCTCCAAATAGAAAAAGACATTTTGACTTGTCATGGAACACTAAAGTTCCTCCTTTACGCTTCTATCATTATATTAGATGTACCTAAGGCCCAGTAATATTTTTTTACTATGAAATTTCTTCCCATACTCTGGTTTCAATGTCCCACACCCAGAAATCACCGAAGACATCATCCACATTTCCACCCCCGAACACATATATTTTTCCTTCCACAAGGCAGCAGCTTGAATTAGCCCGAGGGCTTGGTTTTTTCTATTCGCATTTAATGATCTAAAACTATAAAATATCCTCTTTAATCCTCTCAAGAGATATCCTAATGACATTATGCATGTAATTGGTGGAATATGCGTCATATCCTCCAATTATGTACAAGTTATTTTCTATATTGATTGAAAGTTACTGTATAGTAAAGAATTATGCGAATCCAATGCGAGGTTGAACTTTTTACCCTTTTCATCAATACATTTACAAATAGACCATGTATTAGTTAGTAGGTCATAGCGATAGATTGCTTCATTATTATCAATAACATTTTTTTGCCCACCGATTAGGATCAGATTGGACAGATAGCTATTAAGAGTGTGGTTTCTGAGAGCACTAGGACTACATTTCGATTGGTTTCGAGCTTCAAGTGGTCTCCACCGTGTTGGTAGCTAATAGAGGCAGCAGGTGTACATATCCTTCAAAATGCCTCGTTCTGCACTAAATCCTCCATGAACGTAAATATTGCCTGCTTGAATACATGATGCAAAATATGATCGAGGGGAGAAAGACTGCAGAAATTTGATTTAGACCCATCTAGTATCAATATCTTTATTATGTGGACGTCCGACTTCAACGTGCAATTTAGATTGAAAGCCTTTTGAGGGCTGGTTCAATTCTTACATAATTTTGGAGTTATACAATTATTATAAAATGAGCACATTAATAAAGTATTGAATGTAGGATAATATTGGAATCGTGATGAGTGCTAAAGAAACCATAATTATAGTTTATCCAATATCATTTGCGAAACAAGCCGAGTCGAGAAACTTTGATATTTGATATTTTATAATATATGAATATAATGAGAAAGTATAAAAATAACAGATAATAACGTACGAGTAGGAAGATTGGCACTGCTGCAGTGCAGCCTATTGCTTTTCGATAGAACCAAAACAAAAAATAGTTGTATAAACTTTGCAATGTCAAAAATACTTCAAAGTCTAAAAGACTTAAGCAGCCATTAGCCTCCTCTTACTTCATACTTCAAGACGTCGGATTAAATAAATCCAACAATAATTATAATGCTAGTTTAAAAGCTAAATTCGATCAGCTAGTGCATGAAATGTTTAACAAGATAGATTTTGACTGCAGTGGTTTTATCACTTTTACCAAAATATCGTATTACAAATAGTTACCTGAATCAATTTTTTACTTTTTTGGGGGAGTGTTCCAAAAAGTGAAACAGCTTGGTGGTATATCATAAAAAATGTTTGTCTCGCTTTGTGATGAGGCTTTTACTCTTGCTAAAATCTAAGATTTAGAGGAAATACTCAACCACCCTTCAAAGTTTAAACCGAAAACAGTGCCATTAACTCAAAGAAACAGCAACGTTAAATCAAAGACTAGTCTTCATAGTGAAAGAAATAAAGTTGAATCGAAATACCATATGATAACTGATCGAAGCTAGCATAAATATCATAATAAAAGCTAATTTAAAACGAAGTCAATTTAAAATGGTCACAAATCATTGAGCAAACTATCACTTAAACTTCAATTGCAATCCTTATAAAGAAGAAATCGATTGAAAGAGTCGAATAAATAGAAAAAGAAAGATTAACTACAAAAATAGAAAAATATTAGCCAATATATTGGAAGATAATAAAATTTTAGTTTTGAAAGCAGCAGAGTTCGACATCTGACCTAAAGACTAGATAAACAGTTGTAACAGAGTGCGTATTGTCTTAATTCAAACAGATATATTCACTGAATCAACAATTGGATTCAATGATTAAAATTCTAACTATTTTTGATAGATTAAATTCAAAATGAATTATTCTTTTTAATAATGAGAAGTCTTCAATTTTGTAGTTGAATGAATAAACTCACTACGTATTGTAATTATGATGACTTCTAGATAGCAAGTGAATATTATTCTAAGGAATTTCAGTTGAAGAAATAAAAATAAATTCATTAATTATTTGGATTGAAATATTTATACCGCTCATTTATTAAAATTATTATAGATTGCATAAAAAGTACAATTAATAACTATCACCAAATGTCAAGGAGAAAACACAGCAAAGTAAAAACAAGTGAAGTCATAGAGCCAAATAACCAACAAAATGATCCATTAAACGATAAATACTTAAGGCAAAGCATGATCATTTCAAATCATTCAATAACACATCACGAACATTAGCCCAAATAGCGGGGTAAATAAAATGGTTACTATTAGAAACTGTTTAAGCAAGTGAAAGAATTATATACCATGACTAAATAAGAATGGGACTAAAATATAGCAAGTTAAGAATTTCGATTAATAAATGAATTCGATCAATGTTGTTTGAAGAATTTTGCAGATATCTTTTATAAAGACTGTAAATGTGATTTATGCAAATACAAAGTGGTTGCTTGGTAGAAAACAGATAAAGCTAATTATCAAGTGAAAAATGAACAAATAGGTGCTGCCAATTTAAAAGATATTGAAAGATAACTCAATGAAAAATATAGCTTAAAATTGAAAAATATTGAACAATAGTTTGTTCTCAAAAAATAACAATTAGAAAAGCAAATAGAAATAAAAGAAAGAGAAATCACTGAAAAAGATGAAAAAATTAAGTAAATTAAAATTGAATCATAATTAGTAATAAACCAAAAGGATAAGGCTATTGACACTAAAGACATTTAAATCAAAGATTTACAGCAAAGATTGGATGACAGAGCAACATAAATTATAAAATTGAATGACAGAGCAATATAAATGATAAAATGCAAAACATAATTACAAAGATGCAAAGTTCATAATCAATAGATATCAAACAAATTAAAAGCTAAAATATCAAAGGAGAAGCAATAAATCAAAAATATTAAAAAATTATTGACTGATCTCCAGTCTAACTTTCAAAACAAACTCAAATAACTCTGCCAACATTTAACTACAAGCCTTTAAATTGAAGAAGTCACTAAGCAACACCAGAACAATAAACTCCAAGAACAATAATCTCAGCTGAAGGAACTAGCAAGACAATTGAAGTAATCAATGGAGGTACATTAATAAATTATTTCATCTTTATCAGTGCACAATAAAGAGTTAGAAATGAAATATATGGAGTTAAAATTAAAAAAAGACTTTGAGAAGTATTTTCCTAATGATATTCTTTCTGGGGCATAGAAATACAAAAGATTTATCATTTAAACTTTGTAAAAAAGATATCAGTCCGAAGTAGAAGCAACTAAATTGATTCATAGATATGATAAATTAAACCTGAACAACCTGCACAGATACATCGATGATCACTATAACATTTTGCTTCTTGTTAAATTATAAAATGGGCGGATAGTCGCCGGATTTTCTAATTAAGCTTTTGTGTCTGGTCAAAAAGGAAAAGATGGAATTATAATGGCTATTCAAGATGAGGAATGCTATTTTGTCAAGCAAGGAATGAGGGCTATTACCTATGACGATTTCTACATTATCTTTGGAAATTCTGAATTACGAATAAAAGCTGGCGAGCTTCTTATCTTCAGTAATTTTGGAATTGCAAATGGTTACTACTAAAATGAAAAAAATGGGAAAAAGAAAACAGTTGATGATCTCTTCAAAGAAGGAAAGAAAAATGAGCTGCCTATTTAATCATACGAAATTTATGAGATAATATTCAACCTGCATTGATAATTTAATCACTCCTATTATAAAAATAATAAAAAGGACCATAACTTTCTAAATATTATAACCTAAAACAAATTTAGGGCAATTGCCTTTCTAATAATTACGATCAAAATATATTACTGTGGAAATGTTAAAGCACATAAGGATTTACAAATCATTTATCTGCTGAAACAATGTATTAATTGAAGTAATCCTTATCTTCAAATGTACCAATCATGGAGAGTCGTATCTATGGTATATTCACTTTACCAAGATTCAACTTACTAAATAATTTTAGATAATGCCCCGCATCGATGAGGTCACCATCCTTAGTTTCAAGGAAGGTGATATGCTGTTGATTGGTTCGATACATGTCCGTCTTCTTGTCAAATACAATTTGAGTGAGTTCTTTTTCTAATATTAAACCTTACGTAATGGCCTTGCTCACCACTTCGTGAATGAGTTCCTACAATCCGTCCAATTTTATAAATAATTAACGAGTATAATTTGTATTTAGCTTCACTGGAAAAATTCCTACTCCTCTCACAGCTACCTTTATTTTTCGCAATTTAAGTGATTTCAATATTTTTTACCATTTTGGCAAATCATTGATGGACACAAGTCTGAATTCCAAGATGGTGGCGTGCAAAGAGTTAATGTCAACGAGGGAATCCGAATCATTGGGATCAATTTGTGTCTTTATCAAATTTTCATAGGTCTATCTGCATAGATCGGCGAAGGGGATGTGAATAAAATGAGTATTGCCAGTAGTAATACGTGAGAGGGGTCTGAATCTCCCTTTCTTTTCTTAGACTTTCGCTAACGGCTTGACCTCTTTGCTGTCCTCTGATTTTTTGCTTTTCAACTTTTCTTCAAGTTTTATCTCTTAACTTTGCTTTTCGTTTTTATTCTTTTTATCCTGCTCTGGATCATACTTGAGGTTGCACTCCAAATTGTCAGGATCAATATTCTTCTCCTTGTAAAGTTGATCAATATCATGCGGATTGAAGTATACATGTTGTGTGCCTTTAAATTCAAGTTTTGGTAAGAGAAATTGTTCGAATCCTTCCAGATTATAGACTGGCACAAGGTAGTTCTTGTTCTCAATTCTTCGCTTTTCTACTTTGAAAAATCTATCCATCATCATATATATGAAATAGGTTATTCTTTGATTATAAATAAATGAAAAATAGTCCGCAATTCATTTTATTGTGGCAATTTACTAAGACGGACCTTCCAGCGGAATGTATTGCATTTCACCGTTTTTAGCCATGCGCAGTCTGCCCACTAACTGCTCATAGCTCATATTACACTACTCCAAAGAAGTTTTGAATTTTTCAGTCTACATGCCTAATTTATATTCCTTGCAGTCTAATAAATCCTTCACACTGATTATAAATTCGTCCCTCTTTAGGTCTCTCTGAATGTTGATGTCGAAATCTAAACTTTTTTGGTGAAATACTTCTAATTATCTGTCATCAAAATTTACTTAAAATTCAGTTTGAGTCCTGCGATGAGGATTGAATGGATATTTGCCTATAAATTTAAGGTAACGCTCATGTTTGGCTCTGTCTTTGTAAATAATCTAATTTTTTATGGTTGGCTCTTGTTCGTTGATTCTTTTCATGTACTCTACATAAAAAAGCAAGTACATTCGTATTTTGCTTTAAGTTATAACTGTTTGCGTTACCGAGAAGCCAGAGCATGATCCAATGATTTGACATAGGTTCGTGATTTTGGAAATTCAATTTTAGGTCTTTACTTAATGATGGAGGCGATTCTAACTAAAGAAAGAGAAACCTATTGAAAAGGGCAATGTTATTGCGTTCAATCTAAAGGTTTTTCTCAGCTGCCTTAGAAGATTATTACAGTCAACCGCCATCATGCTTTGCCTAAAGAACGAAGGCTCATGTTTGACTGGGGAAGGTCGATTTTTAATCTCCTGCAATCGAAAGAGATGTCTCGTGCGTTCTTTGCGATGCATTTTTTGATAGATGATTTTATTGCCAAATATTGTATCGGTTTTCATCTTACTTGTGATTATTATTATACGGTTGATATGCAACAAGAATGATCATTAATTTTACCAAAATAGATATTACAGACCCAATATTGATACATTGAAAATAAATGGGCTTAGTTTTCATTAATCGAGCAAAAGTAAGTGGAGTATTTTCGCATGACTTTTTGATTTGAATGAATACGGCCTAGTTCAAAAAACTAGCATTTTTGAAATCATTTTAATTTTGAAATTCTTAATTTTGCATCTTTTGCCAATACTTTTAATACAATCTTTTGTATCATAACTTTTCATAGAAGTATACTTAATAGTATTAAATTTTATCATTTTTTAGCAATGAGCATTATGAAGATACAAAGCCAAAGGAAGAAGATACTAATTTTAGTCTGATTAATTTTGCTTTGAACTTAGAAACAAAGAAAAGATTGATTTATGCTATTAATTTATTTATATAATAATAATGGGAGTCGTACTGTCTGAAATCGCATCAGATAATTAATCTTCAAATTTTCTCACCACACTGGATCCTGTCCTTACTTAATAATCAAATAATTTTGGTGAGATAAAAGTTTACCGTCGCACTGAAAAACCTTACGACTATTACATGAGATATAGAGAACAAAGTATGGAATCAGAGCAGACCCATGCAAATATCAAATATAAGCTGATGCTGTATTAAAAACTATCAGGGCATCGGAATATAGTTCATGTTGAAGCAACTCGCACCAATAAAAGTAATCCAAGTAATTTATCCTCTATCTAGCAATCGATTTTTTATGCTCCAACATTATTTTCCTTGATTCGTATGCAAGATATCATAACTATACGTTGGAACAAGCCATTGCTTGCAAAATTGCAAATCAAAAATATTTCCGATAATCAGATTTGCTATATGTGCTGGAAAGTTTACTATCTGTTGGATAGAGGTTGTCATCAGTGTGTGGAGATAACTATAAGGGAATGTTTAAAAATTCAAAAGTATATCTCAGCACGTAAGGCTACATAAAAGTCTATCCCTTTCAAGTGCTAAATATTAAAACCAGTAATTTTAGCATTTCTCAGCAAGAGCAAAAAAATGTTCGGGTAATTTATCATGAAATGGAAGTGTTTAATTCTGCTTTAAAAAGTCGAATAGGAAGAGAAGGCGAAATACACACTAAAACATAACGTGATGATCGAAAGGATATCGGAAATATGATTGTGGAATTAAGTTTATTAACTAAAACGGAGGAGTATGCTTCAACAAGAAAAAATGATAAATAAACTTTGTAAAGCAATCTTAGAGACAGGATATCGTAAGGTCTAAAATAAATTATTTTACGCCTTGTTTTCAATAATGAAGACTGTACTTTTAAATCAGTATTAGCTGAGCTGCAAACACTGAAATAGTAGAGCAATATTAGAGCCGCCTATTGCATCTGCTTGGAAGAGGATATTTCTAGAAGTAAACGTGAGCTGATGATGGCAAAACAGCGGTAGTCTTTTAAGTAAAGTTAAAAAGATGAACAATTGAGTAGACAATCTGAGACATGCCAAAATGTGACTCCTACCAAAATTCGATTTTATAAAAATGGTTCAAGGGTAACTGAAGAGTGATTGCCTAATAAATTATTTTTTTGAGTAAATCACAGATTTTATGAATGGATAATCGCAAGGATAGTCAAATTTAAGCTACAAAATATTACTAATGAGAATGATGATAAACACTGTTCTTACTGAAGATATTAGATTCATTTTGATGCCTCGTTCGAAAGCTTTTGATAATAATTGTTATTATCATTAGTGATGAGTCAATCCATATTCCTAGATACTTTAAGAAAAGCATTATAATCAGCTTTCATGCCTACTAAAATATTTATTCTTGACCTACCATCAGTTTCTTTGTTAATATGATCCCAGTTTAAGTTATGATTTGACCAATTCCATAGCTTAACTTTGAACCAGCCAGTAAGTGGCGTTTTTATGATATTAATGATTTTCCTCTCAAACTACCATAATAAAAAGACTAATAAAGGTAACCAACATGACTAAAACATTTTAAACACCAAACAGCTGTATATATAAATCATTGATTCTTCCTTTAATTCTTTATATTTTCTGATTTGATGAACTCCAACCAAATTGATCACACCAACAGTATCGATAATAACTAAAACTACTCTGAAAGCTAAGAGGACGAAGGACTCTTTCCCAACATTTACTCTCAGAAGGTCAAAGCTTCAGTTTAACTTCTTGTCAAGCAGTTCAAACCCGATAAACATGCGAGGGAACTTACTCATTACTGTTTTCGTTGCCATTAATACGACATAGCTGAATCCTACGGGTAGTTTCGTCGGCAATATTATCCAGAATTAGCTGAACCGCGGGTTTCTTCGTTTTTTAGCAATGAAAGTTTTATCAATTTACTGCAACTTGGTTTGGCGTTAAAACAAGGAAGTGGATAGTATCCAGGACTGCACATAGCCCCTGCTCCTAAAACATTAAAAAAGCTGCTTGACTAAATTTTTTCTTTGGATGGCTATCTGCCCAATCTTTAAAGATTTTTACTATTCTACCCTTCGTATTTGGAGAAGCATCTCGCTTTGAAGAGGAATTTATTTTAAAGCGATAAAATTGATCGGAAAATAGGGTACTTTCTCGCCCTGAACGCGGCGGCGGAGATGGGTTCCATTTATATGGTCGCGAGATATTATCGTAAATTCACAAAGGTTGGAGGTGATCAGCAATGGATAAAGGAGGGAAAGTATCCAGCTAAGTATCGATTATTGTTCGGCTTAAATCGTACATTGGCCAGAGCTATTTGGTAAATAAACTAAAACACTATTGCACAAATACTGGAAGGGCCACACTGGAATAAAAGTGAGTTAGCTATTTGCATATAAATTATGGCCTTTGCTCAGCAAAACTCCACTATTGCATTGGCTATGGGACTGACACTTGAAGAGCCTATTGGCTGTCTACAAAATTTGTTGAATGTTTAAGGGGCCCGACAGGTTATCGACTAGTATCAAAACAGAATATATGCCTGTGGCAATAACAAGTAACGGTTGGCTGTAATTGTTCCTGTCATCAATTAATATGCTCAATAGCAAAAATAACTGAAAAATTCAGAGGAAGGAAATGAGAGGAAGAAGGCTCTCAAGCGATCTCTGTGCTGCAAAGGGGAAGGGGAAGATGAAGTAGAGCCTTATATGAAGTCAATTGGATAATAACTGTCGAAACAAGAACTCTATTAATCACTTTGCTCCAATTTATGCCCTCTTCTACCGACACATAGAGTAATATAAAAACGCCGAGAACATCTCTACCCCATCATTGACTATTCAGTAGAAGTCGACTAATTTAGGATTATAACTTCACCTTTATGGCATATCCACTGCTAAACAGCCTCACTCAAAATACTGCTGATCGACTAATGAATCTTATTTCTTATAGCTAGTCCATGACTCGAGAGAAGTACATTTAATTTTAACTAGCTTTGGCAACGAAAAGATATGCAACACGAAGGAATTTCGTCGGGCAATGCGCTACTATTCATAAAATCTGTGTGGATACCGTCATCACGAATATGATTACAAGGAGAACATATCTTTGTTCTTGACTATTCCTTTGAAATTCTATATTCGATTGCTTACTCTATCCCCAATCCATATAACGAAGCAAGTCATCCGTGAAATGAACCACGAGTAAGGACAAGTGGAATGCTTCGATATTGGACATGTAGCCATCCTCATTGCGAGTATCCTTCTTCTTATTCAGCTACAAAAATGAGTCTTGTTCTCACATTAGCCATGCACTCCTTTGATGTTTGAAATTGATTGATTTATTCATTTAATAATGAGAAAATCATCAGGGTATTTAAAGATGATGAAGAACAACATTAATATATAAAATACTAAAGAAATCAACTATATTTTATTCAGTTTAGCTCAATTACCTCCATTGACCAACCACAACCATATACACCCATTCTGTAAACACCTTTTTCTTATAATTAACATTCATACACTCCTCGCATCTAGGAATCAAAAATTAAAGCTCGAGGTGATGAACTTAGTTCAAGCCTAAGCACGACTACCGTTGTTTGGGCCATGAACTGATCAATGTCTTACCCTTGAGTGAGGCGAAAACCCTTTCCTTCGCGACTGTATAAACTCTTAAAATAAGTGTAGGGATATGTATCGATATCCTGTTCTTGGAGTACTGTGAAGCCTGCATTTTGTACTATCGGATATTTGAGCGCGGTAAGTTTAAACTCATGTGTGCCTTCACTAAAATAGTGATCGGTATATATCCAAGGTAGAAAACTACTGATGTTATTGATCTTGGGAAATCGCACTTAAGGCCCAGAAAACTGAATTTTGCTGCTAGCTATAAACTTGCTCTTATATACGCCGAAGTTGATTTTACGCGGAAGTTATCGTTTTTCTTTGGAGATGCGTTGAAATTAACGGTGTCGATTTAAAACGACATCAAAATGAGCTAATACCTTTGAACTGAGTCCATCTATTGTGTTGCGGATATCATCGTAATTTTCGTTGAGCCTCAGCAGTACATGATAATTTTGTGCTGAGTAGTTATCGCTTATAAGACTACTTATGTATGCTGGATTTTTGCGTAATTTCAACTACTCCGCCACTCTTTATAAATTGTAGACGTTACTATAGCAACGTGTAAATTATTTTTATGGGTAAAGATTTGCTATTTTTTGCTACAGTTCTTTCAGCGATGCTTAGAATTTATCCCGAACATTTTTGAGTGCGGTACCGAAGTAACCCTTTTCCCCAACTACATGAAGTTTCTTTTTGGCAGCTATTCCCAAATTATCAGCAGGATACTTTTCCAATTTGGTCCAGTGCTGGTTGATGACTGCCTATACGGGATAGTAGTGAGCACTACATCCTTCTGGATGGTCATGCATGTTATTAATAGTCAAACAACGCTATCTGTCTCTTGGACAGTGAGGATTGAGACACACGAGGTATACTCGCTAATATCGCTGCTCCTGGTGAGTGTCAGATTTGTCTGATTACAGCATGCAGATATCAATTATTAACTATAGTAATCTCTAATATCAATAATTGATTTGTATAGTACCAAAGTCCTTGATGAATATAATTGAGATAGATGCACAACATTAATCATTTTCGGGTAAATTTTCTTTTTTACAGTCGAATCTTTCCCACTTCTTAGAATTTAAAGTGGCAAAATTTTGCCTTGAGACACTCCACATTATTGTTATTGTCCACTCCTTCGAGTAACTGACATAGCTACCTTGCACAAGGTCGCAGTTGACGTTCTTAATAGCCAGAGACATTCCTGATAACATCCGGCCAAGCAATTTCTATTTTTTTAATCTTATTGACCAAGAATATCGATGAGGCTGCTAATAGACTTGGCTTGAATCTCAGGAATTTTGCATCTAATAAAGCTAACTCGAGCACGTATTGAGCCAAAAACATCTTTTTTGGCTAGTAGTCAAGAAGTTGGCTGAATGGACTCAGGAAATGGTAGGAGGTGTTGAATACTAAATTGAAGTCAAGAGTTTTTATGATATCAGCCTAGATCCGCAAGACGTCAGCCTTGGTGAAGGATTTGGCTGAGAGTTTCACCAACTCACTGATAGCAGGAACCTGATAGGTCTACTCATATTTTGCAGCAATGAAGAAAGCTGTTGCGCCTACGAGCTGCAAGTCATCTTTCCGAACTGCTTTTACTGCGAGATATTTATCCAGAATAGCAGCCACAATAAAAAGAGTTTGTGGGAACATCTTAAACTTAATGTGGATATCAACGATCCAGTCCAGCAAAACTGCCCTCATTCCAGCGCAGGTCTCATTCTGTTTCCACTCCTCACCTTCTTGATGATCTTTTGCTTATTGGGACAACATAAACTCTATCGCCTCATTGTAATAGTCAGTCAGGCTGTCCTTCTTGATGATAGTTTCTGCCTCCTTTTATTTAGCAAAATGTGGTTTCTGAACTTGCATGGAAACATTGGGGTGTATCATTGCAATGTGATTCCTTCCCTGTTGTTGTGCGTTATCAGCATAGTTACTGTGACTTCTTGTCATGGATGCTCTCTGTAACTTATTTTTGCCTGGGAGTGCTATATTCCCAATCTCCCTTCCAAACAACCTCTGCAACGGCTACATATTATAGCAATAATATATTATAATTTAACAGATATTCCATCTATTATATCCATTATTAACAAGATTCTGATAGAAGGAAAAAGAAGGAATACCTTTGCCACCTGCACGTGTTGGATTCAAAAATAGAACACTGCTTTTTCAATATTCGGTTGGAAAGTACACTCCTGAAGGGAGGACTTTTATTTTGCCACACGCTCACACTCGAGAGTTTGCGCCTTTGCTGCTTACTTTATGGAACAGTAGTCATAGATTGACATACGGCAGCGATTCATACTCCTCACAATCTTTTGACTTCGACTGTTTAGTTCTGGCTATATACTCGATAAATTACCTGAAAGGAATTGGTTTCGGGAGCAACCTGTGTTTTTTTAGCCTTGAAGTTTAGAAGAATGTATCGACTGGCTGGATCCAGTGTGCCAAATAGCAAATTAATTGCTTTCTTAAATTCATCTTCGTTGAGTTCTGCCTTCATCATCTGCATTTCTTATAAAAGTGGCCTCACAATGGACTTTATCTGTTCATCTAAATTGTTATTGATAAGATGGACCCAACTTACTTTCCCCCTTTACTCAGTGTCAAGATGCCGAAATAACCGACAGAAAGCCTCTTCTTTACGGTAATCATAGATCCTATCAGATGTCTCATTTACAAGACGAGCTTTAGGAAGAGGCGCTTCCTGACTCGTGATGGTTTTTCGTCGATTATAAAGATAATCACCAATGGGTAAAGCCTCAATATTGCGATTAGGAGGGGGCAATCCGATTTTGGGCGTATGCATGTTTTCCTTTTCTTTCTCGATTTGAGTGCATTTTGCCATCTTTAATTGTTTCTGATAATGATATCGTGCCATTCTATCGTTGAACTTGGTATTGCCAACTATTTATTTAGAAATTTAGTTTATCATCGGTCGACGCTCTTCTTTCTTTGATATAGGTTTGGTTGGCTCAGTTTTTTTATTCTTGTATAATCGATCAAATATGTTACTTGATGACTTTATTAAGCTTTTGTCCTTCTGGGACTACTTACTTTGAGTCATTTTATTACCATCATTATTAGAAGCACAGCTGTTGAGCATCGTGTTCAGACAAAAAGAAGCTTTTATTTCTGTATCTCGAAGCTTAATCATTGATTGTGATCCTCTTTCGCCTTCTCCTAATCCCCTAAGGTTGTTGACTATACACCGAGATAGACTATTGATTTCTGGTGTATGTGTGCATTATCGTAGCTATTCATGAGCTTTTCTCTGTTTTTGTCTACTAATCCAATTATGGTGGGCCTATTCCTGTATGATACTCTTTTCATAAAGAGTAGGGCCAAAATTTAAGCTACTTTTTTTACTGTAATGATGCGAGCTTGCAGAACCAGTTTTATATTCACAACTCTTACAAATTTACTATCGGTGGCTAGCTTTTTTGCTTTAACTGCCATTGTCAATGGTCAATGGTTCTTGTTGGTCTTTCTTATAACTGGTTTGAGAACGGATCATTGATGTTTGGATACTTTCAGTGAGTATATCGATCATATCTGAGTCAAGATTGTGCTTTTAACAAAACTCAGTGGCCAAACGTAGTGGTTCATCGGTAGGTTGTGGAGAGATATAGACTTTCTCTCCATTTTCCAGTTCAATTTCGAGTTGAAGATGGAGATTCCTCTCCGAGTGTCCGACGGGCGATGAATCGTCTTCAAGTAAGCTTTTATAGAGTCTATCCTCGGATAAGAGTGTGATGTTGTTTTAACTCGTTTGCATTTGAAATTATACGTTAATTTCTTAAATCCTATCAAAACAATGAATGACAGTCTAGACAATATTTTATTTAATGAGTCAGAGGCATAATTCTGCAATGACATAGTTATAATTTCATTTGTGAATAAAAATCAAAGATTAGTTCAGTCGAGTACTTGACACGCGGGAATGATTGATCGATTGAAAGTGACGTGATTTGCGAATTGAATTGAAAAATATGATATTTCGCATCTGTTGTAGTTTAAATAATCATATGGATATTTTTGGTGGGATTTGGCATTGATAAACATGGGGGAGGCTCTTGACTTATTGAAAAGGTATTAGGCTGCCACTCCTCCTCATTTTTTACACAACTTTAGTCTGCTCGCTCAACTCAAATATCAAAATCTATCAATTGACAAACCAATTTTCCAAATCTCACTCAAAACACCAGCATCAATAAATTCAATTTGAAAGGTCTTCTTTTTTTGGCTCAGAGATGGATCTCCTGACTGTTTGAATGGTTAGACATAAATTTTCACACGTCTTCATCTGTTTTCACAGGCTTATATTTCAACATTTCTTTTTTTTGCTTGGACAACGTCATGCAAGTCAGTACTAATCGAGAGGCAGCGTTGAAGTTGATCATGACCAGGTGGCCTTCAAGTTGGTAAGGCGGGCGCAGAAACATTGTATTTATATATTGACGTGGCATTGTCATAATTATTTAGTGAGTGTAGTATGAAATCAACTCCAGCAATTGAGCGGAAGACCTTCTCTGTTGGGCATCACTCCTATATGCTAGGTAAGCTTAATTGGACGCCCCTGCCCTTTCAAATTAAAAAGTCTCCACACATTCCTTCGCCACGTTATCTGCACACTGCCATTGCCCATGCTGGGCGACTCTATGTGTTCGGAGGGATTGACAACGATTCCCCTATCCATTAAAGTGTACTAATTCACTCATTCAGCGATTGTATGTTATGGATATAACCACACTCAAATGGACAACCATTGAAGGTCGAAGTTTTTGTTCTGGCAGAAATAGCCACTCATGCGCTCTTTTCCGCAACGAAATTTATTTTTTTGGTGGCAGTCAAGTTGAACCTAACCCAACAAATGATTTTTTCAAATTTAACCCTTTAACGTGCACTTGGACTCTCATTGAAAACGATTAATCGGTGCCGCCTTAGCGCGAGTTAGCCCTTTTCACTGCTGTGGGTGATGAGTTTATTTTTCTCTATGGAGGTATCGATATACTGTAGGATCACATCTTCCAAGATGCATATTTGTGGCGTGATGAAAATTGGCAGCGTCTGAATGTAAACTAAAACATATCAGAGCGTATAGGTATGGGAGTGGCTGTATGTGGAGTTCGGGTCTTTATCTTCGGAGGGGAAGGGCCTAATGAGAGTGGTTCTTTGCTTTTTAATACTCTTTACTAATTGCGTATTAACTCAATTGAACTGGAAGCTAAATTTATCGAGATACCTGTGTTGGCAGGGAAAAAACCACAAAAAAGGACTGCTCACGGTATGGCTACAATCTCACATCAATTTTTTGTTGTTTATGGAGGACAGGGCGAAGATGGGAAAGGAGGCAACTTACCTTTGGGAGACATCTGGATTTTCGATGTAAGGGAAAGGGTTTGGGCAGAGATCTAAAGTATTTATGGATTGATAATCCCTCGTTACGAGTTTACTATGGTTGTACACAACAACGAAATATTCGTATTTGGAGGATTCAGCGAGCACCATGTTGTCATTGACAACTTTACAAAGCTCTAATTTTTGCAGGCTGAGCCACGAATATAGCAACTTTGCCTCTCTTGTGAGAAACAAAATGAGTTAAAATTTTTAGAAGAACCGACTGGAATTAAGTAACTTTCTATTTCTACTGGTTTTTTGTACAACTTAGCTTTGGAGATCGCCTTTCCTTTTAAAGCTGTCGAGTTGGTGTTCGATGCTGCAGAAATGATGGGAGCTGATGTCATCCGCTTTTTCTCTCGCAAAACCATGCAGGACTTTGATTATTTTGTGTTTTAATTCACAGCTTCTCTTCCTCTTTCGACAGGCAATTTTCTAGATATGACAAAGACCAATGGAGACACACGATAAGTCAATATAACCCATATACTTAAGTTGGGTGCCTTTCGACTGGGAAAAACATTTATATTTGTAAGTGTGAGTGATAACCTACGCAGTGTGTTTCTTTGCTCAGTTGATGGTAAATTCGCACCCAACTTCTAAGATCGGGCAGCTCATTATTCCTATATATAAGATCTGGAGTCAGGCATGATTTTTCCTGATGGCGGATAAAGTACAAAACAGACTATATACAACATTCTGAGAACTCAATTGGTTGATCCCTAATTAGTGCTGTCCCGCAAGTCAGGGCAAGGATTGCTGGTTTTTCAAGTAAATATTCTGCCAACTGTTGAAAAAGCATATTATTATTAGCTTATCTTCTATAACACTCCCGAATGCGATGTCAAAATATATAGCAACTAACGCAGAGGAGAACTACTGTAAAAACTAGGTTATCGCCTTGCTGAAAGTCCCTAATTTTCTCTGAGCAGGTATCTAAGTATAAGTCGTTTGGATCGGCGTATTCATGTGTTGCTAAACAATGATTAGAAATCTGTTGAAACGATTAACTACCTTTCCATAATTCGATCCTATGAACAAAAGGGACTAATCGAAGAAGTATCTGGTAAACTCACTCATGAACTGGTGGAAGATAGTGCACTATTTCGGTGCACTGGAGAAGGATTTCTTGATTACAATCAGGGTATTCTTATTTATTGCGGAGGGAGATTGGTGGATAGATATGCCTGTAATTTTGGATAACTTCTGTCCAGCAAATTTTATAAGCGTAAATATCGGCAAAGGGTAAATCTGTTTAAATACTTGGGAGTTGTGAGACTGTCGGAAGAGTTGCAACTCAATTTCACCAAGACAAAGTTTAGAAAGACGCATAAATATAAATAAATTTTGTAAGAGCTCACCGAAAAGTTGAAAAGCCAAAAGATTCAAGGAGAGGAGGGACTGGGACAACTGTATGATCTCAAATTCAGCTTAGGACAGGCATCAAAGAAGGTGAAGAGAGATGCACACAATGATACTCGGTGATGCCATTCAGCGTCATTCAACTCTTATATTCTCGAAATAACTTATTATTCCTGATAGGTGCAGTGAGGTGAGATCAGTAGCCATGCTATTAGCAAATTTTAGTTTATTCAAATCACTTAAGAGTGCCGTATCCTTTTCCCTCGTTTTGATGTTACTCATTTTACTACTCTTCGGAGTCTTCCCTTTTACCAAATATGAGTAGTGTATCACTAATTTTGTCTCCCTATTGATACTTCAGTGTGAGCAGTCCGAATATCCAAAGCACAAACTCAATGATATTGACCGCCATAAATATTTGTAGCAATTTTTTATCAATCATATCGCTATAGTCTGCAGTACTTCCTCCTTTAAAAAAAGCGACAATGGCAATGATTTCGTTAGTAAGCATTAGTAATAGTGAAATTGCCCAGAAAATCACGATTGTTTTCTTAACGCAGCTATTAATTCCTTTCACAGCAGCCACTCCATTTGCAGTTATAGACAGGAGAGTTACTACCAGACTCAAGAATCCAATCGCCACTATCTAGCCTTGATATATAGTTGTTCCAGCTAAACTGAAAAAGAGAATGACCCAAGTGAAGTTGCCAGGACTGTTGGAATAGCGTTGAATCCAGTAGAAAGAAGACAGTAAAATAAATAGGACCATCACTACGATCAGTATTACCAATGTAACTGCGAATTTGAAGAATACGCTGTTGGTTGCACACACGTTGGATTGCCCGAATCCTGCAAATGAAACCACTAATATTATACCCGAGACAATCAGTTCGACTGACAAAAGGATGTAGAACTCAATTTTAGGAAAGGTAGCCATGCAGCGTAGATAAAGCAAGGCAATGAGACTGACTCCTCCCAAGATTAAGATAACAACTAGGACTAATTTATAGAAGGAGGTATCGCAAGCATTCAGATCGAGTTATGCGATAAGTATGGCAATGAGAAGGGAAGCAGCCAACTGTAAAAATCGAAGGAAGATGTTAAAAGCTCTGCTTTTGGCTTCGCTGATATCGACCTCCATGGATGATATGATTATAACAGAAAGTGATAAATAAGATAATTTTTATTGGCGAGCAGTGAATATGAATATTGGATACTAATTTGAGAATGATTAGGTTAAATTAGATTGTATTTGACATGAATAGGTTGATTT
>Ga0302188_10000208_pt1 | contig 49633 bp, 37 predicted proteins | sample II_Bog_E2_1_FD_198783 | JGI IMG/M metagenome (GOLD analysis project Ga0302188, IMG submission 198783) | Peat permafrost microbial communities from Stordalen Mire near Abisko, Sweden - II_Bog_E2_1 | ecosystem: Environmental > Terrestrial > Soil > Wetlands > Peat | place: Sweden: Abisko... | reverse complement strand
CACCCTCACTTCCGAATGCAATTAAATCCATTAATATGGCAATATAAGGCTTTCCTTTTTTGAATGCCTCTTCCGCATTCACGTTGTCTATCACTCCCAAAACATATTTGTAGCCTGGAGACTATTTAATGTTAACAATACCGCCTTAATATGCTGTCATTAATACAAGCCAGTCTAATATGACCATATGTTCGAATGAAAAATTGATGTGCTCCTATGTGAATTCTACTTCGAGTATTCTTGTCAAGTAGAAAACCGTAGGCTCTGTTTTGAATAACACTTCTTGCCTAAATGTAAGCATAAACAGTAATTTTATTATATTTCCATCTTCATCAACCCGTTTCACACCATGGCTGGTCTCTACTTTCGACATAAACAGCTTGCCGATGGGAACCACTCAATCTTCCACAATTAATTCCACTTCCACCAAATTGTGCGATGCAACCTGTTAATCATGTTCATATATGGCGACTAATTGCACGAGCTGCGGTAGTTTTCCTAATTATTATTAAACATTAATGTTTAATAACAGTTGTTTTTCGGAATGCCCAAAGGGAACTTTCATGAATACATAAACTACTTGCACTCCCTGTATTCAAGGAAATTGTATAGCATGCACTAACGGTCTTGCTCTTTTAAATAGTTCTTGTGTTGCTGACTGTGGGAAATACTATTTTAATAGTTCAAACATTTGTGTGTCATGCCCTGATGGCTGCATAGCTTGTGTTTCAACGTCAATATGCATTGGCTGTGACTCTAACCTTATGGCCGTTAATGGTGTTTGCATGAAAAATTGCCCTTCAGCTATGGCTAAAGTAATGGTTAATAACACATATCGATGTTAGTCTTGCAGCATTAATTGTATAGCATGCGCAAACAGTTCATTTTGTACTCAATGTGCTTCGCCATACTTGATAAATATAAATTCAACCTCACAATCTTGCGTTGCAAACTGTTCATCCTCGCAAGTGCAATATAATCAGTCATGCCTCTATTCATGTCCTCTTGGATTAAACAATCTAAAAGGATTCTGCCAAGCTATGAGTGTTGCAAGCTCCTCTCATTCATCAGCGAGTTCTTCTGTAATTCCGTTGCCTTTGACAATCATTTTACTTGCTCTGATTGGCGTCTGCATTTTCTCCAAAATAAACTACTCCAAAACAATCTTTCCTGCAGCTCTCTGCTCATTCAATGGTTTAGTATAGTCTGCATCTTGGATTATTTTTACTATAATCCTTGGAGTTGATCAGTCAGCGATGAATTCCTCAGGTGTGTTGACTCTCATCATCATATCACTTGCAATGGCTATTAGTTTAGGCTTAAATATCATAAGCTTTATCTTATTCATGAAGCATATCTGGCGAGATTAAAAATTTAAAAAACACCTCAAGAAACTGAGTAATAAAGAATAAAAGGGGCTCTGTGCTGCATATACTACTTTGGCATTGTCTCTAATATTTTCTCACAAGTATCTAGAAGTATTTTTTGCCAATCTATTCTAACTAGATTTTTTGATATTCAAAGTAAATAACGTATTAAAACTAAATCCGCAAAACTATATTCGATATGCCTCTGTTTTGCCTTCCTTGTTGGCCATTACAGCTGCAGTAATGGCTTCCCTTAAAACATCACAATAGGTACAGAATAAGCTCTTTATGGAATCTATTGATCTGATAGTAATTACATCTTGTTCATTGATTAATTCATGTTGGGTCACTTTTCGCAAACCAGAAGACTATTAGAATTTAATTTCAGATAAAACTCTTTCTGATGGCCAACCTCAGCATATTGAAGTAGGCTCTTAGCAATGCTCAAAGGAGAATGGATTAAATGCTTTGCCAAATAAGGCTAATAAATCTCCATAAAAAGGAGGAATCGTAAATTTAGATATGATAGACGATAAAAACATAGCTCTTGTTAATCCAATTATAAAAACAGAAGAAGATATTAATGTAACAAATCTTACAAATGCCGCTCTAAATTAAAAAGAGTAATTTGCTGACGATGAGCTCAAGGAAACTAGGGTTACTGCCCAGGTCGCTTGTAGTTACGTCAAAAAAAAATTACCTGAGGGCTTCAAGGAAAAAGATATCGACCCTATTGTTAAAATCCAAAAGACAATAAAGAGTAAGAAACGACATCAGAAGCAATTGAGTCAGTTAAAACAAAAAAATGCAGATCCTGAAAAAGAGGAGCTTAAGCATAGTATAGAATCTAAGTTAAGTCCTCAAGAAATGATGACAGCTAAAGTGTTGAAGTAGGCCCACTAAATAAAAATTAATGACATACTAGCCTAGAATTAAATCTATAATATGAATTCCTCAACATTCATATCTGAAACTGCTAGAGATCAAGCTGTAGTTGAAAAGATTAATACCCTCTTAAGCATAGCAGACAATTAAATCTTGAAAATGTCTAAGACTGATGCTTCTCTCATCAATAAAATCAAAAAAGCTGCTTAAATTCTTGATTCTCAAGGGATATAAATCTAAACATTTCTCAAGTATTTGGACATCCTAGAGGAAGAGGAGCATACTCAGCAAAGGTAAAACATCAATGGCAACTCTTCTCCTTATGGGCGTTCTTAAAAAACTGATAGAAAAAAGAATATAAACAGTCCTGAGGACCGGTAAAAGAAATATAGTCAGCATGGACGCAGTGTCCGTTAGAATGAGATAATTTCTTAATAAGGAGAAGATAATAATGATAACGAAGGCTCAGATCCCATTACTCACGATTTTATCCGGAGTCCCCTTTACAAGCAATAAATAGATTTTTAACATAGCGAAATTTAAGAGTTTAATAATATTACAGGGGCAAAGAGAAATCCAAATGTTTATGATTAAGGCGTGAGTGTCTCCATCCCCAAATCAGCAACAAGCTATTACACCACTAACAATAGATGGTAAGGTTCAGATTATGAGCAAGGCATGTAGTAAGAATTTCAACCCGGATCACTGTTAAAGGAAGGACGTAATGAAGAATAACCCTTTAACAATTTACGCTTGCCTCATTCCGCACTTAAAAGAATCAGGATTCCTCTTTAGACTTAAAAGATATAATCAAAAAATGCGAAAGCGAACATTGGGAACATTTAATGTCTTTAAACGCATCGGAATGATCAGTAGACCTAAAAAGCATAGATCATGCATGGAACTCCTGGCCATTTTTATCATGATTAGTACACAATTAAAAGCTAAAATACTGATGACATTCCTTCTAAACCCTTAGTTTCTCACCAAGAATCGAATAGCAATGAACTAAATAATTATGCTGAGTAGTAGATAGAGGCTTCTATTAATATGCCAGAGACTTACGAAGGAGAAAACAATTAATTCGAAAGAATAAAGCCCATCTCTATCATTATGAGTCAATACACACATCAAGGAAATCATTTGAAAAACGCATAAGTAAAATAATAAGCTATGATATAAGGCTGCAAATTACCGAAGATATAAAAGAGATTTAATCTGGCCAATGATAAGGAAGACAATAAACATTTAAATTTAGTATTGCGGAAGCAAAAAAAGAGTACTCCGTAGCATCTCCCCTCTATTTCCTGAAAGATATCATGATTATAAAAATAGGTTTATTTTGACTAGTATTTTGCCAATTATAAGAGGATCTCTCCATTTTATCCTATTGGATCTATTTAATAGCCCTTATCTCTCTTGTAATTATTACTTATAAATATTTTGCTTTACTTTGTCCTCGGTTATCAATTATTTTGACTGTATAACTGATTATTTTCGAATGCTGACATTGACTGAAAACTCACTCGGTCATGCTCTATTTTACTCAATAAAAAGAGAAGATTACGACCATGCTGAATATTTGCTCACTTTGGATCCACCAGTCACCACAAGTTACTTCATTGCTCAAGACCGCATTGCGTATACCCCCAGTACCCCTCTTTAAACATAGATCTACTAGCAGGTAAAATAGCGAACGTGATAAAGAAATATGGAGTTGGACATGCTAAATCTCAACAAATGCTAAGGATATTGGATTATTTTATCGCCAAAAAGTGCGACTGGAGATGTCACTGCATACCAAAGAATCCTCATTATTGTGCTGTGTCTTAAATCCTTAAGTATTTGCCCTTCAATCGAAACAAAGGTAAATCGCTAATAAACTAGACTTGCTTATTGAGGAAAACCTGCTTTTGCTAAAATTACTTTACAATGGAGCCACATTCATTAACCTGAACAACTCCAAAGAGTAAATATGGATAGGAATTAAAGAGTTGAATGCTTATATCTAAACGAAGAAGAATTAGGCAGTGGAATTGATAAAAATGAACAGGCATGGAAAGGCTTGTCTCAACCGCCATGGAAAGTGCAGTTAAAACTCTAAAGTCAAACTGTCCGACCTCTGATTTTCGCCTACCTTAATATCATTTTTAGATAACTTATGAAGGATATCATGAATTGAGATTTGAATCTAAAAGATGATAAATTAATAATAGGAATCATTAACTATTTGCGATGGCCAACGAATCCCTTATTGACGAAATCAATTAACTCAAGGAAAAACTGAACCAAACAGAAATAGAGTTCGAAAAGTACTCATTGCAGTCATACTAGTTACAAAAAAGAGGCCAAGGAAATGGAAGATTTTCTTGAGGAGGAGACAACCAAAAAATAGGGAGAAATTCGTAAACTCAAATAAGAATCGATCTTAAAATAAAAGAATTTCAAATTACTTAAAGTAGAAGTCACGCAGCTACTCTCAGAAACTGCGAGTCTCAAGGTATACCTTACGAAACATAGGGACAATTGGCTCACAATGGAAGTAATGCAAATCAAAGTAGCGCAAATCAATAAAACAGTTAAGCATTGAGCAAGTTGAAGGATGAAAATGTTAGTTTAAAAAATACTAATAGTCAATTAAGCAGGGATCTGCTGAAACAAAAATAGTCTTTATGGCAATTGTAAAAGTAAAAAAAGGAGCTCGATCAGCAATGGCAAACAAGATTTAAGAAGCTTACAGAGCAAGAAGATGAGAATGCGATTTATATTCAACGTCTTTAAGCTGACAAAAATAATCTCATGGAGCAACTCGCCGAAGCCCAAGCAAAGAAGAATTTACTCAATCAAACAAAAACTTAATCATTATTCCTATAGCGGAAAAATAGCAAAAAATAACTTGGATTCAACAGAGAAACCTTTGATCGAGAGAGAGACAGATACGAATAAAGAATAAGAAGATTGGAGGATCAAAATAATAGGAATGAAAAACAACTAAAAGAACAGAAATTTAAAATGTAGGCTCTAATAGAAGAGAAAGAACAATTACAGCATAAACAGAATAATCGTAACTCTCGTGCAACTTTGGTTCCTTCGCCATCAGTATTAAAGCTTGCTATTGCGAAAGAGGAGAGCTAATGGGACAGTGCTAGAATGAGTTATTCATGCCTACTGTTGACGAAATATCATTACGTCAGTCCTTTCCTATAAATTCACGAGGACAAAAACGTAATATAGATTTACAAATCAACCCGAACAGGCTGTTTTTAAAAGTCAATGGGAAGCACCAAGCATAAATTTGACGAGATTGGATTCGAAGATGAGGATATACTGAACCCCCTCATCTAAAAAATAACAGATATTTAGTAGACCAGCCATCACTCAATCATAATATACGGAGTCAAAAGTAAGTATTATTTCATTCAGAATCAAGTAAAAAATATTTAATGGCTAAGATTTTGGTCAAACTCAAGAAATTCTTAATTCAGAAATTGGAATAGTCTGAAGAACATTTCGAATCGGTTTTTCTAAAACGGTCTTCAGAATAAGACAAGAATTTTACATTTAAAGCCACAAGCAAAGAGACTGTTATATAGGCCATCAACATGGTCATAGCACTTGGCCAGAAAAAAGAAAAAAAGAACGACAAATATATTGTATCCAGTCCCAGGAGGGCTCTATCCAAACCAAAAGTAAGGTATTTCAGTATTAGCGTTGACGATTTTAGTTTGGAGGTCGGAACATCTAGTTTCACTAACTTGGTTTTTAGAGACAAGGCTAGTTCCAGCAATATGCTTAACAACATTTTTTACACTAAACTGCCTGATATTTTACAATCCATCATTTCTCAAAAACACCTCATCCTAGTCATCAACCCCATTGTTGATCTCTACGAAGACTGCAAGAATACTCTCAGCACGACTATTTGCAAAAACATCCAAGTTATTAAAGAGGAAGAATAGATTAAAGATTGGAAAAGCAGTCCAGTCAGGGAAGAGCTTAACGTTGCTACTAAAAAAAAGGTGTAAACTCTATAGCGTGAAAATGAGCAAACATCCATAAAAATCAAAAAATTGGAGGATGAAATTCTTTATTATAGAGCCCGTTTTGATGAATTGGAATTTCGTTTGAAAAATTTGCTAAACACTCACTCAGGACAAGTATTTTATCTGCAATATAGAACTCGTATTTAAAAAAATCACCAGTGACCCTATCCTACTAAAAGTTGTTAAAATTTGTGCACAGTGTGCAGTGTAGAACGAGTGCAAATGGCAGTCTGAGTCAAGTGAATAGTGGCAATCTCAGAGCAAACAACTTCGAGAAAGGATATGATTCAATGGAAGTCTTGTGATTGATTAATTAATCGAAGTTTATAATAATATATATTTTGAAATGAAGATTCACTTTCAATATTTTAGAAAAAGCCACCATTTAAATAATTTTAAGTCAAATTATATAAAATTCAGTCTTTTTTAGCCAACAGCTTGCTCATCTTCACTTATAGACACTCACTAAACCGATTTCGAAGGAAGCGCAGTGTCTAAATTTAACTACGGTTTTTAGCGTTGACAGTCATGGTTTACTTCTAAATTAACCAACAAATACATCAAGAGATGTGAATGCCCAAAGCAATTTGTTAACATTGAGCAGGTAAAACGTTGCTGTGGCACTGCTTACCACCATTCTTCCGTAGTTCTGAAATCCTTCGCTATGGATCAACAGGTTTTAACCGAAGTAATCACGAGGAGACATGATATCTCTACACCGAAAGCCTCTATCATCTTCCACCTCAATTTTTCCTTCCTTCAGAATGAATAGTCCTGGGTAACGCAAACGATTGAATTTCATCTCATTCAATTTAAAAATGTGCTTTTTAATAAGTAAGGCTAGCCGAGCTTTTATCTTTCGATGATTCCCAATCAGATCTTCAACTTTATTAGTTTTTTTGGAGTTAACAAATCGAGGATCAGAAGCTTCGGACTTTCCAAGGCAGAAGCCTAGTCCTTCGCGGCTTAATAGTTGATGTCTGTAAGAACAATCATTGAATAGGATCCACCCCTTCTAGTAGGTCTTGATCTACACTGCTTCGCACAGCTTGAATAGAGATGCCTCAGGTAAGCCTTTAAAAAGACCCACATTCTTTAGGAAATTATATTTGTAGTCAAATTCGAATGTTATTTGTCCTTGCCAGAAGATGGTGAACTCCTTTCGCGAGACTCTTATAATTTATAAATCTGTTTTGGCCAAAAACCAGTAATTGGGTCGACTACTAAGATGTTGGTCAATTTAACCTGATCCAATGATTCCTCCTTGGCCTAGGACGCTAATAGTGTGTGGATTCGTGATGCTTTGCTGATGACTCCATATTTATACAAGTCCATTGACAATGATGAGACTTTCAGTCTCTGATGTAAAAAGAATGGATTCCTTTTTTATCAGTTAAAAATGCCCAATGCCAAGCAGTTTCTTCTAAATTAACTCATGATTACCACTAAATTTTTAGAAAATCTGCAAAAGAATGGTTGCTTTATCAGTTTATCAGCGAGATCAGCATCACTCATGCCTTCCTATCTGACCTTTTTATTCTTTTCATAAAAAAGAAGAGAAAGGGTTTACCGCCAATTTATATAGGCGAGGCAGTTAAATTTAGGAGTGTACCTGCGCATTTTTGCGAAAACAACTGAAAGCAGAAAGTATGACAGACTATGATAGTTTGCAGGTTTTGAGTTCTTTATGATGATTCTATATTATAGATAATTTACTCATAATCGAGCTTGGCCTTCTAGAAATGTCCAAGTTGTTTATAGCACAAAGCTCGTAGATAGTAGTATGTCATTTCCACTTTCTTCCGCCCTCCTTACAATTTTGTTATTAGTTCGTCGATCTCCTTCAAGCCAGTTTCAAACTTTAATTGCTTTACCTGTACTAGGGCCAATCCATAACTCACGTTTTCAGTATCAGTCTCAAATTATTTGGCCAGTTCAAACCAATTTTTGGCATAGGACAACATCTTCTGCTTTTCTAGGAGCACGGCTATATTATAGATAGGAATAAAGAAGTCAGGCTGCAGGATGAGAGCCTGTTTGTAGCAGTCGATGGCCAGCACATATTCCTTTTCCCGAATCTTCTCCTCAGCTTTAATAACCCACTTATTTTGTATCTTGTTGGAGGGATGTTTTAAGTAGACTTATTAGAGATGAATATCCAGCTTAGACATCTCCACATCAATGTGCTAGGAAATGACCTGCATGTTGTTAACTAACTTCATTACTTTCTCTTATAGCTTACGATCGGATCCAAATACTTCCTTTGTCTGTCTGGTGGCTCCCGTTGACATTTTCTTTAGTAAGGTTTATCTCCTCACTGCTGCTGTTTCGGTTATATAAGAGGTAGTTTATTTTTTGCCCATCATTGCGTCAATCTTGAGCATAGCATTATTAGCTTTTTCATTAATAGATTATCGGACTTTCTCCTGTATTTCTTCTTGCTATTTGAGATGATTTCGATTGACTGTAATGAAATCTTTCTGAGGTTCTCGAATGCGATCAAACTCTTTCTAGATGATCGAGTTAGGCACGTCCTCTTCGCAGGAGGTTCGCCTCATGCTGTCAACATTGAAAGAGTATATCATTTGTCGATTTTATAACCGAGGGCGTACTTCCTCGCGTATAGGCTCCTTTTCTTCAACGACTTTAGTATTTGAACGCTTTAGTTCCTTTAGAAAGCGAGTGTAGTGGATATCATTTAACAGAAGAACTGCATTCCTTCGCCGAATTTAATTTTTTGGCTTTTCCTCAATTTTACCACTTTTAATTGGAGTACCAAGCATCGCCTTCGGTTCCAGTTGACGATAATCGACGTAGAGTTCATTAATTGCGGGTTTGTTTTTATTTGCCTCGTTGCTTAGATAACTTACTGCCTTTTTTGTCCTTTTTTACACTTGAAAATAAGTTTCATCTTCATACTGTTTGGCTGAAACCTTGCGTCTGTACCTTACTCTGAGCTAATTCTCGAAGGAAAGCTGTTTTAGCAGTGATGTACTGGAAGAAAAAATTTCTTTTGCGGATTTAGCATGCTGGGAATACTGCGGTTAATTGATTGAGCAATCCAATCATCTAAATTCTCCTAAGTCATCATGTCAAGACTGACTGCACCTCTGTCATCCTCAGCTGTTGGCAGGTTTATGTTGGGCAGAGACTGATTGGTCACAGCATTACTTGATTGATTGGTGCATGATCAGCATCATTGTCATTGCCCCACTCGTATTATATGTGGCAGAACCCATGGTCTTTAGTGCATTGTTTGGGATGATTTTTGGTATGCGACTTATCACTCCATTTGTTTCTCGTGTACTCTACAGGATTGAACTTCCTCATTTATATTTATTTAAATTTAACCTAAATTATTTGATATTGGTTGCGCTAACCAGCCAACCTCCTGATTAATAATAATATGTGACTAGATAATGATTATGTCCGACAAAAATATAACTGTTCATCGATATTATGAAATCTCTATATTTTAAAAATAAATGGATCACTCGAATTTTAAAACTTTAGGCATGCGATAACTCTTATTCTTGTCGTAGATGGCTATTAAATTTTAGTTTTATAACCCAATTTTCACTTTACTCAAATCTTTAGGAAAAGGCTGCTCTGTTCTTGCCAAAATAAATCTCCGCCCATTAATTTAATTTCTGAATGAGAGTGTCACAAGTGAATCTTCTTCTTTTTTTAAAGCCACCTACTGATTCCAAATTTCTTCTTATCCCATGGGTGGACCTTCAAAAAGAGTTACATTTTTATCTTTATAATTAATGTAGGAGCAATAAATTGTTGTCTAGGGTTGGTATCTCTCAACGCATCCAGCACAACATTTACAAAAATAGAGAAAGCAAAACGTAAAGCTTAGGTATGGGTCACTTTTCTTACCGCACTCAAATCCTGCTGAGCAATATGCTCCTCCATCACTTTTGAAAGGGGCAACTATTTCGTTTATTGGTTACATTTAATAGAAGAATATATTCTTTTATTAAATACAAAGATCATTTAATACTGACTTTTCTTTTCTTTTTCTTTTGTATAATAATTAAGACTTCATTCAACCGATCGATTCTGATATCATTTACTCCAGAAGAGGAATATTAAAATTGCTTGAGCAATACAATAGTCAGTTCTGGAGAATGTCAATTTTTATTCATTAAATAGAAATCATAAATATTACAATAAAACATAAAAACATCATTTTATATTCAATTGTTTTAATCATTAATTTATATTTCCTTAAGATAAATCTGACCCAACCGGCTCAATGATCACCATTTATCTAAGTTCGTTTGTCCAGGAAAAATGCAAAATATTTGTTTGAAAGTTAAACCATTTGAAATGATATATAAATTAATTGAACAAATAAACTTTATAATTGTCTTTAAATCATTGAATCAGCAGATGTTGCCCGATCAGTTCGGGATGAGGCATGATCAAAATGAGGCGATAGTCGAGGGGAAAGCCTTACTTGCAGCCGAGCTTTATATCAACCTATTGCAGCTCCTTCAGGATGAATTTTGTAGATACCTTTCCTTTGTACTCCATTTTAAGTATTTTTCGATTGACGATGTCATTTTCCACGCTTATCACAGATAGATTTGCAATCTCTTAGAACCTTAAAGTCTAAGTAATATTTTAAATACCCCTTTGAAATCGAAGCGTGGTATACATATTTTAATACCCCAGTTGTTAGCTTCGCAGATGATGCCCTTTGCGATTACCTAAGCCTTTCGAAGATGTAGGCACATAAAAATCTAAATAAAAAGGATCTTACTTTTTCACATCCATTTGACACTCGCTTTGCTTGCAACTTCTTTTAATTGCAAAGATCTATCAATTGTTTGGGGATTGGTTTTAAGTTATCTTTGCCGTTGAGAATGGATGCCAATTGTCGATGTACCAAGATATCTGGGTATCTCCTGATGGGAGAGGTAAAGTGTGTATACACAGGAGAATTGAGAGCATAGTGAATCCAAGAGGAAGGATTCGATTATCCAACAATAAAGTAATCAGCCGCCTCCAGCAGGGATATTGTTTCATATTTAATGATATCTCTCACAACCTGTTTGACCCCTTCTTTCGTGAGGACGGAATTTACCGTCTCCTGTACTCGAGTATCTTTCACTATTTCCAAGGGCATACCAATTTTCTTCATAAATGCTTGAAATCTTTAGATCTTAATCGGCCCAGGATATTTATGGCGGCGAAGCAAAGATTGACCTCCAATTGACTTGACTAAAATTTCCCCTATTTGTTAGTTGGCCAAAATCATAAGCTCTTCGACCAAAAAGTGTGCCTACTTTCGCTCATATATTGAAAAATCAATCGGGTTACTGTTTTAGTCGAGTCTAAATACTTTTCTAGGAATCTAAAAAAATAGAGAACCTCTTTCCACTCTCCTTTTTCTCAGTTAGGAAGCTAACTCGTGTAAAGTTAGAATGTCATTTGCGATCTATGAAAACTATTCACCTTTGATACATCCAAATCCTTCTTCTATTTGGCTTTGGTCTTTTATCAATCCCTCAATAATTTTTTGTGCTTGCTCATAGGTGAATCTAGCTTTCGAGCGAATGACTGATCTGGATATCGAAGGCTCTTCTATAATTTTACCATTTTTGTCCAGTTTCATCCAGATTGTAAAGGTTAAACGTTGGCGCCCTGGATTAAGGGAGCAAAAATTTTCACAAAGCAGTCTAGGAAGCATCGGGATAACTTTATGCACAAGATAAACTGAAGTGGTTCGTTTACGAGCTTATTAATCGATTCGGGATCCTTCCTGCACAAAGAAAGAAGCGTCAGCAATATGCACTCCTACTTTATAGTGTTATCCCACTCTTTAGACTGAAATTGCATCATCAAAATCTCTGGAATTATGAGGATCAATGGTGAAAATGGGTAATTCTCTTAAATCTTATCTTTTCTTTATTTATTGGTCAGATATGATGTATTCTCCTTTTTCATCAACCGTCTTTAAAAATGGTTCGAGATCATCTCGAATCATATCGTTATCGTAGTCCGCATCCTCTAGATTATGGATCTTAAGCAAAGATGAAGTTTACACATCGATATCTCCAAATTTGCCAAATTATTTTACGATAGTACAGGTAGGGTAATCATCCATTTTGTTCCAGCTTAAAAATTAGCCCATAAAATAGTGTGTCTTCATGCTTTTGGCTATATTTTTGGGAATGCTTTCAGGCTTAGCATTCATCGCAGCAATTCTAACATTGATCGGAGTTAAGGTATATATTCCTTTGCTATGGATTAAATTGACCTTTCCTACTACTGTCCGTTTCATTGGAAAAATATAGTGGACTGAGCAGTTTATTTTATCGTCTTCCTTGTGAATTACTGAAAAATAGACCTTGTCATCGTGAAGAGTACGATTTCTGTGCTTACCCTATATAATGAGCAACCCATCAATTTAATCTGACACTATCTTTCCTCGCCATTTGGGTCCTTCTCCGTATTCCACTCGTCCCTTGAAGTATTTATGTTATCGTAACAGACTGGACTTCTATATTTCATCTAAGGGAAGGTAATCATTATACTCAAAAGACGGCTAACTTTTATTGTGCCTTTATCTGACTTTGCTATCACTTTATATCTTATGCCTGTGCTCTTTTTTTTAAGATTTATCATTTGACTCTTTGACTTCCCGATTTGCTTTTGTGTATCTTTTTTTCTTTGGGTGGGGAACAAGGTTTAATTATTCCTATTCTTAGTCGTCCTCAATCACATTGATTGCCTTCATGTTGACTTTTTCATATTTTTTTAACTATTCCAATTATTTCCTGGTCATATCAATCTTCTTTTCTTTCTTATCCACTGTTGATTTTTCCTTTTTGTCCACTGTTGATTTCTCTTTCTTCCCCTCTTAGCATTCCTCTTTCTTAATGAGTTTCACAGGGGAAGCTTCGCTCTCTTTTGCATTTTTGGGTTGTTCCGCAATTTTGACGTCTAAATTGATTTTGTATCGAATGAGAAATCCGTCATCTTCTATTTTCTCTTGATATTTATAAGTTTTGGAGAAGGATGTCACTTCAATTTCAGTCATATTAAACTCTTTTATTAATTAAATACTCTAATATTTATAAATAGAATTGACTATAATCTTGCTAATTGATAAAACTTGGATTCGTCTAAATATAAATTCAATAGAGTCCATCTCAAATCATATTTGCAATATACTAATATTATATTGACTTTAATTTGATTTTACTGATCTTACTGATAAACCAATATCAAATCATATTTAAAGCCTGATATTCTATAATTAGTAACTAATAGCATGGGGGCTTGCTGTGAAAAACAAGGATTCGATGGCTTTTTTCCTGGAGACGAATTTATCAATAAATAAAACGACCGCAGGACGAAGGTTCAACCTGAATAATTCAACAGTTTCCCTTATAATATCATTGGATGGATTCAATCTCGATAAAAGTATGTGAATGTCTAAAATTAAAATTACTAGCAGGCGCTACTAATAAACTCAACAGGATTTCTCATCTCAAATAGTCTCGTGCTGACGTCTTCTCATAATTTTGTTATTAGAGATGAATAAAAGGGATAATTGAAATAATACGAACCAATATCTTTTACATATCTATAACCAGGATCCAAAGGATAGAGAAGTTTGGTTCCAAGATCTACCAAAGTCGAAATCTTAAAATTAAACATGAAATTTGTTGCCATTCTCAATCAAATAGTAATGCTCAAGAATATGTTCAACAGCGACAAATATAAAGACTCCCATACGTAGTATGGAGATAATATATTAAAATTAGAAGCCGAATCCATTCAGCATGACTTTGCTCTCTTAAAATTGTAAGTACCAATTTAAAGGTCTCAATTTTTTAAGCTAAACATAGAAGTAGATGGAGAACCAGAGGTTGCTGTCACAGGATACGAACATCTTTATGGCCAATAATTTAAGCTTTTAACTCATTGCAATGTGCTTCACTCTATTAATGATGGTGGTATTTTCTATGATATTGATACTTCAGGAGACCAAAGCGGATCGCCAGTTTATATTCTGGATTAAGACAACACCAAACTAGTAGGAATTCAGAAATCTTATTGGCCAAGAAAGCATTTGAGTTTTGCAACTATGATTACCTAATAACTTGTTGAAATTTTATAGGATTGGGCTAAAGAGTTAAAATCTTCTTTCTCGACAGTTCGTTCTAAAATTATTTCGCAACCATTTTCAACCAAAGATCCATCAAATAGTCAATCATTTATTAATAAATCATATCTTAATAAATCGTCTATTAAACCATCAGCTATCAGTTCGAAGCCTCTCATTACATAAAAAATATCAAATAAACTCGAGGAATAAGATAAAATCAAAAGTCAAAAGAAAATTGATGAAAAAAGGAATATGATTGAAAAGATTTAAAATGCACTTAAATACTATTAAAAAGGAAATTAATACGATGAATAGGGCAAACTTAATGAAGCTTTTTAATGCTATAATCGAGCTCTAAATATATATGAGAACGACAAGGGCTACAAAGACTCTGCTAATTGCGCAAATACTCTTCAATGTATCGGTGTTGTGTATGAAAAACAGGGGAAAATCAACGAAGCTATCCGATCTTACAATAGATCCCTAAATATTAAATAAAAATTGAATGGAAGAGGAACACTTGATTATGCTGTTACTCTCAATAGTATGGGGTCTGCTTTGTGCAATCAGAATAAATTCACTTAAGGTCTCGAATATTACAACAAAGCATTAAAGATTTATGAAAAAGAAAATAACATTAATTAATCAATAAATCATGCTAAAACTTTACAAAATATAGGCCACGTTTACAAGTAACAAAACAAATACTCGAAAGCTATCTAATTTTATAATAAAGGGCTAAGCATTCTCGGCAGTAAAACTGAATTTAAAGAAACAATAATTTATGCTCATATTCTTGATAACATTGGCAAAGCCTATTAAGAACAGGGGAAAAGCAATGAAGCTCATTAATACTACAAGAAAGCTTTAGTCGTTAAAGAACGGGTTTAGGGCAATGGCTCAATTGAATATGGCGATACTATTCACTATATTGGCTCTGTGTATCATAACTAAGGAAAATATAAAGAGGCTTTATAATTTTATAGTAAGGCATATACGATATATGACAAAAAAGGAGCCAAATAATCCATAAATTGTGCCAATAACCTCAGTAGTACCGCTCTACTATATAAAATTCAAAGAAAATTTGGCTAATCCCTGCAAACCTTTAACAAGGCATTGAGTATTTATGAAAAATTAAAAGGAAAGGAATCTATTGATTGTGCCAATACTATCCAAAGCATTGGTAATGTGTATGACAATCAGAACAAGTTCAATGAAGCTATTAGATTTTATAATAGAGCTTTGACTATTAAAGAAAGAGTTAAAGGAAAGGAATCCGTTGAATCTGCTATTACTCTAAAGAATATTGGCTAAATGTATGATAAGCAATAAAAGTATCCTCAAGCCCTTGAGTTTTATAATAAAGCGTTTAACATTTACGAAAGAGAAAATAGGAGTATATTTTGTGCAGACATTCTTAAAAAAATTGGAAATATTCACAGGTCTCAGGACAATTACGATGAGGCACTTAAATTTTATAATAAAGCTCTCGCTATCGATCCATAAAATCAATAGTCAATTAATAGTGCCAGTGCAATGGATGATATCGGTCATATGCACAAAAGACAAGGCCAAGTCGATGACGCCCTTTAATATTATAAAAAAGCTTTGAGTATAAAATAAAGAGCAAAAGGGGAAAATTCAGTAGAATATGCCGATACTATTCAACACATTGGTTAAATATTCGATAGTCAAGGCAAACTCAAAGAGGCCCTCGAAGCATATAGCAAGGCGCTAAGTATTTATGAAAAAACTAATGGGCAATAATCGATTAACTGTGCCAATAATCTCAATAATATTGGTGGTATATATAAAATGCAAGGGAAATTTACATAGGCTTTTGGGTGTTACAATAGAGCACTAAATATTTTCGAGAAAATGATAGGAAAATAATCAATATAATGTGGAGATACTCTCCATCATATAGGAGAGGTATTTGATGATTTAGACAAATTCAATGAAGCTCTCGACTATTATAATAAAGCTCTAAAAATAAAATAAAGAGTGAAGGGAGCCTAATCTATTTAATATGCCCATACTCTCAGCAATATTGGTTTAGTCTATTATAATAAAGATAATTTAAGTCAAGCTCTCGAATATTACAATCGAGCGCTGGGAATTTTTGATAAATCAGATAGCGGTCGGGTATCAATTTAATGTGCAAAAACTCTTCAAAATTTGGCCAATGCCTAAAAAGATTCTGGCAAATATCAATAATCTTTGGATTATTACAACCAAGCTCTCCACATTTATGAAGAGAAAAATCATGGCAAATAATCAATTTATTATGGCAATACTCTTAATGATATTGGGAATGTATATAAACATCAAGGCCTTTATCCTGATGCTTTAGATTACTATAACAAGGCCCTCAAAATCAAAGAAAAAGCAAAAGGGACTTAATCAATAGAATATGCAAACACTCTTCATTGTATTGGATCTGTGCACGATTTGCAATACAAATATAGTAAAGCCTTGGATTTATATAACGAATCCCTAAATATTTACGAAAATAAATGTGGATAATAGTCGATTTACTTTGCTAATACTCTCAATGACATTGGCTTGGCGTTTAAAAAGGAATAATAGCATACTTAAGCCCTTAAATATTACTTAAAAGCACTTACCATATACGAAAAAATCAAGAGAAAGTAGTCAATAAATAATGCTATTACTTTGAGTAACATTGGTGATGTCTATAATGACCTCGATAAACTTAATTAAGCTCTAGGATACTATAAAAAAGCATTGATCATCAAAGAAAGAATCAGAGGGAAATAATCATTATAATATGCTGATACACTTCACAGTATTGGTCTTGCGTATTTTAATCAAGGCAAACTCAAATAAGCCTTGGACTTCTTCCACAAAGCACAAAAAATTCAAGAAAAGGATGAGGGTAATAAATAGTCTATTAATTATGCAAATAATCTCCTATATATTGGGAACTCCTATGATTATATGGGAAAATATGAATAGTCTCTTGAACATTTTAATAAGGCATTGCATATTTTTGCAAAGAAAAATGCAGAGTCAGTGAATTGTGCTGAAGTTTTTCAAGGTAAAGGCAATGTATTTAAAGAGCAGGGGAAATTCAGTGAAGCTCTTTAATTTTATAACAAAGCATTAATGATATACTCAAGGACAAAACGTAGCAAAGAGGCACTCAAAAGTGCCAAAACTCTATTAAGTATTGGTAATATGAAAAAGGAGGTGCATAGATTAGATGAGGCTCTCTAATATTATACTAAAGCCCTTGGAATTTATGAAGAAGAACATAGTAAAAAATAGTCAATTAATCATGCCAGTGCTTTAGAGTAAATTGGTATTGTGCATAAGTAGAAAGAGAAATATCCTGAGGCTTTAGGGTATTACAATAGAGCTTTAAGTATCTATTAAAATGTGAAGGGCAAGGAATCAATTCACTGTGCTGATGTTCTCCATCACATCGGCGAGGTTTATGATTGTCAGGAATAACTCAATGAAGCATTCTAATGCTACAACAAATCATTGAGTATATACGAAAAAGTATATGGAAAGGACTCAGTTAACTGCGCTATTACTCTCAACAACATAGGTACGATTTATAAATTGCATGATTAAAAAAACGAAGCACTTGGATACTTCAACAGGGCATTAAATATATACGAAAAATCAAAAGGAAAAGAATCTATTGGATATGCCGATACCTTAGAAAACCTTGGTACTGTGTTTAATGATTTTGATAAAACAAATCAAGCTTTGGATTACTATACAAAAGCCCTGGCAATTAAAGAAAAACTGAAGGGAAAAGATGCAATTGAGTGTGCTTCTACTTATCTGAACATGAGTTTAGCATACAAAAAGCTCGGCAATCCAAGAAAGGCAAATGAATACCTTGCAAAATCTAAGAGAATAAAGGGCGAGCTAAAAAGATGATTATTATTATTTACGAATCAATTTATTTATTCTTAAATATGATTTAAATAGATCATTATAGACAAAATGCTTTTTCATATATTCTTTTATAACATTTAACATAATATTAAGTAAAGTAATGGGAAATTTGGTGCACTCAAAAAGGAATAAACCCATGCTCATTGCTCGTTATCAAAAAATTGATGCTGATTAGGACCAATCTATGCCCTAAAGCATCATGGAGATACTTTTACTGCTGGTTAATGGTTAAGCGCACAAGCTGTTTATTGACAGTTCATTATTAGTAGGTGAATTTAAGAGCATGATCTATAACAAGATAAGTCAAACTCTTCTACCAAGGAATATGGTCCTCTGGTTTAATAAACAGCAACTAGATGATCATGAAGTGATAGGAAGCACAGTATTTGATAGTGGCTTGATACGGCAGAAAAAGGCCCCGATAACATAAATATCACGCATTTGGGTTAAGCCTGAGGCTGAGGATTAAATAACCCTTGAAAAGGGAGTTGCCCTTATGACTTGTGGACATCTGATGGGGCGCACTGCTCTTCTAGAATTCATGAAGGCCACAATTGATCAAAATAAATTTGAATTATTATGCCCTTTTTAGGGATGTCATAAGGAATGGAGCTATAATCTCTGCCATGAAGTAGGCAATTTTACTCGAGAAGAAGATCAATATTTTTCAGAAGAGTTAACCAAAAATTGGATTCGCATTCGCACCAAGAATTGTCCTGGTTGCGACTGCCGAGTAATTGTTGACGGAGATACATGTAACCGAGTGAGTTGTTCTAATCCCAAATGCAAATACGGATAATTCTGCAAACTTTGTTTTAAGAAATGGTCAAATCCAACGCAAAATTAGTGTGGCAATATTTAATGCTTTTAATTCCAATTTTTTAAGACTAAAGTTACAATGATGAAAATGGAAGTGTTCTAAGACCCCCAATTGACACACAGAATACAAATAGATGTGCCTACGCATCGGCTTTGTCCGTCCTGCAGATGTCCCATAGAGCATAACCAAGGATGCAAACACATGACTTGCCCCTTTTGCCAAAATTCGTTCTGTTGGATATGTTTGCAAGTTTTAAGGGCACATTGGACCTGTGGAAGCTACAATGAATACTGTGGATTTATCGCTCCGAATCAAAACTGTTGATGATCTTATACTATTGATATTTTAACTTTATTGATATCCACTAAATTAATAAAATAATCGTAAATCAATCCGTTCGTGAGCCCACCTCATTTTTTAAAGAAGGATTTGATGTACCCACCCATATAGTTAATTTTTTCACTCTTCCTCTCCAGTCTATCTTCGATTTTTCTTTCTGGTTTTTTGTTTAATGCCTCTATCTTCTTATTTTGGGTATCTATTGTCTTCTAAAGCTCTTCTATTTGCTGGGTAAGAGCATTATTTTTTTGATAAGCTTCTGTAAGTTCATTGGTCAGCTGCTCTATGGTCTCAACATATCGTGATGGCGAGTTACTAATTGAATAATTATCTCCATCAAAAGACTGTTCTATCTTATTTTGCATATCAAATTGAATGCTGTCTTCTGAGATGAATGGCTGTGTTAGATTTTGTTAGCAATTAATGCTAAATTGATGGCCACTTAGCTTTAATTCGTATTATTCTTCATCTGTCGTCTCTTTCTATCTTGCTTCGTTAAATTCTCTTCCATCTTATCGGAATGCATCCAAATCTTCCACCTAGTCAGCAAGTGAGTTGAAATGACAGATTTTACTCTCAAATTGCTCTGTCTGGCACTGCTAGTCCTTGGTTTAAACCTTTGAACTGATTAATTTTAGTAAAAGCTCCTATTTTTCAATTTTCATATGGCTGATGTTTGCTTCAAGCTTTACTATTTAAACTTCGTATTTTTGTTTTAAATCAGAGATTTGGTGGTTAATTTAGTATTCTGATTCCGAAAGTACACTGATTGTACGCTATTGTTCCGCTTGAATTTATGATGCTTTTGATCGCTAACTATCAATCAATCCAGTCAATTATAATTTTTACTTTTGAGTTTAATTCAGGTGATCTCTCAATTAACTTAAACTCTCATTCATTTTGGACACGTTAATTTCAAGTGAGTTAATTGTTTCATTGAGATGGACAACTTCACTGTCTCGTTGGTTGACATCATCTATCAGAGTTGATATTTTGTTAAATTTAATATTGTTTAGATGTTATAAGTCAGTGACTTCCTCTTCTTTCTGTTTTAGCTGCTGTTCAATCATCTTTTTCATCCTTCTCTCAGTTAATATCTTCTCCTCCAATTTGATATTTTTCTATCTGTAAGAAATAATGATGGCTTTCCAAGCATCTTCAGTATAGCGTCCAGTACTTTTATTAAAAATTTAAGTCATTTTAATGTGGTCTTCTTCAACTCCTTGCAATCTTGTTATCTCTTCCATCATATCAGTGATCATACCATTTATTATTCTGCCATTATTTAGACCTTTTTTATCCTGTAGAACTTTGCTGTTCGCTTCATTTTAACCCATTAATTGAGAATATAGTTCTGTTAACAGCTCTACTTCGTCATGATCAAAGTATTATTTACTAGAGGACTAATTCTATAGAGATTAACTTTGGATAGTTGAAGATAATTGAGTGCGCTTTTATGCTGCCTGAATGATTTCCGGATTAATCTTTTTTTCCGTCGTGGAAGGCGGCAATTACCTCTTAAATTAATGAATACCAGGTTGATTGATTTTCATTATGTATAACTTTTATTATATTTAGCAAACAAATAATATCACTTCAGAATATACTCATCTCATGAAAATTGAAAGATAATATTCATTCTCTCGTTTAAGGTGACTGATTTTATTAATCAAATACTAATTGAGGAGAATCTTTTAATAATTTATTCTCATAATCATCATTATTGATGTTCGATAACATCACTATTGACCTTATCGACTAATTCTGAAGCCACCATAGAAGACTGTTCACTCTGCAACTGTTAAAGATCTTATTATTTTTATACAGGAATAGAATTTTCGATAACTTAAGACTCTTCTTTCTAAGCTACATTTTCAGATTGCACGATTTATTCTGACTTGATATGGGGTTCATCATGTCCTTATACAAAGTCATGCTGAGCTTCGACTACTGGGATTGATTATTCAATTACTTCAACATTAGACATTTCCACGATTGGCTCTTCTACAGCTTAGTTAACAACTTATTCATGAGGTTGGCTTTCTTGAACTAAATCATTCTTCTAAATCTAAACATTAACATTTGGCTCATCTTCCTTTATTTCATTATTGATTTGTTCTACTGGAATATCCGATTTAATTTATTCCTCAACAACAATGACCGCTGGAGCTGGCTTAATGTCTGTTGGCTCTTCTTGAGATCGATTCATTAGTTCTTGCATCATTAGTTTTTACAAATCAAAATCTTCATCTTCTTGCTTCGGTTTAGGTTTAGCAGGAACTGGCTGTCTTGAAGAAACTGATGAATATAAAGGCTGGGGAGCTTTCGATACTGGAGCTGCTGAAACATTCTGCTGGGGAATTGAAACAGATTGACTTTTATTACCTCCTGCAATGGCCTAATTCATAATTTGATTAATCCTCTATGGATTCAACTCTACAGGAGCGCGGCTTATATGCTCAATAAGTTTTTCGTATGCCTTCTCGATTACAATAATTTGGTCTTTGATTTAGACGTTATTCCTCTTGGCAGTTTCCATGACTTTAAAGAAAACTTAGTTCGGACAACCCCACTCTTTGCGAAAACCTGTTTGTTCCAAGAAAGTAATCTTTACATCATAAATGCTGAGCTATCGAATAGCTCTTTTAAAATGAGCATCATCATTGCTATCGAAAGAGGGATCACTGCGTCTGTTGTTATCGAGCTTCTCCCATACTTTTACGGCAATTAGCTCACACATGTCACGATAGACTTGCCTAATCTTGTCTGTAGTCAGCAGTCTTAGAGCCTAACTTATTGAACAATTACATTTTCGGGAACAGTCAAGTCTGGGGTCTCTCCTTTGATAGCTCTTTCCATCATATCGAGGATTTAGCTTTGGTTCTTCGCTACTTATTTATCATTTTTATATTTTTATAGAACAGCTGAATACTCATCCTTTGTAACATTGTACTTGCCTATGATAAGGTCCTCTTTTTGTTGGTAGAGCTTTATAATTTCTCCTCGAAGATAATTTTCAAGTTATTTCTCAGGGTACTTGGAATGAAGCTTGATTTTAACTCCCTATGAAAAACTGATGCAGTTGGTGAATACCTGATATTTAATTTCCTGCAAAATCCTGTGTGCACGATCTAAAGGTATAGAATTAGATTGAGGGGAGCTTTTCCGTTGTTCTAGGTACTTTAGCGCCACGTAAACCAAACCCAAACCGCCTGCAATGGACAGATACTTGTAAATATCGCCTTCTTTGCTGCTGCTCATCTGTTGATTTATTAAATACAATTTATCACCCCAATTAACTGTTAATTTCAGAAAACATAGTTTCATAAAGTAAATATTTTGAACATGATTAAGAGCTGTAGGGCTATATTAAAGGAGGTTTTGGCTCACATATTAATCTATAATTGAAAAATGAAATTATCCCTACGTCTAAGACAGTTTTTCAGAACTATCACTCCAGAAGATTATCTTTTTAATCAACGATAAGCCATCTGCGCACAAACAACTCGCACTGCAAGTTTAAAGCCTCTACCCTGTGCCAATCAGGGAGACATTGATCTAATGGATGAGGTAAAACTTCTTGGGGTTACCCGAAAACCCCCAATTCCAAGACAACTTCCATACCATTAAAAACTTCCATAGCATTTCAAGAATCGTAAATTCTAAGGGCAGGATGACGTCCAATTGATGTCTTGCACTGGTCTCGACCTTATGTATTTGCAGTTGGACCCTTCTGACTACATGGCTCGGCAGCGATTCATGTCTCACAAGTGCGCTGCGGGCAACGTGGAAGACTATCGACTTGATGGAATTGAGTTGATTGATCCTCACAGACCCATTACTTGGGAGGAAACAGTTGTCAATCTATTTTCAATGGATATGATGTTGAGTAATACGCTTCCTTCCAAAACAACCTATAAGAACGGACTCTACGCCTATTCTTACACCTTCGTTCAAGACGATCCTGAATAAAATAACAAGGCTTTGACACCCCTCTTTATCGATGCTATCAGTCAGCATGTACTGGGAGGAAAACGAAGCGAGTTTCCTCTTGTCGATAAATTCCTGTATACAGGACTCATGGCAAGGCATAAAGTAATGTTGGGAGGCATGCCTTAGACATTATTCAAAATGATACTCGGCAAATCTTTGAGTATTCATGAACTTAGGGATATTTTTAGAATCACTTTGGTAAAAAATAAAGAACTCACCACTCCTTTCACCACCAAAGCAGCAGCTTAAAATTTTATGCCACATATTTTCTTGTTGCCAAAAGATCTCTATATGACTGCACTGCTTAAAGAGGCTTTTCAGGCTGCCACTCAGGTTGTTTGCGCTGTTGGCATGGAGCATTTCAGACCTATCCAAGAATATTGGGTAGGGCCACCTCATGGCATCAACTATACTGAGGCTACTCGCATCCCTGAAGGCTTCCCAGGTGAAACCTCTGAAGATTTAATTTAGAAGCAAGCCATTCTCGATGTTCTTTTAGAAACAAGAACTTGGTCGAAATCCTATCTGTCTAATCCTTTTCCTTATCTTTTTGTTGATGTGACCAAGATCGATAAAGCCTAGCTCGATCACTATAAGCAAGTGTTTCTCCAGCAATACCGAAAATATAGTGAGTTTAAAAATCGTGAGGTGAAAATGCTCCAGCCAGGTACAGAAACACCACTTTTGAGTAATAGTCAGAGAGAATAGCTACAAAAGATCGCAGACTAATTTAAGTAAGGTCCCAAATTATCGCATCTGCGCCAAAAGATGGACATGAAATTGTAAAAAGGCTTCTTTAGTTCTTTTAGGTGATTGTCAACAAATAATTTTAAACATAAATTTTAAATAATGAATTTATTTTAGTAAAATTAATTGTAAAAATATTTGTTAAAATCAATTGAAATAATAAACTTTTGTCTGATCCCTCTAATTTCATTTTGATGTCTGCTCGTATAATGTAAAGGAAAAGACGGAATTTGACAGTGACATTATTAGTATCAATAGACTATCTTATTCTAATCCTCAGTCGTCCATAATAAATCCAGCAAAAAGAGATATTTCAATTATTATTTCAGTTTTTAACAACAAAATAGTTTATACAATTATTGCTTATCTATGATCAAATTAAATATATCACGGAGATGAATCATCAATAGCGGTTCCCTAAGCCCTTGGTTACCATTATTCTTTCAACCAAACTTTGCCTCTTCACTAAATCTAAAGAGTCCAATTCAACCTCTATAATCTCATTATCTTTCTCTCCCAATTCATCTAGTGTTCTGAGAGATTTTTCAATATGCTGAATATTCTCCTTAGTCTCGTGTAAGGATTTCAGTGTTTTTTGAAGAAGTTCTTTCTCTTGAAAAACCTCTTCTATGTTCTATTTGTTGTTATTCTCTCCTTTGCTTGACACCCAACTATAGGGTTGGCTTATGATATCTGGGGTTAGTAATTTGCCTAGGTAATTTTTCCAGTGGAAAAAATTGAACTCAGCATCAAAATTTAAATTGACTACATCACAGTAAAACTCTCTAAAAGCCATTGGTAACTGCCTAGGATATTATTCCAATTTAAGAGCCAATTTATTGTAGGAATAGTCCTAAACCTTACAATCTTCTAGAAAAGTGTGGGGAGAAAATAAGTCCATCAGAATATAGATTATAGACTCAAGGTCATCCTTAATAAGCAAATCTAAATATTATTCATGAATACTTCTTCCAAGATGACTGCCTCGAGAGCAATATTTGGTACGCATAGGCTTGCGGGTATCACCTTTGCGGCCTAGATGGAAGCAATTGAACATATATAAATCGCTTTTTTTGGGATTTGAGTCAAAGTGAATGCAGTCAGGAGTCAACTATCCACAAGCATGCTTGCCATTGGACATCTTTTATACTAATCTTATCTATATTATTCAGGCATTACTAATTCGTATAGCAGATGCAACAATTCCTTCGGAGAAATTGGTGTCTTGATTCGCTCGAAAAGTTTCCGAAGGGACGGGCCGCATGAGTCGTGAACCTCTACATAATAGGCTCCTTGGGAAAGATCAAGTTGACCTTCCCAAATAACTTTAGGGCAAATAATGTTCCTAAATTCTTCTTTAATTTTGGCTGAGAAGGGATATTTGTTAGTTTTCTGAATAAGGAGTGCCATACCACTTTAATATAAATGGTCACCCAGCGACCGGTTTCAAGATCAACTCCGTTGTAGGCATTGAATTGCTGGTGCACTTGATGAAGAGTGGTGATATAGAATCGTTAAGCAATACTCACTATGGAAGATTTGTTGAGTTTGGCCATGTCTATTGCCGACAAACGAGTTCCATTTGCAGTTCGTTTTTAATTGTTTCCTTGCATTAAAAATGGAAGAATTATTATCTATAATTATCTATCCGGGCTAATAACCAACAAACTGCGGAAAACTTTTTAAGGAAATTTATTGACAAGCTGAATGGATTAAAATTGGGGAATATAAATGGAAAAAGAGGGTTAACTATGTCTGATTGCATTTGTCAAATATATTTATCTTATTTATTTTCTGCAAATTAATGGAATATATTAAATGATATTTATAATAATAATTTCCTATGCTACATAGCAAAAAATAAACATTTCAATCTCCCATCATTCTCGCTCTATTTTACAATTTATTCTAAAATATCAACCCCATTTTTAATTATCAATGATATTTATAATATTTTGGATCTTATATTTAATAACATTCACCTTTACAAATAGTATTAGTTAAAAGGATAGTCCACCATAGGAGTAGGCCTTTGCCATTATGCATTATTTCCACTAATGCTAATCTAAATAAGCTAATAATCACTCATGTTTTAATATAATTGCTGTATGTCTCATTTCTATCATAATCGCGCGCAGGGGCGACCTGCTGCTACGATACTCTAACCAGTAATATAGCTTGATTCTGTCGAAAGCAGGAACTTTACTACTGAGGCTATATCTTCAGGAACACCCAATCTTTTTACTCCCATTCCCTCTGCAGCTTTATCCTCTCCATGACTCCACAGTGAGTGACTAAATTTTGTTTTAATCAAACCAGGGCAAACACAGTTTACTCTGATTTCATCGTCAAGTAGTTCTTTCCCTAAAATCTTAGTCAATGCGACCAAAGCAGTCTTAGTTATTGAATAGTGACCGATCAAACTAGGAAGATCATATGCTGCATAACTTGCTAAGATAACAATTGCACTATCCTTTTGCTTTTTCAAATATGGTAAAGCCTATTGAGTTAAAAAGAAAGGCGCTTTAAAGTTGATGTCCCACATCTTTTGGATTTGATCCTACTGCGCCTCTAAAAAACTGCCCATCTGAGTTGAGACGGCTGCATTGAGTACTAAATAATCCAATCTGCCATATTTTTCAATGGTTTATTTAACCAATTTGGTGCGATCTTATTTTTTTCCAACATGGCAAACAATGCCATATGCCTAATATCCCTTGTCTGTAATCTCTTTGACGGTTTAATCAATATGTTTTTTGTCTCTACTGGAAATGATAACTTTAACTCCTTCCTGAGCCAATCTAATAGCTATTCCCTTGCCAATTCCGGTTGAAGAAGCTGTGATGACAGCGACTCTTCCCTTCATATATAATATCTATCAATAATACGTCATGATGATATATGAAATGAAACAATATTAATAAGCTACAGCATCAGACATATAGGCACCCCCTGCCTAAATAACCGTATATTATCATAAAATTAAGTCAATTTATTATAAATTCATAGATAAATAAAAATTTGAAAAGAGAGTAAATGAACAGAAAAAATGCTGCCTTAATATATGATCTTTAGAATAATGGCAAATTTTTAGCAAGACATCGCTCTCCACCATTATTGTAATTTTGCTTTTGTTGCACTCATCCAGAAACCGAAGAAGCCGGTGAAACATTTCTCGAACAATCAACCACCATTCCCACCAGCAAAATCTCCATCAAGCAAATTATCAAGAGAAATAGGTCAGCTTAAGGGATTAGCAATTAGTATTGGAAGAGAAATAATGTAAATCGAAGCCAATAGCAGAAAAGAACCTAACTGTCTGGCTTTAAAAGGTATTAATTCAGAAATGTAAACTGTGCAAATAATTAAAAAATCTTGCACTGCCAAATAAATCAAATGCCTTTGCATATTCCTCATAAAATATGCTTTACGTATGATAATAAGGTTAAGAAAATAAGTCATCCAACAACCAATCGCACAGTAAGTTAAATGACTAGCAGATCCCCGACTACTACTAACCCTGAGGAAACAAAAAAGTAAATATAAAAGGCTAAATAAAATTAAATCACGATAATGAGCCAATTTGAGAAAGAGTTCAACGATGTTTTAGACTCTAAACAAGGAGATTCTTCAGATAACCACGAAAACTAAAGTAAATAATCGATAACTGGAAAACAACCTCTGTTTATTACGCCATAGAAGACCACCAAAGAGATGGCTAAGTTTGATAATGACGTGAATATGGGTAATTTTTCGTTTGGTCATCGCCAAAAAACGCACTTCATGAGTAAATACATGAACTAAACAACTCTAAGGCAGCCATAGACGATAAAAGAGTTAAAATAATCCTTATTGTAGCTGTAATCCAAATACCTTTCGAATGAGTCAGTTTCAAGTAATAAGGTGATTGAAAATACAGAAAAGCATATATAGTTTATGAGAGGAACCTTTAATAAGAAAGGTATGATGAATTTTATTCACAGAATATAAACTGTAAGCCAAGATATGGTTATTTCTGATTCTTAGCAATCTGTTGTCATTGATGATTTTCACAGTATCATGGACAACATGAAAAAAAAGAAAAGGAGGGAGCAACAAAACTCTCAGAAATTTCACAACTCTGAAAAATACCCTTGATTTTTTTGATTTTATAATATACAGTTCGTGCCTATAAAGTCAAAATATATAGATAGGAAGTACTTTTATAAGAGCTATATATTAATCATGGACAAATTAAAATAAATACTCAAGAAATCAAAACCAACAGCTCAAACCATCGTCCAGAAAACGGCCATCGCGCAACAACAAAAGCGTTTTTAAGAACAGCAGGAGGAATAAAAATTGAAATAACAATAATTGAAACAAAAAAGACTCAAGGAACTCGAAGATTTTTACTAATTCGATTATCGCAGAAAAAAGATAAAACTCAACGAATAAATTGAGACCATTGTCCTCAAGAAATAATAGATAAAAGCTCGATTGAGAGAGCTTCACCAGCCTATCACTCTCTTTGCTGAAACAGACGTCGAAAGGTATAAGAGACTGCAGAAAATAGAGTAGTTCTATCAGGATAACCCCACTTTCGACATGAAAAACTACGACGAATAGTTTCAGTATAAACTTAAGGAGCAAGTTTACTTTACATAGCTTGATGCCAAATACAGAGATAGGCTCATCGAACCCAAACTCGGAGATGATCCACTTTTTATCAAAAGAAAGACGTAGATGATCCTTAGAGATGAATAAAATGTGCCTTTTGAGAATATGTGTGATTAGATCATTTTGTGGATTCATAAAATGTTAAGAGACTGGAGTCAAGCTCTTGAACAAAAGTACAACTCAGAAGAACTGAGGGAGAAGTATCGTCAAAACTACGATAGATACGAACTGTCATGGGAATAAATAAAAAGCTTTATATTTGTCTTGAAAAAGAGAACTGGCGATAAGGATATGATTCGCTCCATTTATCACATTATCAACTGCTGCCTCGTGAGAGAATACATACAAGCCAATGACAAATATCTTTCCCTTTCCATTGGAATCGCTCCATGGCCTATGGGAGTAGCAATGCTGAGTCTTACTATTAAAAGAAATGGTCCGAAAGTGTCTCATGTTCTGGATGATCCAATCTCTAGAAAATGGATGCAAGTCATCAAACGATTTATTTCAGTGAGCCAATAGATTTATCCGAATTCATAAGATTTCAAAAAAGTGGGATACTCTGTGAAGTCATCAATATGATTGAAAATAAGCTCAGATTTAAATACAATATTATGCAATATTATGATAAAAGCGGTTTACACATTTTAAATTCATCATTTTTCACTCTCACTATTCGCTTCTGGTGGACAAATGAGAGTAAAAATAGTTTCAGTCATGAGGGATGAAATTTCATCAAGGGCACAATGCTTCAGCATGACTTTTATATTGCACAAATTTTTGATAATCTTTTTACTTGCCACAGTGTTATGAGAAATGTCAGTAATGGGTTGAATCATCTTTTGAAACTGTCCTTTGAACCTGATCAGCTTAACAAAATAATCTATCAGCCACTTAATTTTCATTTTGACAATGAGTTAATCACTCACTTACTCAGATTCAATGATCAGTTGCGGAATGTTTAGGGGAATGCGTTTAAAAAACTCATCAAAGTAGTCTTCTATTAGTTAATTGTCGAAGCAGGCTGAAAGATTGGTGTTGATGGTCGATTGGCTCATCTTTGATATTAGTATATTTAGTCAAAAAATAGGTTCAGATATTATAAAATGTCAATCAATAGATATATTGGATTTAGTTATACATGATTATATACTGTCAAGGTCTTAATGTATTCTCTCCTTTTAATAATCTCAACAATTATGGTGTTATTTAATTGTTACCAGATATTCATAGAATATAACTTATGAAAAACATGTTTAACGCTACAAATTATTATCACACTCTACATTAATTATTCACAAATGGGATCAGACGAAAGCAAGCCCCAACCCAAGCAAGCAGCGCCCGCCTTACCAAAGGATACTACTGAGGCTAAAGTTGAACAACAAATCAAACTTTAAAAAGCGGCTGTTGGTCTTGACCAAAACATTGAAAATTTCCGTAATAAAGAAGCAAAATATGAAGCGAAAATATAAGTTCTGAAAGCAAAAGCTAAAGAGCACCTAGATAACGGAAGGCAGAAATAAGCTAAGAAGCTTATTCAGGAAGCAACTAGACTTAAAAAGCAGCTCTAGAGTATCGAAGTACGCAGGAAAGTTATTGCTAATAAAAAAGATGATTTGGAAATTCATCAGATGAATCAGGAAACTATCGATGCCATGGCTGAAGCCAACAAATTTACAACTGAAGATCTCAGTGATAAACTCGCAGAACATGTTATCGCTCAAAAAGAGGCCAAGATGATTCAAGATCAAATCGAAGGCCAAATGAAAAATATGGTTGAAGATGAAGATGCAGACTAAGCAGTCGAAGATATGATGAAGGAACTTTAGGGGGAAATTATTAAAGATAAAAAGAAGAAGATAGAAATCAAGAATCCCGGAGTGGGAGTAGAGACCAATAAGAAGCAAGTCCAAAAGCAAAAAGACGACATTGAAGACATGCTTGCCAACCTTTGATTAATTATCAGACAGAATTATTATATCATCATCTTCAGATGCAGCTAATTATTTCTGATCCTACTTATGTATGTAAATATTTTCCTCTTGCGTCGAAATCACTTAAGTTGACGAATAAAAATATAATATTGTACTTTTTACAAATGGAAGAGCAGATTGATTTCTCGCAAAGTCTGGTGGGCAAGTATAACATTGAGAAAATTATCGGGCAGGGCAACTGGGCCGATGTTTATAGTTGTGTTGATCGGGACACCTGCATTAAATATGCTGTCAAAGTTACATCAGAATTTAAATTTAAAAAAACTCCAAAACTCAAACAACTTGTCAAGGGTGAAATAGCCATTCTCAGAGAGTGCAACAATTAGAATGTCATTAAATTGATTGATTAATTCACTTACAAAGACTATCAATTCATGGTGATGGAATACTGCAATGAAGGTGATTTGAGGGATCTTCTCACCAAAAAAAAGAATATTCTTGAATCTGAAGCAGTGTAGTATCTCAAACAAATTTTGAATGGGTTTAAGGGACTTCATGAGGTGAGAGCAATGCATCGCGATTTTAAGATTTAGAACGTGCTCATGCACAACAACATTTGCAAAATTGCTGATCTAGGTTTTGGAAAGCAACTTATTTAAAATTAAATGGCCACAACCAAACTCGGAAGCAACTATACTATGGCTCCTGAAGTTATGAGAATGGGTTCCTATGACTTCAAAGCAGATATTTGGTCAATAGGAGTGGTATTTTATCAACTTCTCTTTGGAGATTATCCTTTTAAAGGAAGGGGTGCTGTTGCCATCTTAGAGAAAGCCCTATAAAATTAGATTAATTTTACACTCTCAAATATTAATATTACCACTGAGGCTTAAGATTTTATTCGAAGATGTTTGGTTGTAGATCCTTAGGAAAGGATAAGTTGGTCAGAGATATACTAACATCCGTTAATAGCAGATTGTAGAAGGGACTTTTTCTTGGGGTCTCTCAGTAGTAAGATAAACATATAGGAAAATACTCGATTTTATAAATTAAGTGAGATCTTAGTAGATTTCAAACCGAAAGAAGCTTAGTAGTTCATGAGAGAGGAAAAGATGGAAAAGTCAATAATTTAAAAACCAATTCCATTAAATATAAGCTAAGTTTAAAAGTAAAAAATAGTTGTATTGGACAAACTTCCTTTGGAAATACCAAAGAACAGTTAATTTAATGCTAAGCAATCGTCAATATTCTTGGAATAAGAGGAATTCGATATTCTTTAATAAAAAAAATACCTTCCTGAATCAAAGCTACCCTAAGAATCAACAATTAAAAAGATGATTTAAAAATAAAATAAATAACAATTATCAAGGATTGTCGATGAGGAATGCAGTTTTATTCCTCATAAAAACAAATTACCTTTAAGAAAGCTTTCCGAAATATAGAAATTGATTCCCATGTACCCCAACATTGAGAAGGAATTATTTGACATATAAAAAAGATACAGCGAAAGAATGAATAACATTATGTTTCCAGTGAACTAAATACTGATTCGGTTTGATTATATCAATAGCTGCACCAAAGGCATCGATCATCGCTACTATATGTACTTGCTGCTCACAGACTGTCAATTAAAACTAAATCGGTTTGTCAAATCAATACAGTTGGATTAAAATATTTTTAACATCAAATATCATTTTAGCGAATTTTTATAATTTAAAAAGAGTGGAATGGTAAAGGTTTTCACTTAAAAATAACAGGAAGTAACTGCTTGGCTATAAGCTATGAAAAAATAAAATTTTGAAAATAATATAGTCTATAAAAAATCGTTAAGCATGTCAGCTGAAAACTGGGGTTAATTTGTTAAAGAAAAGCTAAAGAGTTATGAGATCCTTCTCAGTTAAAATTTAAATTCCAATAATGATTACCAATAGGAATTGATGCTGACCATCTATTGTGTCAAACAATTTGCTCGATTTGTATCTGCGCCTAATTTCTAGTCTGCTAGGATAAAATAAACCATGAATAAATTTGATTTCGGAAAGGCATAAAAAGAAACTAAATAAAAACTTGCAAAAATAAATCAAAAATTCATCTCATAAAATGCTACCACTATATCTCCTCAACGATCACCTCGCTTTCAACCCCCTTCTATTTAAAAGTTTAGTTTTCCCATAGTTGAACCAAAGATAGAAAAAAAACCAAAACGTGCAAAAAAACCTCCAGTCACAGGTTTCATCTCGTTTTTCCGCAATATTTTTGGATGAGAATGATTTATACAGAAATACATCTGTAATTAATAATTATTGTGATAATCATTAATATATTAATATTTTAGATAGTTTTTTACATTTTAACTTCATTTGTTGATATAATTTTGACTAATTTGTACATCTTCGTGAATCGCATGAACTCAACAATTTTAACAAATTTTCAAATTTAGCCTAAATGAACTGAAGTCTCCCGCCTTTGATTGATTGATTGAATTTCAGTAAAAAATATGTTTATATCAAATAAGGCTTAATTCGGCAGCACATTCATAAACATATAGAATGAGATTAATAAACAAATATGTTAGGTTATATGCTAAATCATTCATCTTAGTCATTCAGATTGAAAGACATATTATTACTTTAGAAAATGTCACATTTGTACGATTACTCCTATAAAAATTTATTGAATTCATCCGCATTTGCAGCAGCCTAATTTTAATTCTATATGCAGAGACCATCGCCGAATTACTCGACCTTTTAATTAACTTTATTGCCATTCTTCTTAAAATTTATTTAAGTGTCGATAAGATCAGGTGATTCTAAAAGGTCAAAGATGTGCTATTCTTTCAAGGAGGCATCGCTTTACTGATCAACAGCAAAAGAGATGCTGCTGATATTAAGGTTCAGATCTGATTTTTATAGTTCGCTAAAAGACTGGTTGGATTGATTATTCCGAGTGAAATTTATAGTATCAAAAGACATATTCTGAAAAGATTGATTGTTATTTTAATTGCCATATTTTTTATTCTGTTCAAAGGACAAATTCATTTCTGGTTTGACAATTATTTTTTTGTAGTAATCGTGATCATTCCTCAAGCAAACTCTTCGAAATTCGTATTATTCCTCGGGATCATCATCATATTATTTATTGTATTTATACCTGAGGTTGCTTATTTGCAAGCATATATCAGGCTCAATCTACCTCTTTCTCCTTTATTATTCGTATTTCTATTTAATCTTTTATTGCAATGCTGTAGGCGCATTTGTATTCACCTACTTATATTTTTTCAGGTTTTTACGGTAACGATTAAAAACCGCCTAATAGTCATTCGTCTGGTAGCTTACATTCTTTTTGTTTTTCCGGTAGTATTTTTCATACTCTATAGATTTCTCTATTGCTCGCTCAAATTTTTCACTTATTTTGCCCATATTTTCAGACCAAGGAAAGAATATGGGTTCTTCGCTCTCTTCGATAAGATTATTTATTAGTTTTTAGTAATATCGGTGATGCGGCTTTTTATGTTCATTTGAAAGGAATAAGCAAAAAGTAAAATATGTATCCTCTGCTCCTTCCCGCAGGTCTTTCAATGTTTAATCAGATATTATGATTTGCTTCAGAAGATTAAACTCCATAATGAAATAGACAGCCATTGACTGCCTCAAATCTTCGAAATGATTCTAAAATAAAGTTGCATACTCACCCAACTTCCAATCTTCGCTAGATTCCTGCATAAAGTGAGTAACTCCATCAATCAACCGCTCTTGTATCTTATAATCCGCAACAAATTCAAAGACATATTTCTATGGAAAGAATTTAAGGAAGTTTGTCAAATTAAATAGGATGTCCTTGATAGTAAAAATAAGTTTGATGGTTTGCTGCACCATATACTTCTCCTGATTAGCATAATGTTTGGAAGAAAGGGACTCAGGAGTAAAGCTTATGTTGCTTCCTCTCTGCTGTTTCATCTGCTAAAGTTTTTATAGCTCCACCAAATTGAAGAAGGAAAGAGTATCTTGGTCATAGGAGTTACTGGTGTTGTATGCGTTTGCAATTATCTATTTCACAATTATTTAGTTCGATTAACCATATATGGCTGCGATATCCAACAATTTAGGTATGTCCAAAAACCACTAATCATAGACAAACTACTTATATTCACTTGGAGCTTTGCTAATGCGATAGTAAACAAACAATATGGCCTACACTAATAATTTGTAGCATTGATATGATTGATCAGAGGGTTATATTGTCTCTCTTTAGGAAGGTAGGCCTTTTTGAAATTTAGAGTACCTACGCCGTGGAAAAATTATTAAGCAACTCTCTAGACTCTTCGAAAGAGACTGATTAGTTTTCAGTTCCTTGAAAAACTATTGAGTGCTCATAACCAGCAAGAACCGAATATCTTTGGTGAGAGTTTTGATAACGCAATAAAATTCGGGTTGTTTGAGGAGAGAGAGGTTTTGGTTGTAGAGAGAGTCTTTGTTATTGAGACAGAGGTAGTTATGAGGGCTATTAAAGGATATGGAGCGAGGTGAAACTTTAGTCCGCCATTTTCCTTTCTTCATTTAGGAAAATAAAGTATAAAGATAGGGAGAAGATGAATAAACTAACAAATAAGAAGATATGGAGGTAAAGACGACTAGATTTATATCTAACAAATGTGTTGGTCAATTTATTTTGATATTGATGACTTCAAGGCATAGTTTATTAAAGATTAAGGCAAATAATTATCGCAATTGATATGTTAGACATTAAAATTAATAGAAGTTCTAGAAATTTTAATTTCCATTATCTTTATATACAACGGAAATAGTTTAATAAGTGGTGCATACAATCACTCCAATTATTTCATACATTCCCAATAAGGTATTCAAAGATTGTTTGGATGTAATTGCTACGAAAGGCCTCTCGATTATTGAACAGGTGATATGAAATTACCATTATTGCAGACCCAAAAAGCCAATTTTACCCGCAAGGTAAACCCTTTATCATCCTACGCCGCTTTGCCATGTTGTAGACTATCTGCATCAGGCATCAAATACTAAAATCGTGTTATTTAGCTGATAGAGGGCAATTTCACGCTGCCGCGAGTAGGACTCAATCAGTAGGTAAATTGCAGAAAAGCCGTTGGCCCAAATCAAATTGTCTGCATTAACAAAGAGAAACTTTGACCATTGCGATAGTATCTAGCCAACAAACAAAGAATTCGTCGCATCAGCATCATCTATACTGCAGTTAGCGAGGTTGATTTGACGTAGGCGATGAGGAACTTCGGTATTTCTCGAAGCGGACTTCATATAGTACTTCTTACTCCTTGGCAATGGTCTTTATCTTGAAGAGGAGTTGTATGAGATAAACAGCGCCGTATGTTTTGTAAGTATTTGCAGCAGTAGTGAACACGTAATTGAAGCAGAATTGATTACAAGAAAGAGGATGTATTTCGTTGCACTTGGCCCAACTCCACCCCTTTTCGATGGAGTCTTGAACATACTCCAGCGACATCGTATTTCCGTTCATTTATTCGCAATTAATAATCTCTTTTCAGACTGTTACATTTTGCAATCAATATTAGATGATTTTTTGGGTGATGTTAGGTTTTCCGTTCATTTTCTAAACATTTTATTTTATCCATACTATCTTCTTTTATTTTAATTTATCAGATCATCATTACGATCAATAAATTAACTATGTTGTTTTATTAAAAATAAAAGTTTATATTATCACGTCTCTAGGGCTGTCCATTATCATCAAAACATCACTAACATGTCGTGCTGATTCAGTTTACTGTAGTAACTCTTGTCAAAAGATTGAAGGTGCTTATGCCTGCGTTTCAGCCTTCTCATACGCTTCTATGATTATTAAAGTCCTTGAATTGGAGTGAACTCCGCCACTATTTCCTCGATTTCCATCCGATAAACATCCTTTGGATTTATTTATTGTGATTTACTGTGCTTTAACTTTCCTTGCATATAGTTCTGCATCAATTGCGATTTTTTAGATTCTTGTAATTATCGATACTCTTTTTAAATGTTGACAGTTTCAAAAGCGAAAGAACGCTCTTTCGACCCATGCTTTGGAGATGATTACGGGGACTGCTGTATTTTTTTATCATGTGATCCTCTTCTTTTTAACTACTCCTCTGATTTTTACATGACTAGGGACTGATTAGTTACTACATTGTAGTTAGATGATTTTCGAAGAGTCTTTTTAGCAAATTGAACTTGCTACTACATTTCCTTTTTTTTATTCAATAAAATAGGAGGAAGCACTTTCTTTTCCCGATCGATGGCACTAATGGTTCTATCCTTTATCAAACTGTGGTTAGCTATTTTTCTTTCTGTTTTGGGATATCTCCTTGATTATCTGCCATGGAGAATGTCGAGAATGTTATTCATCCTGCGTTCATTTAAGTTGAGAGTTTAGAGAATGAGGGGGTCAATTGTGCGATACTTGAAATCATTCATTAATAAAATTATAGGCAGATTTAGATAACTTTAATCAAGATAAAATTTATATTTAGTCTCTATTTTAAATAAGTTTATATCGCAATCGTTGATCAAAAGACTATTAAAATATATATCATTTGAATATTGAACTCAATCACTTTCTTATAATTTTAAATTCGTCGTTGGAATCTATTTAACAATATTGACTTTAGTTTTCGGTTCATCTGCCTTTTACTCTTTACTGACATGGAGCCATAATATGGCATTGAGCCCTGTTTTAAGTTGTGGCTTTTTGGTTAATATTTCAACATTTTGATTGCGTTGACTGCAGGAATAGCAAATGATTGCTATTAAATAGTCAATGGCTTAGTGAGTGCTCACCGCAATATACAGCCCCCTTGCCATGGCTATGTTCTGATTGGATACTATTTCAATGTTGAAGGTGAGAGGATTGTTAATGCGTTATTGATATGTATCTTCAAACATTATCCCTGATAATCTATCAATAATTCTAACCCTCGAGCTATTCCTGGATGCAATTAAAAATTATTAAAACGAGATATCCTGAATTGCTGTTTTTGCAATTTTCCTGCTGTAGGCGAATCCGACCTATTGATAGTGGTTGGAGTGCAAATGATGCAGTATTTGCTCAGAAAGGAATTTCTTTACCTGTTTCTTGTTTGTGGGATTTATAGAGGAGTGGATTCCCCTCTCACAGACACAGCAGTTCAGAATTATCTTTTAATTTTCATAATGATAGGTTGGGTTCTGTTTGCCTAAGGAGGAGGATATCATTTGTAATTTGTTGTAATATTGATCTGTCTGCTAAAAGATGTATTCATGAAAGGAACGCTGCTCTTCGTGTTTTAATAGCGAACAGACAGAAGGCGTTGACTATTGTAGGAGAGAAAACATTTATTGAATCTCAATTTTGAGTTGATGTATTTTGTCTTTGAGTTCCTGTTTCTTGAAGAGAACATAGCTATTACCTACATCAAAATTGCGACTGCAATACTCGTTTATATTTTCGCTTTGATTATCTAAATCCACAGTAAAAGAGCGGATTTATCTGAAAGTATTCGCTTTTTGAAGTAATTTTTGTATCTGTTCACGCATCCCTTAAAACTCAATTTCAATAGATTTGCAGACCTCCTTTTTTGTTTTCATTTATTCTAGTTGCAACTTTTTCTACCAGTCAGATATCTTGAGTCTCTAGATATTTTTTAATGCTTGGATCGGGGCTGATTTGAAATCTATGGCGACATTTTACATTTCTTTCATGGTATATGGGATTTGTTAAGAAAGGAGCAGCTGCTAATAAGGAATGATCCATTTTGTGCACTCCTCCTTTTTGAAATGGCTGTGCTAACAACTGAAATTTCTGTTGTTGCGATCACTGCAGAAAGGATTAAGGCAGTAGTAGAGTTGGGATGGATTCTATTCTTATGCTTTTAGCATTAATGATAGTTCTTATAAACACAGACCATAATAATGAAGAACAATATATATTTGCTGATTTAACTGTGAGAAAGGCAGTTTTAATTAAGACCTTTGAAAAGATAAACTAAGTCAAGTAGCCGTTAAGTTAAGAAAAAAAGTCATCAACAGCAAAGAGAATTAAATCATGGATGGCAAAAAACAATATAATTTAGATTAATTAATTTTTAATTTCCATTTCAATGAGCAAGCCTGCCACTTGCATTTGATAAATGCTTGCTGTCAAAAGTTGGTACTATGGCTTGATGTATTTGAATTGTAAAGAAGCTTCAACAGTTAATAATAGTTAATAATCTCACTTTAATTAAAAATCAAATTTATTGGTTAAAATAAGGCATTAATTCAATTATAATTTTAAAGAATTGCTTCAAGCCAATGAGTTTCATGTAATCAGTCCCTGAGGCTCTAAGTGATCCCCTCCCTCGAATTTACGTGTGCTTTTGCAACAGAAGGTTTACAACTTACCCTGGGATATATCTTCATCTTAAAACCAAACACGATAATCTCTTCTTCAAATACAAACAACTCAAAATCACCAAGCTCTTCAGAAAGATGTACGATGAAGATAACAACGAAATCTACAGGCTGCAGGACCTCGGCAAAAGATAATCGCATTATAATGGTGTTAATTAAAAAATAAAAAATATTAAAAAAAGCAACAAAGACTAGTCTTCGGCAAGGAGATAGGAGGACTCAGTGAAAATTAATAACTTATTAGATTTCCACCCTCACCCTCAAACTAAACCCAATTAATTCATCAGAATTCATTAACACGCTCATCGGCCTAGAAAGGTGATTGAAAATTAGTTATTGACGTTCGATTTCAAGAGTAACAATCATCCCTCACTCTTTACTTAGAATAATATCCAGTTTGGATCGCCTTTTTCTGCTTAAAGTCATTACTTTAGCTTTAATCCCTATCTTTCCCGTCAGCCTTCAATTAAACAAATTATGGAGAGCTATCTCCTGTCGTCTAAAGAATAACCGAAAGATAAGATTCTGATAAGAAACTCCCTTTACAACTTAAAGGTTTTCATTGATAAAAACTACGAACTGCTTGATGATCCACGAGTAAAACATAGAATATTTCTATCCTACTGTGATTAGTTTGAGCCAAAGTGTATAGGGTATCTCTTAGAAGACTATATTGTTTACCTACAGTCCAAAGTCCAAACAAATCATTTGCCGACTTCAGATGAAAACATTATTTAAATTCGATAGATGTAATATTCATTGATATTTGTGGAGTGGCTGAAGGACAATGGGCTTATCTCATTTAGACCGGCCTTAAAATAAGCAGGCTCTCATTCTTGGTAATAAAAGAATGCTCCTGTTTTCTAAAAGGCATAAATAATGGCTGAAAATAATTTTTCATAATTTAGATAATGATTTGCCCAACAATTATAATACTTTATTACTCGAATTCAAAATCAATTCTTAATAGAACTCAGTAAATATACCTTGATAGTTATTCGACTTCTAATGAAGCAAATCCCATCAGTAGTTCTTTTAGTCTTAATAAAAAAATTGCATGCCGATATTACTGAAAAATGGTTATTGCTGCCGTTATATCTCCCCATCAGCTTCGTACTACTCTTCTACATTTTATTCGTACTTGAATTCAATTTCCTTTTTATTTGATTTCGCTTTTGTTTTCGTTTTATTTGGTTTCGTGAGAGTCTAAATCACAAATACTATACTATCACTGGGTCGGTTAGCAATTAATTGCTTTACTGTTATAGTTCATACTTGTCAGCCTTGGAAAAGGCTCGTTTCAGTTATTATTTGTAAATGTCCTCGCTTGGATATTGATCACTAAGGTGCTGCATCAATTCCTACATAACTAAATCTTTACGATGCCTTTTTAAAATTCGCCGATCTCAATAAATGCCCTGCTGCGGGCTGCTAAAATTCTGCTATTCTGTTCCAACCGACTCTCCATAAGGCATTGCCTGGTGAGCATAATGACTTTGTAGTAATCTTTATTGATGAGCACAACCTAAACTGTTTTAATTTTGATGCGGTCAAATATTTAAAATATCTTCACGAGTTCCTCCTTCTCCTTTTTGATTTGGGCTGGAGTTTTCTATGAATTGCTAATCATGGTGGACAGTTTGGCGTTATAGTAGAGATGATTCTTTATCTATTTACTACGAGTACTCTGAATACAGGAAAAAGCAGTTTCAAAACATCTTTGGGCTCTTAAAAAATCGCCTCTCTTGAGATATTAATCTCCGTCTTTCGCCTTATCAATTATTTATGCAATCAGCGATTAATCATCGCGCTTTCCTATGCTGACAGGCTCAGCTGTGATAGAACTCACGTCTATGTCAATCACAATGTCTGAGTTGGGGGGTATTCCAGGATATATCTCTTTTCCATAAGCAAGTTCCGATGGGATAAATATTCTTGCCCTAAACCCCTCGCGGCAAAGGGCAAGGCAATACTCTAGTCCAGTGATTATTTTGTCCCTCTTGAAAGTATAAGTGATTCTTTCCTGCTTCAGGAGAGTCATATCAGCGAGATAGATAAATTGCTTAAGACGAATGAACTCTCCTGTCTTGGGAGTAGGACCAGCCCCTGGATCGATGATAATCATCTTCAATTTGTTTGGAATAAGTTCAAGCCATACCCCTTGCTCTAGTTCACTGGCTTATAAAACTGCTCGTTGTATCTCAGGCACATAGGTTTGGCCTTCGATGGTGCCGTAAAAATTTCTTTGCATAATAAAATATTGTAATTCAGAGATCAAAGGGCAATTATGATGAATACAATTGACTTTGGAGAACAAGTGGAATCATTTTAAAGAACAGAAAGTTATCGCTAATTTAATTTGAAGTTTAACCTATTGCTAAATTAAATTTAATCATTTTGAATTGAATTACATGTCTGCCAAACTATTACTGGCGCGCTTCAGGAAAAATCATCGCAATCGAACCATCGAGGAGCACAGGCTATGCATTCGCCGTCTTCTCTTAAATGGCTCAGATTAGCAGCCAATGGAAATTGAAGACAGGCGTTTGGACAAATCTGCAAGCAAGAGAGGATCATAGCTAATTGAGTCAATAAGCCAAATTATCTTTAAATGCTAGATAGCTCAAGCAAATTATCACTAATAATAGTACAAAGCTTTGGATTGTCAAAATCATGTCCATCAAAATGGTCACGCTCATATCATGAAGACATTGCTAATCTACTCCAGGGCAGTCGCTGAGAAACAAAAACATTAAGAAGAATAGCTTTGGTCATCTTCTTTCAGTACCAATAATGCCAACTTTTAGCAAGACGGGAATAGCGTCCTTCCTGAAATGGCTGACTTTGAAGTCGTGGCAGATCTGTTTGAGGAGTTAAATTAAAGTCAAAGGAAAATGCAACTGCGTTTAGACTGCTTAAATATTCTTGCTACTGCTTTTCATCCTTTTCTTTTTTAATTTTTGTCTCAAACTGCGAAGATCCCAAATTATCAAGCAATTGTTCGAATTTGGATAAAGATCTAGAATATTTTTGCCTCCCTTCTTCGTAGGATAAACGAAAATTCGTGTCTAACCATCATCGAACTCACCTCTATGATGAGCTTTGTCCTCAGCAAGCTTAGATTTCTCAAAAGTTGTGATCTGATGCATTCACAATAAATTATTAATATAAACAATAGATACCTCAAGCTAATCCTGGAGATCAATCACTTTGAGTAACCATAGCTTTAAGGGCTAATTCTTAAAGCCGCTTTATAGTTTGTGCTGGAAGCAGATCTTGAGAGAAATGAGTACTTCTCCTTATAATAGATGTGGCTTTTCCTGATCAGGCATTCGGATAGTTGGAGTAAATCTGAATTCTGCGCTATCTGGATATAAAATTGCTGTTCATTAGTGTAAATTTCCATGATCTGCTTGCCTGCTCTCGTGAAAGTCACTTTCCATTAGCATCAGAATTTATCCTTGGAGTTGTCTGACATTTTATTCTTCATTAAAACACTGACTGTACAGGCAATCAGAGGGTATTACAGCAGCTATATTCAAGACTATCCCACGCTGAAGAAAAAATTCACTTTCTTATTGCTATCATTAATGCAAAAATTTCTAATTGCTGAATTGATGGTTGGAAGCTGGCCAAATTTTTGCCGAGCAGTTGTGGAGGATAGTAACGGAGATTCAGACCTCTAGCTTTTGGGTTTGATAGTTCTGGGATAAATGTAAAAATATGGATGGTAGCAAAAATCAAAGTTGTTCCTGTATTACTAGGTGAGTGGAACAACAAAAGAAAAGCCGAAGCTGTTCCCGAATGTCTGCTGATAGTTTTTGTGTTAGTTTTGATTCTTGCATGCTTAATCATGAACCAAATTAATTACAATAATTTATTGAATTTAAAGTTGAAGTCAGATCTTATAGCGGATGGATATATCGTACTTATTATTATTTTCATGGATTCTAAATTTGTTGAATCGGAGCTCAGAAATCATCTCATTCGTGAGGGCGTCATCTACAGGCGCACTAAGTTTTTGCAGGAGTGGCGGGAACGCTGGATGGTCCTTACTATGAACTATATCTTTGTGTTCACCGATAAAACTCATCAATAGCTCACAGAGTTCATTGAGCTGAGGGAAATCAAGAGCTATAAGAGCATTGTTCGCAAGGATTAAGACATGATCCCCACTTGCTTCAGAATCAGCACGAAAGAGGACCTTTATTACTTTTGTGCTCGCAACTGCAATGACAAATGGAGTTGGATAGTTTCTATAGAACGTCTGCTGGACTTCAAATACTCTGGCAAAAGCCCTTACAACAGTTTGGAAGAAATCAAAACAAAGGGATTCGTGAGTCAAGAAGAGTATGAAAGGGGCACAATTATCAAGCCTGTTATTGAAAAGCCTAAAGAAGTCGTTAAGCCTCAAGAACCAACTACAAAGGCTAATGAGCAAGATTATGAAAAGCTTGTTAAATAATTGTAAGAGAAACTTGTTAATTTGTAGAAAAGAGAGTCAGAAATCACTAAAAAAGCTCAGTAAAATGAGGATGTTTTTATCTTTTAGCTGAATAAGCTCAAGAAGGCCGAATAATCCATGAAGGAACTGGAGCTAGAGGCTGTGGAAAAAATTAAAAAGGCAGAAGAAGTTTTGGCGCAACACACTGAACAGCCCAGGGAGGTTATTGTTTAAAAAATAGTGGAGGTTGTTGTTGAAAAACCTGTAGAGGTCTTTGTGGAAAAACCAGTCGAGGTGTTTGTATAAAAACACGTTGAGGAAGTGGCCAATTCTCCAGTAGTTGAAAAAAAAGAGGAGATTAAATCTGAATCTCCATCATTTATCAAAAGAGATACTGCGAAAGGAAAGGTTGCTTAAATAGCAAAGATGTATTAAACTAAAATTGAAGAAGATGTAAAGGTGAGTCACGTCAATATGGTTTTGTCAAAGCGTAGCAACGTTGCGAAGTAGGAAAAGAAAACAAAAGATTAATTCCTCCACGGCTGCAGAAGAAATGTTGTGGTGAATTTGTTTGAGGAATTCCATTCTAAGGCCTATGACTATGCTGGACTAAAGCCTATTCTCTAGTTTTTAATTAAAATGGCAGCAGATAGAAGTCTTGGCTATCAGCCATTAGTGGTTTCAGAATGCAAAGCCAGCGAAAATCGCTTCTTCTTCGCAGAAACTCTGCTCTAGCTCATTGCTGATTATCGTGACTACTAAAGTGGAGACAAGCTATGCAAGGTCATCGAAGTTCTCATTTTCCAGGCTCCAGGAATGTTCAAAACAAATCATTTCGATTTGATCAAGCGCAAATTAACTGATCTCTTTGATCATACTACTGACGAGGCTCGCCTTGGTGTGGTCTTAAAGACAATGCATGTTATTCATAAACTCAAAAGCTACGCCAAAAACGAGGATTTAAAGAAGAAGTTACAGGACGTTGTCGACGGAAAAGCCAGCGAGGATGTGAAGAGCTGGGCCAGAAAGTTGCTGGAAGATCAGTGAAATGATAGTCTCTATAGTCAATTGATGATAAATCATAATTATTTTATGCAGTAATGGAATTAGTATAGATAATAACTATGAATAATCATATTAAAACAGATGTTTCCTTCAATAAACCATCTAATGATGAATCGAGAAAGATTAACGTTTTATTTTATACTATTATTTCAATTGTTTTTGACTCTTCTGGATGAACATTTGCAACAATAATTCTGAGCAGCGCATCTAAAACCAGCAGGGTAGTCTTAACATTACTGGCAACAGCAACACAATCACTATCTCTAATTCAAATCTCATACTTACCGTTAATGGAAACAGGAATCAAATCGTCATGCAGAACAGCAGAATCAATGTTTGCATCAATGGCAACAGAAATATGTTTGTTGTCAATCGATCATCAGTTAACTTTGGGTTTAATGGCAACAGCAATAAAGTACAAGGCTAATAAACCTCCAGAATTAATCGCCAATATGACAATGGAAATTAAAATCATTTTGTACGCTTACAATAGAGAGAAAGACCACCGAGAGACTATTAAGCTAATCAAAGAAGTCAAAGAATGCCTAATTATGGCAATGGTCAAAGAAACGGAGGTAATGGTGGCAATGGAGGTAATGGAGGATGTCAAAATAGGAATAATCGTCAGCAAAGACCACAAAGGCAGTACTCTTTCGATCAAAGACAAAATTATTAAAATGTTCAACAGCAGAGACAGCCAAATTTAGGTTTTAATTTTCAGAATATTTTCGGTGGAGGATTTCATGAAGCCCAAAATATTATGCATCAATTGCAAGCTAGTATGCAGATGATGTTCCAACGCCCCAATCAACATCAACAACGTCAGCGGCCTAATCATCGAGTTGTATATGATTTCCATGAAGGAGAAGAACACGAATAAGAAGACCATTTGGGTTTAACTGATGATGAGGTGGATCTTTTACCAATATCAAAACATGAGGGAAAAGATGGAAAGTGTCCGATCTGTCTTTGTGAGATTTAGGAGGGGGAGGAGGAGACATTTCTAATGTGCATCCACTCTTTCCACTGGAAATGCATTAAGGACTGGCTGGTAAAAAACGCCAAGTGCCCAGTTTGTCAATGCGATATCAAGGAACTGCTACGTCACTGATAAATTAAAGTTCATCTGATATTTGTTAGAGAATAAATGACAAACATCTCGAGCATTATTATTGCCGTTGGTTTTTGTTTCTTCAACATCAATCAAGGATTAAGATATATAATTTTAGAAAATCGCTACTGCATCAGTAATAATAATGGGAAACTGTTGTGATAAAAACAGCTACGAAGGCTTTTTCCCAGGAGACTAACTTATTCTTAAAGATAAAGATCGCAGGATTAAGGTCGATCCCAATCAATTGGACAACTTTCCCTTCAATAGTATTGGATGGATACAATCACAATAAATGTTCAGCAACACTAAAAATATACCCTCTGAAGCACCAAAGTTAACAAATTATACTGGATTTTTGATATCAAACTACCTTGTGCTGACATCTTGCCACAACTTCGTGACTCGTGATGAAGAAAAAGGAGTAGTCAAATAGTACATTCCTTCTTCTTTTACTGTTATGGAAACTATCAATAATGGAGGTAGGAATGTGGTCTTGAGGTCCAGCAAAATATAAAAAGTAAAACTGAATATGAAATTTATCGCCATTCTTAATCAGATAGTCATGCTCAAGAATATGTTTAACAATAATAAATACAAGGACTCACAGCTTGAGTACTGTAACAAGATTATGAAGTTGGAGGCTGAGTCTATACAGCATGATTTTGCTCTGTTAAAACTTTAAACACCAATAGTCCGATCTCAGTATTTTAAATTAACAACAAACTTCCCTAGTAAGCAATAGCTGACTGTGACCGGCTATGAGCACATTTATGCCAATTAATTCCAAATGCTGACTCATTCTAATATTCTAAGCTCCACCAACGATGGAGGTATTTTCTATGATATTGATGCATCAGCAGATCAAAGTGGGGCTCCTGTGTATCTTTCTGGAAAAGATAATACGAAGTTAGTCGGCATTCATAAATCATATTGGCCGCAAAAGCATTTAAATTTTGCAACGATGATTACAGATTCAGTTATTATTGTTATGCAGGGATGGGCTAACTAAATGAAATCTTCTTTTCAAGTAACCCATGAAACCACTACTTACGACCCAATTTTTATCAAAGACTTCAGGAATTAGCCAAAGAATAGTATTTCGAATCTAAAACCATACCAAAAACCATACTTAAAGCCATCATTCACGAATGATCAGATATAAGTAATTATGGAAAAGAGCGAAAACATATAGTCACCACATTTGTAATAATACCTCTAAGATTACGAACAAAAATCTAAATAATAATCTTAGTACCATGAAAAAAAATATAAGTAATAATCATAGTATTATGAAAAGAAGTCTAAGTAATAATCCTAGTATTATGAAAAAAGATCATAATAATAATAGTCATCAAAGGTGGTCTCTGAATATAAGGAAAGCCTTTAGGATGCACTTAAATATAACGAAATGGGAAACACATTATTTGATCAGGGCTAATTTGATGACGCCCTGTAAAACTACAATAAAGCTTTGAATATTTATGAGAGGGAAAATAGAACGAGAGAAACAGCCAATTGCGCCAACACATATAAAAATGTAGGCAATGTTTACCGATAAAAAGGGGAACTAGATTAAACTCTTGAGTATTATATAAAAGCCTCTTACATCTATGAAAGAGAAAATAAAAAATCTGTTGAGTATGCCGATACGCTAAGTGATATTGGGGACGTCTATAAAGAGCAGGAAAAACAAAATTAAGCCCTTGAATGGTATAGCAATGCTATCAGTGTCTACTAAAAAATAAAGGAAAAATAATCGACAAAATATGCGTAAACTCTCAACAACGTCGGCTAAATATATTATAGTAGAGAAAATCGTTTTGAAGCCCTTAAATATTATCACAGAGCATTGAATATTTACGAAAAGTAAAAGACAACAAAAGAATCAGTTAACTGCGCAAATACTCACTATAATATCGGGAAAACCTACTATGATGAGGGTAAATACAACGAATCGATGAAATCATGCAACAAAGCACTTATTATTTATGAAAAGGAGGACAATGAGTCAATGAGCTGTGCCTTTTGTCTCGATATCATCGGAAATGTGTATAGGGAGCAAACTAAGTATAATGAAGCGCTAAAGTGCTATAAAAGAGAACTAATGATTGATTAAAAAATGAAAGGAAAAACATCAGTTTAATATGCAGTTACTCTCAATAGCATTGGGCTGGTCTACGAACATTTGGAGGAGCTGAATAAAGCCCTTGAGTATTATAACCATGCGCTGAATATTTATGAAATGTAAGATAATACTAAATATTCTATCAACTGCGCAAATACATTGCAAAACATTGCTAATATCTATAAAAAACAAGGTAAGCTCGACGATTGCCTTTAAAATTATAAAAGTGCCCTCAGTATTTATGAATAGGAAGATCATAACTCCCTAAACTGCGCCAATACTATAAACAATATAGGAAATGTCTTTAAAGAGCAAGGCATATTAAATGAAGCCCTCTAATATTACAACAGATCTTTGAGTATGTATGAAAAAGTTCAGGGAAAAGACTCGATTGATTGTGCCAATACTCTCAACAACATTGGAAAAGTCTATGACCAACAAGGCAAATCAAACTAAGCTTTAATTTACTACAATAGATCATTAAGTATCAAAGGAGAAGTAAAAGGAGGAACACCTGCTGATAGTGCTGATTCCATTTTTCATCTTGGCTAGTTGTCTTATAAGCAAGGGAAGCACAATGAAGCATTGGAATACTACAAAAAGGCGCTAAGCTTTTATGAAAGAGAATAAGAAGACTCAGTCAAATGCGCGAAAACTTATCATTATATCGGCAATGTACATTATGATGAGGGCAAAATTAATGAAGCTCTCAAATTCTATAACAAATCTTTAAGTATTTATGCAGAACAAAATAAAGGATCGATTGATTGGGCCAATGTTTACCACAGTATCGGGAATGCTTATAAAGAGGAAGGTAAATAAAAAGAAGCTTTATAGTTTTACAGCAAATCTTTAAGCATGAAAGAAAAATAGAAAGGCAAAGAATCCATCGAATGCGCCAGTACTCTTCAAAACATGGGTTCAGTCTATGATGGCCAAGGCAAAGTAAATTAAGCTTTCAAATCATACAGCAGAGCTTTGAGGATCTATTAAAAAGTAAAGGGAAAAGAATCATTATAATGTGCCGGTCCTCTTAACAACATTGGCATACTGTATAAAATACAATAAAAACCAAACGAAGCCCTTGAGAGTTTTAACCAAGCTCTAAGGATATATGAAAAAGTGAGAGGAAAAGAGTCAATGGATTATGCTTATACTCTAGATAACATTGGTGGAGTTTATGATGACAAGAATAAACTCGATGAAGCTTTGGAAAACTACGATAGATCACTGAGCATCAAAGAAAAAAAGAAAGGAAAATAATCCTTATAATGTGCAGATACACTCAATAGAATTGGTTTGGTCTATTATAACCAGGAAAAGCCTACTCAAGCTATGGAGTACTACACCAGGGCACTCAGTATTTATTAAAGGAAAAACAGAGGATCAGTTAATTGCGCCAATATTCTCCAAAATATGGCTGATCTTTATGAAGATCAAAACAAAGTCAATCAAGCTCTTGAATATTATAACAGAGCTTTGAGTATTTATGAAAAAGAAAATAAAGATTCAATTAACTATGCAACGACTCTTGATGGTATTGGTAATGTATTTCGTGCAAAGAATAAATCCAAGCAAGCCCTTGAAAACTACAATCGAGCACTAGCCATAAAATAA
>Ga0302188_10000204_pt1 | contig 49860 bp, 35 predicted proteins | sample II_Bog_E2_1_FD_198783 | JGI IMG/M metagenome (GOLD analysis project Ga0302188, IMG submission 198783) | Peat permafrost microbial communities from Stordalen Mire near Abisko, Sweden - II_Bog_E2_1 | ecosystem: Environmental > Terrestrial > Soil > Wetlands > Peat | place: Sweden: Abisko... | reverse complement strand
AGCCCGAAGATTCTAAAAGTCTATCGGAAGCCATTCTAATTTTTGCAAATCGCGGTTAATCAAAATGATTGTAGTTGATATTATATATTTTTTATGCAGATTATTAATTTTATAACTATATAACCATTCTATAAATTAATCATTAAAATTAAGAAATTAATATATATAATATAATTGATATTATAAATTACTTGGTTTTTAATTCGGTTATTGTTAGTTAAGATTATAAACATAAAAAAATACTATAACTGAGGGCTTTTAAAAAATTAATATTTGATAAATTTAAGAGAGATTATTGAAATATTTGATAAATCAATTAATTTGTGATAAGCATTCAGCATGTTTTACTACACATCCAACAAATACAGACCTTATTGCAAGCTTAATAGAGCATATCTTATTAGAATACACACTAGTCGGAAATTCAGCAATCATTGCAATAATCTCACCAAAATTAACAAAATTTGTAATCAATCAATCGCGGTAATCTGATTTTACTTCGATCCTTCGCTGGATTTGGATGATGGGGTGTCAATAAGTTTAGCTTGCCAATGATTTGTCAGCGCAAGGTAGAATAATCCACCAATCACAAATACATATTCTCCAAAGTATAGGTAATAACAGTTTTTGTAACCCCCAGCTTGATTGTCTGGGCCTGCACTATCAATTATCTTGCCAATAATGATGGGCTGAATGCCAAGCCCCACTCCAAGTCCAATTGTATAGACTGAAAAAGCTAATGCCCGAACCTCCTTTGGTACCATCAGAGGAATTGATCCCATGACTAATATGATAAGTCCACCATCCCAAATTCCTAATAAAATAAATCCTATATATGCCATAGCATAAGTGCCGGGGTTTGGGTCTTCAGGAAGTAGATACAGGACTACCAAATCAATACCCAGTATTATCGCAGGTATTGGAAGGAGCCTTCGTTTATGCTTAACCTTTTCCTTTAAGAATGCCCATGCAGGGCTCGCTATAATGTTGACTAATAGAATCATCATTACAATAGTACCTGCATCAGTGTTTGATATGCCGGATCTCTTGTTCAACATATCGTTTCCATTCATGAGAAATCCACCCATAATACTGACGGCAAATGCAATCAAAACGAAGAAGACAATCATCATTGGCCCTAGCTTTTTGATAAGAGTAAGAGTAATTTAAGGAGCTTTAGAATCTTAAACTTTTAATTTTTTGGAGAGTTTTCGGTCAAGAAACACTAGGAGTATTGCACAAATTAATGAATATATAACTATCAGCTCCCCCACAAAAAATGGCATATATAGCTCCTTCGTTTGATCGTAAACAACAGGAGATATGACAGATGATAATGACTGAAATGTCCAAGGTAGCATTGTTGCCATCCCCACTAACAAAGGGATGTATTTCGGAGCAGTAAACTTTGATATTAAAGCAAGATTAACTCCAATAAGAGAAAATCCAGATATTCCGACTAGAAATCTTCCGATAATCAAAACAGCATACCAACCCTATCCCATATTGTAGAGAGTCCATGTGATGAGACCCTCACCAATGAAAAGAATCAGAATATACAAGCATATTGCCCTTATAAATCCAAGTTTTATTGAAATTAATCCTCCAATAAAACCTAAGACGATATTTGGAGCGCTGATAGAAACGAATAGAAAATTGAAGCTAGTGGCATCTAAGCTATAAGGTTCCTAACCAAATTGGGTTTGAACTGCTTCAGGAATATCAAAGCAATAGGGAAAGCAAGCATATGATGACATTCCAAGGAAAAAAATCAGCATTTGATATTTAAACTCTATGGGATGAGGCGGTTCAGTCTCCATTTTCTTATCATCTTCTGCAATCATGTTTTACTTTTAACTCATCTTTTAATACGAGTTATATGATATAAATATAAAATTCGAGAGCTTAGATATGCCGCTATCTTGAATTATAAAGGTCATAAATCCAAAATAAATAAATAATGCTCAAAATTTTCATATTTCATTCTAAAAAAGAATTGATAGAATCGTTATCGCTTGTAACATTTAAATAACTCTTATTTTTTTCTAATGGAATTAAATTTAAATATTTTAGCATGATAATTAGCAATAGATGCATAATCGCTACATCAAAAATCGTTTGTATCAAACAAACATCAATTTCTCTTAGAAGAGGATATATTGGCTCCAGTTCTGATTTTTTTTTTTATAAAAAAATCAATAAAAACTAAGCCACACGAATGCATAAAATTACTGCAATATTTCGGTCTGGCAAATTTACCTTACATCCTACCCTTCCCCGTAAATCATATAAAAAATCCAACGTAAGTTCCTAAGTAAAAGTTATAATGACAAGCTAAGTCTATTCTCGAGGAAGGGAAGAATAGGCTACAAACTAATCTCAAAGCTTCCTGACATTTTCCAGCTCTACGATAATTTTCCATAAATGGTATCAAATTTTTTATATTTAAATTGAGTGAGTTATCCCTATGATTACCAAATTGTAACTTATTCTTAGAGAAATCCTGTAATAACATAACTTAGACTTTAGAGCGTGCAGTAGCTGATTAAATTAATAAATTCAAGCAACAAAACAATATTAAGATTGAGGGAGTCAACTAAAAACATTCAACAAATAAATAGGGATACATTTATCCCCATTAGACAATTCCTCACAAACAATACAAAGAGTCTATAAACTGATCAAATTAGCAAACAGTATTTTACCGGAATCTAAAGTATAAATAATACTGAGATGATTACAGCAACTGATTGATAAAATTAAAGACCTGAAGACAGAAGAATAGAGCCCTGAATTACTTGTAATAAATTTAGCCATATTCATTGGCAGCCAGACTGTCTTCTCTTTCTCAAATCCATATAAAAGAATATTTGAAATGTAAAATGTAAAATGAACAAAACGAAAAGATAATTAATAATTCTTGCTTCAGCAAATATCGACTGACTGATGAAGAGATGAAGATTGAGGAAAGTAAAGACAGTTTTAAAATAATGATTGAATAATCTCCAAATTATGACAATCTATTGTCACATATAGAATAAGTCTTAATTCAAGAATTTAAATCAACCACAAAATAGGAGTCTTCCCTTTAAAAATTTATATAAATATACATCATGCTCCAACAACTGGAAGAAATGAGTAAAATTTTCCGTGACAATGGAATATAACTTTGCAATTAGGTGAATCAGTGAAAAAGATTAAAAGGATATGTATGAACTGTCATAAGATAAAAAATGAAACTTCTTATTTACAACTATCCATATTTAAGAAAGAAAATCATCAACAATCCCCGGCAGACTCTCAACAGTTTCTTCTCCATATGCTGTCCGAAGAAACTTATACTCGATATCTATCTATTTACCCAACTATTATGTGATATTTAATATAAAGTATAAATATTTTTTAATTCATCGCTTCCTATTTATCATTTGAAATATAATAGAAGAAGGATTTATGCAAATCATTTATTAAAATACTCCGATATTTTCTTTTGAAAAAATTAATACATTTATGGTTTCTCTTTGACCTTTTGCTGCCAGGCTGAGCCCTCATAATTTTTCGTGCGATCAAGAATGTTTTTAAAGTAATCAAAGGCAAATATACGAGCACTTTTGTTTAGGATAAATAGCGGAAGAAAGTTGAGTTTCATATCTATTTTTGAGGCTAGGCGTATTTGGGCTCGCTTCTTTGTTAAAGGTATATATTCCACTATGAAGAATTTATATTCTAAACGCACAAACTAAGACTCAGCGGGAACTTTAAAGTCATACTTCTGTTGATATTTTTAGTCTTAGTTAATAGTCTTACTGAACAAGAAGATACTTCCTTTTTCTTTTATGCGATCATACCCAGCAGCATAGAAATAAGTTTCACGATCTGTCAGCAAAGGAATGTAGATTTTGCTAGTGCCAATTTTTTCGTTTCGACTGATAGATTTGAGTTCATGGCAGTCGTAGCAGAATGGTACATACTCTCCCATCAGATCGATCATGGAAATAATTGCCAGGAACGGTTCTACTGGAATATCAAATTCACCACATATCCGGATAGCAATTTGCTTTTCCTCCTCAAATACTTTATATTAGAGAGATATTCCGTTCTCTTCTTTGTCGAATTACCATCCCCCTTGATCAAACTCTTCGTAAAAACTTGTCATGGTATTATACTAAAGGCAGATCGTATCAATAAGTTAGCGTCTGTCCAATGGAATCTCTGCTTTTTTATTAATTTTATCAACATATTGCAACGCCTTATTGTAAGCTTCGTCGATGTTGTGCTAGCTGTAGCAACGTTCTATCTGCTACCATATCTCATCAAACTGATTGATAAAATTATCAGAACTCGGCAAAGAGGCGAAACTTTTGGTTGGTGTTGGTGGTACGTGTGGACCATTTGCTGCTAATCCTTACTTAATTTATTCTGCCGTGAGTTAGAAATCATGCCTTTCCTTGGCCAATATCACAATTTAATTATTGCTCTCTCCACGATGAGAATAATGGCGTTGACTTTTGATATCTGGACGCATACAGTCCATAAACAGCTCTGAGTCTACAATTTCTAAAATATCATCAACTATTTTCTGCTGGTTTTTGTTCTAAATCCAAATAATGTTACCACCTGAGAGAAATCCTGCCTTGCAAACTCTTCTATTAAGGCTTTAAACACTAAAAAGAAGCTTGGGTTAACATAATCAGACCCTACTCCATTAGCATACGCGTTCAATAACGATGCCTGAATAAAATTGAAATTACTGAATAGTAGAAGGCTGGGATTGAAGGAATGGCGCTTTTTTCCGAGGCGACAACTTTTAGACGATCCAGACTTCTCTATATGTCCTTTTCGAGTTTATTTGACGATTGTAACATTTGACCAGTGATTTATTTAATAATGATCAGACGGGAAAGATGAAATTTAAACGAAAAATTAACTTAACATTCATATTCGAAAAATAATTACTTTGCGGAGAAGTTTATTTATTGATAATAATGATAAGAAGATTGAAAATCATAAAATTAACAAAAATAAATTCAATGATCAGCTTTGACTGATGGATAACTTGTTATGAATTTATTACCAGTCATAAATATCAAGAATTAAAAATATAATTGTTTCATGAGAAGCCCGGACTAATATATACGCAATCCTCTTAACACTTCCGCTTCCAAATACACACATGCCTTTTCTAAGGCCGAAAGGTTTGTCAGAATGCATAGACTGTAAGCAGTCATCTATTAAGTTAAACAGAAGCTAAATATAACCTGCCATCCTCCTTCAATACAAAAAGTATTGGATTTGGAATAGGAGATAAAACTAGCTTAGTCCTTAAACGATGTTCGCCACCCCCAGGAACTTATGAGTCTATAAGCGATTTTTCTAAATAAAAAAATAAACCGTACACACCAGGAATTGGATTTGGTAGAAACGAGGTCGTATTTGGATCGTTTTTGAAGCAAGCTGAAAAGAAGAGTATTAAAATTCCAAGTCCTGATAAATATGATATCAAATTACCTCACAGTAAAATAGGAGGACAAATGGGGATTCGTTTAGAAACTTAACCTGATATTCGAAGAGAAAATAAATTTCCAGGCCCTGGGGCCTATAATCTAGACTCAATTCAGATGGCAAACTCCTCTTCTTTTATTTTGTCTAATTTTAGGTATATTCGGATTAATTAAGAAAGTCTCCATCTTTAAGATACTGCAAATCCAAAACAATTGACGTTAATCGTGAAAGAAAATTAGGTCCCATTATTTGTTGTAGATTTATTGTTAAATAGACGATGTGTCATAAAAAGACTTAGGAAAAAGTAGAACTTCCAAGTTTCGAAATTCTTCATCGACAATATTTGGCAAATCTAAAAGGGAGGGTCTTGAGGATAGATCAAAGATAAGTGTTCCTGGCTTTAAATATCAATTTTTTTCTTAATTTGGGAAAAATTACAAATGATTACTTCAATTTCACTTTCAAGTCTTCTCATTTAAAGAATTTACTATTTAAGAATCAGATAAAGGATTGCATAACTCATTCTCAATAAGTCAGCATCGCTCATTAACTAAATATCAAAACATGCTTTAAAAATTATAAATGGGCTCGAATAATTTTAATAAGCTTAATTAATGATTCTCAATTTACCAATCTATTTTTTACTTTTTTTTATAGGTGGATGAGAAAGCTGTTCCGAATTTTTTAATGAGTAAAAGTTGTCGGCTTGTTATTGCTAAGCAAAACTATAAGTATATATATTAAAATAGCCAAATTGCCAGCTATAATAATAATTAGAGATGACCACCAGCTTGTACTCTGTGGAGAGTATCGTTGGCAAGCGGAGAAACCACAAAAAAAGTAATTAATGAGTAATACAGATCAGGACTAATATAAAGTTAAGTGGAAAGGATACCCTGAGAGCTAGGCAACATGGGAACCAATCAAGAATCTCAAGACGGTTCAGTAGATGATCGTTGATTATGAATCGAAGCTTACCTTGAGGAAGGATGAAACTAACAGACCCAAGTCCTAAAAAATCAGAAACAGTAGAGACTAAATAAGTTCTATCTTCACAGAGGAAGAAGAGAATCAATGTTAGATGAAATCTAAAGAAAAGGAAAAATAAATCAGTCACAAAAGGAAAAATTATCAAAAAGACCAATTTGAGGCTAAAAAGATATAAGCAGAGCCCAGGACATATAAAAGACTTATGATTGATTAAACTGACAACAAAAAGCCAGTCAGAAAGAGGATAAAAGCGGAGGAGACAATTTAGGACGAGCCAATCCAATCTGACGACATTTCTGAAGAAAAATTGAAAAACATTATGCAAAAGATCATCAAAGCAACGGAGACTGATAAAGTAGAGTCTAATGTCAAAATTATCGATATTTCCAAGGATGAAGGGGGATAATTCATATACCTCGTTGAGAATAGTTCGGGGTTAAAAAGCTACAAAACAAGGAGTTACATGCTCGAAAACTACTCAATACAACTCATCGAATTTTATGAGAGTAAAATTCAGTTCGTTAGGGTCAAAAAAATAGATACCGCGCTCTGATTACGAAAATCATTTGATTGAATAACTAATACAAATTAAAAATATCTAATATGATCATCATTGTTATTTTCCACTTTAATTAATGACTCTAGCTGTACTATGTCGGAAGATTTAATTGCAAAGATGAGCTATATTTATTGTTGAGCATTTAACGGTTACTCGCTCTTCTGATAGTATCACGATTTTCTCTGTAATATCTGCCCATAGATGACTCACGATATGTCTAACAGATAGATATCTTACTCAACCTAATTGATATATTTCTGGATAGCACAAAACTGAATTAAACCAAAACTATTCAAAAAGCCCAAATGATTAATTTCGAGTTGTTAAGACCTGCATATTAATAAACAGTTAATTGGTTTCAAATTGAAATAAACATTGATAAAATGTATACTTTTGGCAAAGAATGAATAAGTATTATACCTCTGATTGTAACTATAACCCACATTTGTTTAAATACTAATCAAAAAATAATAAGTTTACTTTAACGTAAAGTAAATTTATTTTTAAATTTTATTTCATCGTCATTTTAACAAATTACTAAATTACAATTGGGCAACTCCTATTTCTTCAATCTCTCTTAAAAATAACTAAAACTTAATTATTCGATTCACAACAAGGGATTGTTTATAATTGTTCGAAAAATTAAAAATTGATTATTCTTCAATATTTATTTGACGCTGACAAAAATACGATACGAATATTTTGGCTTTAATGACATCCGAATTTGAAGGAGGAAAGACGCAAAAATAATCCCTACTCTAATTTTATCAAAAATAGTGATTATATGTTCTGATGAAACCTATCACTTTATCTTATATTGATATGATTAACAATTTCGAAGAGCCTAAAAGTCTTTTTATTTGGAATTAACTGTCATGGAACGTTAAGGATACACTCAATGATGTAGATGTTGCCATTTAATGCCCTGTAAGCGCTTTTTACAGTGTTATTTCAACATAAGAAGCAAATAAATAATCGATTTTAAAACAAACAAAAATGATATCCCTGCAGCTGAGAAACAATTTTGTAGTTCTCTACGATCATCAAAAGCAATAAATAGTTGATTTTTTTAACTGCAGCTTTAATGTTCATTTTTTGGTTCGAAATAGTGTAAATAGTTAGTTATTCTCAAAAAATAAGCAAGACTACTTATAAAACAATGACTCATACATTCAATTCGGCTCATTTGCTCTTTAAACTCAAATTCTCTGTTTTGTTATAGACAGTAATCACAATAAAGCCTTGGAATAGTTTGGAATCTAATTGGGAAAAAAGTTAATCGTTCAGCGTGATTTCCATCAAAAATTTAAGCCAATCAGAAAAATAGGAAAAGGACTAACATCTGATGTATATAAAGCCCTAAGACATAGTGATTCAGCAGAAATAGCTATCAAGGCCTTCAAAAAATCAATAACTTTTTAAAAATTCACAGGAAGGGGGAAAGTAAAATTTTATTTTATTTTAGATGGCGTTTATACAGGAAGTTAAAATTTTGACACAATGCAATCATCCAAATATTTGCCGATATGAAGGGGTTTTTGAAACTGAAAATTCAGTTTATATTATAATGGAAAATTACTCTAGAAGCTTGTCTCATTTACTGGCAAGCTAAAAAAAGATTCCTAGGAACATAATCATTGGATTGATAGAAAAACTTTTACAAACCATTACTTATCTTAATGCCAATGGAATCATGCACAGAGATATTAAATTGTAAAACATAATGCTTAAAATGGTTTAAGATACACTCTGTCCAGTTTTAATTGATTTTGGTATGGCCGAATACTTCAAGAATGAAGATTTTATCTTTTAAAAATGTGGCACTCCTGGATATGCTGCCCCAGAATTGTTCCAAAAAAGATCTACCAATCCTGAAAAATGCGATATTTTTTCTTTGGGAGTGGTTTTTCATGTTTTGTAAAAAATTAACTATATAGATTATTCAAAAAGGCAGTTTTTACAGGCACTTCAGCTGCAGAGATCTTGAATAATAATCGAAACATTAATTTAAGTGTTGCCCCTGAGCTTGATCACTAAAATGAGACAATAAAAGATTTGCTTTTAAGGATGCTCTAACCATAAAATTTAAAGAGAATATCAGCAGAATAAGCTCTCAGCCATCCACTTTTTCGATCTAGTATTTCAACTCCAGCTCTAAGTTCATGCAGCACTGAATTTCCAATAACACAGAATCATTAATTTTATTTAGGAAATTAAATTTGATAAAAATTTACAGTAAATATTTATTACATCTGATTTTTGTTCAATAATTTTTGTGATGTTTTTTTATGAATAAATAGCATTCATAAAAATTGATAAATTGAGGTTTATAATAATTCAGATGAACTCACAGTAGAGATAGTTTTGGCAAGCAATCCGCTCTTTTATTATAAGATATAGTGAATATGACAGAGAAAAAGGAGCTTCTCCTCTCCAGCTGGATGAGCTAGAGCAAAACTTCGCCAAGATACTTAGTACAAAATAGCCGAAAGAAGTCGTGATCAACAAAATAATAGCAATAGAACTAAAAGCCGATTATCACAATTTGATAATGCTCACACTACTTCTAGAACTATCAAAGTGTAAACATGATTTAATTTTAGGGTCTATAGAGTATCACCAGTAATTGAAACAAAATCCAGTTGTAGAGTGCATTGTATCACAATCTATTTTTATCCTGAATAACCAGCAACATTATCATACTATTGTGCCCAAGCAAAGCGAGGTTATTACTACATAATGCAGCTCATTTCATCACTTTTATGCCATCCTTATACCATCGATAATATCGAATCTTTTAAGATTTTATATCGCAAACTCAAAGATGTTAAGGAGTTCTATCCGTCTGCCATAAAAGAGCATCAAAAACAATGTTTTCTTAAAGCAATTGAGGAGTGTATAGAGAAAGCTTGCAAACTGAGAAATATAAAGATTGTTGAATATGTCTTCTATAACATATTCAATGAACTAGAATTATTAGAGTAAAAGCATGAATTTGTTTCTCAACGCCTAAAGATATTAAAAAAATTGATAAAGTATCTCTGGACTTACCACGAATAAATTCTCTATAAAACAAGTTATCTCCTTATGAAAGTATGATTATTTTAATAAAGTATAGCTATTAAATCACGGCCAATAAACAATTATTCAACCACATCATACAAATCTATGAAAATGTGATGGATAAACTCATACAAAAAGCTTCAATTACACCTTTACTCATCTATAAGCATGTAGTTTTTAATAACATTGATAAGGTACTTAAATCTGGAAACAACTTTGTTATGCTTGAAATATTGCTTAATCAAGTTGATAGCCTCTTTAGCAAAGCTTATTTGTATTATTTTATGAAAAACTATGATTGGAATTTTATGGAAGTATCAATCTGCCAGTAAACTTTGACTTTTCTTTATGAATATACTGAAAATAGGGCTCACTAAAAAAAGTTTGAATTTTAGTTGATGAAAACGTATATTAACAGAATACATATACACATTAAGGAACATCTAGAATAAATCAAGAATATAAAAAGAGAATAGGTGAAATTAAAATTATATGAATCCAAAAAAAAGGAATATCACGAATTACTATAAGAGATGAATCAAAAACCAAAAAAACTGTTTAAGAGAATAGATAACATAACCAATGCTGATATCAGAGAAGAAGCAATTCACAAATACGTGAAACTGATCAAAAAAACATCTCATTTAGATAATAGATCAATGATTGACATCTTTTCCACAGATAATAAAACATCTGCTCAACTCTTTGCATTTTATGTCGAAGTAGTACTCAAACAATGCAAATAATACAACTTGGAAGAGTTTATGAGATTGTTCACCAGTAACTTCTTCCTAACAGGATAATCGCAGCAGATTGGGAGAGTGATGGATACAATAACCCAACTTTATTATCGCCACCAATAGGAGTCAAATCGAATACTCAAATCAAGTGACGCCACTTATACTTTTGCTAATGCCATATTGATTCTAAATACAGATCTTCATAACCCTAAGAACGAGGAAAAGATGTCTTAATAATCTTTTATAAAAATGTGCAAAAAGATTAACTAAGGCGAAGACTTACCCTTGTAAGTATTGAAGAAGACTTATAACAATATTAAAAAGAATAAGATTAACACTTTCAGGGACAGAGGCAATATGTTTGGAATAAGCCCGTCCAACTGGATCATCATTTGTAGCGATTATTAATCTCTCAATCTATCCTATTATGATCCAGAAATGGTTACTTTAAATGACAAAACTCTTCAAAATTTTATCCATGATATCTTGACTTCTATAATTGATGAAAAATAAACAACTAAGTTATAACTATTAGTGGAAAGATTCATTTACGATGATAAAGTGTTTGAGTGCGAAATTATCGAAAATATCAGAAGGATACTAGACAAGAAACCGCATATTCCGCTTCATGTACTTCAAAAGATACTGGAGTTAGCTAATTTTAAAAATAATAAGATCAGTGAAAAGATATTATCATACTATTGGTTAGCGGCTAATATTATTCAAACCTTTTCTAACCATATACCCACCAATCTAATTTGTGAATTTCTTGTCTTTACTTGGGGTATTCGAATTGAATTGCAGGACTATATGTATTTACGTGAAGCTGCTTAGCTGAGAAGGATTCGGCAATGCATTAAATTTATTTCAAAACGCGAAGCAAAAAAATCAATTATGAATATGTTTAGCAGTTTTCTTTCCTTTAAATAATCAGATGAAGAAATAGAGGTGCTGCCAAATGAAATAAACAAAAGAATTAATTTCAAGTCCCTCAGCAACAATTTATTTGATATTATTAAGTACTCCGAAAATCATCGTAAATCAGGCATATAATTTTTGATAAATTACATTCATAATGAATAGGCTAAGCTGTATGAAGAGTTTCTGAGCTGCATGTTTCTCACTTTTAATTTGCTATACTATATTGATGGATGTGAACAATTCGCGGAAAGTTTGTTTTTTTAGTTATTGGGAGTCAAGGAAAGTTCAATTACGAAGAGAATCAATAACTTGAATAAAAAGGACAATAAACTCTACAATAATGTTATTAACTATTGCCAATTTTGGATTCTTAAGCTTTTACTCAAGGAATATTCTCCAGCTAAAATTTAACAAAATACCAACAGAAGTTATGAAGATCTTTTGAGCAGAAGTCTAGAATATTTATAAAGAATCGATCGAACAATATTATAAGATTTACTTAAGGAGATTAAGACAAAAACTCAAATTCATAAATACATGTTTTAGTCTTTTGATAAAGCCATTAAAAAGATTTATAATAAGGACAATTTGCAAGAAGTTCAATTCTTTTTTGATAAATTTGAAAAAAAGGATATTCAGGAAATCAGCAACGCGAACAATTAAAAAGATACAAAAATATAAATCAAGTCAATTTCACATCAAATATAAAATGGAGTCGTAGGATCTGAAAAAATAGAATCAAGAGAAATATCGACAGTGGATTAAGTAGTCAAATAGTTAAAGAATGAATCCGTTTCAAAATAAATAGGAAACGAACCTTCCTCAAAATAAATGAGTCCTAAACCACACTAAAAATAATCTTAATAATCTGTATCTTCATAAATAAAAAAGGAAAAAGATATGATTGAAGAGGCCACTTTATAAAAATAAATCTTAAAAGGCGATGACGAAAGAATATAGAATGAAATGTAATAAAATATTTAGGAATTCATTAATCCTGACGCTATGATTGATCAAATAGAGCAATAAATCTAATAACATCTGAAACAAAGAATTGAGTAAATAGAACATACAGAAATATAAAATATGAATAAAGAAAAAGACAAAGAGGATGTTTTAAATTCGGAAAAGAACATCTAATAAATCTCAAATTAAAACAATCAAATTGAATCATCTCAAAGTCAAGTTGATTAAAAAATAGTAGTAGTAAATAGTCTGGGATAATAGAAACACGATTAAAAAATAATTATATCAAAATTGCAATAAATTGAGCCACTTACTCCTGACTAAAAAATTGAAGAAGCCTAAATTAAGCACTAAGAATCCAAAGAGAAAAAATTACCCTCAGGAGCTTCTTTATAGTAATATTCGCTGCCCGTTGTAATGTTTTGATTTATGTATAAGAAGTAATTCTTCAGTATCATTTCAAAGTTATACTTCAAAATCGTCATGCTAACTAAAGATGTTTAATGTTTTGTTAATATCAAAAATAGTAGGAAATTTTTAATTTCAATTATATTTTACAATAAATAGTTGACTTGATCTATCCTTGAAATAAAACAGATTAATTTTAGAAACATCATTTATATTCAATCAAATTAATTACAAATTACAAAAAAATATACAAAAAATATAAACATTTTTTATATTTATGATGACCTAATATTTAACCTTTAACTATCTACCTGTATTTGACATCACAAACAAATTTATGATCAAACAAGACAAAATATATATTTAAATATAGAAATTTTAGGGGTTTGCTTCGGTCTCTAGCTTATTTGTTTTTTTTCGGACAGATGAGTTAGAGAAAGGAAAATATTCTCAATGTCACCAGCTTGGACGGTTCTATCATCGAACTTACATTTTCTTTTCGCTGTTGCTAAATATGAATTATCCGAATAAGTAAGTATCACGAAGGTTATGCCTGAGAACTGCTGGCACGTTTCCAACTCGTAGGCACGAATATCATCTGCACAGGGAATGCCTTCTGCCCAGTTTGATTATTCGTGAATACTCAAGACCCTCTTTTATAGAGAATTCTTCTAAAATTCTTGTAATGCAAATTCTCTTCCAATCCTCGAAAGTGAGAACATCCAGTATCAACTGTATCCTTGACCATCTTTGGAAGATATTTCTAAGAAGTGATCTTAATTCAATCTATGTTTTTTCAGTAGCAATTTAATAGTTAAATAAAGATGAAGGATATGTTGATGAAATTAATTTTTAAATTAATATTTATTTCTTGATGAAAGCCATTATTTATCTTAGCTTTCTCTTGATTTTAGCGACTACAGACTATACATAGGATGGGTGGGAATATGCGTCGCCTCCTAGTTCAGCTGAGAAGTTTGTACCTTTCCCTAAAATTATCTGGACTTCATGGGATAGCGGACTGGATACTGTCAAAATTTTTACAAAGCTCTGCATCAACAATATGAACCATTTTGCGAAATTAAGTGGCTTCGAGTTTCGTTTTGTCACTGATTAAAATTACACTCAGTTTCTATCTCCTGAATCCAACCGCCGATTCCAAAATTTGATCACTAAAAATAATGCTTCCGGTTCTGGAAAAGCTGATATTTTGAGGGCCTTCTTGATGTATGAAAACGGAGGAATATGGACTGATGCTCATTCATATTTCGTATAGAGTTTGACGTGGGTAGAAAACTTATATAAAACACCAGGTGTCTACAATCGCTTCTTTCCCAATCCAAATGTACTGCTTTTTACAAAAAACAGAGACTATTCAGCAAACAAGACTAAAATTTATGACCAAAAATTGCAGCAACCAGTTTACCTTTTTCCGGGAATGGAGAACTGGTTTATAATAGCAAAGCCCAAATCTTAATTTTTTACTGATGTAATTGCTGCTCTGGAGAGATATTTTGAAGTGGGAAGACCTCAGATTTTTGAGGAATCAAAAAACATGGGTCTTCAATTTGGAGGTGAAGCAAATGGATATTTTGAAAAGGGTAGTTTTCAGTTTCAATATGTACTACAGAAAAAGCAAAAAGAGTTAGATGCTATGAAAGCTCCTTCAACCAGATATGCAGTCTAGTTCTATAAAATGTGGTTTATGAATTCAGAATATATTGGTTTTATTTTCTTAGGGCAAGTTTAGCATAATCAATAAATTCCTTTTCAATTCTAATATTCACAAGAAATGTTAGCAAACTTATATGAATTTCCTGTTCGGCCTTATTTCATTAAAAATATCGGTTGGATAGCAACTGCCATCGATAGAATTCTTTAAAAAAATGGATACAAATAAAATTGCTTGAGTGTTTCAAATTTGCTTCAACCAGAGTCCCTTATTTATCAGCATTTAATTAATATCACATCACTGTTTAAAGAGGTCGATAATCTCAAAGAGACATTTAGTTTATTTGAAGGAAAGTGTAATCCGCTGGCTTAATAAGCATCACTTATTTAAAAAACCTTTTAATTGGCTAAAAAAATAATTTTAGGAACACTGTTGAGCATTCCCACTATTTGCATCCTAGCATTTATTTGGAAAAGAATATAAAGAGGAAACTATTAACAAGTTAAGCTAAATAAATGATATGTATTATGTATCCATTTACTTTGGAAAATATGTTTTTAAGGAAAAATCATTAGATTTATATATTTATGTTTGTAAAAAGTTAATAATAGTTATTAACATATTATTACTGTATTATTATTGACAAAAAGATAAAGCAAAATGTATCTTCATTCAATAGAAAAGTTACTTGAAAATTATCTAATTAATGGGGCAAAAATTCAATTTAAATACAGTTACTTCCAATCTGACCAGACTTATCAAATAAAACAATGGATAATTTATCAAGAAGTATTTGTTTAAATTATCACGAAACCACAGCAAAGTCGAAATAGATCGATTAATTTTAACATCTAATCACGGCTGATATTAAACTAAGGTCCTTTGAATGACTCAAAGTGTACTCCCTGGTCTAATTGATGAAAAGATCTTTTTGCTCGTAAAAATTGCGTATGAGTCAACGGTAAGTGTCTTCCTCCATTATGGGACTGGTCCTCCCTTCCGCCTCCATTATTGCGAAAGTTTCCTTCAGTGAACCATCGTTTTATGTTTTTGCAAAGCATTTTTAGAAGTTTGCTTACTTTGATGATGGAAATGTCTTCATTCAAGAACATGTTCATTGCCCTTGCTTTTTCTTCCATCGAGTAGCTCTTGTAAGGCCCTCGCTTGTAGCTGTTTATCAAGCAAGAAGAATTGGAGTTGTCTGCCTCAGGCGAATCGTCAACTTGAATACGGTCTTCCACTTCTTGTTCTTGCTCTTCAGATGCCGATGCTCCAAATTTTATTTATTGCTAATTTTTGGCAAACTTTAAGGATGAGGATGGAGTTGCTTGTGACTGAAAGAAAATCTAACTGATATCTTTCCTTTTTGAAAGATTGGATGTTCATTCTAAATTTAATACGTCAGATCTTTTTTCCGTAAGTAAACATAGTTATGAGTCTCACAAAATGATAAGTATAAGCAAGAATATTATGATTAAAAACTTATATAATTAGCGCTAAATAATATGATAACTGTAGAATATCATATATAATAATAAATTAATGAATCTAAACGATTCTCAAGCCGCCAATAGCATTCAGACCTCAAACATTCCCAATCTGCAACTGAAACTGTCAAATATCAAATTTGGTGACATTAGCAACAACTCTAGTGAACAATGGAAGAAATCTGAGTTTATGAAAAAGCTTGCTCGCACTGCTAAGAAAAATATGGAACAGATTTCCCTACATTAAGATTGATTTTTCCCATCATTTTATAAATTAACTATTCTTTTTGTCATCTTGATAGATCTTCATCCATTGATCTATGGTATTCCTTTTCCAAATTCAATTCAAATCTCTTAACAGCTGGACAATTAAACATTTACGACGGCTGTTGACTATTTTGGTTGATATAAGACTCACTAAAAATATTTAAGAGTGGTATCTCATTTGATATTGTCCCACTCATATAACATAAATAAAAGAATAAAATAAAAGCGAGATTAATTGGGGTTGAGTCTCCATAAAAGCTGATATCATTTCGAAAATTGAGTTGTTTCCTATATTATTGTTATTTTTTAAAAAAAGAAGTTCCATCAGATTCGATAGTTATAACTGAAGATTATATTTTAGTGTTATTAATTAATTGATAAATTCACTAATAATTTTGAAGTTTTATCCAGTCGATTCTTCAATTCAATAAATTATAAAAAATTGCACAATCTCCTTTATGATAAGTAAGCATTTAAAAAAAAGATTCGGCACTTTAATTAAAATTCTTTATAGGCTTTTTGTTAAATCCCAAATTACTGATCTTTCATTTGGCAGACCCGAATGATCAAGAATTCATGAGAAAGTTTATTGGCAGATTGAATATATTCAAAATTATCTGTTTTTTTACTCTATTAACTTGAAGGAGGACAAACAAAAGCAATAAAATATCAGTATCCATGAGATAAATGACATAAATAATCAAGAATAAGTATATTTGGGATCAATTAAATGATTTAACCGTTATTGATTACAAAAGTTCGTTGTGTACTATTTGTTTATTTTTATTCTAATAGATCAATTATATAGATTTATGATGGACAAATAGGAAAATACTTTTATATTCAATTTGATTGATTTAAATACATTATAAAAAGGAAAATTAAAATCATCGCAAACTAATAAATGCAATTCATTTTCTAAAAAAAGGACGTTCTTCCTTAGACTTTTTACTTACTTTTTTAATATTATGAGATTTTTTTTCAAATTTTTTAATGCTTTGAGTATGATTACAGTTATTAAAATACGCAATAGACTATTTTATTGTTTCTTTATATGGGCTATATTTTCTATCCAAAGAATATGAATGAGACTAAGCTGGCTTTTTCTTGATATCTTTATGATCAGGAGAGTTAATTTTAACATAAGCATGAGAACTTGTGGAGTAGTTCTTGTTCTTAGAAATGGTACGATTTTTTATCTGTGGAACTTATTTTTTAGCATTGATAATTAACGATTTCGACGCTTTTTTTAAAGGAACATGAGGATTAGTCAAACCTTTATGATTTGCTTAATTTTTAGAAAAAGCTGTTTTCACTGAGTTTTATTTATGAAGAATTTTTTAATTAGAAGGAATGCTTGAATAAACTTCTTTTCTATATTATTTTGAACTAAATCTCAAGTTATCATTCAAGAATAAAGTAATCGGCTTTAAAGGGTGAGGAACATTTTTATTAGACTAGTCTTTCAGTTATTTAAAGATTTACAAATTTAGTGCTTCAGGAATTGACATTCTTTTTTGAGGATTAAAGCAAAGAAGTCCTCTCAAAAGAGGATAGAAGGCAGGCTAGGCAAATGAAAAATAATCAGCAAATGATTTAACTTTCGGCTTGATTTGAGCAATGAGACATTCAGCCACAGGTGAATCCAATGATTAAAGATCTTCCTTTGAGATAGGTCCCACAAACTCTAGAATTTTTTCAAGCTGCTCTAGCGTTGAACTACCTGAATAGTATTGACTTTACCTGTAAATAAAGTCTTACCTGTTAACAGTTCAGCAATTATACATCCTATACTCCAAAGATCAACTGGATAGCTATAACTTCTTGAACCAAGAAGCAATTCTGGAGCTCGATACCACTTAGTAGCAACTTCTTCAGAAAGTATAGGGTTTTAGTTTTCCTGTGTATTTAGGCTACGAACAAGCCCAAAGTCACATATTTTAATGATGCATTCCGAATCCAAAAGAACATTTGATGGTTTTAAATCGCGATGAATCAATTTCAATTGGTGGAGATATTAGATCGCCTTGAATATTTGAAACACAATATATTTTTTATGGGAGATAGATAAAACGTTCGTCCTTCATAGTAATGAATATACCCCACAATTGCTAAGAGATCTGCTTCCATCAGCTCAAATATTAAATACAGATCTTATTTATTCGCAGAGCCCAACACCTTTATTAGTTTAATAATATTTCGATGCTTTAGTTGTTGAAGAATTTAGACCTATCGATAAGTCCTTTGAGCATCTACATTATTACGAAAAGCGCCAAATATTTTTTTAAGTGCAAATTGTTTGCCTGTGTGTTTTTCTTATACTCTCCAAACGTATCCATATGCTCCACTGCCCATGAGGTGGCCGATTTTAAACTGCTTCAAGATATGCGCATCTATCTTTTTGGACATTTAAATATTATACAATTATATATAAATTATTACGGGTAATGGAAAAGGTCTTTTGATTTAATTAAAATGGAGAAGTAAAATAATTTCAATATAACCACTTTATTTTAAGATAATTTTGAATAACAATCAAAATCTCTTGTTCGAATTTATAAGTTTTTTATGATTTAATTTTCTACGAATTTTACCTGTCATTCTGGAACGCTATTCTCCAGTTAAATTGGATAACCAAGGCTAGACCTTTGTATAATTCAATAATGAATGATCAAGAGGTTAGAATTAGAAAATATTAAGCTCAAGTGACTGTGATTTTTATTTTTATGGCTATTTAGTTGTATCTTCGAAGAGTTTTATATATTAGTCAAGATTAATTCTTAAATTCGATAAATTCGTTTTTTGCTTGTTTTTGGCTAGATATTCTTTAACTTTATCAATGATTGCTGTTGCAGACTACGACTTTGCAAGGGGCTAATGAACAATAATGGATGGAAGCGAAGGTTGTTGAACCTTTTAAATGTTAGATGCCCTTGATAGTGATTATCTCTTGACTGGTGGACAATAATCTTTCTACATTAAGATAAATTATTACTTTGGAAAATTGGAGAGGATATAATTTGCGTCGGATGAGACGAATGATTGTTTTATTGTGATCAGAGTTTATCTTTCTCTCGAATGATTGCATATTCTATTATTAATAATAATCCTTCTATTGATTGCATCAATTTAATAACTAAGTCACTAGTTTCAGCTCGGTTTCTATAAACACTATCCATACTTTATGACATATATTAAAAATTCAATGTTTATGATTTGAAATAAGAGCAATTAATTTATAGTCCAAATGTCTAGGGTATAATTATATTTCTGTAAAGGACGCGAATGTTTCCTAAATAAAAACAAGAAGCGAGCATGAACCTTCCAGTATCAAATCATGTCGACCGATTAGCCGAAATGATAGGCAGCATGAAAAATGACATTTAAAACAGTCAAAGATAGTTACAAATTTTGAGAGGAAGTATAACTCAGCTATCTTACATTAATAAATAATCAGATAAAGAGCTGAACCAATTCTTGGTCGAAGGAATTGCTTCTTTGAGAAATAAATGGGGCGCTGATTACGATCAAAATCAATAAGAATTGATAGAGCAGAAGAAAAAAATTGCGAAGCTTGGATAAGAACATTAAGATGTCGACATTTCTAGAGAATAATTGCAAGAACGCGTGCTTATATTGGAAGGCTCTGTTGGATTGGGGTTAAGGGCTTTATGATTCAAAGAATATCCTAACTTTTAAAATATATTAACAAATAGTTTGTTTAGAGTTCTTTGAATTTTTTAAGTCAAGATTGTAAATTTTACAGATATTCATTGAAAAATAATTTGATTTAATTGAAGGGTAATGTTATTAAATTGTTTGAGGTTTCCAAAAAGAATGTGGGAGTCTTTAATACAAAGTGCCACCATATATTGGATATAAATTTAATTTTTAAATTCAAACCATAATCCTCTTATATTCAAACTATTCTCAAATTCATTCTGTACAAATAGCATTAAAATAATTAATTTACCATTAATTATTAGGATGCTGCAAATTTTACATTTAATCATCAATATTATTGGAAAGCTAATCAATTTGTTTGCAAGTTGTTATAAATAATAAATACGGCCAACTATTAATTGTCAAGTGGTTTTTACGGCTGGTTGGAAATGCAGCTTATCACGATATACTCTTATAATTATTTTATTCACAATGGCAATTACCAGCTTCGAAGAAAAGGAAAATAGGAAGATCTGGGTTCCCATTCGTGACGGTAATAGAGGTGGTTGGTCACTTTTTGATTGGGAAAAAGTTAGAGAGATGCCCTATAGAGATCGGGAAATGTACCTTGGAAATTCAGCCAAGATAGGAATACTCGACAAAGGAGGGAAGTGGCGTAAAAAAGACTGGTACCTCAAGAAAGACAAACTTGAAGAGGGAGAAACTCTAACTCGTGAACAACTAGAGGTTATGCGTAAAGATAAAGAACGCATGATGACTGCTCTAGGGATGGTGGAAAAAGATTAAGAAGATAAGCTTACTCCTGCTGAAATGCAAATGCTACTGAAAAAAATTAAAGGCAATAAAGAATTACCAGTAGAGATGAAGTAGGATGCAGTCGGACTTGGATTTGATAAATTGAAGGTGGAAATTAGGTCCAAGCCAGGTATTCAGCGTGATAATCCTCATAGACTGGAGGGAAATATGGAAGAAAATGAAGATATAAAGAAAAAATAAGACGAGCATAACTTGCGCCATAGACATAAGCATGACCGATCATAGGAAGATGATCAAAAATAAAAAAAAAGGAAAAAATAAAAAACTGAAAGAAGAAAGAAGGACAGAAGAGAGTAATCTGAAGACTAAGATCATCTCAAACGTTCTAAAAGAGATAGGTCTAGATCTCGTGGAAAATAAAAGAAATAGCACAAGCATAGACACCGAATAAGATCTTCTCATAGTGATTGAATCAAATCAATCTTAAATATATGAATTACTACAGTTAATACTCCACTTTTACTTCTTTAAATGGATGTATTTGATGATGGAGTTAATAATAAGATATATCGATATTAACAAGATAGAATGCAATCAAGTACTTGTTTGATAATATTTTTGGCTATCATTGCTTCGAGCCTGACAGTAGAGATAGAAGAAGAGACCTCTCAACTTGACTTATCAGCTATTCCTAAAAATACTTATCCTGTTCGATTTGGATATGTTTCACGCATCAGTGAGTGGTGGCCTGCTTAAAAATTAGCTGCTGGAATGGGCATTCCTGGCTATACTGATTAAAAAATATACAATTACATATCACTCGGATAGTGGAAATGTGGTGATCTTCCTGCTAACGCTGCTTTGGTATGGAGTACTCCAGTTGATTACTTTGGATCTGATACAGGTTTTGGTGAAACTAACGGGGAGATTAGAGCCAATCTTCGTCGATTATATAATGCAGGTAAAGTTCAGGTTTTAGTGACTGCTTTCGGAAGTGGAGAATATCCCACATCTTCTGGTTATAATGCAGTTGATTGTGCTCAGAAACTAGGGTCATTTGTGCTCAGCAACAATCTAGATGGTTGTGACATCAGCTGGCAAGACACATCTGCTTTCAAATATGGAACTGGAGAACAGTGGCTTATTAGTTTTCAAACTCAATTACGTCAAATACTACCTAATCACACGATCGTGCATTCTCCATTTGCCAGTTATTTTAAGGAAGATCTGTATCCAAATAAAGGATATGCAGCAGTAAACACTAAAGTTGGTGCTGGAATTAATTTCTATAATATAAAATATTTTAACCAGAGTACATCAAAATACGATAACTATCAAGACTTATTTAATGTTGCAAGTGGAATATATACTGGCACGGCTGTTAATGAATTGATAGCTAAAAATATCAATAAAAATAAGATAGTCATCGCTAAGCCAGTATCACCCAGCGATACTGATGGTTCTGGATGGATGGACCTCAATAAATTGGGAGAATGCTTATCTTCAGCCTATAACAACATTAATTGGTTTGCAGGACTGGCTATTTGGCAATATAGTTCTGATGTTCGAGGAAAAGCTATGACCACAGCAGCCGGTCATCTCAAAGAACTGTGCGCGATTAATAAAGATTGCAAATGATTCGTTATTACATCATCATTCACCTCAATAAATATACTTCATCAATTTTGTGTAAAAATAACTTGACAATATTAGTAACATGAATTAATAGCAAACTTATACAGTCAATCATAATATCTAACTTTTATCTTTTTCGGTTTCTCCATCCCCTTAAATTTAGAAAAAATGTATTAATCTCGTTATACTCGTCTTTCCATTGGCAGCATTCTCGGCCAGTTAATATGTTTTAGCGTCTGATTTTTATTAAGCAAAAATTATCTAAGAATCAGTCCCAGTCCATTGAGATTTAAGTCTTAGTCTCTCACAAGCAAGTGATCAAGGCAAATAAATTGTTTTTCTTGAATTTCATAAATGGTATGATAAAAAAGTTAGTTCTGATGAGTTGAGAACTGGTAGTTGCTTCTTTCAAGAAATTGCTCAAAAAATAGTTCTCCAGAAGGTTTTTCCTTTCCAAGCCTGAACTCCTCTCTCTCAAGGACTTCTATTTTGCTGTTAAAACGATCAGCTAACAATTTTTTTATGACGACGGATATAAATTGCTCGATGGTGTTAGTGGGTTGCAATATCAAATTTTTGGAAAGCTCACTAAACCAAATTGTCTCTTCAACCCCGTTAACAATCATATAAAATAAGAGCTAGAAGGGATATTTTTTCAATTTTTAGCATATAACCATGAAATTATCTTCAATAATCTTTAAAGACTTTCCGTTGATTGCTAAGCAAAAAAGTAATCGACTAAGAGCAGTTTAACTAAGTGTCTGCCAGTGAAGAGTTACTGCCTGCTCAGCTGCTAAACTGAGTTTGTTGCGGAGTTTGTTAAAGAGGGCTGCATGATAGAGCGACTCTGTAAGTTTTTAGATAAGAGGCAAATCATCCACAAGAACAAATTTGAAATCCCCTTTGTATTATCTTTCCTCAAATAATGATACTTTCGAACTGAGCTCTGAAAATCCTGCATATCCCTTGAAGAGCATTCGTGATAAACTTTCCTCTATATTTATAAATCTCAAAGTAAAACAGTCAGCAAGACTAAGATACTCACTCATTTTAGGTACAAGCTGCCGATGGTAAACGTCTAGATCGTAAACTAACATGCTTTTTGTAAGAGCAAGAATTTGATCAGCTGTCACTTATGTTTTTATTTATTATGTGCCAAATATCAGCTCGTCAACTCTTCGGCAGTAGTAATCATATGTATGAGTAAGTGACATAGGGACATTTAATAATTTCTGTTCATTCTTGCGATAAAGTCTTCTGAATTTTCGATCAAAATCCTCCAGTTTTTTTGGCATCTTTTTTAGCTCTAAGTCTTTTAGAGATTGCTCAAAAGTGTGTAATTCGTGATAAAGATCATTGAGAGAAGTATATGGAGTCCTCGAAATAGGTAGACATTTTTTCTTAAAGAGGGAAAAATAGTTTCTGTTGCAGTTGATAAGTACAAGCTTCATAATAATAGTATAATTGAGCTTCAAGGATATCTAAAAATAACTATCAGATAAAAACAAGAAAATTATGAATTTTTAACTATCAATAATCTTATAACTCTCGGCTAAATTCATAGTTTTTAAAATGTTAATCCCGAGTCGGCCAATCTTCCGCATCGGACTCATACTCACCTTTTCCTAAATGAGGATAAAATTACCATAGTTAACTTTAAAAAACTTTTTGAGGGGTTCACATTACTTCGTTGCCAGTTACTTTTTATTGAGATTTTTAAAATACTCATAAGCTAAAACCTAGTGGTAATCGTTACGCCAACCTAATTTTAGGTATAATTACCGAGACGCTTTTATGGTTGTTTTTACAGCAAACTATTTGTTAATGCTAAAAGTTCAGGCTATTTGGTCCAGAGGATAACTTACCCCTCTTTCCATGATCGGCCTTCTTTGATTTCAAAGATAAGCTGACCCAAAGCCCACCAATCCCAAGAATGACGCGCCTCCGACTGATTTTCAGCTTCTGGAGGCTGTTTAATAATTGCATTTTGCTTAAAATCAAAATGTTCGCCTACCTATCTGCAGTAACCAAATTAATTAAGAAGAACATATCCCTTCTCAGTCACAAATATTCCTTCAAGATTGATATTATTATAGACCAGGTTACACTAATGAACTTGTCCGACAGCAATAGCAACTTGGGCTATAAGGAGTTTAAAGTTATTGCAATTAAGATTTTCATTCTTTATATAATGAGTGAGTCTCTACCCCTTATAGTAATCGCTAATGCAATATAGGGTTGAATGACCCAATAAGCAACGATACAACAAAGGAATATAAGGTGATAAGATCTATTACAAACACTTCCGTTATCGTAAGATTCTTTCAATTAAAATGGTATTTTCTCCTATTAATTTACTAGGATATATTTTGACTGTATAGTGTTTAGGTTCTTCTTTTTTTTATTTTTTCTTTGATTTTTTTTAACCCTCTTCTTTTTTTTGCACCTTCACAGTCACCACAAGGCAATGTTCTTCCTTTAGGATTAAATCCTCAATTCGATATATTTGTGAAAATGTTTTTTTAATAACAAGCCCTTCCATCTTCTCGAGCTCGGTACGCAGTTGCACCAAATTAAGGAGCATGGTTTCTTCTTTTTATTATTCCTTGATGCGCTCGACATACTCATCGAGCAATGTCTCTTTGACAGGAATTATTTCCACTTTTGAATTTAGTTTCTTTAACTATTTTTTTAGCATTTCTCGAATGGCAAGTTCATCTATAAGGACTGATTTATCATCAGTGATCAGTACAAATTCTGAAGAATTTATTGAAAAATATAGGCGAGATATTTTAAGGATTGATAATTTTAATTTGACTCGGTCATCGGAGATTACATAAAAATATAGATTGGAGAGGAATATTTTCCTGAACTTGCGAATGCTCTTGTTTACTTTTACATAGCACTCAGAGTTGCAGAGGTGCTTTTAATTGGCGCTAGTTGCAAATTTATAGAACTCAATATTCATTAAAATTAATAGCAATCTATATTAATAAGATACAATAGCAACATTTCATGATAATCTTCATCTTTTCAAAGGTTTAGCCTTTGCATATTTATCTTTTATCTCCACCCAGAGAATAAATGAAGAATTTTAAATTTATCGTATCAAGATGGACTTATTGCATTAGCAAGAGATGTTATATGACTCATATGAATCAATGATTTTGCAGTCATAATTTTTATCAATTAATAACAATATTATAACTGGCAATACAAATATCTGTACTCTATGTTGTACTTATACCAATAAACTTAGAATCTGCATCTTAAATAAGAAATATTGAGCCAGTACAATGAGAATACGATTGTATTATTAATGGAATTGCATAAACCTCAATATTCTAATAAAGAACATTTAATGAAGCTAAAAAAATATCTGTATTTAAAATCTATGACCTTAATATTATTTAAAATTAGAATTCAGTTCTATTTTTGAACTCATTCAATAATCCTTTATTGATTTTATCATTATCTAACTATATAATTAAACAAAAGATCTAAAGCTACTTTTGTTGACATGGGGATTCAAGTTGGAAACAGAATACATTTCGCTTTAAATATTGTAAATAAGAGATTAATTTATTTCAGTTCCACTAAGATATTGCTATCTTTCCCAACTAACTATTTGCAGCCTATCTATCTTTAGATTCAGTATCGATTCAATACAACCAAATCTGGTTGGCTTTCAAACAAACAATAGATAAATTAAAAATCTTTGGAAATACTAGGTCCCCATTTTTAAAGAGACTCATTATTGTTCCTGATATTGTGAACAGTGCATGTTAACTATGAGGAAAAAAAAATTAAAATTTGATATTAATCTCAAAATATGATCAGTCTTTCTTCAAGTCTGGTTAAAATTGAAATAGTTCTTTATTTATTAAAGGGCGAAAGCATTGTTAAGGTTATCAAAAGAAGAATACAATCCAGCGGCAACAAATTGGATTTGAAATATAATTTATATCTAACACAAAGAAAATCCTCCCTTCAGCGCTATTAAAGTTCTTAGAGGATATTCTGACCACATAAGGCGATGAGACCTCTTAGAATAGATAAGGCTGGATGTTCTAACTTTCTGATATTCAGATAACTTGAATTATAATAAAAAGAAAAGTCACTGAAATAAAATAAAATCGTCGACAAGGCGGTATCTCTTACTTTAGATTGAGGAAATCAATGAGTTTATTGGTTTAGCTTCAGTTTAGATCTCTAGAAGAGAAATTAATTAGACGCTGATTCTCCCATCATCCATAAAGAAACTTGCTCTGAAAAATAAAATTAGATCACACTAAATCTTCAAATTCACTCAAAAGGGATCAAATGAGAAGTTAAATGCTTGTAGATTAAATTAAGCTGAACAGCAGTAGATTCAATAAAACATCAAATAAAAACATTCGCTTGGACTCATTTCATCCAACATCCTAGATAAGGAAAAGCACCTTGCTACTGTTACTAACTAAATTTGGTCTTTTAATGCACGCGGTATATCTTCTTTGGCATTTGATAATTTCATCAAGGATCCTCATGGAAGAATTTGAAAAAAGACTTTTTTATAAACAACAAGACCGTCAAATATCTTAGTGCGGACTTTTACTCTCTGATGATCATTGATTTTATAAAAATACACCGAAAGGAAAGGAAACTTAAATTTTATTTTTTACTGTCTACTCTTATTTGAATAAGAAATCGACAATTTAAGAGTAAAAAATTCGAAAGCTAAGGGGAAAACAAATTATAAAAAAGAAATGGATATTACTATAAATAAATGCTGGAAAACTAAATTTTCATCATTCTTTGCCGATTATTTGTGAATCTTGTTTTCGAGTCTAAAACTGATGAAAATTGATGAGCAGGCGTTCTTTTTTAAAATACAGTATGAATAACATGGAGAGGACTGGTTATGGTCGCATCAGTGCAGGGCTGGGATGCTGGTGTTCTATAGAACAATTTAACTCTGAATCAGCTACGATTTTCAATGTTTATCAAATATTACATGAAGAGATAATAGGAGAAAAATTAAGAAATGTAGAATGAGGACCACATCTAAGAAAGAAACAACTCGGATTAAGAAAGCTCAGGCCAGGAATAAATCGAAGAAGTACTTATAAATGACATCAAAATTGAAGAATTACACGAATCTGTAGAGAAGCTACGCAAATTTGTTGCAGAAGTCCCTGCTGGACAAATGGAGCTGGTGCCGACTTGTGTCAGCGAGTACTGCGAAAAGATAAATCAATATAAGGTGAAAAAGGGGGAGGAAGTGGTTTAAATGGCTTAAAGACGGGTCAACAAGTAAATAATGAGTTATTAAGAATGCTCCGTAACCGTAAAATAAAACGCAACTGGAACAGTGAGGACATAACTCTTTTGATATGGTTGGTGTCGCAACGAATCAAAATTAAATAACTCACTCATTTTTCATAAATGGTAGTTATCAATTCATACAGATAAAATAAGATTGGGAATTCATTTCATTAATGATTTCTGGTTCAACTTGGCAAAAGTGCAAATATAAGTGGCTGAGCCTTAAAAAAGTTAAACTTGTTACTCATAAGTGGACTAAAGCCGAATCTAATCTTCTCAGCTCAGTCATATCCTAATCAACCATAATTAACTGGAAGATCGTTTCTGAAATCCTATACGAAAGAAATCCTTTAGCCAGCAAAGTTTTTCGAACAGCTAAGCAATGTCGTGAACACTGGAGTTGCTTTCTAAATCCTAATATCCAAAAAGGGCCTTGGACTCTGCATGAGGATCGTCGATTATTGGAGTATGTTCTTGAGTTGTAAGGCTCTAAGAAATGGTCATAGATTGCCAAATTTATGCAGGGAAGAACTTAAAATGCCCTAAAGAATCGGTTTAATCTGTTGATTGGTCGCCAGCGTAAGTTATCTGGGCATTTAACCGAAAAAAGGCTAATTAAAATAGGCCTGAATAGGTTGATGCTTTAAGAAGGGCAGCAGGAAAGGCCTCTACTTAGCCTTCAATCTTCCACTGGTCTCTCCGTCAAGTCAAACAAGAAAAGTGAATCTTTAGAAGCTCAATCGGAAAATAACCGAAGTCCGACCATCCCCATGATTCCAACAGTAGTTCCTTCTGCTCAATGTTCTTAGAATTCATTAAATTTTAGTCGTAATTGCTAAAATTTAATGACTTTCTTCCGAGGAAATTTGTAGAATATGGGTAACAGCATGATGACATCACCCATAGATGCTTCGAGGGGTATGTTTATTGGTTTCATTTTTCCAAACCAATTTTGATGAGGTTTGAGGTTTAATTATTTTAGCAACCTTTTCAATTGATTTTAGTAATTTTTATTAAAGATTGACTAAAAAACTCTTCCACTTCATTATTAGAAGAATCTTGAAAGTGAAAAATTGTATCCAAATGAACAATTTTGATATGGCTTGATCAGACCTTTATGCCATTTTGAAATAAGCCTTATTCTACTTCCATTTTATTTTTTTATTTTTACTATACCCTCATACAATCAAATCTTATATTACAATCATTAAAATCAATACTCTTGGTCATATTGGTTGATTTGCTAAAGTCAACATTTGAAAAGTCAAGGGATATTGTAGGTACTGGTGTCAATAATCCTTTATGGTCTCAAAATTTCTTAAATTTCTGATTACCTTCATTCAGCACATAGTAAATTCCCTTCAATTTTAAGCTATGTAAAAAAGGAGTTCTCATAAATGAATAAAAAATAGCCTTTATTATGATCTTGTCCAATAAAAATTCTTTGAAAGGCATGAAACCTTAACAATGATGAAAAATAAAGGAAAATTTTTAACTATTAAACTTGATTTCAATATTTTCGTGTCAAAAAGGTTCTTATATGAGCCCATTAACTGTTAAATTATGATTCCAGATTCAAGACTTGGAAAGAATTTAACTATGAGAGTTAAAAATCATCACAAGGACATATGGAAGCTGTTTTAGGATATACAGACGGCGGAAGAGTATTGAAAGAGTCTGATTAAATATCTTACTCAATTCACACTCATCGGTCTCTGAAAAGCAAGCTGGATTATTTCTGATAAAATAAATCTAAAAGGTAGTTTCTTAGTATAATAATGAATGAGATTAGGGGCTAGTGGATTCGGCTAAAACATTTATAATCTGATCAGTATACTATAATGTATTTTATCTTTTGTATGATAACTGGTTGTCCTTAATATTTAGTGCTTTGATAGTGTAAAATGTAAAAGGCAAATAAAATATTTTTAATTTTTTAATACTATCAATCATAATGAATGTAATGAAGTTAGATAATTATAATTGTATTTCATAGATTCATAGTTCACTCATTTTATTATCAATATTATTTTCAGCGAGTTGACTATTGAGCAACTTTATCTTACGAAGATATGCATAATGCATCATTTCTCTTTCACCTCTAAAATCACTTAAGGATTTTTCCTCATTGACAATAGTGATGATTTCAGCCAAAAATTTAGCAACTGAGATAGTGCGAATTTGCTTATTCTAAATTAAATAAAAAATACTTAAATCGTATGCTGTATTGTATTGGTCATAATCAATTCTTTGATGGGAAGTTAGGTAATAAGGTGTTAAAATTGTTCATTAGAGCATAATCCGTGAAAGCCGAAGCAATAAATGTCCTTAGCTCCCAACCTTTTGAGATCTTTTGTTTGTTACCGGATTGTTTTTCCAGTTCGGATCATATTTGTAAATAGAACAACATCTCTATCTTTCACATCTTCCCCCATATAGATTGAACTGTTGTAAAAGCCCATTCCACAACGATAATTAAAGAGACGAAAAGTATTGGATAAATGAGTTACAGCTCTCACATGCAATCTATTCGAGCGAGCTCCCACTATTACAGGATCCTTGACTCCAGAGTGAATTAAATAAGGAGAAACTAGTTAAGTTGCTTCTATATTCAAAAAGGTCGAATCTTGAGCAAATCCTTTGGGGGAAGTCATAAATGTATTGAGAGTAATAATTTAGTCACATCCTAAAGCTTCAAGCATTTTAACGAGGTCAGCTCCAAAGCAAGTAAAAAAATCAAATCCCTCAGTCACATCTTCGGATAGATTTGGATTTGAAGGCAAAGAGTATGGAAAAAATGGTAAAATTGCAGTGACAGATTAAGCTCCCTATTTTTTCATTGTTGAAACTGCCAGCAAAAGCTCCATAATTCCGTCATTGATATTTTTATCCTCAAATGATTTGATCAAAAACACTTTATGCCCTCGCACAGAATCGAGAATGCGAATATTGACTTCTCCATCTTTAAACCTACCGCTGATATGTCGACCTAGTCCAATATCCAAGTGACTAGCTATTTCTCTGGCTAAATTCTCAGCGTCAAAAGCAAAAAGTTTGAGACTTGAGAATTATGATTGAAGGGAGGTGAGAAAAATTTTATTAATGGTGGTTTAAATTTCAGAGGTACTATCTTCTTATTCTTCGTGCTCGGCTCTGGTCTTCCATCCGCAAGTGAGCAAGGGTGCCACTATCCCTGCCAGAAATTTTCGTAAGGCTTGCCGCATGATCACTGCAGTATATCAATCCAAATGACAAATCTAAAAGCGAAAATAAACTATTTAGAGTATGATGCACTTTATAATCCTATTTTTAATATTGGCGAAGAAGAGTTAAATACTATAAATAAAACTCATAACAATACTTGCTTCGGGTCAAACTGGATTGCTCATATTCAAGAACAATTAAAGCTTATCTTAATTTTGAAAATGGTGGAAAGGAGCTACTTCTTAAAAAAGACATAATAGCAGTTTCCTATCCAAATAATTGATCTATCTATTAATGAAATTGATTTGTATTGCAGTTTAATCCTTTATAATTATCAATGAAATTCGAAAGGCAAAGAATTCATCGGCCAAGTCCTGATAAATACGATCTCAATAATCAATAATTTCTGACTTTTAGGAATAATCCTAATATCGAAAACACAGGCAGAAGCGTCTACAGCCAGCAATTTGATTATAAAAGTTTGGACAAGTATCAAAAAATAGATGAAGATGAGTAAACTCCGCCAAATTTTAGGAAAAATATCAAAGATGCCAGGAGCCAAGACAAGTACAAACAAATTGCGGCAGAAGCAACTTTGGCTCAGCTTATGGATGAAAATACGGCAAATAAAAATGGTGCAAAAAAATAAAAAGATGAAGATTTAAGGGCTAAACTCAATATGCTAATGAAAAATGTAAAGAAATAGCAGCAAAGATAAGCCCATCTCGAAGAATAAATTGAAAATTATCAGCATAAAGTTTAGGAAAATAATGAAAACATCAATGAGTCACAAAGAAATATCGAAGAACTATAAGAAATATCAAATGAAAATTTACAAAATTACAATCAAATGCTTAGCAAACTTAAAAATTTGGAGGCCAAAGCTTAATAGTATTAAAAACAACTAGACTGCATTTAAAATTCCATTGACAATGGGTCCAGCTAGATCATGACAGCTAGAAACAGGGATTTGGCGTCAACAGATTATTATAAGTATTTATAAATTTACATAGAAAAATTCAAAGTGGAATGAAATCACTGTCTACATTAAGTACTAACCTGAGTTAGAAGATACGTATTTATGAAGATTAAATTAACGAGATGAAGGACCATCTCTCAGAACTATAGTATATTGATGAATAGATGAAACAAATTGGCAGACTTTGATTTATATTTGCTGCTTTTAGACTTTCATCATTTACACTATAATACATGAGTTGACTAGAAGTTGATACAAAATCAATACTCGTGAATGTAACGATATTTAAAGATATTTACAGATATGAAATGGCAAACTTAAATTTAATAATTGGACAGCAACTCTTTTTAAAGATTGAGGATATTCTAATTTATCAATTTTATTCTTTATATTTATCGAAGTGAATTCACAATTAGTTTTGCTTATACTCAATAAAATTAATTCATAATGTCAATCTAAGGATATACGACTATCAATCAAGAACGCTTGAATCCTGAATTCATTGGGATCGCTTAAAAATTCAGTTCCTTTAAAAAAAGCAGATTAAGTCTCGAACAAAAAAGAAATAGGCTTATTCAGAATCTAAAATATAAGATGAGCGTCGATCGCAAACTTAGCCACAGTCTTGATGAAAATAAAGAGAAGCTGAAAGTAGTACAGAAAGTAAATTACAGGCATCAACTCTAGCTAAGCAAAGTAGAAAAAGATTTATATAGAAAAGATAAAACGAAGTAAAGAAAAGAAAACAGTTAAACTAGCTGAATCAAATGATTCAAGCCACTCGTTCTTAAAATCATAAAAATTTGAGAGATTCAATGCAAAGAAATTATAGCAAGAAAAGGAAAATTAGGCAAAAGCAATGCCAGATGAGTGATACCATCAACTTTCAAATGAGATCAACCTTCATGAGTAAATTTTAGGAAAAAAGGGTAATTTATTCACAACGCAGACTAAGTTTAGAGAAATACAATCGCAGAAGAGATAAAGTCAGCAAATAATCAAAGATTTTTATCTTGATAAAAATGCAGAGAGTCTTAACAACTACAAAAATATGATTCAAAATTAGGAAGAGAGAGCCAACTTATTCCAAGAAGACATTGAAATAATCGAGTCTACAATTAACAATTACGATAATAAAATATAAAAAAAGAAAAAAAACCTTTTATAATTAATGGACAAAATAAGTTTATATACTTTGGAGCCCGTTGAAAGCCAAGCCAAGAGCATTCCTTTATATCTAAGAAACATTCCAGGCTCTGCTACTTCCCATTCAAGCAGACCCTCAGATATTCTGTTGAAGGGACCAAAGAATATCATCTTAAATTAAAGTTTTTAACAGCCTGCCAAAAATAGAAATGATTGATCTTTAATATAATAATGACATTAAAATAGCTTGAATTGATAGTATTTAACCAATCAATTCTCAAATTATTTGGCAAAAATCATTATTATAAAAACATAATAGAAGATAAGATTTTAATAATAATTATTTATTTATTTCATATTTTTAGACGGTCTTCTCATTATGATAATCCAAAATAAAAGAATATAATTAATTGATTAATGAAATGTTCAATCAGATCAAATGTAAGGATAATACAGTCTTCGAATTCTAGAAGCTTAAATTTATGCCTGTAGTTGAGATCTTCTCAAAGCATTGTCAGCAGCAATCTCAGCCTCGATTCGTGATCTTCTCAAAGCGTTCTCAGTGGCTATTCTATCAGCAGCAATTTATGCTTCCACTCTTGATCTTCTTAGGGCAGACTAAGTTGCAATTCTATCTGCTTCAATCTCAACAGCAATCCGATTAGCTTCAATTTCAGCGGCCACTCTGGACCTTCTCAATGCTGATTATACAGCAACTTCTGCTTCAATTCTTGATCTTCTCAGCGCATTTTCAGTGACAATTTCAGCTTAAATTCGAGATCTCCTAAGTGCAGATTCTGTAGCCGCCCTTGAAGCAGCTAATTAAGCAGCCATTCTGGATCTTCTGAGAACTCCTTAGATGGCAATTTCATTGGCGACGCTAAATCATAAAACAAGTACCTGTAATAGGGATAATAAGGGATGTAGTAGGACATTTGGTATCAATAAAATTTATAACTGAATCAATTTAATTTATTAACCAATAAATAAGGAAAATATTTTTTATTAAATTTTATTATGTTGTCCTCTATAGTATACACTCTCCAAATTAACTATTTTATTTTATATTGATCTTGCATCATACATATTTAGTGGTAAACGTAAGATGCAAAGTACAAAAACTGAAAATCATTATGCTTCCACAACTTTTTACTATTCTTCCATAACTTTACGACTTTACGACTCAGAAATACAGCGCAAAAGCGGAGTGGGAAGCAAAGAGCTTAAATAAGATAAGAATCTATGCATATAATATCCATTTGTTTAGTAGTCTATACCCAGATATTTAAGTGCAGCCTGTGCACATTCATTTCGAGAAGCTACAGTGAAAGATTTCTTTTTCTTGGATAGGTTACTCTCCACATACATTGGTCGTAAAGAGAGGATGTCAATTTTATGAGAGTATTCCATTTGAATTGCCTGTGAGAAGAAATCATTATAAGCTTTGGTGGCGCTGTAGACAGAGATAAAAGGGAGGGGATTTTCTCCCGCTACTGATGATAAATTAATAATAGCGCTTCTTCTATCTCTTTTAAGCATCTTTTCGAGTAATAAGTGACTCATCATGGTCATTGGCAGGATATTTATATTGATTTCATTGATAATGCGTTGCTTAGCAATTTAATTAAAATTTCCAATATTTGAAATGCCTACATTGTTGACGAGAATAGAGACGTCAATGTCCTACAATTGGTGTAGAATTGTTTCAAAGAAACCTTATTTTTGACTGTTGTTAAAATCAGCAACAATATATCTAGTCTGAATGTCTATCTATTAATGTAAATCTTTAATGCGTTGCAGGGCTGCCTCCATTTTTGTTCTATTTCTTGACACCATGCATATATTGAATCCTAAAGCAGCTAATTATTCACAAAATCCAAGACCTATGCCATCACTGCCACCTGTAATAACAGCCCACGATGGTTGTCCGTATCTTTCCTTAAAGTTTTTATTGGGAAGGATAGCTTTGATTAAGCTCCAAAGTATCTTAGATATCCACACTATGAAGACGATGCCTCCGATTACAGCTAAGAAATAAATGAAATTGAGTGTTGTTTGCTACATATGGAATCTTCTCAATGATATTATGTAATTTAAATAAGCAAATGCTGAGCTGAATTATTCATTCATAAATCAATAAGCCTATAGATCTCATCTCTAATCCAGCTATATATAAACAAAAACTACTTTTATTTATAGTGCTATCATGATTACTCGTAGTCGCAAGAAAAAAGAAAAGAAAAATGATATAAATGCTCAGATTGAAGCTCAACCCTCTTCTAACAATGCTTAACCTATTCGAGAAAAGCAATCTAATACTTCTAAGGATTAAAAAGGTGAAAATGAAAAACTAAGATAGGCATTATCTATCGCTATGAATGAAAATGATGCATTGAAAGATAGAGTGGCCCAGTTGTAGGCTATCTTCAGTGACATATCTCAAAAGATCCAGAATATGAAAGTTTTTTATGACATGCAGATAAAGAATATGCAAGTAAGGCAAACGTCTTTGTAAAAACGCAGCAATAGACCAAAAAGCATATGATCTTGCAAGCTGAGTTTTACATTTTGATACAAAATACTTCAATTAATGGTACAATCATAGTTTTTATCGAGGTGGTTTCAGATAAGATCAATTAGATTTTATACTTTGGGCTCAGGTTTCTTGGGCTGTTCCACCATTTTTATCTGAGGTTAAACTTGGCTTGAAGGAGATATTTTTTTGGGGGGAGAAGATGTCGAATCTTTCTTTTGAGGTCCTTGCTGCTGAGGGAGTTGAGTTTATGGAACACTTTCTTCCTCTTCAGCTTCAATTTTAATTCCCTAGATCACAAAATAACTACCTGTCGCTCTGCTAATGACCGTTGGAATAGTTCCTCTGGTCTTTTCTCAAAAAGTGAGGAGGCATAGCCCATTGATTTCATCATTTCTGACAAAAATCCTTGATCCATAAGCTTATCGTTGTCCTTCGCTTGAGGTCTGTAACCAAAAACTACGTTTTTTGTTTTTTAAGGGTCAGTAGACAGCATTCTCCAGTAAATGAATGCACGGTCTCTCACGTCTGGGTTGCTCACATTTTCAGTTGCTACAGTGAGAAGGTCACTGATCAAAGTTTAGAATTCATCAGGATACTTGAGGTACACCTTAACAGCTGAGCTCAGGATTTATAATTGGACTCTTCTATCCTCAGATTCAAAATTAGTAATCCATTTTTTAAAGGTATTCATGGCAACATTATATATTTCTTCAGCATACTCAGCCAATATCCATACTGCTGCCTCCTTTGACTAACTGTCTGAAGCTTGCTCAAGTAAGGCGACTAAGTCTAGGAACATGCCATCGAAGTTATATTTTGAAGGATATTTCCTTAAAATATTCTGCATGGTCTGCATAATAAATAAATAACGATGAGAAGTTCATTAACGACCTCATTGACATGGTCAGCAGCATCTCTTACCTCTTTGATTGACTTGGCCAAAATGGTCATACATTTCTCGACTGATTTTTCAAAGCGAATGGCTATTCTTCCAAGTGCTTTGACGCACTTCTTAACAAATTCGCTATCTAACTCGCACATATATTCTTTCAGTTCATCCAAAACAGACTCGTAGTTTTTGAAATTAATTATTCTAGTCAAAATTTAGCTGCATCTTATTTAAAGTACATTTTCTAGTTTTTTACGTAGTAAGGATCTGAAAATTTACAGAAGAAACATTTTATTTAGTTTTATAAAATTAAAGGACTTTTCTCAATGATGTATTGGATATTTTTTAGAACTACCCATTGAGTTTCAACTGGTGTAAAGGATACAACAGAAACTATTGATGGCGCTAACTTCTTTATTAAATTTTTTTTGAGGTCTTAGTTGGATAAGAAGTCTAAGTATCGGACAATAAGGCGGATAGAACCAAAGACAACAGCAGGGTTGATGTGACTCAATCTGGGAATTACTCTGTCAATGATCCTAAATCGATTGTATTTTACATTTCAGCCTACTTTTCTTACTTTGGAGTATATTTGGATAGGAAATCCAGAAAAAAAATTTGAGCCCATTCCATGCATTCGTTGAGGGCTACGAGTACTCGACTAAGCAGTTGTTGATCAACTTTGATATGTTGTCTTCCTGAGAGGATTCCAATTTCCTAGAGAGATGCAATAGCATTAGCAAGGACAAGTCCGTTTGACTCTTTCGTAACCAGAACTTATAAAAGTTGAACCAAGTTGTTAGTCTCAGCATCATTTGGAGCAATTTCATAAACTTTAGGTATGCTCAAGACTGCTGTTTTGCGAACATAGGGATCCTCATCGTTTAGGGCTGCTTTAAGGGGTTCAACGAGATATTCATTGAGCTTGGGCACTCTGAGCGAGCTCATAGTTCGAACTGCTAAAGCTCGAATAATGGGATTGCTTTTGTTGGCTGCATCCTTGCGGAAGGAGGAGATAGTCATGATAGCATCGTCAGGTTTGCTTCTTGAGTAGTTGATTATGTAGAGATAAACCAATTTTTTGATGTCAAGCTCTGTGTACTAAAGACATTTCAAAACTGGCTGGAAGAGAGGGGAGAGGTCTTTTCCAAGCGTCATCTGTGCAATTACTTTTTTGAGGGCTACCTTCTTATCTTCGAAGTTTTTAGAGTTAAGTGCTTCATGCAACTAACTGATTTATCCTCTTTTACCTGTCTCCTGGAAAGCCATTCTCAATATTTATATTGAAATTTAAAAAAGGTATCATTGATCTAAAGTAAATTTCAAAGCTACTATTTCTCAAGTCAACTAAGGATTGATTCATTGAGAATATTCATAAATATAAATTGAGGTAGATATCTCTCCAATTAATATTGCTTTAAAAAGCAAAATCCTCAATTTTATAAAATTAAATCGAGAAGTTAAATCACCAGAAAGTGATTATTTTTAATTTTCTTTACTCATTTATAATAAGATATTAATGCAGTCGAATTAGGAAAATTCCTCTCGCCTACTTTAATTTTGGAAAAATTAACAGCTCAGAAACTATATCTAGAACCAGATCAAAGAAGCGAATCTTTCAATTCACCTTATCAGTAGTAAATTTGTCTACCTTAAATTCGAGTCAAACGGTGGTTTACAATCACTTCATTTGGATCCAAATACTTTTATCATTGCCTTAGGCCGAGGTTTTCCTATTCTACCACCCCAAATCTTCATACTTAATTCGTTTATTACACCCTCTCTTAAAGATTATAGAGATCTACTTACCTAGATGATTGGATAATCGTGGAACTGCGAAATTTACACTCTCAAAAGAGTGATAAATAAAATTCCAGATTTCTTGATGGACTTGGCTGAACTTAAGGGCAATTTTTTAGGCATGCAAAAAGTAGGACTTTACCATATGAACAAATATTACGAATTCGGTATGCTAAAGCTATTAAGTGAGCATGAACCCTTTGTAGCTTTTGAGCACTTATAAGAATAGGTAAATTTCTTTGTGATATCAATAACAACCTGCCATTTTTTGTTATTCAAGCCAACGGTACAACCATACTTTGAGGAGAATAAACTGATCGTTCCAAAACAAGACGAAATTAAACTCATGAGATTGGTGTTTGTTGGCGAAATTCAAAGTTTAGTTTAATTAACTCACATACGCTAGAATAAAAACGAATACAAATTGACTTTCTTATCAGTTGAAATCAAAAAATTGGATTACAACAAAAAAATATGGTAGAAATCTTTAAAAATAACAAGAAGTACAAAATTAGTCTAATGCCTCATCAAGTTAGGCAAGCATTTCGGAGTTGACATTAATTTATAAGTTGGATCAATTAAAAGACACTCTGAAGAAGATCAACTTCTAGCAGAAGTAGCACTTGTCTAGCAAAAAGTGAAGCACTATTTTAATAAATCGACCCTATTTTAATTGAGCCAAACTTACCAAAGGTTAGTGGAGTACTATTCCTCAATGGGCCTTCCATACAATGAAATCTACGTTCATAAAATAGCCACTCTTTATCATCGCGAAGATGTAAAATTAATTTTAGGATCAGATTCGCCCCTTAAGCCACAATGATTACTCAACTTTATATATATACTTTAAAATCTGAGAAACTATCAAATATCAATCGATGTCATTCTTTATACTCTTCTCAGCGATTCAATATAAAGATAGCTTTCGTTAAGGGTCTACGGATATACTCTCACCAAGTCATTTGCCGATAAACCATGTTAGAAGGTCACTCGAAGCACATTTGTTAACATGCTTTTTCCAGAAATTTGATAGTTTGTGCAGCTTATGATTAAGTGAATGAATTTTTCAGTCACATACCCTACTCGAGCTTACAACTCGATATACGATCCAATTTCTACTGGTGCGAGGAAAAGAACATCGTCAACGTGGGTTATAACTGGGTAACCTGTTTTTAAAAATTTGGAAGCACATAGCCATCCTAATTAATACCCCAATCTTAGAATTAAACCTCCAAAAACCTTTCCGCTGAGATTTTTATCTTAAACATGCATCAAGACTGTATTTTTCAAAGAAGTTGAAGAAATTGGAATATAATTTTGAGGGCTTGCCTTAACGGTTTGCTTGAGGTTATGAACAATTACAGATTCTTCATAAGAAGGTGGAGATATTTCTAAACCTCTTCTCGCTTATTTTTTTCGATTGATTTGTCTTTGACTACCTAGTTAATTAATAATCCTAAAGATGTCCTTTTCAGCATTAATATCCATAGATGGAACCTCATGAGCTTTTCCTGTCTATTTGCTTCTAGCCACCATCACAAAGTTTGCTGAGCATGCCAATCTCTCCTGTCCATCAATAGCTTGAAGAACATCAATATGAACCTCCATTGAACTTCTGCCGACATAAGAAACGTACCCTGATAGGATACAGTCCAATTCCACTGATATGGGATAATAAAATTCTATTGAATCAATTGCAGCTGTTACAATAATGAAATCTAAAAGTGTAAAATCTAAATTCTTGTCGTCTTAAGGAGTACAATATCGATAGGCCACATTTGATGCAATGTAATCCATTAACTCCAGCATACGACCCACTCTGATGTAGTTATGCATAAATTGGACCATTTTTTGTCTCATGCTAAGATTTCCCTCAAAGGGCAGGCAAATTTGATAAAAGCTGTGAGAAGGAGTAGAAGTGAGTTTCACTTATTTTAATCTTTCCTAGGCTTCAGCTACTTTGATATGGATATTTGAAGTATCAAAAAAAGCCTGTACTACTCGATCACCAAGATTTTAAGAGGAGTTTAAATGCTTGACTTTGATAGGACGATAAAGTAGGGCAGTTTCGGATATAGATCGGAGATATTTGTAGGCTGATAGTGGTTTGGGGCTCGTGTGAGCAAAATAATTGACCAATCTTGAGACTAATATCATTAAATTTAAATTAAAGATTTATATCATTCGACAAAAATAGGATAATCTTAGAATTACATGATTATGACGCAACCTGGACCATAAAAGAAAATTACTAAAATGAGAATTTAATTGTTATATGATATTTTATTAGTTTGCATTAATTTAACAATCATTTCATATATTTGCCTATTGGTCAGCAACGCATCGTCATCGCCTTAAATTGGCTTTTCATTTGTAATAATTTTTTATTTTTTATTTCTGATTTCAGTAACCCTTCATCAGTTTAATTTTTCTAGATGTTAGGCCATTTAAATTATCTGTTTTGTTAACTTTTATAAAAATTTGGACTGACTTGCAAACTCGTCAAGATAAAGTTTCCATCTCTTTGTTAATTTTTAGAAGAGTCAATATATTTTAAATTTTACCTTGAAAAGTGATGGTGATTCTTTCTCATTTTTTCACTATTTTTTTGATTGATCTCTTGGGCATTAAAATGAATAAAGGGCATATTCGAATTCCTACATATCATAATTAATACTTAATTTTATCTTGGTAGCAATCAAGCTCTTTAAAATCGATAAATTTGGTCACCAATTTCAATTTGTCTTGATATTATTGTTGATAAGAGCTGATAGTCACTGATAAAGGCATCTTAACTAATGGTCGCTATAGATTTGATTTATAGGAATAATTAGGAATACAACCAAAATTAAGAAACTGAGCTGAATAACTAGAATGAGGCATAGACTGTCTGTTAGCAGTGTATAAATTTGGAGCATGTTTTGGTTTCGCGTAATATTCCTTGGAAGGCTTTTTGTAACTTAATTTGGCTGAATTAAATGATATAAACTTATGGAAGCGTAGTTTCCCACCATTTCAGAAGATTTTATCAGAGAACTTTATCTACCATTTTTTATAACCTGTGTTTTATCTTGTTTTTTCAATGTATTTGCTGAACTATATAAATTTTTATTGATGAAAGAAGTTGTATTCATCTTTTGGCTTTTCCATCCCAAGTATCGATTTTTGAGAGTCTAAGACTCAGCGACTTCGCTTGCAATCATCTTTTAAAGTATTTCAATTTTTTTGTTAATATTATCCATTGATTAATGATTTTCTCCCTGCAAAAGCTTTAGATTGGAGACAAATGAGATGATATCCTAAAGTTAATTATCAATTGATGCTTCGTGGCGTATTTTCTACCACTTTGATAGTCCTATTTCCTTTTTCTGTTTTCTAAATCTTTAAAAATTCATAATTATTAAGTTGTCCATTTTTTTTTATAATTCTTCTATGGAAACTTTCTCTTTCTTTTCTTCAAAAACCAACTATTTTTATAATTAAGATAATAACTTTTTTTGTTTTATCGGTGTTTATTATCCTTCGACAACACTTCGAGATTTACTCAAACTACTGTTACGAGGCGTAATTACTCTCGATTATTTAATACTTTTCTTACTTGCTGAACAACGAGAATCTTCTAAAGTAGGAAATTTAGAAGCAGATTATTCTTCATTTGTGAATATTTGGGATTGACTAGTTGTATGTTCAGTGATTTTAACTTTGGATCTTTGAAGAGAAGGATTGACATTAAGTTGTTCCATCAAAATAGTGTCGTTTCTCGGTTTCAATATGGTTCTAAAAGTGGTGCATTTATTTGGAGAGAGCTGAGCTATTCCAGAATTAACTCTGGAATGATTGGTTTGCATGTTTAGGTGTTTCATAATTTCTTCTGAATTATATAGAATAACAATAATACCCTTTCTAACTAAAAATAATGTTAGTAATATCATTAGTATTGGCTATAATTGTGACTATAAACTGCCATAATTTTGTCCACTCCCTCCCAAGATTTCATCCTCCATCCGTACGGTTTAAAATATTGATAAAAATCAGATTTATTCACGATCATCTCCATATTTTATATATCGATTTATTTTGTCTTATCTAGATATTGAATGATTGCTTAGAAAAATCTTTTATTTAAACCTTGACGAAAGAAGATGTACTTTTTTATTCTGCATCGAAAAGGTGGAATTTTGGAGAAAGAGGGAACAAAAATTCCGTAAAATTGAGGATATGATTTGGGCGGCAGCCAAATAGAGATAATATTAAGTTTGTTATTGAACAGCATTTTTTATATTTTTAAAGGAGTAACTATCTGCTATGTTTTTGGTTCAGATATTTCAGTATATATTTTCTTTCGATAGGGATTAATATATTGGAGGAGGTCGTCTTTCTTTGGGCTATTGCTGGTGGTTGTACACTCTCTATTCTTTATTTGTTAATAATGCGAAATATTGGTTGCTGCTGTTTTTTATTGAGTTGTATTTCTAATTCGTCTCGTTTCTTGAATTCTGCTCAATTGTTTAATTTTCTATATTTAATACTCCTCTATATTCTTGATGCTAATATCATGTAACTTTTATTTAAAAGTATCCTTTCTTGGAATCACATTAGTCTTTTAATATTTGGCTTTAGGCTATGTTATCTCTGTCCAAACCTAAAATCCATAAGAGATTAAGTTATGGTCCTTTCTAACACAATTTGTTAAATCTTCTATCAGCCTGTTCCTTTTTTCTGATGTAAAAATAAGTCCATTGATGATAGTAATGCTATCATCACTTTTTATTATTTCGTCCAACTGTCGTACTTCTTAAATCAGCATTTTTTATTTGCGGAGGTTTTCAATTCTAAAACTCTCCTTGCTTCTTATGATCGGAAGAAGATGAGCTCGTCTTTTTTTACCATACCCTTATTACATATGATAAAGAATAAAAAATAGCAAAATTATATGCAAATGGAAAGCTTTGAGGACTTTAATGTCTTTATAAATTTTAATGGGTCGTCCATATGATGATCATATAATAGCGCAGGCATTATGACTATTAATTGGGGGCAACATATTAGGGATGTATTTTGGTTTAGGAAAAATAGATTTTTCTTTATCTTTTATTTTTTAAATAAACCAATATACTTGCGCAAAGAAGTATTTTGGCTCATAATACTGACTTCGATCGTTTTTCTTTTTCTACTATACAGAATATGTTAAATTCATTAAAGGTTTTAGATAGTTGAAAGGCAAATTCTTGAACCCTATAATTGCTCCGAGCATTCCTCCCACAATCGAGGCATTTGTATCTGTATCTCCTCCTCTCCCTATTATCTCTTTCATATACGCGACATATAAATCATCTCTACGAGACTAGATACCTCCATCTGATATCAATTTTAAAATTCGTAAGCCATAAGACCATGCAATTTTAGTCCAACCGATATTTACCTTTCCATTCATTGGTTATTTGGTATCTACAGCATCTACCCATGAAGACAACTCATTATTTTTACTATTTTGAAGAGCTTCTGAATAAATTCGTTTTAATTAATTATCGTCTTTTCGTTGAATGATGTCTTTCAGCATCTTAGCCCATATTTTGCCTGCAGCTACATTATGTTTATTCGGATGGAGAAGTTTAATTTATTCTTAATATAATAGGAAATACTTTCTATTAGTAAGTCTCCTGAATCTGAATCAGGTATTAAAGAAAGAAAAAACGGTAAGGGGGTTATTCTCATCAAAGATCCATTACTTTGACTTTCAGAATTTAGCATGTATATCTCATTATACATCTCATCTAACACCACTTTTAAATTTGTATTGCCTACCAGTTTACCTTCATACTATTAGATCTTGTTAATTCCAATTCTGCATGTATTACCTATGTCAAAAGGTCTAGATTTTTTCCATTTCACGTACTCCAGGCAAATGCTAGCAATAAGTTTATTTAGCTGCTAATCTAGACTTCCTTTAGGATCATAATGAGTCAAACCATAGAATAAATGAAAAGATAGTTCAGAGTCATCAGTAACTTGGCCAGCCCGAAGGTTGTAAGTGCCTCCTCCCTTCATCTTCATGGCTGCATTATGACAGTTGTACCTTAATTTAAAAGTCCTTAATTGATGTTATTGTTAAACTCTAAGAATGCACCTAGAGCATCTCCGATGAATGCCCCAAACATGCAACCTAAAGCACGATCCAGCCTTTCATTTTTAAGCATTTTGTGAAATTCTTGATGTGAATAATTTTGGTATATATCTTGGATAATCTTCTCATCAAAGGGAATTTCATATTCCTTTTGCTTCATTTAATTATTACTTCTTATAAATGAAATAATCTATAAGAAGAGGCCATTATATAACAAATAAAAACAATCAATCTGTCTAAGCAGAGTATATTTATTGAATATTGAATAGATTTACTGAAACCAAAATTGTTCTTCATTGTTTGCTCAAAGTCATAGAGAAATAAAATATAAAGATCAGAATTTTATCCGCTGAAGAAGCAAAGATAGATTTTTATGTTGCTCCATAAGATCCTGCAGTTTCACAAATTTTTTAACTGCATCTACGCTTCGCTATCTTAACTGATTCACTCTGTGTCTAATCATTTTGCTTTCAGATACATAGTTGCGCAACATAAAGTCTCTCTAGGAATCATGAGAAATTAAATGCTTCATTGTATTAAAACTCCCACCAGAAACGCGAGTTGATTATTTTGTTCGCTGGCGCTGCCGCATTTCAGAGAATTCAGATAATTACTTGCTAAGATTCGATAGTTTTCGCAACTGCGGACTTTTTATAGGGTTTGTGGAGAATTTTCTATATTTGTTGAACAGAAGAGAGGCAGGTTGACTAATCTTGCGATGCCGATTCGTCTCGGGAAAAATTTTGAATCTATTTTTAGAGTAAGAACATTGTTCTGAGTTTTAAATGGTTGAATTAAGCGCAGACTGAGAGAGGGTATCCAGATAATGCATGGACTGAACACTAAACAGCTGCACGGATCGTTCGAGCATGCTGACGTTATTAGTGACGATAATTTCGTTTAGGGGCAGGTAGTATTTGATGAGTGATTTGTCTTAATTGATTATTACGCCGCAGCGGGCTGGATTGAAGGACGTCAGAATATAGTTTTTGGCCAGCTGAATGGCCAACTCGATGAACTGCTTGTGCATTTCCTTTACTGTCTGATTATTATTCTCGTTGAAGGATTCCTCCAAAGGAATGGGCACATAAGGGTAAAGGAGGTCGATGTACCCATTGCCTGCATCTTCGGTGCTTCTTAAATTGATCGAATTTTTGTGGGAAATATTTTTCAATACATCGATTTTGTCTCTAAGTTTTCCGTATTCTGTAATGTTTTTGTAGTGATACCTCTTTTTGATCAGCATTTTTTTGCAGTTATTCTTGTCCACGTCCAACAATCCGAAGGGAAACTGACTTCCCCTCATTTAGACAGTCAAAGAGTTGAGCATTTAAATTTATTATATTGGCTGACCTGCCTCCAATGGCCGTGAATATCAAAGATTTGGGGAACGGGCCAGCCTTGTTGGGATAATTTAAATTATAAATTTAAAGTGGCAATTTTACCTCCCTTTAAAATGGCAAATTGGATTCAATAATCGTAATGCAAACACGATTATAATTACCGTTGCTTAATATTGGCCAAATGCGATCAGAGTATGAAGAGGCGCTTGACTGCTTGATCCAATCATATAAGATGCTGATCAGCGATGCCATGACTTACTCCTAAAAGTATGGAAGCAGTAACAGTAAAGCCCAACAGATCCTTGGAATATGGATGCATCCAAAGGGCATTTCTAATCTGGTCAAAACCCTTGCCCTGCATACTGAAAAGAGATCTGAAAGTATTAACCTTGGACTGAACATTAAATCTTTCAGCTAAGAAAGCCAGCAGCTAGAGTTTATTTCAGTTCCAAACAAGTCTCTACTTGAAGTGGCCGAAAATTAGCCCTAAATAAAATAGGAGCATCGATCATCTGAAGAGCAAGAACAATAAGTGGAAGACCGTATTCAAGTTGACGATTCGCCTGAGGCAGACAACTCCAATTCTTCTTGCTTGATAAATCATGGCCGCAGCTATAAGCGAGGGCCTTACAAGAGCTACTCGATGGAAGAAAAGACAAGGGCAGTGGACATGTTCTTGAATGAAGACATTTCCATCACAAAAGTAAGCAAACTTCTAAAAATACCCTGCAAAAATATAAAACGATGGTCCACTGAAGGAATCTTTCGCAAAAGGGGAGGTGGAAGGAAGCGGACCAGTCCCGAAATGGAAGAAGACACATACCGCTGGCTCATACGCAATTTTTATGAGCAAGAAGAGGTTTACATCGATCAAATCCAGGAGTATGCTTTGAGTCATTCTGATGATCCAAATTTCAAGGCAAGCCGCGGCTGGGCTTTGAAATTCATCTAGCGGTTTCGACTTCGCTCTCGCTTCGTGATAATTTGAGATTTGGTCATAGTGAGTAATTGACTCTCGTAATAAATTTGATCAAATAATTAGATATTTGCATGAGGAACTATGCTCATTTACAACTTCATTTACAAATTCTTTAGCAATATTTTTAAAAATAATTGCAATTAAACTGTTTATTGATCCTTGATTCAGGATATTTTATTTGTCCTTTAGAATACAAACTGTATTTTATGGATGATTAATAACTTATATTGAGTCTTTACAAATATATTGAATCCAATTTATATGTACATCATTTATCCATTTTAACTCTTTAATAGTTTCCTCTTTGTATTCGTTGCCAAATAAATATGAGAATATAAACAGTAGGAATACTCAACAATGTCCCTATAATTATTGTTTTTATCATTTAAAGGCCATTTTTAATTTCTGCTACGTTTTAAGCCAGTGGATTACACTTTCCTTAAAAGAAACTGAATGTCTCTTTGAGATCATTAACCTCTTTAAACATTGATGTAACATTGATCAAATACTTATAAATTAGGGACTTTGGCTGAAGCAAATTTGAAACACTCAAACAACTTTAATTGTATCCATTAACTCTAAGAATTCTATCAATAGCAGTTGCTATCCAACCAATATTTTTAATAAAATGAGGCTAAACTGGAAATCCATATAAATTTCCTAAAGTTTCTGGTTAATATTAGAATTGAAAAGGTATTTGCTGATTTGGCTAAACATGACTTCTTAAAATGAATCCAGTAAATTCTGAATTCATAAACCACATTTTATAGTATTAGACTGCATATCTGGTTGAAGGAGCTTTCAAGGCATCTAACTCTTTTTGCTTTCTCTGTAGTACATATTGAAGCTGAAAATTGGCCTTTTCGAAATATCCATGTAATTCATCTCCAAATTGAAGACCCATGTTTTTTGATTCCTCCAAAATCTGAGGTCTTCCCACTTCAAAATATCTTTCCAGAGCAGCAATAACTTCAGTATAGTACTAGGATTTGGGCTTTGCTATTATAAACCAGTTCTCCATCCCTGGGAAAAGGTATACTTGTTGCTGCGATTTTTCGTCATAAATCTTGGTTTTGTTTCCTGAGAATTTTACGTTTTGTGTGAAAAATATAACATTTGGATTGGGGAAGAAGCGATTGTAGACACCAGGTAATTTATATAAATCTTCAACCCACTTGAAACTCTATAAGAAATAAGAATTGGCATCAGTCCATATTCCTCCGTTTTCATACATCAAGAAGGCCCTCAAAACATCAGATTTTCCGGCACCAGTAATGTTATTTTTAGGAGAAAGGATATTGTTCATTCGGCGGTTTGTTTCAGGGGATAGAAATTTAGTTTAATTTTAATCTGTGAGAAAACGAAATTCGAAGCCACTTAATTTCGCAAAATGGTTCATATTGTTGATGCAGAGCTTTGTAAAAGTTTTGGCATGATCTAGTCCGCTATCCCAATCAGTCCAAATAATTTTAGGGAAAGGTACAAACTTCTCAGCTGAACTAGGAGGCGACACATACTCCCACCCATCTGCTGTATAGTCTGCAGTCCCCAAAATCAGAAGAATGCTCAGATAAATAATGGTTTTCATTAAGAAATAACTATTAATTTAAAATAATTGATTAATAGAAAAAATAACTTATCCTTATTCAAACTTCTAAATTGTCGCTGAAGTAGCATTGATTTCGTTAAAATCAATAAATTATGGTAACTTCCTGATTTCAGCAATTAAGATTTCAAATGCAGAAATTTATTTTTGTTGGAGAACATTTTTGGAAATATTCACATATTTATCAATTGACATCTCAAAAAATGTACCCCTTTTATTATAGTTTTTGTTCAGATTTCTTCTTGATTCATCAGTAAATTTATCATGGAAAGTTTGGATTACTATCAAAATGACAAATGGAATTTATCAATTTTGATGTCCAAATCAAAGGGGGGATGTAGAATTTTAAAAAGCGGTCTTCCTCCTGAGTAAATACCTTTTACTTCTTCTAAAAATGATCTATTATCTGATTATCATATATTTTTTGTAAAAATAATTGTTAGCATTAAAATTTTAAAGAAATGGTCCCAAATAAATGGTCTATTTGCCCAAGATATTCATAAGCTCTTACAAATATGTATATATATAAATCTAATAATTTTGCATTCAATGCATAATATCCAAGATATGTACCTATATCATTGATCTAGTTTTACTCTTTAATAGTTTCCTCTTTGCATTCTTTTCCAAAGAAATCCTATAAGCCCAATAATTGGAATGCTCAACAGTGTACCTAAAATTATTCTTTTAACCAGTTAAAAGCCATTTTTGATTTATAGGGTTCTTTCACCCAAGGGATGACACTTTCCTTAAAAGAAACTGTATGTCTCTTTGAGATGATCGACCTCTTTAAACATTGATGTGATATTAATTAAATTTTTATAAATAAGGGACTCTGGCTGAAGCAAATTTGAAATACTCAAGCAATTTTCCTTGTATCCATTTCTTTAAAGGACTCTATCGATGGCAGTTGCTATCCAACCAATATTTTTAATGAAATAAGGCCGAACAGGAAATTCATATAAGTTTGTTAACATTTCTTGTGAATATTAGAATTGAAAATTAATTTACTGATTATGCTAAACCTGCCCTAAGAAAATGAAGCCAGTAAATTCTGAATTCATAAACCACATTTTATAGTACTAGACTGCATATCTGGTTGAAGGAGCTTTCATAGCATCTAACTCTTTTTGCTTTTTCTGTAGTACATATTGAAACTGAAAACTACCCTTTTCAAAATATCCATTTGCTTCACCTCCAAATTGAAGACCCATGTTTTTTGATTCCTCGAAAATTCGAGGTCTTCCCACTTCAAAATATCTCTCCAGAGCAGCAATTACGTCAGTAAAAAATTCAG
>Ga0302188_10000203_pt1 | contig 49926 bp, 56 predicted proteins | sample II_Bog_E2_1_FD_198783 | JGI IMG/M metagenome (GOLD analysis project Ga0302188, IMG submission 198783) | Peat permafrost microbial communities from Stordalen Mire near Abisko, Sweden - II_Bog_E2_1 | ecosystem: Environmental > Terrestrial > Soil > Wetlands > Peat | place: Sweden: Abisko... | reverse complement strand
CCAACCCCTAATTTTATAGTAAAATATATGTTTATAAGGATCCACTCAGCCATTTATTCAAATTAACACTTTTGATGGAGATACGATTGTGATGATTAAAACTAAATCAAGAACAATATACTCGCTGCACCATCAGAAATAACAGCGATAAACACAAAAACACATGCTGAATAGTTTACGCACTATATTTTCTATCCGAACGCTCACTTTTTCATCTAAATTTTATGGGCCATTTTCTACAGATTATCTAGCAACCCGTCGAGCAGATTATAAATAATATATTTTATTACTAAACCAACCCAAACAACCATGCTCAAATTTAAAGAGATTAAGAAATCAATCATGCAGCCCAGAGACAAAAACACCTCTCCCCTCATAGACTCCAAGAAGGGGAGTGAGCCCACCAATCAACTCTCCTTCAAGATCATCAAACACCCCGATCAGTATCAGGAGTGTTCTCCCATCAGCAAGACACAGCAGAATACCAACTACTACCCCCGCTACGATACTGAAACCAAGAGGATGCCCAATCCCTTCATGGCTGTTGATATTAAAACCGATACCAAGGAAAACAACCCCAAACACATGCTTCACAATCAGGGACCCACCTTCGGATAACTCTCAGGAAAGAAACTATAGTTCGCGGCTCCCAAGAGAAAGGTATGTCACATCGAGCCCACCAACTGCTACTAAAAGAGTTACTAGAACTCTGCCTCCAAAAACGAAAACATCTCCTTCGCTAACCTGCTCTCCAGTAAGAAGCCTCAAAACAATAGCAAGGGTAAGTTTTGCCTTGAATCATAGCGAAAGAATGAAAGGGAGTCCAGCATATCCAAACTGAAGGAGAAACTGTTCGGAATGAAGAGGGTCATTTCTGAAAAATAAAAAATGGCCTTCGGCGCGCCTCACACTCCAAAAGCCTTCAGCACCAACCGAGATAACGCCCACCCCTATGACTTCGACTTTTAGGATCAGGATTTGGTGAAGATATCGATGGCGCGATAGTCCTTCCCGCACGAACTAGACATGGCTCCTTTCTTTTGATTGTTCATACTATCGAGTTATAATATTTATAAGAGGGAGTTCAAAATGAATGAGCATGACAGATGGTTGGCCGACCAGTGTCTATAAATTATCGGCGATAAAGACAAGGGCACCCTCGAGTATATCAAATCCATCGCTAAAAAATCGAATACCCTCGAACAACTACAGAAGGGGTTACATGACTTTGATATACCCACAGACGATAACCCTAGAAATCAACATTTCGCGTCAAGTTTGTTCGAGAGGTTCGGGTCGAGGACGATGGCTGAGAAGAAGCAGAACGCAGAGGTGAAGAAGAAGACGGAGTATAGTTTAGTTGACATGAATTTGGCCAAGGGTAATAAAATATTTCTAGGCGATCATGAAATAAACGACGTCAAGGACGCGGATATGATTCGTCGAAAGGATGCATAGGCTCGAGACGAGCTTTCTAAGCGTATTCTCGAGAAGGATAAGTAGGGAAAGCATAAATTAACGAAACACAACATGAATGGGGTGGTGTTGACTGAAGAGGAGAAATTGCAGTTGATGCCCGATTTGAAAAACCAGTCCAGGATGAGATATCTTGATAAGAGGGAGAAGGAGACGCTGCAGAAGGTGAAGGCTATCATCAAGGATGAAAAATAGATATTTGATGATGCGGAGCTGACAATAAAGGAGTTGAAGATGAGGCATCTTAAGGAGAAGATTACAGTTTATGCGGAGAAGAATACTGTAGAGAAGAAGACGGAGGAGATGTTCAGAGTACCTGAGACTGCGGATGAGGACAAGAAGCCAGCGAAGGATAAAAAGACGAAAGCTCTTTATGGGAGATACGAAGATGTTCCGAACGTGCTCCCGGATAATCAGGCATGGTAGAAGAGCCAGAATGACAAGACGAAAGGAGGTTATCGAACCATTGACGATATCGAACTGAAGAGTAAAAAGAATTATGAGATATTAATCAACAACCCAATCAAATTCATCAAGAACGATATAATAAGCAAAGCAAAGAAGGAAGCAATACAAATTGAGGATGACTCATAGTCATAGAGTAGTGAGGGGGAGGAGTCTGATGGAGAATAGAGGTAATCCAAACAGCAGCAAAAACAGGCAAAAATGGCAAGGAAAACACCCATGCAGCTTGTGAAGGAATCCCTTCCAATTTACAAGTATAAAGAAGAGCTGATGACGCTCATTAGAAATAATCAGATCATTATTATGGTCGGATAGACAGGCTCAGGAAAGACTACTCAGCTTCCACAGTTTCTCCATGAGGAGGGATACACTGGAATTGGCAAAGTAGGATGCACGCAGCCCAGAAGAGTGGCGGCAATGAGCGTGGCAGCACGAGTGAGTCAGTAGATGGGAGTCAAACTTGGTGAGTAAGTGGGTTATTCGATTCGATTCTAAGATAACACATCTTAAAACACCATAATTAAGTATATGACTGATGGTATGCTTCTGCGGGAGTTTATGACTGAGCCTGACCTAGCTTCCTATTCAGTCATGATCATCGATTAGGCTCACGAGCGGTCTCTCCACACTGACATCCTCATTACTCTTATCAAAGACCTCGCCCTTTAACGACCTTAGATGAAGGTGATAATCTCCTCTGCCACTCTCGAAGCCTAAAAATTTTCATAATACTTCAACGGCGCTCCAATAATAAACATTCCCGGTCGCAGATTCCCCGTGGATATTTACTACACCACCAATCCCGAGGCCAACTACATCGAAGCAAGTGTCGTAACAATTCTGCAGATACATCTAACGCAGGAGTACGGGGATATCTTGTGTTTTATGACTGGTCAGGATGAGATTGAGGAAGCAATGGAGGAGATCAATAATCGCATGAAAGGGTTAGGCAGTAAAGTTAAAGAATTAATCGTACTGCCCATCTATTCGGGATTACCTTCCGACATGCAGGTCAAAATCTTCTAACCCACGCCCAAAGGATCGAGGAAGTGCGTCCTCGCTACCAATATCGCTGAAACATCCCTGACCATCGATAACATTGTATATGTGATTGACTGCGGATTTGTCAAACAGACAGCTTACAATCCAAGAAGCGGAATGGATAGCTTGATCGTCGTTCCCATTAGCAAGGCCTCTGCCAATCAACGAGCGGGCCGAGCTGGTCGAGTAGCACCCGGCAAATGTTTTCGCCTCTACACACTGTGGAGTTACTAAAAATAACTAGAGTAATCAACTATCCCCGAGATCCAAAGGAGTAATATCGGCAATGTCATCTTAATGCTAAAGAGCATGGGCATTGATAATTTAGTCGACTTCGATTTCCTCGATCCGCCCCCTCATGACATGCTTGTTAAAGGGTTAGAGATGCTTTATGCCCTCGGTGCCCTCAATGACCGCGGCGAACTGACCCGGCTGGGCCGTAGAATGGCGTAGTTTCCTCTCGAGCCTATGCAGTCGAAGATGCTCATTAAATCATAGCAATATAAATGCATTGATCAAATAATGACAATATGCGCAATGCTTTCGGTGGGCAATAGCGTTTTCTTCCGCCCAAAAGACAAGAAGATGCACGCAGATAACGCTAAGAAAACTTTCTTCCGTCCAGGAGGTGACCATCTCACCCTGCTAAACATCTTTAACACCTGGGTGGAGTTCGAATACAGCCAACAGTGGTGTACTGAAAACTTCATCCAGATTAGGTCGCTCAGAAGAGCAAGAGATATCAAAGAGCAGTTGGCTGGACTGATGGAGAGAGTAGAGATCGATGTCAACAACTAAGAGCTGAGCATTTACGAGGACGACATCAACACCAACATTAGAAAGTGTATCATCAGTGGATTTTTCATGAACTGTGCCAAGAATCATCGGGACTAAGTCTACAAAACCACCAAGTACAGGATGAGCGTGCGGATTCATCCCAGCTCGATGCTGTACAAGGACCAGCCGGAGTGTGTGGTCTATCATGAGTTAGTGCTCACTTCGCAGGAGTACATGCGCAACGTGATTGAGGTTGAGCCTTAGTGGATGGTCTAGATTGCACCGCATTTCTACAAGTTATAAGACTTTGTTAAGAACGATAACAAAAAGAAGAAGATGCACTTGTAGGTGGAATGATTATGTTTAAGGTATATATATACTATAATGGAGTTTGGGACTGTTAGTTATATTTAAAAATAATCAGATCAAATGCAATACTCTCTTCTACTGCTCTCCAGGTTCATCGCAAAGGGCGTTCTCCTCGACTTCTCTCCACCATTTGCTGAGAAGTCCGCTTTAATACATTTTCAAGAACCACGGAGAAAAATACCCTCCTTCCACAGTGACTTACTTCATAAACATTGAAATTTCCTATTTGTTCACCCACTTCAGTTGGGCAATTTCGGAAGGTACAGGGCTGTATGACAATTGGTTGGTTGCAACTTTAGTGAGGTAGACATAATCGACTTCAAATTCTCCATACTTACCCTCTTTCCCTCTTCCCTTCTGCTTATACATGATTTTGTTCTTGTAATAGAAAGGTTGATTATTCAGGTCCATTAGCAGTTCGCGATGCAATGCGCGATGCAGGGCAGCTCTGATTGGTTCTTCCGCAAGTTATTTATTCTCAAGTTCGACCATATTAGGATGTGAACAGCAGGTGTTTGTCCAGCATAAAGGAAAGGTTTGCTTATCGGCTGACCTCTTCTGCATCAGCAGCTGATTTCGTTAGTTAAAAAGAAAGATGCTGAAGGCTCGATGGGGAAGCGATACTTCCTTCACAAGATAGGTATTGGAGTGGGCTTACCATTTATCTACAGCTGATTTGAACTCGTCATGGGGGGTGACTAAGATTAGCTTGTCGAGCAACACTGTGTAGGGCACTTCTTTGCTGATGGCCTTCATTTTGTGAGTTATTGTTGATTTCTTTTATATAATATACCATTATTACTGATTGAATATTGGCCATCTGACTGTTGATTGGATTACTTGCTCGAGAAAGCTCATTTCACAATCTCAAGCTGCCCATTTTGAGGAACTGAGTCTAATTCCCAAGTTATATCTCGGAACCAAAGATGAACTTAAACCATGTTGCGGACCTAATCAATTCATTAAATCTCATAGCAAATAGTTCAATTGAATAAATCTAGACACATAGCTCTAAGTGTAAGCATGCATAAATAAATCATATCAAAATTTGGTGTAGTGACTCTCCACCTCTTCGAAAGCGAAGTCTATGTCTTTGGAATCCACGTTATTCTTCAATACGTTGGCCACGTTATCGATCAAGTCATCGACACTCCTGCTGCGTGTCTTGCCTCGAGTGTAGTATTTGATGTGGTTAAACAACAGCCAAGCCGGGTTTAGACTGGGTGAGTACATGGGCATCGGCAGCAGCATGACTCCATTGACGAGCATTTTCTCCTTCACATCGTCCTAAAGTACACATTTTTAATGGTGAATGAGATTAGCCTCGAGCATTAGATAGCACGGTCTCATCTTTTACTCACTTGACGATTGATGCTGAGAGGCACGGCGAGCTTATTTCTTAGTCATTTTCGCAGGGTCGCCGGGGGTGCGGTTCAGTTTTTAGAGCCACTGGTCGAGTGTAGAGAGGTAGCTTTGACGGGAGTAGAACCCCTTGAATATCTTAAAGAACTCTATCCTTTTCTTGGAGAGGATGAGGATGATATGGATCAGATCCTTCTCCTCAATAATATGATCGAGCTCACCATTTTCCTTGTTCTTCATCCACATGCTGCCCTTGCACTAGTCCAGCGCCAGATGGCATACACCATAGAAGAATATGGGTATCTTCTTCAGCACAATCTATCTCTGCATCTTGACATACTGTCTCTTATGCGTTATAATGCTCGCATCGTCCTCCTTCTCGAGTTTATTTATTGCAAATTTTTGGTAGTTATAGTTCAAGTTCTTCAGTCTGCGGATGAGGGTTTATTTCGCCAGCTATAAGCCGAGTTTCGACTCAATTTATTCTCGTAAGTCGTTGATGCAGGCATAAGGAGTTGTCTTTAGTACTCTCTTGATGGCGTCATCGAACATCTCCGTCTTGCGGTATATTGTCTGATGTTCATATCGTTCCTCCGACGTATTTTTGGTGTAGACATGCTTCCTCTTCCGGAAATACTAGTCTACTTTTCGCCTGACTGTCTCGAAAGATATTTCCATGGTTTTAGCTGTCTATCTCATCAATCTATTCTTCACTTCGGCGTTGATTAGTTCCTTCTCCTATTTTTTGATCCACGACATCAGTCGTTTATTGGCTTAGTAACTTAACTTCTAGCCTGGAGGAGTCAGTGAATTTTACTCCTCGTTGGGGTAAGAATCCGTGCCGCTGTTAGGATCGTACTGTGATGATGAAATTTCATCTAGGTTCCTCTTTTCCAAGAATACTCTTTTTGGAGGTTGCTCCTTCTCCACATTTTCGTGTTTTATTAGTTCTTCCAGTTCCTCAGCTTCCTTCCTGCGTATCTCCCCCACCTCTATGCGATTTGAATTTCTATTAAAATCCATTAAATCGATGGAATCCTCAAATAACTCGTTGCGATCAATTTATTAATCTTTGTTCCGGTCAACAGACCTGCGGGGCTTAGTCTTTTTGTTCGATTTGGCGTGACTCATAGTAAAACAAATGCGCTTACCGCGAACGCGCAAATCTCAATTTAATCTCCGATGACTTAGGAAAATCGACATTAAATATGCGCATTTTGACTGTTAAAATTATTGTTCAGAATTGGTCCGATTAACACTTAGAGGGATTATATAAGTTTGGGCAAATCACGGCTGATTGTGCAATTGCACTCTTGCCTAAAAGGCAGAATTAGGACCCACAAGGAGCAAGTCTTACTGGGCGATGGTGAGGGGTTCGTTAGGAGTCAAATGCTAAAATTCGTCTAATGTACAGGGGTCAATTGCTTTTCTGTATCGAATCCAGCTAAACCCTAACTGTTTCAGCCACTCCAACAGACGGATCGCTTGCTCCTCGTTTTTGTTCGGATTGTCAAGGTACGTCCACTACACTAGCACTATTAACTGAGGCGAACGCTCGATTATGTCCTTCATTCCAATCAGCGCATCGATTTCCATCATCTCCACGTCAATTAGGGCTAAATCGACATCCACTTGTCCAGGAATAATTTAGTCCACCCTTCGTACATATACTTCCTCTCCGTTTGTGTTAGTCCCTCCTCCAATTTGAATATTTGAATGTCCAGTGTTCTAATGATCAATTATTAGGGTTTCTGTTGATGAATGGGAGCCTGCTGCTAGTTGATAGACTGTGGTGATATCTTGCAGATTATGAAGCCAAACGTTTTTGACCACAATTTTGTAGCTAATACTGTATGGCTCGAAGATATAAAGTTGACCCGTCGCTCCAGCAAGCTTACCCAAGGTTATGGCTTATAGACCAACATGCGATCCTATGTTTAAGATGGTATCTCCTTTGCGAACCAGTCTGGAAAGGAGATAAAGGAGATGAGGCTGCCATGTGCCCTCGTTCAAGATGTGACTCGACACCGCTTCGTCTGACCTATCGACAATAATCATGAACCCATGTGCTGTGGGTGTCAGTATCTCCAGCTAACTCAGTCTCAACCGTGGTTGTCGTCTCCAGTGTTTATTGCCCAAATCGCATACAAAGTCATAGTTTTTAACCGATGCAAAAAGGACTAATAATATCACAATCAAGTGCATCACAAAACTATTAATTATAAAGTATAATTCGATAGGATGCTAATTACTCATACTATTATGGATCATAATATGCGGCAGTGATACCCAATGAAAACTGTACTCATATTGCAACATCAGTGTCAAGATGAGCCTATCCTGAGTGCGGTTAAAAGTCTAAAAGTTTTATCTTTTTAGTCAGTAGGTCGATATTGTCGTTGTCCTATATCAATTCTGCACTATCGATCGTCGAAGTCAGTTTTTTACGACTTGTTAAACATTGCAAACTCCAATACTCATCCCCAGCGTCTTCTCCCTGAATCCGATGCGTCCTCATGCCCGTCTAATCGTGTTAAACGTCCATATTGCTCTCCTCATTTTTTGTTATTTCACTACTAACGACAGTCTATAGATAAAGCGGGCAATTTTCCAAAATCATCTCTCGGTACCTCCCCAGATTGTAGTGGTAATTCCACGCTGCCTTGCGATTGTAAAAGTTATTGGGCACGAAGTTCGTGTTGGGCTTCAGGATGATGTACTTCAAGTGACGGAGCAAGGCGATTAGACTGTATAAAGCAAGTATTACTCGTTAGTGGGAGTCCAGTCTTTCACTAACTCCGGAAAAACGATTTCGCAGGTATATACGTTGACGTTCGGATGAAATATCCTCCGATCGTTATAGATGACCGGTCTCTCCGCCAGAGATAGCGCAGTGATGAACATTTTAGGTTTGAATTCGATGTCTTCAAAAATACCTTGCAGGGGTTTGATGTATATCTCGACCACAATGGACTCTCCACTCTCCACCGCTGGTAGGATATTAAACAGGCAATACTGGTCTGAAAGCGTGTATTCGACTCTGCTGAACTCCTTGCAGATCCATTGCGAGAGGGAGGATGCTTTCTCTTCCTTCTCCAAACTTTTTCTCCACCTCTTACGATTTAACATATTCATATAAAAGAGGCAATTTGATACAGTTAATATTAATTTATGGATATTGACTTCTATAAATGAAAATACGACTCCCATCAGCTTGGATAAAAACGGAACCAAGAGAAAGAGATTGCGTGGAGTGAGTGGTCGGTAGAATAAAATAATAAATACTTCATAGCAATATGCGAACAATAGCAACTAATAGTCTACGCACTATCAGACTTTCCGCTGCACCTCCTCGATGCATCCCTCCATCTAATTGACTAACTTTTCGCACTAGTTAAAGATTGATTTCTATTGATTGAGTTCCTCCCATGACAGCTTGTCCATGGATTCGATGCTGCTCCACCCCAAATTCATCTTTTCCTCCAACTGGTCGATCCGAGGGTTGATTTCTCGCAAAATATTCTCGGTTTTCGTCTCGATATTTTGCTGCATCTGCTGCATCTGTTCCCTCAACAACTTCATCTCCCCCACCAGTCGTTGCGAATCGAGACTTGCCTGCTTATACACGTCCTATCTCGACGAATGACTACCTGAATGTAGGCGATTTGCACGTCGAACTAAGAATTCATCCGATATTTATAAGGGGTAAATCATCAAGTCAAACCATGATAATATTTGTAACTTAATAAGATAGTAATGGGGGAAATAGGTATTATAAGGATCATCCTTCCTCCTCGCCCTCTCCCTCAGCAGTCTCAATGCCGACCTCCTCGTAGTCCTTCTCAAGGGCAGCCAAGTCCTCTCTGGCCTCTGAGAACTCTCCTTCCTCCATACCCTCTCCGACGTACCAATGCACGAAGGCTCTCTTGGCATACATCAAATCGAATTTGTGGTCAAGTCTGGAGAACACTTCAGCGATGGCAGTGGTGTTGGAGATCATGCAGCATGCTCTCATCACCTTAGCGAGATCACCTCCGGGTACGACTGTTGGGGGTTGATAGTTGATTCCGACCTTGAATCCAGTGGGGCACCAGTCGACGAATTGAATAGTTCTCTTGGTCTTGATGGTGGCAATGGCAGCGTTGACGTCCTTGGGGACAACATCTCCTCTGTACATCATGGAGCAAGCCATATATTTACCGTGTCTGGGGTCGCACTTGGCCATCATGTTGGCAGGCTCGAAGCAGCTGTTAGTGATTTCAGCAACTGACAGTTGTTCGTGGTAGGCCTTCTCAGCAGAGATGATAGGGGAGTATGATGACAACATGAAATGGATTCTGGGATATGGCACCAAGTTGGTCTGGAACTCAGTGACGTCCACGTTCAAGGCACCGTCGAATCGAAGGGAGGCGGTGAGGGATGAGATAACTTGAGAAATAAGTCTGTTCAAGTTGGTGTAGGTTGGTCTCTCAATGTCGAGGTTTCTTCTGCAGATATCATAGACGGCTTCGTTATCAAGCATAACGGCCACATCAGTGTGCTCGAGAAGAGAGTGAGTTGAGAGGATGGAGTTGTAGGGCTCGACCACAGCGGTGGAGACTTGAGGGGATGGGTAGATGGTGAAGCCAAGTTTGGATTTCTTACCATAATCAACGGACAATCTTTCAAGAAGGAGAGATCCCAATCCAGATCCTGTTCCACCTCCGACGGAGTGGAACATAAGGAAGCCCTGAAGACCAGTGCAGTTGTCAGCCAACTTTCTGATTCTGTCGAGGCAGAGGTCGACAATTTCTTTTCCAATGGTGTAGTGTCCTCTGGCGAAGTTGTTGGCGGCATCCTCTTTTCCTGAGATGAGTTGTTCGGGGTGGAAGAGTTGTCTGTAAGTTCCGGTTCTGACCTCATCGATGACGGTGGGTTCGAGATCGAGGAAGACGCATCTGGGAACGTGCTTTCCAGCTCCGGTCTCACTGAAGAAAGTGTTGAAGGCATCATCTCCTCCTCCAATAGTCTTGTCTGATGGCATTTGTCCATCGGGCTGAATTCCGTGTTCGAGACAGAACAATTCCCAGCAGGCGTTACCGACTTGAATACCTCCCTGACCAACGTGAATGGAGATAACTTCTCTCATGGTGCTTACCGAATTAAATATAACTTAAATCAAATTTGGGCACGTTAATAGTCACACCCACTTCGAACTCAAAATAAACTGACTCAGACGGCGTGTGATATTTAAAAAATAGGCTAACACCAGCAAGACCCACTCTCGGGGTAGGGTTTTACAGGACGTTTGGGGGTTTCGCGTATAATTTTGGAAGACGTTGATATTTTATTTTTGTTGGACTCAAATTGGAGATGGAGAATGGACCGACGCTATTTAATTGAGAAAATAAGTCAGTGAAGATGAGTGGACATACTTACATTTTTTAGGGTTGACGGAAAAATATTTTGCGGGGTATGATTTTGAAGAATAGTTGCATTTTTTATTAGTTTTGATGTGCGTAAACGGATTTGAATATGATTCATCGATTGAAAGGAGAGAGAATTCAATAATATTCAACAAAACTCATCAACAGCTGTCCACTATCACTTCCCTTCAGCCAGGGCAGCCTGTTTCTCCTCCATCCAATTTTAAATCAACTCTTAATTGTGATATTGATTCCACTTATCGTACCTACTAAAACAACAATTAATCATTATGATTGCAGTATAATGAGACCATAAATATGCTCGAGCGAAGACATCAGGCAATTTAACATTATGATTGATGCTTGATAAATTGGACGGCTAATATACTTAATAAAGTATGATATTTAACGGTACGGAAGCATTTTTAACAGAGATTCATCGATAATTAACTTTGCGCAATTGGCTACGGAGATTTGACTCGATTCAGTAGTCACCTGCATAAATTTCAGGCTATTGTAAAAGGAGCAGCAAATGATAATGCTCAAATAAGAGTTGGGATATCTTTGACGCGAGATATACGTATTGACAGCCATTATTGGCTTAACGATGACTGGATGCCAGCCGACCTGTTAAATATCATCCATTTCCATCTCTAATTCCTTCCCTCCTCCTCGATTTATTAATAAGTTAATGAATGAAAGCGGCAATCAATTACTCTATCAATGGGCTTATCTTTATTGTCCATTAATTTAAATCCCAAGAGTGGTGATAATAATATTAAATATGGCATTTTTCAATCGATTGCTTCCCATCACTAGTTTTGTAGTGGGCAGTACCGCTCTGCTCTTCCAGACCACCGTCTTATACCCATGGCATAACGAACTTGACACTGAGTTCAAGCGATTGAAGGAGTTGAAAGAACAGCAAGACCGGAAGTTGGAGGAGTACAACTCCAAAAAGATGGATAAGATCCACGAGTTGGAAGCCAAACTCAACTACATGATTAATCTGTAGGAGGAAAAGGTGAGAAGGATGCAGATCGCCTAGCGTAAATGATGATCTATTTCTATATTTTTTGATAACGGAGTCTTTATTAGTAAGTTGGCCTGACATAAAATTATAGTTGAGTTTGCCACCGGTTAGTTTATAGTTCAGGAGTAATGTTGCGAGCATAGACTAACTAACAGTTATGCCCCATATTAGAATAACCCAGATCAAAATAATTTTATTGGCTTGTTAACACATAGTTCCATCGTGCAGTTTACTTCAACAAATAACGTCAAATCTTTTAGATGTTTTAGAATTATCGCTGGCTTGACTCTTTTCGCATTCCCTACATTTAATCTTGTATTATCCAATGATATCGGAAGTAAAATAGACAAAAACAGTGGTTCGCAAACTCACCTAAAACGTACCCATCCGCTAAACGAGGGCAAACTGTTAAACCAGTATTTGAAGCTCAAGACCATCGGCGAGGGACCCTACTCCAAGATCAAACTGATGCGCAACGTCGATGACGGCCACTTGTACGCCATGAAGAAATACAACCTCTTCATCATGAAGAAAAAGAACAAACTGCTCAAGCGATAAAAAGGAAAAGGTACCATACTAATGATAGCAGTCTTCTACACCAATGCAGCTGAAGAAGTCAAAAGCGAAGTTGCCATTTTAAAGATCGTCCGGCACGAACACATTGCCAAACTGGTAGAGATAATCGAGGATACTGAAGAATAAAAACTGTATCTGTGTACATCTGCTCTGATGAAGTTTTGTAGTACTGCGAGAAGGGGTAAATCGCAACGTGGTCTCCCAAATCATAGAAATTCAAGCTGAACCCAGCTGTGACATCGGTGGCACAGCTCAAGCAATATTTTATTCAAATTACCTAGGCGATTAGATACTGTATGGAAGGTCCGTTATTTAGTGCATAGCTGCAATATCGTGCATCGGGATATCAAACCACAGAATATACTGCTTAGTGACAAAATGGAGGTGAAACTCATCGATTTTGGACGGGCAGTCAAACTGGTCAGTAGTGAGCAGAGATTGAAAGGGAGTGAGGGGACCTATCACTTTATGGCTCCGTAGATGCTAAGCGAAGTGTTTCCGGAGGGATACGACGGCAAGACTTGCGATATGTGGTCGTTGGGTGTTACTTTCTATGCCATTCTATTCGATACTCTGCCCTTCTACGATTAACTGCTGATTAAACTGTTCCAGAAGATATAAAAGGGAATATACTCATTTCCTCAGAAATACAAGCCTGAATATGCTCGATTCATCCCAATAATTAAGCAGCTGCTGAGTATCGAATCGAAAGCAAGACCAACCGTCGAGGAGTTACTTGTTCGCCTCACCAAGCTTGAATGATATCTTTCGCACTGATCTAATTCAGCCAATATTGTATCCACCATTAACTTAATTCGAAGTATGATGATGAGGACCAAATAATATATATCAGCAGAGGAAGTTAAGGATCATATCCTGCAGCGAATGGGTAACCTGATGTCGTTTCTGAAACAGTGGAGATTCCCTTAGGACGAAGCTGTACACTATCTTTTTGCCGAAAAGGGCTCTGATGTGTAGCATCACCTCGTCTCTCTCGTTGATTTCCTGAGAGTAGTCCAGAATATATTGTCTGTTTGGACTGATGTCGATATCCTTCAGATTGCAGTAGAACCGTTAAATGGATTGACCACTCTATAGATTGACCAGCTCCAGGCAGTTGTCGTAAATGAGGTTCTCGACTAAAGAGTGCGCATAGCTTTTCGCTAAGAAATAATTGAGGCCGTAGTTGACATCCAGTATCTCGATCAAATCAACAGTCTTGAACTAATAGTTGACTATCTTCTCGCAGACAGTTACGAACTCGCTGCCATTCGGAAACAATCTGCATCGGAACACCTCCATTGCCTCCTCCCTCATATTCGTGCTCATATCTTCCCTCTTGGCAAACAAAAAATACTAGTTTTCTTCCTTGGCAATCACGTCCATCACCGTGTGCTCCTTGGTCAGTTTCTAATTGAGGTCAATCATCTTTTCGGCATATTTCTCACCCATCGACAAAAATCTTATGGTCCACTCCTATTCCTGAAACTATGGAATCGTTTGGCTGAAAAAGATGAATTCTCCACTCGCGGTGAGAGGTTTGACAATTGAGATGTTTGAGGCTGTTTGGGATAGTGGATGCGATTTGATAGTGATGATATAATCGGGCTATTTCTGTTCTGACTGGGCGAAAATGATGAAATGCACAGTTTTGTCGTCATACACTTAGTTTTTAAGGACGAATCGGGTTTAGTCAAAGGTGATTAGTTCGACAGTCATCTGCAGGCCCATGAAGAACTCTCCTTGTGGGATGTGAACTGTTTTCGTTACGACTTGCCCATCAGAGATATAGTTAATCAATGACAATCCAGTGAGATTACTCGTAACAACAGCGCAAAGTCCACTCCTTATTCTTTTGCAGTCCAGCACTGCCTGCTCCACGCTCAGATGATTTTATAAGACTTGCTGTGGTTCATTGTGGCAAGAAATATCCATGATTACATACTGCTTGCTGTCAAAAAGCAAAAGGATGCGATCATTCGTTATGAAGGTGCAGAAAGACAAAGCCGAACGCGTTAAACTGTTAACCTCTATCTTTTTCGAGCGGATGACTGTGTACATCAGGATTTGACCCCCTTCCTACTTACAGAATAATTTGAATAGTGCAAATCCAATAACACTGGCACTGTGATTGATTGTAAAATCATATTAATATCAATTTAGGGAAGAATTCATTTGATGGGGCCGATTTCAAAGACCATCATCTATACTGATGACTTTGGCTTCGTGCGATCATGCTTTTTTTTGGATCTGCTTGCGTGTTTGGACTGAGTTAAGTAAATATGATACGCTATTATTTCGCCAGTACATCTGCAGCTTCGACCTTTGCGGACTGTGCGGCAAACACTCCTCAATCTTTGGCAAATGGCCTTCATATTTGGGCGCCTTCTCCTCCCTCTCCCTCCCTTGGTTCTCCTCTTGCATATTCCGCTCGATCTCCCTGCAGACATCCTGGATAAAGACTTCCCTATTTATCAAATATTTCTCAATCATCTCCTCGCTATTGTATTTATCCTCGATGAACTTATCAATTTGACTATCATAGCTATCCACTCTGTTATCTGAAATGATCGAACTGACTGAGGAGGGGATCGTCGATGCCGATTTCTTTTCTAGTTTACCACTGTTCTTTGCGAAAATGATGCGGTTTAAAACGGATGATTCAGCGGAAGGAATACGGGTAAACTGATGATGCATCAGATGAGAAGAACTCCTCTCCTACAAGCCAGACTTTTCGTTTCTGATTAAACTCTCTCTCTTCCTCTTTCTGGGTGCGGCAACGCGATGTGAACTGTCCATGAGTTGCTGTATTGAATTATTAAGTTCGATGAGTTTGTAGATGTTTTTACTACTGCTCTTTTTGCCGTAGATGGGCATGCAGTTACTGGGCAGTCTTGCCTGATGGTTTTCTATAAATGAAAGCTTGTTGGATGAGCTCTTCATTCGATACTAACTATAGGCGAATAATTTTAATCATCCTCATATTGGCACGATTACCAAGCGATTTATCACTTATCATATGATGAATAATCTTTTGCTGAATGTCTAGTGCACTTATTGCCGATGGGCAAGTCTGCATTGCTTAATACAGCAAATATTATATCATAATTGGTCGTAGTATCGATGAATCGCGGACTACTCTCTGCTTTTGATCAGCAAATATCCGTTAATTTATTATTCTATAGGACTGTCAAGATATGCCTACATTATTAACAGGAACTTTAATATAATGATGGTTCTATTGATAATTGATGCCCATCAGTTTATTAACATTATTATTACAGCAGAAATGTCTATTAAGGATTTTAACATCCTCGCTAAACTAGGTATCAAATTCATCACAAAGGATAGGGGGCATACTCCACCGTCTACAAGGTCGAGAGACTCGCTGATGGAATACAGTACGCTCTCAAGAAGGTGAAACTAACCAATCTGTCGGATAAATAAGCAGAAAACGCACTCAATGAGGTTCGAATCCTCGCCTCTATCCACCACCCCAACATCGTCAGCTACAAGTAGGCCTTTCTCTAAGGCAAAAGTCTCTGGTAAGTCAGCGTATACCCAGCATCGTCATGCAATTCGCTAACGACGGCGACCTCTACCACAAAATCTCCGAGAATAAAAAGAAAAAGAAGTACTTCGACGAAAACTACATCTGGAAGACCGTCATCCACATCCTTCGAGGATTGAAACAACTGCACGACCTGAAAATATTTCATAGAGACATCAAAGTACAGCTAGTGTCATTCAGACTGCCAATGTGTTCCTGAATACTGATGGAATGGCTCAACTGGGGGATATGAATGTTTCAAAGATCGCAGAGAATGGACTACTCTACACTCAGACGGGGACGCCATATTATGCGAGTCCTGAAGTGTGGAGCTAGCAGCCATATGACTCTAAGTCTGATATTTGGTCGTTGGGTTGCGTGATCTATGAAATGACAGCGCTTGATGTCCCTTTTAAAGCAGAAGACATGGAAGGACTTGCAAGCTCCGTCCTCGTAGGCAAATTCGATCCGATTCCCAGTCTGTTCTCCAAATAGCTAAGTATTTTGATTAACAACATGTTGCAGTTAAAGCCAAAGAACAGACCCTCCTGTGATAAAATGTTAAAGTACCCCATCACCCTTAAAAAAATATAGTAGCTCCACTTAAATACTGATAATGCGGGGTCGTAGTAGCGAGATGAGCTGCTTCAAACGATAAAAATGCCCAAAAGACTGCAGTACTTGACCAGCAGCCTTCCCAAATCAAACTACTCCTTCAGTCAAAGTCACACTATTGCCAAAAACGAATCATCACTGACTCGCAAAAAGAAGGAGGAACGAGAACGCACAAGTAACTTGCTAGTAACATAGACACTCTCCCCAAAATATAAAAATTGGCGCGATATCACGAAGATGTTAAGCAGTATCGAAGGAAACGATCTAACTACTCCATCAACAAGTCCAACTTGCTGTGCATCGAGGGAGTATCCAAGAATATCAATGATATCAAGGTGCAAGTCCCCGATCGCCGCGATCAACTTCAGCGGGACATCAACCGAATCTACCAAGGAAAGCATGCCGTCAACAAGGGCTACGAATTACGAGAGAACCAGCTGCCCATGATCAGACGATGAGGATAAAAGGATGGCCGGTCATCAGATTTGATCGATCAACTCAGCTTGTAATTTTCATTACTTCATATCGGTCATTCTATAATTGAATCTATTGCGATGAAGGACGATTGCTAAGAACTTATCTGTAAGGAAAGTCCCTTCGCCGATCTCAGGAAAGGTCTGAAAGCCAGTCGCCCCGCGAGGGAGTGTCCCCTCAATCGATAATCATTGGGTAACTACTCGTGGTCCATCCTCCATACTTTTGCCGCTTATTACCCCGAACGTCCTTCCTAATAGGACAAATAATCGATGCTTGGAGTATTGAAAGGCTATCGCAACCTCTACCCCTGCAAGCACTGCCGCTCACATTTCCAAAAAGACTACGATAAGGGTAAACAGTAAAATAGCTAGATCCTCCAAATCTGTAAAGTCGCGAGTAGCTTTCCCTTTGGGTCTGCCGCCAGCACAACAACGTCAACAAAATCCTCGGCCGAAAACTCTACGACTGCACCTACAGCAAGCTGATGTAACGATGGAAGACTGGTTGCTCCCAGAGTGATGATTAATTATGACTATTATTGCCTCCATTCCAGATTCATAGCATAACAACAGCACCATCAATAGCAGCAGAAATAAACGTAAATATCATTAGTAGTCTTGCGCCCGCTCGCCAGTCAGCAGATTGATGAAGAAACAGAATATCTTCGGACGCTTCAACTTGAAAATCAAATAGAAATCCCGCAAACGAATTCCAGGGGTGCTCTGCAGTTTCTTTTTGTTTTCGGTCATTTCGTTCTTGATCTTCTTGGTCACTAATTCGTTGTTCTCGATCTGGTTCTGCTTGATCCTTTCGATCGGATCGTGCTATAGTGACATGACGGTCTGGTGGTAGCATGTGCTCTTCACGCAGTTCACATCGATTCGCTACTTGCCCGACTGCTTCAGTAGATCTTTGAGTTCCTCGAGCCGTAGGTTGTGATTCATCACGAGCATCTCCTCTACTAGGGCCTCATTATCCTTCTCCTATCGAGGCTTGAAGTTCTTTTACAGCTTCTGCAGATAGCTTTGAATTTAGTACACCTCCTCCTCCACGTAAAAATTCTAAGTTGAAAACCTCTGCAGGAATTGGAAGAAGTCCTGCGAGGTAAGAATTCCGTTTGAGTTTTAATCCAACAGTCCGAACACCCAAAAGTCAATGAATCTCAAATTGCAGTTGGCCGCGTTTTCCATCAGTCCGCAGAACTGTCTCAATCCGAAGTTTTGGGGGAAGCCGAAGAAGTGTAAAAACCTTTCAAGTACTTTACTGTCCACAACGTTTTTGAATCTATTGATGATTGCCTCTCGGCTAACCTTTAACTCGTAGATCAACTGGTTGTTGCCGCCCACCCACTTCCTGAACGTCTACGCGAACACCTTTTCGTTTATTTGCAACTTTTTGGAATGGAACAACTGCTCAGTCTTCTTGACTGAGTCGCTGCGCTACGGAGACTATCGCTTTAGTTTAGGCAGTTTTTGGGAAGCGTTTCGCTTCTTATGAATATTTATCTATAGATTGTGAGAACCGATCCGATTCTTACGAGACATATCGATGGTGTTATGCAGCTGCTGACTGAAGGACGGCCTTCTCATCGGCATGACCTCAATCGTCTGTATAGTCCGACTGAGACTGCCTCTGGTCCGCAATTGTCCATACATACTGTTACGATGGATCAAATCCATGTTATAGTACTGCTCCACTGAGATTCTTGTGTCCTCGTTTATAAAATTGCCGAACATGCGTTCTTTGACTATACCCTGCAGTATCTTATCGATCTGCTTCTTCTCTTGCACGTGTTTGGCCTCCTCTACCTTATTTTCATTCAACTTCTCGTGCGAACGATCATTGTTCATGAGTATACTCTGGCTGTTGACGGGGTAGACCTTGCTCCCCTTCTCTCTCTCCCCCAGTAGGTGCATAATATAATTATCAATTAGATTATCCTCGCTAGCATCAATATAGATTTCAATAATATTGCTATTGATACAACTGCAAGTAATAACTTATCAAGCATCAAATTATTCATTGCCCAGATCGTTCATCATTTGACTGAAACGACGGGAGGATTACTAGGAATCGCTGAAGATGGGGCTGTGGTGGGCCAACTCAATTACTCTATCAAGTACCTGATTGTTGGATCGGCCCTTTCGACGCGGACTTAGCACATGGATCCCACTATCCTCCTCTTACTCCATCGCCTCATTGCAATATATGTTGAAGAATGAGTTAGCCGCGTATACTTTCCCGATATCACTCGCCTCCACCACACTCTGCAGATAGTTGGTTAGTTTCTATTGACGGTGGCCTTATGATTTGTAGTAGACCTTCTACGGTAGTGTAATGGCTTTGTTAATAGCTTGGATGTTCCGCATCCAGCGTTATAGTTCCTGTATACAGACCAAGGTACGTGGTGAAGATCCTCTATCTCACTGAACCGCTTTACGATCTCCTTGACTTCATTCTGGTTTTTAATTATTTTAAAGATGTATTGAGTCACATAATCCCCTCCGATAAGAGTCTTTTGTATCGACCCTTTGATTATCCTCACTCCTTCGTAGAAGTCCATCTCGTATACTGGTTCAATTTAAACCTCACCCTCGAAACACAAAAATTCCAGTATCTTTGACTTGACAGCCGGTATTTCCATCAGCACACAGTCATTGCACAATCTTTTGAGATACTTCTCCAAGCCAACTCTCCTTTGACTGATCTCCTTATCTTCATTCCATCCGAACAAATGCTTTTTCGGCAGTGGAGGCAGGTCTATAGTCTTCCCCTGCAGTTTGATGATTTGCCTCAGGGCCTGGTGATTCTCCTCGAATTGCTAAATAGTTCTCTTGTTACCGAATATCTTTTGTAAGCATAGGAGTGTTTGTTGCTCGATTTTATCACCCCTTTAATATAAAATTCGTAGTGATCGCTCACCCACAACTGACGATAAATCAGTATGGAGCAGTAGGTTGAATTCTTATCGTCCAGCAACTTCATACCGATCGTGCGATCGACATCACTCTCGTTGTTATTTTATGCTACCTTTTCCACAAGTTGGCTGTATTACTGAATTCTATTGACGGGCACATTCAACGCCGCAAGTATATTTGGCTGATAGTATCGTTTCTCCCTGAAGAGTTCTCCAAGAAACTATTGGAGGGACTTAACCATCGCGGGCAACGTGACAGGGTGGGTGAATTCCAGTTTTTTCTGCAGCGGGAACCGTCCGCATGTCGAGTAGAACTGCTTTATTTCCTAGATGGAGTAGAAGCTGAAGGAGAGCAGCTATCTGCTGCGATTGCTGTCGTTTCTGCAGTTGGTAGACAGGAAAGGTGAGAGGTAGGGATTCTCTGGAAAATTGCTTTTGTTTGTCGAGCGATTGACTTCCTCGTCCTTAAAATTGGACTGTCTCCAACTTCGGACTTAGAGACCAATTCGAATTCTGCTGTCTTAGATAGACACCAAAGGAATGATGTACGGAAAGTTATCGTTCTTGGATTTCCAGTGACTGGACTCGCTTCTATTGGCGCGATGAGATATTATCTTGGATTCATGTTTGAGAAAATCATTTTAAATGCGTGGCGAGGGTTGGAATTTAGGCAGCGACTGCTTTTTGGCCATCCAATAGCCCAGTTGAATGACGCTGTCGACCACAAATAAGATCGAGATGGAGAGGTTGATTATTGTGTTGTACGATTAGATAAAATCAAGGAGAGTGAAAACTAGCCGTGCGATAGAGATGATAGAAAGATAGACGAAGTAATAGATGTGGTAGGGCGTGTAGGGCTGCTATTTGTTCAGCTAGAGTCGTAGGACCCCCAGCTGGATCAGCAAAATCAGCGAGTTAATACACTCTCCTCCTCCGCCTTGCAGGATGTACTCATACCACTATTCAGCGGCGTAACTGCCCATTGCGAGGTTATAGGTTATGAGACATATACTGATGACTACGTAAGCGAGGGAGAAGAAGATGCGAAGTTTGGGGAAGTATTCTAAGTGGTAGTGAAGTTACTTTTGTATTTGTCGGTTAGGGAAAAGGAGCCCAGATAGTAGAGACGGTAGGAGAATAGGACTAAAAAAAGGATGGTGATGCCTATGTTTATGGTCTAAACTATGATCAGCTCCAAAGAGTTTGACGCGTTAGACATCTCTTTTGTATTTATATCAAATTTATTATTACTCTTTGGCCATAAATATAGACCGCATCCACTACAATTGGAGACTTAATATTGGGTGATCGAAGAGTTCATACATTATTCATCCACTTTATCCTGGTATAGAATGATTAATTCTCAGGTAAAACTCTTTCTCATAAAGTAGCCTTATTCTATTCCCAACAACATGTGTGCAAATCATTAAAATCACACTCAATATCATATCCTCCCCCGCTTGATAAGCTTTGCTAGTGATCCTCGGCTTTTTACCTTTTCGATGGCTTCTATCTTTACGTTTTTAAGCTTATTCAACCCTTACACATTTTACTTATCGCTTGGTCGATTGGCTGTTAAGTTCTGATGGCTTTTTGACTTGGCTCGCATTGTTTTATACTCTTAATGGCTGATCATTTGGTTTATTTTCCTGAATAGCAAAGCCCATACATTTTTAGGACTGAATTCGATCTCTCATTCTTGAGAATGTCCTTTTGATTCGAGTATATACTGTTCAGCAACCTTTGCTACTCTGCTTAAAGTTTGGCGATTCTCCTCTGCTCCCGCTCGATCTCCTTCCGATAAAGCCGACATCTGTCCTCCTTTTATTTGAATTATCCTTGACTATATTTGTTTTTAGTTCTGTCACCAGATGTGTTCGCTGCTGCTAATTTGAATTCCATTTCCTTCAACTATTTCTCTGAGTTCAACATTGCATACCTCGCTCTTCGTAGTCTTGAAGGAAGTCCTTTAAAATTTGACTATTATTCATAAGGTTCTCCGGAGACAGGTTCAAGTAGTCAGCTAATTCATGCACATCCCTGATTCCTCTGTACTTCATATCGATCTTTTCCTTCAATCCCAAGTTTTATATGATTAGCCTCTCGATGCTGTTGGTTGTTTTGACGATTTGGTAAGTTGATTGGCCTTTTGTCTTACAATCCCTGGGGTAGCCAGCGCTGAGCATGGTTAATACATGATTATGCAGGTTGTTGATGTAGTTGACATCCTTTATGAGGTTCCATCGATTATACATCTCATCATTGTTCCTCTCTTCCTCGAATGGCAGCTCCAATCTTTTTTTCTACGTTGTGGCTTCTTTAAACTACCCCACTTGCGCCTATTCAGATGAAGGCTCTTTGACTTTAACGCTTTGGGAGATGGTTGTAGGCAGTGGTTGATTCGTTGTACTGGGTATAATCTTAGAATGACTGCTTCTAAGTGCACTGGCTCGATGATATTGCCCTCCCTTCCTCTCCGACTCGAACTGTTTCCCCTTCTGGTTCATAACCGTTCTTTATTATTATAAATTATTGTTAGTGAGTTAAGATAGTGATTATCATTATGTGTTTTGAACCATACGATTCTATTCGCTCTGAATGTGATCGGTGGACATCATCAGAGTGGTCAGAGTGGGCTTTATTATCGACTATGCCTGATCGATGACTATCTGGCTCTACTTCAAATATTGCTCCTTTTCAAATCTTTCTCTTTCTCTATGCTCAGTCTCCTCTAGTCGTTGCAGTTTCTACATTGCTATCTCTTTCATTGGTTCGTTCATGTGGCTTTCAGCCGAGGTCTCTATGGATGCAGGCTAGAAATACTTGGTGTCCCTATAAAAAGTATGGGGATCTTCTTTGTACATCAATCGTACGATAATTCCCGCCACTATTCCAGAGAAAATACTAATTCCAATTGATACAAACGTGCCAGCAATCTGCAAGCCCCCTTGGTGGAGGAAGCTGCCATTTACTTTATTAAAAATGCTATTTGATCCGTAGTTGGCAGCAACGGAGTGGTCGTAACCGGTTTGATAAAATGCCACGATGATAGCGCTCATTACTCCGCCAAACACTCCGGGAATTCCATGCAAATTATGAACTCCACAACTATCATAGAGTCCTAATTTTCTTTACAGTTTCGGAGTCAGATACTTGAACCCCAGAGTCGAAATTATTCCACTTGTAAACCCAATCGCCATAGCAATGCCGGGGTAGTATAGTAATCCACATGGAGCGCCAATGGCAACTCCGCCTGCGAGAGTTGCATTGAGTATGTCCTCCATCTCGATGCCACGGCTAAGAAGAGAGGTCAATATGAAAGTTGAAAGACAGCTGCCGGTTAGTGATAGCAATGTGTTGGCAACTATTTGGTTTTGCTCGAAGAATGTCTGTGCCGTCACTCCAAAATTGAAGGAAGGCCAAAATAGCCACAGGAATAAGGTTCCAATCATAGCGAATAGGTTTGAGACGTAGTTAGCCTCGGGCTTAGAGATAGGCTCGACCTTAGTGCTCAAAAATAGACTCACCGTGAGGCCGAAATAAGCTCCATAGCTATGTATGGTCGTACTTCCACCATCAAAGCTATTAACGTATTCATAGACGATGACTTAGTTCAAAGCATAGCCTATCGTTTAGACTACACTCATCACCAGCAACTCCCTTGGTCCAATTCGTCCGAGAACAGCCCCATATGAAATCAGCACAGCTGCGACTGCGTAGGACGACTTGGTGAGTATGATCTGCTATAGGTAGATGAAGGTACCCTCGTGTGCGAATCCATGAAGGACTCGTTCCCAAAACCCGTTGAAGAGTATATATATTTGTACAACGATGGCGTTGATAAAAAAAGTGTAGACTATGGCGGACCAAGAGTGTGTTCTGATGAAAGTCATAAGAAATCCGAAGCCTATCAGCATCATCACGTTCACATCCTGAAAGGCGGCGTACCGCTGGCTCTGTAAGGTATCCGCTGCAAGTTGTGTATCCATCCTAACAAAAATTCCGTAGATAATTATGATGGTAATTTCAAAGAGAAGCAGAATAACTCCAAACGATCGCAAAGTTTAATTGTTTGCGATGGATTAGGGTGACTATTGGATTGAAGGATGTTCAGATTCGGGGTTTTGTTTCATAAAGTGTATGCTATTTGATTTAGAATGTAATATAATGGATAATATTGAAAAACAGTAGGATAGTATACCAAACTTAAATGTATCAAGGAATAATTAACAGATTGGTTGGCTGGATGAAAGGACGTACGCAGGTTACGAGGAGATGGGATCAACTCTTTGTTAGTGAGAATTTAACTATTGATGAGAAGGCATTTTATAGAACTATTCAGTTTATTCAAGATTGCGCTCTTTTATTATTTGTCAGGAACACTGTTGGCTCCTCTCCTTCTTTCCTGTCTCCCCTGCGAAATTACCGTTAATTGCTGTTTAGGCCGATATATATAAAGTTGATCCCATTCGGATATAAAAGAATTATGCGAGTAACTGAATCAAACCTTCTCTTTATCCGCCACGCCGAATCCGCTTACAATCTCTAAACCTTGCGCTATGTCAGCAAGAAAAACATCGTCTACGATTGGGAACATCTCTCGAAGGATCACTAATATTTGGCCGAACTTAAGTACAACTATAAGATGCTCGATTGCGGCATCACGGAGCAGGGCATGAATGAGGTATTTATTGGAGTATTTAGTGTAGGCAAACCAGGGAAATATTACAGTAGTATCAACCTGATGTTATATTGGTTTCGCCTTTGAATAGGGCGCTCAAAACATGCAGCGAAGTCTTTCCAGAACCAACTTGTCCTGTAATCGTAGAACCTATTCTTTCTGAGGGGCTGAGAAGCTCTGGCGATTTTAGTGGCTGCCTCAGTGATAAAAAAACCAGTTACCCTCTTTATAATTTTTAGCAAGTTTAACAATCTGGCGAATTTTGGTTTATCAAAAATGATAGTGAATAAAACCAAGCCAAATACCAAACAATCATCGAGGACAACAAGTAAAAAGGCTACTAGCAAACCATTAAAGCCATATTTGCCTATATGATCTAAACATGGATCTTTGAAACGCCAACTAACCTCAGACAGAGGACGGACAAACTCAAACTTCTCCTAAAGAACTACAGTCAAAGATATCTTAGAATTGCCGTGGTAAGTCACTTCAACATTATCCGGTTCATCTTGGCTGAAAAATTTAACGAGAGAGATGAGCCCGATCACTGCCACATCGCCAACTGCGAAATCCGGACTGCTTCGGTGGACCAGTTATGATTATGCCTGTGTTTAGTATTTCAAAATATAACCTTAATTATAAAGAGCATGTGGATTTGTAGCTTGAAATTATTCGCATCGACCATGAAGGCTTCGGACGTCATCCTTATCCGCCACGCCGAGTCCTACTACAACCAGTAAACGCGCAAGTTTCTCGAGAGGAAAAACATCACCTACTCCTGGTAGGCCTTAGGGGAAGATAAGGAGTACCTGACCACCTTGAAATATGGGAGAAAGTTTATCGACTGTTCCATCACCGAAAAAGGAATCTAAGAGGTACTTATGATGCGATTCTAGTGCTAATAAGCAAAGAATAAACTGGCCAATTATAAGCCTGATCTGATATTGGTTTCCCCTTTGAATAGAGCCCTACAAACGTGCAAACTCATCTTTTAATCCCCTACATGCCCTGTCATTGTGGAGCCAAGTCTATCTGAAAGCCTAAGGAGTGCTTGTGATTTCAGCAGCGATACTAAACTCAAAATAGCTCGTTATCCTCGTCACAACTTCGACCCTACTTTAAGCAAGGGTCCCTTTTGGTTTATTAAAAACGAGAGCAAGTAAAACCAAGCCAAATACCAGCACATAATCGACCACAACTTCCAAAAGGACCACGACGTAATAGTCAAATGTTTACTGAATTACATGCTATAAACCAAAATATACGAAGCCCCACCCATCATGCGACGCCGTGCGGACAACATCAAGCTGCTGCTCAAGAAGTATCGATAGAAGTACGATAAAATTGCTGTCATCAGCCACCACAGCACACTTAGATTCCTCCTGGCCAAGGAATTCAACGAGAACGATTAACCTCCGCAGGGTGATATCGCCAACTGCGAGATCAGGTCCGTCTCCATCGACGATCTCTGATTATTTTCATGACTAAATCCGGTGAATACTCTCCACTACTCCAATGAAACTCCTCTTCCTATCTCAATTTTCTCTAAGATCAGACCCTATATATTTTATCCCATTTTAGATTCATTTCGATTATCATAGAAATATAATAGAAAATGAACACCTTGGACGTTATCAACGCCGCAACCGTCCCGGAGACATCCACAGACTTGAAGCACGAGTCTCTCGACCAGCAGGAGCCCACCAACACCACAGATAACAAATCTGAATTGATCAGCGCAAGCTCCGACATGGAAGATACCCCTTCCATTCGAATTACTGAAAATATTCCACCAAAATAGAAGCAAATCTCCTGTTTTCAGCAATACTTCGGCTGTCTAACCACCCTCTGCACTGTTATCAAGCGGCCCTTCTCCGTGTTAAAGAATCACAGCCGAGAGAAGCAATTTCATGCCGCGATATAAAAAATAAAAAAAGATTAAAATTACACCATCCTCCTTCCCCCACAAACCGAACACAGGAAGGTCTTAGTGTTGGACCTAGACTAGACCCTTATTCATACGACAGTCATGAAGCCGCCCCTCTATCACTTTGTTTCAGAGGTACATCACTCCCTATTTAGGTGGGCATCAACAAGGAGATTAAGATTATCTACACCACCAAACGCTATGGGCTGGAATGCTTTTTAACGGAAATGTCTAAATTATATGAACTTATTATTTTTACAGCCAGCCCAAAGGTCTACGCGGATCGCATGGTCGATCTCATCGACCCCCATCGAACCATCTCCCATCGACTCTACAGGGAACACTGCATCCACTACAACAAGCGAATGTACCTTAAAAATCTTAGGATTTTGGGCAGGAATATGAGCGACATTATCTTCGTCGATGTATGTGTATTGCGATTCAGGATAACTCGTTGGCCGAGCTTCTGCAACCGGCCACCTTCTACGAAATTTAGCCATTCTACGGCAAGGACGACGACCATCTGTTCCAGCTGATGGCTTTCCTCAAGCACATCCACCCCAACAACGAGATCGTATCTGTAAGTGATGAGCGTAAAAAGTTCGAGAAGATGGAGATGCTCAAGGAAATATAGAAATTGGAGGAAATGTACAAACGGGAGGAGTCCATTAAGTTGACCATAAATATCGACAGACGCGAAGACAGACTGAAGTCCAGCACCAATGAGGGAGCCGCTCTAATCACCAACAACGATAAAGAGGAATAGCCAAAGAAGAGTTATTTTGCGGAGGAAGCTGAGGAAGGTGAGGAAGCCACCGGTTCGTAGTAAGTGAAGGAAGTGTGATATGAATGCTGTTCTGATTTTTATCTTGGTTAATTGACGATACTATTGGATATGAATGAACGCAGTGAGGGCTAACTGACTAATTTCTATTTGTGCAGATATATTATATTTGGGACTCAATACTTGCACAAACATCTCAAGCAAATCATCGTGGCCATTGTCGAAGGAGACGTTTCGACCCAGAGAGTGACATTTATAATTATCATATTCGATTTAAATACGAAATAAAAATATTTATTATCTCTTCCTATTAAATTATCATTATTACAACCATAAATCCAAAAGAATTATATGCATTTGGGCTTCTCCTTTTCATCCTTTTTCGGCCTCATCAGCAACAGTGTTGCATTGATAGTTATTTTGGCATTACTCTGCCAAGGCAACGCACAGTACCAGCCTTCATCTTGCTTTGCCACATGTAACTTCTCTACAATTTAGACCAAACTGTTTTGTGGGGTAATACATCCTCAACAATAAACCCTGCCACTACTCCTCCATCCACCGGATATCCCTTCCCTCTTACTTGGGGAAATACCTATCCTAACCTTATCTCTTCTTCGTATGCGCTTTCAGGAGTAAAAATGGGAGATACGAACAAACCTTTAAGCTTCACTGCCACTCTAACCGCAAATCCTACAGGAGGAACATTAACATATATCCCATAGACAGTTTCATCAATCATATACGCAGCCTTTTCAATAATATTGATGAGTAGTTGCAGCAGTGGAACATTGCATATGTAAAGATTTAGTATATTCGATCTTATTTAGCTTACACAACCACCACCCTCTACGATCCAAATCGAAATATTTCAGAATGCGAAGAGTACATCAGTTTAGTATCTTCATTTTCATTTTCTGATGCAAACGATTATGCTGTTGCAGTATTTCTTTCATCATTTAAATGCAATTCTGTTGACACTGATAGATTTCAAATCATCGGCCTGACAGTTTACTCAAAATAACCCAACAATATTACTTTTCAGCTATCATCTTGTGGCTCGTATAAGAATGCGCTCGTTGAAGTGACAGGGACGTATATTATTGCTCAAATATCCACCTTCAACAGCAAACTAATGTTTTACTCCAAGTCATAAGTATAATCTATCCCTTGGGCTTATAATTATTTTACACCTAATTTTGGCATTCCATCAGTTTACTCATATCTCACTCAAAAAAGCATCATAGGGTTTGTATTTATTATGTTTGGGCGAGGAAACACTCGTCCGTCATAGATATACTTTGCTGATTCAGGCACTTTAGCATCTCCCAACATTTATCAACTTATTGATGTTCATATGCAACAAGTTGAGTATAACGTCTTTGCTCTTATGGAATGTGATAGCAACAGCCTTGTCGATGTTCCCACTGCACCCACTCAATGTCAATCTTGCTCAAGTGCCATGTTCAATTGTTTTAGTTGCACCAATCAAACCACTTGTACCTTTTGCATGGCTGGATGGTCTGTTACGGGGGGCTGTACTAATGTCCCTCAATGCATTAGTGTAATTCAAAATTCCTCCTCTAATACTTCACAGTGCACAGCTTGTTAACCAGGGTTCATTTTAAACAACTCTCTTTGTTCCTGTCCAATTGGTTATTGGATAATAACCAGTTATTGTACGAATGTTAATAAATGTGTAGCAACTGGGATCATAAACAGTCAGGTCATCTGTTCTGCCTGTTCACCAAGTTTCACTTTAAACAACTCTCTTTGCTCCTGTCCAACTGGCTATTAGCTAGTGAACAATTATTGCACAAACATTATCGGATGTTTAGCAACAAGACTCATAGGCAATCAGATTATCTGTTTAGCCTGCAATTTTTCAAAAAAACTATAACTAGTTAATTCATCATGTGGATGTATGCCTGGATTTTACATGAACTTAACTGTTCAATGCTAAGAAATATGTGGAGATGGCAGACTATTTTATAAGCAGTGTGATGATAATAATACAATTAACGGTGATGGCTGTTCCTCAGTTTGTAAAATTGAGCCCCATTACATTTGTCTCAACGGCTCGCAAACACATAAATCAGATTGTGCTTACAATGGCCGTGATTTCAGCCTCACTCTGAAGTGGATTGATAAGACTAGCGGATAGAATCAGGGCATTTTTGCCTTTACAGTCTATCCTCCCTTCTCATCACTTGACCAGCTCAATATTAAGACTAATCTACATTTTCAGTGTGATTAGCAAAGCCAATTTATTAGGTCAACTTACAGTCCAGGTCTGCTTCTCCTATACATCGATTATTAACAAAATTTGTAAGGAAATTTAGCAAACATTACTTTGACTTTCAACTCCTCTTTCATTATCCAAAAGCGTCTCTCAGTCCAATTCAGTATGACTTCCCAAGGAGATAAGCTAATCGTAGTAAATGACTACAGTAAGATGACCCTTTTGATTAATTTTATGACAATACTTTCTTTCGTCGTTCTATTCTTATTCTTGGTTGGCTCCCTCAGTCATAAGATGATTGGAGTATAAATTTTACATTCATTCCAGTTAATTTTCCTTCTTCAAGCACTCAGCAATAACTCTACTCCCGTGTTTGGGTTGCTTCGATCCTTAAGTATTGTCTCAGGCAACTTCCTGTTTATGAGCAATGGCCAAACAAACATTTATATTTAAAAGTATGCTATTAAATACAACTGGATGAACCAAGCCTTCTCTGAGGGTATCATCATTGGCACGAGCATTCTTCTCTTATTCGTCTTCTTTTTGCTTCTTCTATGGAAATGTAAGCAAATCTTAGATAATCCTTAAATCAATCCAAATAAATTCAGCAAAGTCAATGCCATTTTAAATGTAATTTATACTCATTTTCTCTTCCCGATTATTGTAGGATTTTTAATGGTCAATTTGCTGGTTGTCAATACCATCACTGATAGTCAATTAATAGCCATGTTTTCCCACCTACCCCGTGAGCTCAGCAGTTTGCTCTCATTAATTACAGTAATTATCTCCAGTTTTATCTTCTTCTTCGAAGGCAAGCTCCTGGTAATGTAAAAAAGCTATAAAATGTATCTGTAAAGTCTGCCAAGGTGCAGAAGCAGTTATATTCCCATATATTTAACCTATATATTCATTCTCAGCATTTTAGTAGTGGTCTGCTATCACCAAAATTTTACTTATTCAATTGAAATAATTGCAACCATTGTTTTCTTTCTCCTCTTTTACATGATATTCAGCCGACCTTATAAAAATCAATTGCATAATGCGGGTCAAATCATGAATCTGACAATGGTGCTGTTCTTTGTGGGTTGGATGATTGCGAGGTAATCTTTTATTTCTGTGACATCGGAAGAAACTTAATTTTTGTTTATGTTTTTATTTTGTGCCATCATCACTGCCTGTCTGATTGTTAACACCATTCGAATAATTACCGAACTGAAGATGAAGTGTCAGACGCGACAGATTAAACAGTCAGTAACTGAGAAATAAAACGCCATGAATGAAGAAGATCGACTACAATAGGTTTAAAAATAAAAATATTAATTGTCGCACCGAATTAGTCATTACAATCGCTTCTACCTATCAATTATGAAGGAGGAAGAGAAAATCCAATAAAAAAACAGAACCAACCAACAGAGACTGCTGTAGGGTGTTGACTGTCTTTACACTAAGAAGGATATGGAATCTAATTTACTAAGTCTACCAAATTTATATCTTAGGCGAGGTGGTAATAATGGAGATCGACAGAAGAATTGAAAACTTTACAGTCCAACTGTATGAGTCTCCATAAGAAAGTCGTAAATCAAGAGTAAAATTAATGATAATCTATTTGCGAGCATTTATTTATTCACTTATCTACAGTTTAATTTGAATTCAGTCATCAATCAGGTAGCGATAGATGAGAAGAAATAATGAAAATCACATTGTTTGCAACTTTCAAAGGTAGGAAATATTTTTGGAAAATATTTAATTTAACATCAACATACAAAGAGTAGACAATGACAAAGTAGAGAGTAGCCATCAGTCAACATCATCAGATAGAATCTGCAAGCTGATTGTGATCAAAAATACAAGATTGCAGCACATTTCATACATTGAGTTTTAAGCTCAAATTATTATGAGGATTATCATTATTAAAAGTAATATTTGGGTGCTACTAATATATTGATATTCAAGGAATCAATATTCACTCAAACATCTTCAGCAGATCATCGTGGTCGTTGCCGAAGGAGAGGGCGTGTGTTTCCTACAACTTGCGCAGACGGGTGTTCATCTCCTCAAACTGCTCGTATTACTTCTATTTGCGACGTTTCTATTCGATAATTTGTTATGATTATTAGACGTTGAGGTTGTACTGCCTTATCTACGGCAAGGTTTATTCAGGAGGCAAGGCTTCACTGCTGCTCTTTTATTTGGATGAAGATTTCTCATGCGTTCTATCATTCACAGCCTAGCCAACAAACTATTGCATTTACCCTTCTGCCATCATGTGCGGCTTAGTCTTAGCGATTCGCTGCGATCTAAAATCATTGGACTCAATGGCATTCCTGTGTTTCTTTCTAATGTCCGAACTCAACGCAGCGTACTTCATCCTCTTAACTGGTATTTTGTTAAATTTCAAAAACATCTTATCTACTACGACCGGCAAATCCTCAGGAGTATTGACCCAGTAGTAGCAATTCTTAGCCTACACCCAATCTAGAAAGGAATTCCAAATCTAGTTGCTACCCAAAGTATCGCCATGTCCTACCACCACCAAAAGATATTTCGATCGGGTCAGAGTTACATTTATACGCCTCTCGTCAGTTAAAAAACCAACCTGTCGTTACTTGTTTGCTCTGACGGTCGATACGATGATAATATCCTTTTCTTGTCCTTGGAAGGAATCGACTGTGTTGATCATCACATTTTTTTCAATCGACTATCGTTCCTGCTCCTTTTCCCTCAGCTACCACTGGCAATCGTTTACGATGAGCTTTCTCTGTGCCTGGTAAGGCGTGATAACCCCCAAACTTACAGATTTGTCAAACAAACTCCTAATCAGCAAGCCAATTACTCGCGCTTCTGCCTCATTGCAATTGGAGTCTCCTCTCTTCCTTTCCTCGCCGAATCTAACATCCAGAAAGACAACGTTTCTGCGATAAAACGACCGTAGATACGAAGGCAATTTTCTTTATACGACTTACTTTGAATCCAACAATCTATTCTGATAAAATTTACCACTAGAAAACTATCGGATAAGGGGAGCCATTCTGTATTGGATGTTCAGGAAGTACGGCTTCATTTTAGCATCTAAAAAACGTTCAAAGAGGGAACGGTTAAACAAAGTCACATTCGCGTCTGAACTGATGCAGGTCGCAGGCAGTTGGTAGGGATCTCCAATCAGCAGTACTTTTTCCACTCCTGTCTGCAACGCAATAAGGAGATTGGGTTATGTAGCCTGAGCAGCTTCATCGATGATCAAGCATGCGATTTCACCCCGTATCTTATCCAATTTATCATTACCAGCGCTGCTCAGCGTGGTGAGTATAATCTCCGTACTGGTGAGTAGTTCGGACTAGATTTGACTATAGTTCCTCCGTGATAGCACTCTCTCCTTCCTGAAATTATAAAGCATGCTCTCCAGCTTAATGAGTTCTGCCTTTTGGATGGCACATTATTTCTACTGGTGTCTTTGATTGAGTTTCCGAATTTATTTTTGAACGGATATTATTTTTTATTTTATTTGGGGAGTTGTCATTTGCTGCTAGGCTTTTGATTAGGAGTAACAGTCAATCAGTCTTCGCTCGCATAACTCATCAAGACTCACTGCCAGCACATGCTCGTCTTTGGTATCGATTATGCCTACCCTGAGAATGGAGGGGTGGATGATGTCACCCTACCCGTTGAATAGACCCTAGCATTGGATTCTCTTCACTATGTGGTCAACAGCTGCATTCGACGGTGCGCATATCATAATCTTACGATTATTGTCTGTTTTCTTGAGATACTCGTATTGTGCCGAAAGTAAACCCATCAATGTGGAAGTTTTACCAGTACCAGGTGGCCCTTGCAGTAAAACAAATCCTCTTTCTCTGAGCACCATATCTCTGATTGATTGCCATTGGGTTTCGTTGAATATTTTATTGAGATGGCCCAGAATATCATCCAATACCTACTTCCTTTCCACCATTACGCTCATCTCCTTCTACAATATTCGAGGATCAAGGACAGCAGGAGCGAGTTCGGAGTATGGGAGGTTAGAAACAGCTAAATATTATCGAACGTGGGTTGTTAGTTTTTACAGGTCAAAGTAATAGGCCTATCGGCTGCAACGATTGCGCAATATCCATTCTAACTCTCTTTAGCTCACAGCTGATAAACTGCGAACCTACTTTGCCAAATCTTCCTTAGTCTCAGGCGTTACTAACAAAACAAGAAAGGCAAAAGTATTCTCCTCATTGGACAATCCGTATCTCGCCCTCATGTAATCCCTTGAGGAAGACACCAATCCAAGCCGATATTTAGAAAGACTTAGATTTTTCAGTTGAAATACCCCGTCCTTACCGCTTTCCTCCAGCTGTACCTCAGTCATTCCCTCATTATTGCTCCTTATATTCCTAATCGCTATCTTGATCGCCTCGTAATCTCTCTTTTCTATCATTTTCAGCTTCTGGTTTATGTCTGCGATGCATTCGTTCGTAATCAGATAGTGAAATACCTTTTTATAGGTGCTCTGTGATGAAAATATATCGGGGATCTTTTTGCTCTCCGATTTCGAAGAAGAGTGCTTGTAGTCGTGGCTCAGGATAGAAGTAATGAAGTGCGGAGCGGACGATTGGTAAGGTTTTATGATGTCCGACAGCCCGTACCGGTTTTGCTTCTTCTGCAGGCGAAAATCACTAGTTTGTAAGGATTATTCTGCTGTGATGGCCTAGTTCTCATCCTCATCTTCAGCGTTGATTTGCTACACGATTTACGATTTTTTAAGGCTCTCAGAAAGACTATTTCGGTGTTCATTTTGCGAATCTTGGCTAACCTTTAGTCTCTTTTCGGGGTGCATTCCCATCAATCCTTCTAACAGCATCTGCACTTCTGCTGACTGTTCTCGATCCCGTTTCTTTTTCTCTTCTATTTTACGCTGTTCGTTTTGCTTTCTGGTTTGTGCTTCCTTCTCCTAATTTTTAATTCGCTGTTCATCCTGCTATCTTTTGAACTGTATCCAACTTGCTTAGTTGTACTGTTATAAATTATTCTTTGGTCTTGGAGGCAAACTGTATGTCGAGGCATAAGAGTTAAAACTCGGTGGTTTTTATCGATTGCGGTCCGTTTTCATGTCATCCATAAGCTTGATTTGCTTTTACATTAGTTTCTATCTGTCTCTCGTTGTTAGAGTTGGCAAGAGTTTCTTTGAGCGCAGCAGCCTCTCCCCAGGAGACACATTCCACAGCGCATCTCTTTCCATTTATTCTGCCGAATTCCCCTCTTTTGCGTAGGATTAGTCGACTTCTGTCTATTAGACCGCCCTTTTCAATGTTTAAGGCTTTGGCAGGCTTTCCCTATTATGGAAGATGGACATTTTGTACTTTTCCACATTGATCTTGTTGGATTACTCCTCTACGTTAATAATTTATTGGTGGCATCTTTCCCTCTATCTTCTGTGAGTGACGATCGGCAAAGCATGCACCTCTGTATCTCTCAAATTGTTTGCTGGGCTTTATTTACTGGGCTACTCTTCTAGATTGATGGCCTACCCCTTTCTATGCCGAATGCGATTCAGGTAAAAATACATTGCATCCTTAGACTGCGGTCTGACAATTGGTAGCTTATGCGAGGTTTCCACGCTGACCTCCACGCCATCAGCGTTTCCACTGTCAACAGTAATGACTTCACATTTTTTACGCTCTCCCCTCTCGTCCTGTATATTCCTCTCGAAAGTACTCATTGATTTGGTATATCAGCTATAATACATACAAAACATCCTTAAAATGGAAATCTCTCTATATAAAAATGAACCTTGCGGGAACCACTGAACTTGCACGACTGACTACTGAAACACACTCTCAATTATAATTGAAAGGTAATAGTGGTTTACATGACTATAGTAGAAAGGGATATAATTTGCATAATGCAAATCACGAGTGCCAGAATCAAGCTTTCACATCGGATGAAGGAGTTCGTCCAGTTTGGCAACGTAATCTCTACTCATTTTCTAGAATTTGGAGAGGAGATTCTCCTCCTCTTTTTGTAGGTTGCCGAGACTGCCCTCTAGCAGATGGATTTGGATGTCCAAGTCCTTGCCTTTCTGTGTCTAATTGTCCTATTTCTTCAGTATTAACCGAAAGAGTGAGCTCTTGGTCAATTTGCTGCTGCTGGTATACTTGGACTTTTTGGAATGGCTGCTCTTGGCCTCAGCGGTACCGTATTTATCATCGAGGTAGGACTCAATAAGGTCGGCCTCTTGATGGTTACAAAGGATAGGTACGGAGAAGCGATGTTTGCTTTCCATCTCACCAATTAATAATTTATCAAATAATGATCAATGACAGTGTTATAGCAGCTATCAGGAATTGGGTATGGCCACCCCAGTGGACTAACTTCGAAATGTAATCCTCGCTAATTGATAACGATTGATCCTTAAAAAAAGATATTAGATGTCAATTCGAATACTACCCCACAATTTTAGTGACCCCGAAGTCAACACTCTACTTATACAATCACTTAAACAGTCAATTGAGCATATATAAATACATACAGTTTGGCATAAATACACACCAATAGCTTAGAGTACATCAATCACAATAATCAATGAACTGCTTGGATGGAGAGGAGATGCCGACGGCGAACAGCGAGTATGGGCTTGGTGAGTTGGAACACTAAATATACGAAAGCGAAAGCGATTTTTTAATCAACGATCGAAATTTTGTCAAAGAGGAAGCCAGCAGTACTGGTAATCAAAATGAAAAGGAGGGCAATACTTCAGTAAATGGGGAATCCAATAATGACTACCAAATTCAAGGCATGGCCGAAATTGATTATATTTGCAATGAGGAGTGCGATCCTGCAAAGACACCAACTGAGCAAGAGATAGCATAAGTGATAAATCAGTTGTAGCTGCGATATCCCTCGACGAAATTGTTGAAGCTGTCTCACATGCTCTATGTCTCCATGATAATTCAGAAAACTATGGCGATTCCCAAACAGTCAAAGAAGAATTTCCGAGGAAAAAGAGGGCCTACAAAAAAAGACAAAGCAAAGTCAAAGCTGGGAATGAAAATATTTATTCTCAATAAATCCTTAGTAAGAATGCTCTGTTGAACATGAAGGACAATCCGCCAGTGAGAAAGAGAGATGGATGGCAATGGGATCCTGAAGGTAACCGCATCAAAAAGAAATCAACTCTATCGGACACTGTCAAAAAGCCAACTCTGAACAACAGCTTAACAGTTAATAAGGTGGAAGTACACAGTAGTTTTGCTCCTGAGTTGGCAATCAAATACCAAATCTACACCAACGCGGATGGCACCATCATTCTAACCAATCGAGGCATGCTACCCAAGAAAGCACCCCTGTTGGCAAGATTCAATACTATCAAGGACATCAAGGACTACAGATTTATCGAAAGGGAAGTGGCAGCTCGGGCATTTTGTGATAGGGGGTACGGTATCCCAATGCTGCGTGCGGAGATCACCTAATCCAACATCAAAATCAATATGTAGCTCTATTATTATTTAGAGATGATAAGAGATACAAGGCTGTGTCCACTGCCTTCGTTGCAGAGTCCTTCCGCAAGATGGAGAAGTTTCTGAAAGAGGGTTGCAAACAATAGATTAAAATAGCCAACTCTGCTGAGTTGAAAGTGCTGTTCACCATTCTGCTGAACTGTCGGGACAATTTCCTCGAGGACTAGGCGAGAACCTTTGTTAAATTTGTGAGATTGACCTATGAATTGGCAGAAATCGATATCAGTCAGGAAGAGGCCATCAAACTGTATAATCGTTTCATGAAATCGATGCAGGAGAAGATCAAAGTGCAAAGGTTTGATTCGGAAAAGGGCACCTTTTAGGTGATGAAGCAAAGCAAGGCCGTCAATATCTCATCAGGGAGGCCTTCGCCTGAGTAGCTGTGGACTCGGTAGAGGGAACTGTAGTTCTACGATATATATCTATCTACTCGTAGTCTAAAAGAGGTCCGCAATTATTTTAGAGCTCAGTATGCGCCCGAAAGAATTAAAGCTGGGGAGGTTCCTGGTTTTGAGGGGAACTACTCTTTGGCGTTTTATCAAGCGATAACAGACATGAAGATGCTCACTAGCAAATACCACAAAACCATTCGCAGCGGATTAAGGAGGATCCAAGTGTTCGCATAGAGGAACGAGAAAGTACCGAAGTTGAATAGGGTCAATGACGACGTGGTGAAGAGAATGTTCAGTTTCTCTGAGGGTGCCAACCTGCGGAGAGTGGTCTTTGAGACTCAAAAGATGAGTCGTCTCTAGCCTAAGATCGTGATAGAAGCAGTCAGGATAATTAACGATTTTATCGCCCTCTGCGATGGCATTAAAAGTTAAAACCCAAGCACGATTCAGTAGTAGTACATGGTGAATTTCTGATTGTCTTTCTTGAATTGTCTTATAAATTATATCCATCAACTTCTGACTGACCAATATAATAGTTTAATGGATAAGTCAGCCATCCTCAAGGAGATACAAAGCATCAATAAAGAGGGTTATCTTGAGAAGCAATCGCGTTTCCTTAAGAGCTGGAGGAAGTAGCTTTGACTTTATTCAGACGATGGGTGGTGCTGACCAACAATCTGCTCCTGACTTACAAAGAGCGGAGAGTGTACGAATCGCCAACCGAAATTGTGGTGCTCAAATAGGTAGTATCAATTAAGACCATCGAGGACGACCCCGATAAGAAAAATACATTCGTACTGCTGTCGATAGATAGAAAGTATAAACCAGCGAAACAGTCTTCTACTTCACTGCAGAGACAGGTCCCGAAAAGGAGCAATGGATCGGCTCAATCGGTTCGTCTGTAGTTATTTAGGGAAGGCGATGGTCAAGAGCAACAACCGCGATATGGAAGAAGACTGATTCATTTTATGCATAGGCATATGTTATCTCTTTGTTATTCATCAAGGCTTAAGATGCAAGAACGAGCCATATAAAGCAACAATATTATCAGGGTTATTTATGCAGGGCGAGGCCGGTGATTGGGACTGCCACCCATCCTTCCTTCGAGTCAACTCCTCCTTTCTTATCAGGAGATTACTTCTGTTCGTGTTTTATATTTTCGTTAGAGGTCTGCATCGAATCTATCTCGCCTTGCTTTTTCCTCCGAGCAGGCGACAGCACCTCTCGATCTATCAGCTCGGCTTTGGGATCGACGAGCTACTGCTGTGTGTTTCCAAATATTTTGAGGCAGTTTTTGCCAAACCCTGTCCTGAATAACTTCTATGGTACTTAGAAAATGGGTTTCCCGAGATTGTCTACCACACGTCTTTGCAAAACTCGTTGGTGGTCGTATTCTGATAGGTGAGGAAGATGTGAAAGCTCATAAGGATTACGACAAACATCCAAGCCGCAAAGATGTACACTATTAGGATGATATTCATCACAAAATACCCCATATCAGCCGGCAACTCGAATATGGTCAGCACTATTATGATTTGAATCATAACAAAGGTGCAGAGCAGGCATAAACTCACGACAAAAACAAAAAATATTTTGTAGTTGCGCTTGCCGATGCAGGTGCCCACCCAGGGACAGTGGTGATCGAACCTTTCTACGCACATGTTGCAATCATAGCAGTGTGAGGTGCGAGGAGGCCGATAGATGTTGCAAGAGCTGCAAAACTTTACTTTCAGATTGTGAGTTTTAATCGGCATTGTGTATACTCTTTGAACATCTCTCATGTCGCTGTTATCGATCCTACTATCAAGAGGTATTCTGCTAGTTTGCTTATTCTCGTAGCGGGGTAGTATCTTGGGTACCATTCCGGGGTCTGTGCATCCAATAACAATGATGAGCACTTGTGCGAGTATATGCATGGCAACGCTAACAGCGATTAGTCCTGGTGGAGATTTGAATGCAGTTACAATATAGTAGGTGATCATGCCTGCCCAAAGAAGAATATGCGTAATTAAGTATTTTTTGGGTTCGGAGATGAGAAAACCAAAGTAACGGTATGTTTGATAGTTGACCACATCGGATACTTCGTGAATGTGGTGGATCGTGCCTTCTTGGTGGCTCATACAGTAAAAGTTACGAATAATATTAATCAATGCCCTATTTTTAAACTATACATTATTCATGGGTAGTTTAACCTGCTTGATATTATCGATATCAAGGCTTATTCCCGATTTGAGGATTGGGATTTGGCCTTATGGATAAGTGCTTCTCTTCGGCTTTTATCCCACAATAATAGGGCATATTTTGTATGGAGTATAGGTTGAATAGTATAAGGATTAACTTAAGATGATGGCGTATCAATCATGCGGGTATCAATGGAAGTTGTTCTTGCAGTCACCACACTGTGCTGAGTTTCCTGATGCGGGTGGTTTGCCAGTCTTGAGAGATCGGTTGCACTGCTTGCAGAGTGGAGTTCCGCAGCTCTTGCAGGGGAAGGAGTCAGATGAACCGCAGCCTGATGAGAATTTGCACATTCTAATAAATATATAATCAATAAAACCACCGCGCTATTAATCCCACAGTCTAATTCAGAAAATACACTCTGTAACCAATCCTCAACTCCGAGCCTCATGATCCACTGCTCCTTCGACCCTCCTTCCATTTGTGACTATTTTCGTCATTTTTATGATTCGCAAAAATCCATTATTTTTAACTTTTTTCCGGTCGTTAATAAAAGAATTAAAGGCGTAATATCTTCGACTATTATTGGATATGTTACCCTATCATATTTATTAAATGGCTATATCAATGATCATGCGTTGAAACTCGCGTGGTGCAGATGCCCTCTCGGCCGTTCGAAAAAGGTGTTGTACAAGTCCCGAATAGCCTCCAGCGGAGGAATGGTCTTTTTGTTAAAACCACGGATTCGCACTGCGTCCCGCACGTTTAATAATTTGTTTCGGTGGTCGCGGTTAATTTGCCTCACAATCTTTTAATACCAATCGGGTTAGAGCGGCGCCTCCTTCATTTTACGAGACACTTGCTCCTCTAATGACTCCTTGACGGGAAATAGGCTGCGACTACCCAGCTTACCCCTCTCCCTCTCTCTCCTCCCACCTGTTCCGAGTCTCCTTAGTTGTTGATTGAGCTGAAAATCGATAAAAGCAAACTTCTTATGTTTGTTTGCATTCCAATCGCCCTCACTTAAAGAAAGATCTTCCATTTCCTCCCGGAAGAACCATCCTTTCAGCAGTTGCCCTGCCTCAGTGGTGACTTCATGCACTCCAAAGTACTTGCTCGAAATGTTGAAATGGCTCCGAACTGAGTCGAAATCTGATGGAGCTTCGAAGGGAAGAGGGATCTCCTGCAAAGTTTTGATGGGGGCCTTGAGATGCACAAGCAGAAGCAGACTGATATCCGAATATTTGGTTTACATGTTAACCTCCTAGGCTTTGATGACTCGTTGCTGAGAGAGCTGTCTCAGTGCAGATGATGCAGGCTCGTGGATCGCGTTTACGTGCCGATTGTGATATTGTTTGGCTTTTTGCAGATCACCCAAATGGTAGTGCAGCTTACCTATTTCATCGTAGAGTCGCAACTCCTTTTCTGATAAATTATATAGCCATGAATACTCTAAGGCCTTCTTTAGAACACGGATGCCTTACATCTAGAGGCCCGCCTTGCCACAGCAATCGGCTAAACCCATCAACGACTCCACAAGTAGTTGGGGACTCTCCAAGAGAAGACAACCCTCGCGGGTCTGATCGTAATAAAAGAAAGCTTGACTATTCTGATCAATGAGGTAGTGCAAGTCTGCCAGCAGTTTAAGGGCACGCAGAAACTGCTCCCCAAGATTGTAGTCAACAGCGTAGTTGAGCAGTCTGACGATCACTACATGCTTACCAGTGTACCCTCGCCTGCTTGCTCGTACTGTTCGTCGTGGCAGCAGCTCACGAACTTAGTCTACCATTCCTACACTCGCAGTAGGAAGCCACCCAGCCCGATATCGTTGCCCGCTAGCCCTGCACGTAGCTGATTTCGCATTGCTTGCCGTTTGAACTCCTTCAGCGGATTCATTCCAGTAAAAGTACCCTCTCCAGCTGTGGCGTTCAATTTACGATAGCGCAGTTGTGATTTTTGCTGAGTTTTTTGAAAGTGCTGACTTTCCGAGCGTCGATTAACACCATGCTTTACCAGCTGCGTGACTGGTTTGGGCAATATCTTTTGGCGACCTACGTCGACGTACATGGACACCGTATTGGCTGGTCTCTTATCTTTTGAGGGTGAACTCTGCGTAACAAAGTGAGCGCTCTTCTCCGAAGAGGCAGCTCGGTTGTGTTTGGCGACAAATATGCCGGATTCCTCCATTTCTGCTAATAATTATTCTAAAGTAATAATATATGCAACTATCATTATGCTTTTAGCCACGAAAACGTATAATTACAAAACAAAACATCAGTGACGCAGAGTTACCGCCAAGTCATGCAGATTACGACTGCGCTGTCGCTACTTCTGCTGCTTTAGCCTTGCCAGCATGAGTCGACTGCTGTGTTGCTTCTGCTGGATGGCATCAATCTGTTTCTCGTGCTACTCACGTAGAAAGAATGCATTGAACATGCGTCGTTTCTGCTTAATCTTTCTATAATAAAAGATAGATTTACCTCTTTGCATCAATGCTTTCGGTTTTGGCCTCAAGCAATTGCTATTTGTTCAGCTTAGCCCCAATAATCTTGGCTTCCTTCTTCTCTAATTCCTGTTGATACAGATGTTATCGTTCCTGCTCAGCGCTGGTGCGTTTATTTTTATGGGATAGTATCAGTGTCTAATGCTCTTTTTTCCTATCCTCCCATCGTTTGGACAGCTATAGAGTCTGCCCATTGTGAAATTTATCCGCTGCTTGATACTTTTAGACCAGTTTGGTGTAGTATTCCTCTTCGCTTTGTTTCGACTTCTCACGATAGCTCTACTGAGTAAGCAATACGCTGTTATTCTAATGTCTCAGGATCTGCTTGATGGAAAGGAGAAGATCATTTCGACGATGGTTGGCTGTTTTTAGCTTACTCTCATGATCCTACAGTAAATTAAGACTTTTTTCCATTTGGAACTATTACTGCTACCTAAAATGCTACTGTCTATCCATGATTTGATTGTGATGCAGCGAACTGGTGGCTGTCTTTATAAATTTTAGCCGACGGGTCTGCGAGCCCTCCATCCTTTGCTGTTCTTTAGTGTAGAGTTCATCTCGGTTGTGCAAGTTGGACTGCTACAGATGGTTAATATTTTCGATGTTTCGATTGACGATTTCGGTATATTTGTTAATATCATCCTTTCTCTTGTCTTTTTGGAGATCAGCCACGCTCTTTATCTGCTACTTCACCTTGGATTCCTGCAAATATTTTTATCTGTTTTTTTGATATTCTTCGACTCTCGCTATGCCAGTTCGATAGCAGACATCAGCTACATGCAGGTTATAGCGGTGAAGCTGTTCCACGTTTTCAGCGAAGCACATCTTATTCAAGATGGGTAACAAGGGTTACACCACAGATTTGCCTTCTTGGCCTTCCATTGATTCTTCTAAAATATTATTCTTTATATTGACGATTGATTGCTTCCATAACTAATCGATGGTGAATAATGAGCCATATTTTAGAAAATTATCACTCAACTTCGAAAACGGTATGTAAAAAAAATAAATTTTGGCTTCATCATTACTTTGGAAAGGGGTTAGTCAATAATATTCAAACATTTATACCCCAATTCATTGCTTAGAAAATTACATCTCAAAAAAGAGTGAAATTATAAAATATTCATAACTGTATGGAAAAATTTATAAAATTTATTTATGGCGATGAGGATATATTCCATAACCTGAAAGTATAATAAAATGCCAACCAAAATCAATTTTTATTGACCTTGATGGGCAAGATATGCTGCTTGCTTTCATTTCACAATTGCCAATCGATCAAATTATTTTAATATTTAATGATTTAATAGAGAGTCTACGGTTGAAGTGAAATACTATTTTATGCTTATTTGGACAGTTGCCAAATTGACTTTAATAATATTTCTTTGCATGGCCTAGCAACATCCCAGCGAATCTAGCGTTGATGGAGCGATCTTCCACAATAAAACTCTTGCAGATATAGCCTTATCGATCAGTTCTCGGCTTAGTTGCCTTTACTACGACTTATCCTAACTATGTCTGGATCATCTCCCCAGAGGCCCTTATGATTACAAATTTGCTTCATAGCTGTAAAGTTGTTTCAAAAGACTCAGTTATAAAAAGAACATATCATAAGGACCTATTTGCTTAAAAGAATGTCTAAGAGGTAATACTTCCTATGCTTACAAATGCTATGACTGTTTCATTTAACCTTAAAATGAATTGGGCTATTTGTGCCCAACTTGTTTTGTTTAAGGAAACCACACCAAGCATCGCTATCGAGATTTTTAAGTGAGCCACGATGTCAGATGTGATTGTGGAAATCCTTAATTAATAAAAGATGAAAATTAATGTCCTCATCATGGTCAAGGCAAACATGCGCTGAGGAAAATAAAAGATGAAGACGAGACCCCTTCAATCTTTTAAAAAGAGACTCAATTCTTAATTTACCTTTTCTTCAGAATTACTAAAATATAGGAAAATTATATTGACATCAATAAAAAAAAATCAATTATTGGAAACGCCATTCTAGGGATAATGACGGAATTTACGAGCCATAGTTATTATAATATGCTTATTGTTGGCAGTCTGTTAATTTCTCGATTTCCTTAGGAGTACCCCAGATTCAAAATTAACTACAATTGTAATATTTATGATACTACTATTTTGCAATACCTGATTTCGGGCTTCAGCAAATTCCTGGACAAAAAAGAATTCTGTAATTTGCTGATTTCTCTCTTTGCAGATTAAAAATTACAATAGTAGGTCATAATTTAATACTTCCGTTTGACTTCTGCAAGACATTGTTGCCATCTGATAGCAAAAATGTTCTATGATATCTCCAATAATATCTTGTCAAATGGCAGGATGGTAGAACGTCTTCTTGGTCAAAATAAAATAAAGCCATTAGTGATTAACTATAATTTCAAAAAATACTAAGATAAAAAGGCAAGTTATGTGCAGCTTTACAAAGATTATACTGTCCTTTTAAGCCTACCTAATGCAGTTCTTATTTTATAATCCATTCTGTAAAACATCAACATCTGCCAACTATCAAATTTCGGATAGGTTTATCGCATTAAAAGCGATTAATCTATTAACGAATTGGAATTAAGATATTTCGATATTTTGAAAACTTTAATAAAAAAATTGAAACCGTCTTCAAATTTCAGAGCTATTCTCAAGAAGATAATAAAGTAAACCTCAGACTATTTGATCAATAATACAAAAACTCTCAATTGGTCCATTAATAGAACTTTTTCCTTGGCAATATTTGCATTCTTTGAGGGAGATATAGAAAGTTTTTCATAGTTAGAGCGTGATTAACTTTTTGATTGTGAGCAAATATTTTAGTTTTAAATCCTCTAGGAGCTAATACATAAAGTGATTAGCGCATTGGCAACTTATAAATCAAAAGATAATGCAATTTACAGCAAGCATCTCCTCTTGATTAGTATCGATAGCATTTTCTTGAAGGTACTATTAAATATCCTCGTGAAATATCACTCACGGGCATATTTCCAGCCATTAATGGATTTCTTAGCAGCGAGGCAGTATTCTCTGAATATTTTATTTGAAATAGAGGAAGCTGATAAGATAATTCAAAATTTTAAATCCAGAAATTCTCTAATAAACTAAATATGCTTCGCCATTTCTAATCTAATTTACATTGTATAAACTACTATTGATTAACTAATAGTTGCAGCATATCTCCAATATGCAGATAAAAGGGATATATTTCATTTATTAGAACTTATCGATTATGTCAGTCCAAATCTTACTCGGATGAAATTCAGATAAACTGCTCTTGCTATCGTTTTAGACGAACCATTGATCAAACAATACTTTGTAGAGTACTATTCATAAAATCATAAAGCGTTTGAATCAGGCAAGGTCCCACCAAATCTATTTAATCTTTCAGTTTTCTCTGTCTATGCTTAATTGATAGACGTATAACACAAAATATCTCCACTCTATCGGCTCAAATTAGAAAGTAAAAAAAGATCAGAGTACTCTAGACATATTTTTACTGAGTAGACTTTAGAAAAGGTAATTAAAATATTTTAGAATTTCATTAATTTCCTCTTTGAAGGTTTAAGGTCCAGACCCAAAAAAATAAGAGCTGGCTAAATTACTTTAAGCAAAATGCTTTTTACTTTATTAATTCTCTATTTGTAGACAAAGAATGAAACAATTAAAAGGATTAACTAGACTCTTATAGATTTTATCAGGTAAATAAGGGGACAGTACATGTTTTAAAGCGAAATAGATCATTTAATCAGCTTGTTTATAAAAGGCTAAGAATATCTTTAGGAAAGAAGGAGATTGAACCAAAATTCCAATTACAATATTAATGATGAATTGGCTAAATTAAAAAAATAGAAAGCCCATAAAAAGAGACACTAAAAAATGCAATAAATTCAAAGAAAGCAAGCTTAATTTTTTAAACAATTGCCATAAAATATGGTAATAGAGCATACCATTGAACTCTATAACTCGAAGCAATGCATCATTTGTAAAGAGTCATCAGAAATTGGTCCACTTTATTATTTCGCCAAAATTCATCATAACAAATCATTAGCAGAAGCTTTCCTAGGTGTACATTATCCAGTGCTGATAATTACAGCGTGTGGACATGTTGCCCATAAAAACTGCTTGCCTATTCGCAACTCACAATGCATGTTGTGTAAGAATGCAGCTAATATTCTATTTCCGTCAACAAAACCAGATGAATTTCTTCCATAATAAGAAATTAATGATTGCCTTTAGAAAATCAAGAAATACTGCCAATAAAATGTTCAATTATAAATTGTTCGAGAATAACCAAAAATACGAATATATAAATCGGTCTGCTATCAGGTATTACTTTACTCTTTTAATTTTACACACTACTTCATCTCTAAAATGATGCCCATACTCTATGAGCTAATTAAAATGCTCAGCACAATGCATCTTCCTTTTTAAAATAATATTTAAACTATCTCTATCTTTCAAGAATCCAAATATTTGCGTTTTAAGCCCAGATAAAACTATATTTTAGGTAGAATTCATATGATCATGAAATCCTTATTAGGACTCTAGAAACAAAAGGAGGAATGCCTATTAGCATCAATTAATTAATCCAAAAAATTACAATCATAATTTGACAACCAGTCTCGCTTGTAATTCAAGTATATTTTTCTTGTGTTTTAACAATTAATTAAAAAAAATTAAGATAAAGATTTCGAAGAGCTTTTAAATGCTAATGTTCGAGCTAATTATCAAGATAGAACGCTGTTTCGTCTTCCTCGCGATCTTGCAGATCTACACAGATAATGTGGAAAATGCGCTTAATGCGGAGTTTATACGACCCGTCTATTTATATGTTTTCTTTGCTGCTATAAAACCTGTAAATACTGTTTGAGAAAGAGGACATAGCATTTTTACAGTCACCGCGAGAAGACTTTTTATATAGATATCGAAAATGGAAAGGTATTATTTATCGAACTATACGAATAATTGGCAGGTCCCTTTCTATTTCGAGATTATTCAGGATCTGGTTTCTCATTAAAAAAAATAGGCTTCCCAAAAAAAGGATAGTATCTTCTCTGCTCCATCACCAAAAAAAAACTCTTACAGTTTATATTGGACGATGAAATCATTACTCGGAAGGCAGTCTAGACGTTTAATAGGATACATTGACCTGATTTGACATAATTTAACATTCATAATCTTTATATAACTTTATATCAGAGACTTGCTTTTGCTTAGTTTGCTCAGCTGATGATGCAATTGATATTTGAGATAAATAAAAATAATGATTGATAATTCGAATATTTGGACAGTTGTCAGTCAGCCCGATATGTATATCTTAGTCTTATTTTATCTAAAGATTATAGCAAATCAATCATATTTCGTTGATGCCTTCTTTAATCATTGTGCAGTAATCATTATTTTATTTATAATCAAAGACCAGTAAAACAGACATATTTTGGAAGACAATCACTCACAACTTTGCTTGGGGATTAAGACTCTTTAAACTCTCTTTGCTTTGGGTAAATCTCTCATTCGCTTGGCATACTTCAGGAATTTTCTGCATTTATTTGATCCATCTTATTATTTTGGTGTACGGGGTGTAGTCAAAGTCGATCAATTAGAGCATCGTAATGTCATAAAATGAAATTAGATCGGCGATTGAAGGATTCTCTCCTCCCACATAGCGATTGTCTTTTAAGTAAATCTGTTCGAAATTGCGAAGAGATGCCTTTACCACCTTTTGAGTGTACTTCTAGCTGAAGGTTGGGTCACCTGCTTTTAGAATTGGTGCAAAGAGTAAGTGATACACGAGATATGAACATTTTCTTGTACTGCTATGATGAAAGTCTAAAAATTAGTTGATTTTAGCCTGCCGAGCAAGGTCCTTTTGTGGATACCAGTGCTATGGCATGTTATATTTGCAGCACAAATATCGTAGGATTGTATGGCTTTCGGCAAGAAGAAGATCGCAGTCGGTATCGTGGATGGCAGGAACGCGCCTCATCGGGTTGATCTTGGCATACTCTGGTTTTCGTAGCTACATGATAGGAACGGTACATCTCCAGAGAACATGCTGACCTCTATGATTTCGAAGGGTATCTTGGCAATGAGACAGAATGCAAGCACAGCCCTAGATGGCTGTGAGTTGTAGTCGATGTACAACTTAATCACCATAATTGCAATAAATCTTTATACTCTCAGTACTAATAGGGCAATTCTGATTTAAAAATTACTCCTAAAATATAAAGATCATCCGCGTCGTGCCCTTTTCATCCGTAATAGAAGCCACACCAGCAAAGGGATCAAAGCAATAACTGTGTACTTGATCCAAGGTGGCATTTTTCGCACCACTTCCAAATTGAAAGGAGAAGTCTTTCCCCATTTTATCTGATTTTTATTAGACCTCAAATCCAATATCCACTCCAGTATCTTGGGGAAGAGCTCCTCCTCGGCATGTTCATCTTTAAACAACTGATGAAACCCATTTTTAAACACATATGAGTTCTTTTACTTCGAGCCTGCGAGCTGGTAGAACTTCTTGACGTCAGCCTTGGGCTGGATGGCATTTTTAGCACCGTAGCACACAAATAGGGGATATTGGAACTTGTGGGCTTCGCTCATAACCTTTTCGCTGAGTTAGGCATAATCCTGCACCATATTAATGGTAATAAATTGAAAGCTAAATATCCCGTCGATGCATTGCTTTATTTTTTTATCGTTGTTCGTGAGAGAAGTAGGGTTAATCATGTTGTTTATCATTAGATCGGGGAAAATCCAGGACAACCCCCACAGCAGCGATTGACTTATCAAACTTGTCTCGTGAAAGAAAGGAAACGCGAAGAGGGGAGACATGGCGATGACTCCTGACAGCGGCAGGTTAGGGTTTTACTGCAAGAGTGCGAATATTAGAAGGCTACCGAATCCTTGAGAGATAATATAGGTTGGCAGTCCTATTTCGCAGCACCGCCGTAGCAAATTTTATATGTCGCTCATTATTCCATAAAGGGACTAGTTTACCCTCCTCCCACCCGAATAGCCGAAACTGCGAAGATCGACCATGTTGACAACAAACCTATTCTTCGCGAAGTACTCTGCCATCTGCGTTGTTATGTCAGTACCTCAATGTAGTCATCGGTGCTTTACCCGTATCCGTGAACGATACAGATGGTTCCTTCCTTTTGACGAGGAGTGAATTTGCTGTAATATAGTCGCACCTGTGATGAAGTTAGCGAGTTAATATAGACTCGCACAACGCTATACTCTTGGGCTTGATGGCGCAATACAAAGTTTGGTCGTTATGGTTCTTGGATGAGATACTCTGATATTTTGCGGGGTGGTTGCGGCGAGTACTCCTTGTTGAGCAAATACTCGACTGTATTGAAATTGGATTAACTTTTGGCTTCGTCTAAGTCTTTCATCTTAATAATAGCAACAGATAAATTTAAAGTTTAGCAACAATGCCGTCATACTATAATTAATCATTAATTTTGTTATTCGTAGGGTATGCTATTTGACAGAGAGTGGATGGAAGAGATGAAGAGATAAGAGTTAATGAAAGCAGTGCGGTCAGTTTAATCATTACTGTCATAGGAAAATGGTCTTATACAAATATAAGGATATCATGAGCTATACTTGCGGATTTAGGAAAGGTCGATAGCACTCA
>Ga0302188_10000202_pt1 | contig 50004 bp, 48 predicted proteins | sample II_Bog_E2_1_FD_198783 | JGI IMG/M metagenome (GOLD analysis project Ga0302188, IMG submission 198783) | Peat permafrost microbial communities from Stordalen Mire near Abisko, Sweden - II_Bog_E2_1 | ecosystem: Environmental > Terrestrial > Soil > Wetlands > Peat | place: Sweden: Abisko... | reverse complement strand
CGCTAAATTATTATTTAATTATGCTATTTTAGGATTTGCATTAACAGAAGCTATTGCTTTATTTACAATTATGATTGTATTTTTATTAATGGCATAATTTAATTTATGCTTTATTTTTTGCACACATTGCTAAAGGAGCACAATCTCATTAGATTTATGTAGTAGGTTCGATTCCTACTGTGTGCATACTATCTGCGCACATAGCTCAGTCGGTAGAGCATTTGACTTTTAATCAACAGGTCGTAGGTTCGATCCCTACTGTGCGCACGATAGACTTGTAGCTCAATGGCAGAGCAGTCCCCTCATAAGGGATTGGTTGTGGGTTCGATTCCTACCAGGTCCATTTTTATTTATTTAAAAACATTTTTTTGTTTCTGCTTTATAAAAAAGCAGAACCATGTGTAATTCTTAGCTCAGTTGGTAGAGCAGATGCCTTCTAAGCATTTGGTCATAGGTTCGAGTCCTATAGAATCCACATTATAATAGTTAATAATCAATTAATCAAATGTCAAATCTAAATTTAATTTCTTATTTATTTTTAAATATACCTAAATTAATTTTTTCAATTAGAAAAAATAATAATTTTTTATTTATTAGAAGTCATAAACTATATGCAATAATGATTAGTTATTTTTTATATAAAGATATGAATTGTCAATTTAAATCACTTATTGATTTTACTTGTGTTGATTATTCTTTAAATAAAAAAAGATTTAACCTAATCTATCACGTCATATCTGTTTATTATCATTTTCGAGTTTTTTTAAAGTTTTTTATTGAAGAATTGGAATCAATGTATTCTCTTTGTTATATTTATCCAAATGTGTCATGGTATGAACGTGAAGTATGGGATTTTTTTGGGGTTTTTTTTTTAAACAATGTAAATCTACGTAGAATTTTATTAGATTATGGTTTCGTGGGTCACCCACTTAGAAAAGATTTTCCTTTAACAGGTTTTGTTGAGTTAGTTTATAGTATTTTTTATTTTTCTGTTGTTCAAAAGAAAGTAAATCTAAGTCAGTCTTTTAGAAAGTATGAAACAAAAACAGTTTGGGCATTAAATTAGTAAATCTTTATTAGTTTAATGGTTTTTGTTTAGAGAAATCTTATTTTTCTCTTTTTATATTAATGATGGCCTTTTCGTCCAGGGGTCTAAGACAATTCCTTTTCACGGAGGTAACACGGGTTCAAATCCCGTAAAGGTCACTCATTTATTAGTACTTAATTACGAATATTTTTTTATATATGCGTATACAAATAATGGTTATTTTAAAAGAAAAATTGTTTTTTAAACAATTTTTCATACACATTGGGTTTTATTCTGGCTCTGAGTGAATGCTTGTGACAGGCTTAACACATGCAAGTTGAACGTTTGCATTCTAATAATAAATAATTACTTTTAGTAATAGTAATGTAAATGTAGCGAACGGGTGTATAATATATATTGAGAATACCTTTAAGTTTGGAATGTATATTTTTCAAGAATATGAATTCCAATAAAGACAAAGTGTCGCTTAAAGATTTTCATATATAGTTTTAGGTAGTTGGTGGGGTTAAAGGCCTACCAAGCCAATAATGCTTAGCTGTTCTGGGAGGTTGTTCAGCCACATGGGAACTGAGAAACGGTCCTAATTTCATTTGAAATCAGCAGTGGGGAATCTTGGTCAATGAGCGAAAGCTTGAACCAGGAATGTCATGTGAGTGAGGACGGCGCATTTAGTCGTAAAACTTTTGCCCTTAGGAAGATAATGACTGTACTTTGGAGCAAGCGCTGGCCAATACTCGTGCCAGCCGCCGCGGTAATACGAGTAGCGCGAGTGTTACTCTCCTTGACTGGGCGTAAAGGGTGCGTAGGTTGTGTAATAAGTTTTAAATCAAATTTTATATTGATGATAATAAGATTTTCAATACTATTACGCTAGAGTTTATTAAAAGATAACGGAACTTCTATATTCAGAGTTGAAATGCGTTAAAGATAGAGGGAACTCCAGAGGCGAAAGCGGTTATCTATAATAAACTGACACTGAGGCACGAAGGCATAGGAATCGAAGAGGATTAGGTACCCTCGTAGTCTATGCTGTCAACGATGAGTGTTAAACGTTAGATTTCTAATGTTACAGCTAACGCGTGAAACACTCCGCCTGGGAACTACGATCGCAAGATTAAAACCTAAAGAAATTGACGGAGATCTGCTACAAGCAGTGGAACATGTGATTTAATTCGATACACCGCGAGAAATCTTACCAATCTTTGTCATATTAGATACAGATAGTAGATACATATAATGTTAGTTATATGTAAATGTGAATTCTATCTCTCATAAAGAAAATTATACAATTATTTATTTATATAATATTTGGCATAAAAGTATCTAATACAGGTGCTGCATGGCTGTCGTAAGTTCGTGTTGTGAGGCGTTAGGTTAATTCCCATAAACGAACGAGACCCTCATTTATATTTAAGTAATTTTACAAATAAACTATAAATTTAGGGGACGACGTCAAGTCATTATGGCCTTGATAGATTGGGCTATCCCATGTGTTACAAAGGTAATTACAAAAAGAAGCAATAACGTGAGTTGGAGCAAATCTTTAAAAATTATCATAGTTCGGATTGTTCTCTGTAACCCGAGAACATGAAGTAGGAATTGCTAGTAATCGTAAATGATAACGTTACGGTGAATGTGTATCCAGATCTTGTACATACCGCCCGTCACGCCATGGAAGTTAGTGGTTTTGTATGATATTATTAGATTATTTATAAAATAAAGAATCATCTTTATTTGAGAATATAAATATAATGTTCAAGGGACTTCTAATAACTGAGGTGAAGTCGTAACATGGTAGTCGTAGGGGAACCTGTGGCTGGAATAAGGTAAATTAATTTAATTTTGATGTGACTATTAAGTCAAATAAATAAACAAATTTAGTTTTTATTTTGTTTTGTTGTATCACAAAATATGAAATATTAGATAATAAAATAAAGGTAAAAAAAAAATATAAGTAAGTGTTTATTGGATACCTTGGTATATAATATGAAACGTTATAATCGATAATAAGTAGTGAGAATAAAAAATTTTTCGTTTGTAGCTACTTAGTAATAAATAAGATGTCTATCTTATTTATTGTTTTTCATTATTCAAATGAATTGAAACATCTTAGTAATTTGAAAAATAGAAATCAACAGAGAATCCAATAGTAGTGGTGAGCGAATTTGGATTTAGGGTATAGTTGGCTTTGTTTAATTAGAATTAGATTGGAAAACTAAACGACAGAGGTGAAAGTCCTGTATAATTAAATGCCATTATAGATAAAAGTAAAATGTTGCCAGGTAACAGTATTTGAATATATTAATACCACTTTTTAACCCTAATTATATATTATATAACCGATAGTGTAGAAGTACTGTGAAGGAAAGGTGAAAAGATCTTTTTAAAAAGAGTAAAAAGACCTTGAAAATAAACACTTAAAAGCATTTGGAGCAATTTATAAAATTGTGACAATATACCTTTTGCATAATGGGTCAATGAGTATATTTATATAGCAAATATAAATTATTAAATGTATATGTAGTTAATGCGAATTACTTATAGTTATATAAATATGACCCGAAGCCAAGTGATCTATTCATGATCAGGTTAAAGGCGTGCGAGACCCGTGCGTTGGAGGACCGAACTCGTGTATGTTGCAATATACTGGGATGAATTGTGAATAGGGGTGAAAGGCTAATCAAACTTGGAATAGCTGGTTTTTTGCGAAATTTATGGAGGTAAAGTATTATCGTTGGTTTTTTTATTGTAAAGCACTTTATAACTGATGGGGAATTTATCTTACTGATGTTATGAAAACTTTGAAGGTAAAAAAAATTTATGGTAGTAATCGGAATAAAGGTGATAAGGTCTTTATTCGAGAGGGAGACAGCCCTAATTATCAATTAAAGTCTCTAAATATTCTCTTAGTGAAATGAGAAGGCGAATAAGTTAAAGATTCAGGATGTAGGCTTGGAAGCAGCCATCATTTAAAGAAAGCGTAAATGCTCACTGATTTTTTTTATTTGTTTTTGTAGATGTATAGAGCCTCAAGAGAATTACTGAAATTATAAAATGAATATTAGTAGCAAAATGCTTTGTATATGTTAAAGATAAATTCAAAAAATTTATTAATATATCAAAGGTAATCATATTGACATGAGTAACTTAAATAATGTGAGAAACATTATCACCGAAAGCCTAAGGGTTTCTAGTAAAAGGATTATCCAACTAGAGTTAGTCGATATCTAAGAAAAAAACCAACGTTATTTTCGATGAAGAGAAGTATAAATGTACTTTACCTTTCTAGTAATGACAAATGATTTTTTATAAATTTCTTAAAAAATTATTAATTAATTGTTTCTGGAAAAATTACTAGATTTATATGTTTTTATAATAGATCGTACCCTAAACTGACACAAGTAGGCAAGTAGAGTATACTAAGGTGATTGAGATAATAATATTGAAGGAACTCGGCAAAATAACTCTGTAACTTCGGAAGAAAGAGTTTTTCAAATAGATTGTTCTCTATTTGGAAAAAACAGAACAGGGGAGAACGACTGTTTATCAAAAACACAGGACTTTGCTAAATTGAATAAATGAAGTATTAAGTCTGATGCCTGTCCGGTGCTGTTATTAAAAAGAGAAAGGTTTAAAAAGCTTTTTTTATAATAACCAGTAAACGACGGTCCTATCTTGAGGATCCAAAGGTAGCGAAATTCCTTGTCATTTAATTGATGACCCGCATGAATGGCATAACGATTTTCCCACTGTCTCCAATATTAACTCAGTGAAATTGAATTTTCTGTGAAAATGCAGAGTCTTAGCAGTTAGACGGAAAGACCCTATGCACCTTTACTATAATCATTTATTGTAATTAATTTGTTAATTATATAGGATATATATGTGAATTTAATTTATATTTATTCATTCTTGTAATAGTATTTTTTTGACGGTTAGTTACTACTTATTAATAATAAGATATTATGAATGATTGGTAGTTTGACTGGGGCGGTTGTCACCTAAATAGTAACGGTGATGTGCATAAAGTAAACTTCAACTATCTTGGTTTTAAAATATAATGGTATAAGTTTGCTTGACTGTTTAATAATCAAATTTAACAGGAACGTAAGTTGGTCATAGTGATCCGGTAATTCTGAGTGGAAAGATTATCGCTCAACGGATAAAAGGTACGCTAGGGATAACAGACTAATGACTTCCCAGAGTCCATATCTACGAAGTCGTTTGGTACCTCGATGTCGGCTCATCACATCCTGGAGCTGCAGGTGGTTCCAAGGGTTTAGCTGTTCGCTAATTAAAGTGGTACGTGAGCTGGGTTCAGAACGGTGAGAACCAGTTCGGTCCCTATCTGCTGCTAGATTAAGAAAATAAAGAGGAACTTTTTTTTAGTACGAAAGGACTGAAAAAAGCATGCCTATGGTGTACCAATTGTATATTAGGATATATGCATCGTTGGGTAGCTACGCATGTTGGAATAATTACTGAAAACATATAAGTAAGAAGTCTATCTCTTTTGTTTTCTATGAGATAAGCGATAGAACATCGCTGTATAGGTTAGGAGTGTACGCATGGTGACATGTTTAGCTTACTAATACTAATAATCAAAAATATTTTTTTTTGCCTTTATACTAAGTATATATTTGCTGCATAGCTCAGTGGTAGAGCAGTTGACTGTTAATCAATTGGTCGGAGGTTCAAATCCTTCTGCAGCCGCTTTATAATAAATTTTAAAAATATAATATAAAATGCTTTTCTTTTTTTATAAAAATTTAATTTTTTTTTTGTTGTTTTTAGTTTTTTTGTTATTAACTATTGCTTTAACTACATTAGTAGAACGTAAGGCAATGGCTTCTATCCAACGTAGAAGAGGACCTAATGTAGTAGGTTTTTTTGGTTTCCTTCAGCCTATTGCTGATGGATTAAAGGCTTTTATTAAAGAAATAGTATTACCTAGTAATGCTAATCTTTTTATTTTTTTACTGGCTCCTGTTTTTACTTTTTTTTGTAGTATCCTATTATGGTTAGTTATTCCATTTGGTGAGAATAAAGTGTTGATTGATTTTCCTTTTTCTTTGTTGTATTTACTTACTATTTCTTCTTTAAGTGTATATGGTATTATATTTTCTGGTTGGGCTAGTAATTCTAAGTATGCTTTTTTAGGAGGTTTAAGATCTGCAGCACAAATGATTTCTTACGAAGTTTGTATAGGTTTTGTTTTTATTGTTATGATTATGATGACTGACAGTTTTAATTTGATTGATGTTGTTATAAATCAAGAGTATGTTTGGTTTATTTTACCATTATTTCCATTATGGCTAGTTTTTTTTATTTCTGCATTAGCAGAAACAAATAGAGCTCCTTTTGATTTACCAGAGGCTGAGGCAGAATTAGTAGCAGGTTATAATGTAGAGTATTCCTCTATTGCATTTGCTTTGTTTTTTTTAGCAGAGTATGGTAATATTGTTTTAATGAGTTCTTTACTAAGTATTTTTTTTTGGGGAGGTTGGTTATCAATACCTTTACCTTTGTTTAATTTACTTCCTGATTTTGTTACTTTTTCTATTAAAGTAACAATTCATGTTTTTATTTTTGTATGGATTCGTGCAGCATTCCCAAGATATCGTTACGATCAACTAATGAAATTAGGGTGGAAAGTACTAATGCCAATAAGTGTGCTATTTGTTTATTTAATTAGCTTTATTTTATTAAATTTATATATTATTTTATAGTAAATCAAATGTTCAATTATTTGTTAAATAAATCTAGTTCTAAAAAAGTAAAGAAGGTTAAATCAAGTAATTTGTTTAGCTTTCCGTTAAAAAAAAAATATAAACTAAAATTAAAATTAAGATTAGGTAAAGTCAATAAAAAAAAATATAGTTCTTTTGATTATTTTTACTGGAAATATATTTATGGTGATTTTGTAATTTCTAAGTTTATTAATTTTTTAGTTAAAAGTGGTCATAAGAATAGAGCAATTAAGTTATTTTTTAAAGCTTTATTAAATTTAAAAAGTAAATTTGGTATTAATCCTATTTTGCTTATTAAGTATATAGTTTTGAAAAGAAATGTTTTACATAAAGTAACAAAAAAAAAAGTAAAACAAAAAACTTTTTATAGTTTACGCTTATTGGATTTTGAAAATCAAATAAGTAATACTATTAAAAAGATAATGGATTTGATTTTTTTTTTAAAAGGTAAAAAAAAAATCAAATTGTGGCAAAGTATTTTTTTGGTTTTATTAAATTTCTCTATAGTAAAAAATAAAAAAAAAAGTACTGACTCTTTAAAGTATGATACTGTTAATTTTAATATAAATGTTTCTAAGGTTTTATCTACTTTTTCTTTACTTCGTGTATTCATAGCAGCTCGTAAAAAGTATATCCGTGTATATACAAGATTGAAAAGTTCTGTTTTTTTATTAAATAAAGTTTTTATTTTTATTTATAGATTTAAAAGATATTTAAGTTTAAATTTATCCAATATTAATAAATCAGATATCATTAACATCTTATCTTTATTGTCTTTCAATAAGGTTTTATATTTTTATCTTACAGTATTAAAGTATAGAATAGCATTACTTAATTATAAATTTGTTTCAAAATTAAAACGTTATAGAGATAAAATTAGACGTTTTTTTTACTCATTTAAACGTTTAAAAAATAAGCATTTATTAAATAGAATAGATTTGTTTAGAAAAAGAAAATATAAAAAAAAAATGATGTTAAGAAACAAATTAGTTTTACGTAATAAATATAAACAACATTTTTTGACACGTTTTTTTTTTAAGGACTTAAATGATTTAAAAAAAGCTTCTAAATCAAAAAATGGATTTTTAAATTTTAAATTACGTAATAAGAAAAAAAAAGAATTATCTATTGGTACTCGTATTCATAGTAAACATGATGTACGTTTACGTCATAGAAAAATTTTTTTTAGAGTCTCTAAGTATGGTCAAGTAAAAAAATAATAATATAATAATTAATATAGATACAATGGCTGTACCAAAAAGAAAAAAAAGAAAAAAATTTTCTACTTTGAAAAAAATAAAAAAAAAATTACAAAAACAAATGATTATGTAACTCGATAGCTCAGTGGCAGAGCATTGGACTGAAAATCCTTGAGCGATGGTTCGATTCCATCTCGAGACACATAATAATGTCTAGTCCCTTTCCTTATTAAAAATTCAATTTACTTTAGTATTATTTATTAATAATTAACTTATGAGCTATTTAAAAACATTAGAACAATTTTCAATCGGTAAAATTAAGTCAATTCAAGATAACGTTATCATTGCTACAGGATTAGAAAACGTTTTCGTAGGAGAAGTTGTAAAATTTAAATCACAAGAATCCAACTTATTAGGACAAGTACTTAACTTAGAGAAAAGCCAAGTACGTATAGTAATGATTAATGGTCAACAATCACATTTAAAAAGTAACGATTTAGTATATAGAACATATAAAGATGTAAAAACTAAAGCAGGTTATGGAGTTTTAGGAAGAGTAGTATCTCCACTTGGAGAATGTTATAATGAAGAGGATTTTGATGAATTATCATATTTATTTGATGATATTTCATTAATAGAAGATGTTTCAGTAGAAATACCTGCACCAGGTATTATTGAAAGAGAACCAGTAAGAGTTCCTTTTTTAACAGGTATTAATGTAATTGATTGTTTAATTCCTGTAGGATGTGGACAAAGAGAATTAATTATTGGAGATCAAAATACAGGAAAAACTTCTTTAGCTATTTCCGCAGTATTAAATCAACGTCTAGTTAATAACGTAATCCATAAAAAATGGAGAGCTTTAGAAAGTGAAATTAAAATAGATAGACATAGTAATTTCATTACTTGTATTTATGTTACAGTAGGAACAAGAAGATCCGAAGGAGCTCGTTTAAAAAAAATATTAGATAAAATGGGAGCATTAAATTATACATCAATGGTATTTTCCCATGCAGATCAAGCAGCAGCTTTACAATTTATGGCACCTTATGCAGGTTGTGCTATTGGAGAATGGTTTAGAGATAGAGGATACCGTGCAATTGTTGTTTATGATGATTTATCACAACATGCTGTTGCATATCGTCAAATGTCTTTACTATTAAAAAGACCACCAGGAAGAGAAGCTTACCCAGGGGATGTATTCTACGTTCATTCAAGATTATTAGAAAGAGCAGCTCAATTACATAGAAACAAAGGTGCTGGATCTTTAACATCATTGCCTGTAATTGAAACAAAAGGAGGAGATATTTCAGCATATATTCCAACTAACGTAATTAGTATTACAGATGGACAAATTTTCTTATCAGCACAATTAGCTAATCAAGGGGTACGTCCAGCAGTAAATGTAGGATTGTCTGTTAGTAGAGTAGGATCATCTGCACAGTACCAAAGTGTTAATGGTATTTCTAAAAAAATTAAAGCTGATTATAGTATGTTTAAAACATATGAAAGTGTTGAAAAATTAGGAGGAGAAATTGATCCTATAGTACTTTCATATATTGTAAGAGGAAAAAGAATTAATATTTATTTCCAACAATCTTTATATGAAACTTTACGTCTTTATCAACAAGTAGTTTGTTTATTTGCATTAGCAGAAGGTTTTGTTGATGAAATCGAATTAAATTGTGTTTCTAACTTTTTTGGATTGTTATTTAATACACAATTAGCTGGTAAATATTTAGATTCTAAATATTATCCATTTGTTTCATATTTAAATGAAATGGAATGTTTCTTTGTAAGTTATGAGATTGATTTTTTTAGAAAAGATTTAAGAGCTTGGGTTTCAAGTTATAAAGATTTTTTTTTAAAAAACATTCAACCTCGTATTTTAGCAGACAAAAAAAAATTATTTTCTAACATTTTTTAATTAAGTAAGCCTTACTTATATAATATAATACCTTAAATATTTAGCATGCTACGTTCATTAAATAGTTATTTTTTAAAATCTAGTTTTAATTTAAATAGAAAAGATAATTTTTCTATCATTTTTTTTGATAAATTTAAAAATTTACTTGATGATTATATTGTTAATTACCAAATTAAGTATATTTTTTATATTTTATTTATAGGTTTTTTTTATATGGAATTAAGCGAGGGATTATTTAACTTAGTTCATAATTATGGCCCTTTTAATTATTATATATTTGGTAGCTTTTTATTAGATTTATTTTCTTTTTTTTTTACTTTCAATGTTGTAGATTTCTTATATAGTTTTTTTGCTTTTCAATTAGACACTATCAGTGTTTTTTTTTCTTTGGTAAGTGGTTCTAATTTATCTTTTAGTTTATTTTTCTTTGCTATTCTTTTTGCTGTTTCGGCAGCTTCTTATTTTAGCTATTCACATTTAATTTCGTTAGAAGTTTATGTGTTTTTATATTTATTATATTCGTTTTTTTTTTTTATTCTTTCATTTTTTGGTATTTTAAGTTTAGTGTTATATACATTGGTTACAATATCATTAATTCTTTTTTTTTTTTTATATTCAAATAGTAATTTATCTAAAGTAGACTATCTTATTATTTTTTTTATATTATTTTCTTGTTTTGTTTCACCTTATCTTGGTTTCCTATTATTGCTAGTTTTATTATATTTTTTAGATTTGCAATATCAAGAAGATTCTGTAGGAAATAATAATTTTGATCTTTTTTTAATGAATATTTCATTAAAAAAAGTAGAATCACTTTTATTTTATTTTTTATTTTTTGTAGTTGTATGTTTGTTTATTGGTGGTCCAATTTCGTTTGTAAATTATTCATTGATTGTTTTTTTAGTAATTGTTTTGTCTATTTTAGCAATTAAATAATACATTTTATTTTTATGTGGATATAGTTTAGCGGTAGAATATTGGTTTGTGGCACCAATGGTGTGGGTTCAACTCCCGCTATCCACCCGTTTATAATCTCAATATATATAAAATATGATCTTTCATTTACTTATTCCTTTTTTTTTATTTATAGTTGGTATTTTTGGTATTTTTTTAAGTAGAAAAAATATTATTTTAGTTATTATGTCTTTAGAATTACTTCTACTTTCTATTAATTATTATTTAATATTTTTTTCATACTTTTTAGATGATCTTTTAGGTCAAGTATTTTCTTTATTGATTTTGAGTGTTGCCGCATCAGAATCAGCAATAGGTCTTGCTATAATTATTTCTTATTATAAGTTATATTCTTTGTAGCAATCTTAAAGAGTAGTAGGGTCGACTAATTGGTAGGTTATCAGACTCATGATCTGACGATGTAGGTTCGAATCCTACCCCTGCTATAGTAAAAGTAAAACTCGATAGCTCAGTGGCAGAGCATTGGACTGAAAATCCTTGAGCGATGGTTCGATTCCATCTCGAGACATTAATATATTATGTACTATTTTACACAAATTAAATGAAATTATTTAAATTTTATGTTATGAATGAAGTTATTTTGATAGATTCAGATGGTTCAAGTAAGAGTAATTTTTCAGCTATAGATTTTAGTTTCTGCAGCAACTTTTATAATTTAGAAAATTATCTTGTTTAATGAAAATACAATTACTTTATCAAAAAGTCTATTTTAAATCAAGTGAATGGAAGGAATTAGTTAATAATATTCGTTCTTTTGATTCTAGTATTTCCTTGTTTTTATTATCTAAGAATACTTATTTAAGTGAATTGAAAGAAATTAAAAGCAAATTTTTAGGAGAGTGTGTTATAGTTGAGTTTTTTTTTAATGATATTAATATGTTATTTGATTTGGTTAGTAAAATACAAAGTAAATGTTCTTCTAAGTTTTTTTTAGTTGGTTTTTTATTTAATAGTGATAGTAAAGTTTACTTTTTAAAAGTAGAGCAAATAAAACATTATTTATCCTATTATAGTGATAGAAAAAAAAATCTAGGACGTCTTAATACTTTACATTCTTTGTTTTTATATGAGTTCTTAAAATTTTTGAAGTTGAATGAGGTCAATAAAAGTTTATGTTTGTCTTTTTTTAAAAACAATGTACTTGATACAAACTTTAATTACTATATCTAATATATAATGGCAACACTTCGTCAACTAGTTTTTTCATATAAACGAAAAGATAAAAAAATAAAAAGTAAAGTACCTAGATTAGGAGCATGTCCACAAAAAAAAGGAACAGTACAAAAAGTGTTTGAGCAAACACCTAAAAAACCAAACTCAGCTAAACGAAAAGTTGCAAGAGTGAAGTTAAGTTCTGGTAAATTAGTTACATGTCATTTGCCCGGTATAGGGCATAATCTACAACAACATTCTGTTGTACTCGTTAGAGGAGGTAGATGTCAGGATTTAATAGGGGTTCGTTATAAACCAATTAGAGGACTTTTTGATTTTGCTCCAGTTAAAGGGAGAAAAACAAGAAAGTCTAAGTATGGAATAAAAGGTAAACCTGATAAAGCTAAATAGTTTTATTTTTAAATGGGTGTAGCCAAGAGGCAAGGCAATGGATTTTGAATCCATGATCATAGGTTCGATTCCTATCACCCATATACGATTTGTGTGTTTTTTTTATCTATTTTAAATAATTTTTTTATATTGTATTGTATAATACAAGGGAAAGGAGTAGTATTCTATTTAATTATTGTTAATCATTTGATTCAATTAGGTATTTATACATAATATTTTTATTTTTTATATTTATAATTAACGTATTTTTCTTGTCTTTTTGATAACTTATAACCAATATTTTTACATTTCATTTTTGTATGTAGAAGTACTTTTTTTAGTAGCGACTAAAGAATAAACTATATAATCATATACTTTGTGTATAAATTTATTTTTATACATTTTTTATGATTTATAAAAATAATCTCTATATAATTTTTATTATGTTAGATTTCGCTAAACGTTGGATTTTTACAACTAATCATAAAAGAATAGGTATTTTATATCTATTCTTTGGGGTATTTAATGGGTTTTTAGCAGTACTTTTGTCTATGTTAATGAGACTAGAGTTAGCTTTCCCAGGAGATCAAATTTTATTCGGAGAGTACCATTTTTATAATATGATTACTACTGTTCATGGAGTATTAATGCTTTTTGTAGTAGTCATGCCAATCTTATTTGGTGGATTTGGTAACTATTTTACACCTATTTTAGTAGGAGCACCAGATATGAGTTTCCCAAGATTAAATAATTTTAGTTTTTGGTTATTGCCAGGTGCTATTTTACTAGCAGTTTTATCTACATATTCTGATGGAGGACCAGGTACAGGATGGACAGTTTATCCACCATTATCATCATTACAATCTCATTCAGGAGCAAGTGTTGACTTAATGATTTTTAGTTTTCATTTAGTAGGTATAGGATCTATAATCGCTGCAATTAACTTTATTTGTACTATTTTCTATTATAAAAATGAAGCAATGTTTAACAAAGACTTACCTCTATTCGTATGGTCTGTCGCAGTAACTTCTTTTTTAGTTATCGTAGCAATACCAGTACTTGCAGCAGCAATTACTTTATTACTATTTGATAGAAATTTTAATACTTCATTCTATGACCCAGTAGGAGGAGGAGATGTAGTATTGTATCAACATTTATTTTGGTTTTTTGGTCACCCAGAAGTTTATATTTTAATTTTACCAGGTTTTGGTTTAGTAAGTCATATAATTGCAACTTTTTCAAAAAAAAGAGTATTTGGACACGTTCCAATGATCGCAGCAATGCTAATGATTGGATTAATTGGTTTTATTGTATGGGCTCATCATATGTACGTATCAGGTATAGATACAAGTACAAAAGCATATTTTACAGCAGCTACAATGGTTATTGCTATTCCTACAGGAATCAAAGTCTTTAATTGGATTGCAACTATGTGGGGAGGTTCTATTTGGATGTATACACCTATGTATTTTGCAGCAGGTTTTATTGTTTTATTTACAGTAGGAGGAATTACAGGAATTATCTTATCAAATGCAGGTATAGATACTTCTATTCATGATACATATTACGTAGTAGGACATTTCCACTACGTTTTATCAATGGGAGCTGTTTTTGCTATTTATGGAGGTTTTTATTATTGGTGGGGAAAAATGACAGGTTTAAGTTATTCTGAGTCTTTAGGACAAGCTCATTTCTGGATGACATTCATTGGAGTTAATTTTACATTCTTTCCAATGCATTTTTTAGGATCAGGAGGTATGCCAAGAAGAATACCAGATTATCCAGATATGTATCAATATCATAATACATTAGCTTCTTTTGGAGCATTTATTTCTTTTTTTAGTTTATTATTTTTTTTTTATGTTATTTATTGTTCATTTACAGATCAAGTAAAATGCCCAAGAAATCCTTGGATCTTTATTGATTATAATGACTTAATAGACAGAATGATAGGGGTAATTTATTACGTTGAAAAATATGGAGCATTTGGAAAAGATGAACCTAGAACAATAAGTCCTGATTTTATTGAAAAATGGATTAGTTTTAATTATGTAACAAATAGATATATAATTTCAGCAGAGTCTATTAAAACAACAACATTGGAATGGACTTTAACATCTCCACCATATTTACATACTTTTGTTGTACCACCTAAATTATTTACAACTGGTTCTCATTATTTTGAATATAGATGGAATGCTATTTTAAACAAAAAAAGAAAATTTATTCCTTTATATTTAGGTAAAAAAGAAACACAAAATCATTTTTATACTACTATTTATATTACATATAATCCATTAGTATCAAATTGGAAAATTTTTGGAAACAGTTCATTAACTAACTAATTTATTATTTATTTATTATAGGAATCTATAGTTTAACATGGATAAAACAGCACATAGTGAAAAAACAGGTTCAAGTCCTGTTAGATTTTATTACAGAAATAAGTATATACAGACTTAAATGTTATATCTATTTTATTTTTTTTTTATAACTTTGAATATGCTTTTTTTTGGAGTTCTAAATATTCCATTATTTAAGTACTTTTGTGACATTCCTTCTTATAATTTTTTGTTAGATGATAATGTTACAAGTTATTTTTATTCTAAGGTATGTAATTTAGACAATTCTTTTTATTTTTCGTTTTATAATTCAAATTTGAATTATTTTTTTTCTAGTTTTTTATATAATGATGTAATTTTTTATGGCTTTTATTCATTAAGCATTTATTTTTTTTATTTTGATTTGTATATTAATAATTTTATTTCCTCTTGTGATTACATAGAAGTATTATTTCAAACATCAACAAGTAATTATAATTTTGTAGAATTTTGTACATTACAAAAATATATCTATATAATACCAAATGAAACACATTTGATTTTTTTTAGGATGTATAATACTGTATCATTTGAAATAACAGGAATAAGTATTTATTTACTTTACCCTACTGATTTTTTAGTTTATTTTAATAAAATTCAATGTTTTTGTTTTGAAGAGCTATTGCTATATCCGTACGAATCGATTGATTTACCTGTTATTTTTTTTGTCTCCAATGAGATATTAAACTATGTAGATTTTTTTTATTCTAACAAATTGTATTTATCATATTTATTTCTTGTTCGTTAATCGTGTTTTTAAAGAAGATATTAAGTATTCCTTCAACCTTGTTATCAAGTTTCCCAGTAGATTCAAATTCACTTATTCAATATAAAGTGTTTAGATATGACCCTTTTGTTAATGCAGAACCGTGGGTTCAATTATATTTTATTTCAAGCGAAGCACAATCCTATATGCTACTAGATAATTTATTTTATTTGAAGAATGAAAAAGATGAGAGTTTATCTTTCAGACGTTCTTGTAGAGAGGGTATTTGTGGTAGTTGTGCTATGAATATAAATGGCGAAAATGCACTTGCATGTTTATATATTATGAAAGAACATTTAAATGTATTAAATAGCGAAGTACGTATTTTTCCATTACCGCATATGCCAGTGGTAAAAGATTTAATAGTTTGTATGAAGCATTTTTATTTACAGTATAAATCAATTAATCCATTTTTATTAAAAAATTCAATGTCCTTTGTTAGTACTAACTTAGTGAAACAGTTATCTACTTTATTATATAATACAGTAATGCTTGTTTCTTTACCAAAAAAAGAAAATATTCAATTTGATAGATATTTGTTAAATGGTTTATATGAATGTATATTATGTGCTTGTTGTTCTACAAGTTGTCCTAGTTACTGGTGGAATAAAGATAGATATCTAGGACCTGCTATATTATTACAATCATATAGATGGTTGATAGATTCAAGAGATGATTTTTTCTTTAGTCGCTTGGCTCAGCTAGATGATGTTTATAAGGTAGGTAGATGTCATTCTATTCTGAATTGTGTTTCATGCTGTCCGAAAGGATTGAATCCAGCAGAAGCAATTAATAACATTAAGTTATTGATTAATTTAAATACAAAATAGCTACATCATGATGTAACTATTTTGATTAGTATATACTTTGATATTTTAAAAAATATAATATAATATAAATATAAAATAATAATAATGTTTTTCTATATAAATAATTCACCTATTTATTTTTATAAAGAGTATAAATCTCTAACCATAATTCAGTTCTGTGATTGGATTAATGTAGTAATACCTAGATTTTGTTATCATGAAAAATTGTCTATTGCTGGTAATTGTAGAATGTGTTTAGTAGAGATGAATAATGGTATAAAGCCAGTAATTGCATGTGCTACAAATATAAGTGCTAATGTAGAGATTGCACTAGATTCATTACTAGTAAAAAAAGCAAGAGAAAATGTACTTGAGTTTTTGCTTATAAATCATCCATTAGATTGTCCTATATGTGATCAGGGGGGAGAGTGTGATTTGCAAGATCAAACAATCAGCTACGGTAGTGATAGAGGACGTTTTAAAGAAATGAAACGTTCTGTTGAAGATAAAGAGTTAGGCCCTATTGTAAAAACAATAATGACAAGATGTATTCATTGTACAAGATGTATTCGTTTTTCAGATGAGATTTTAGGAATTAAGGATCTTGGAGTAATAGGAAGAGGTTCTAGTTCAGAGATTAAAATGAATAACGTATTTTTTTTAGACCATGAATTGTCTGGTAACATAGTAGATGTATGTCCTGTTGGAGCACTTACTTCAAAGCCGTATGCTTTTACAGCACGTCCATGGGATCTTAAAAGTATTGAATCAATTGATGTGTTAGATTCACTTCATAGTAATATTAGAGTAGACATCAAAGGTAATAGAATATTACGTATTTTACCTAAAATAAATGAGCAATTAAATGAAAATTGGATCTCTGATTATACTAGATTTAGTTATGAAAGTGTTCAAGGTTTTAGAATTAAATACCCTTATTTGTCTTTAAATAAGTCTTTTTTTAGTTTTTTAGATACTGACTTATTTGTTCGTGTTAGTTGGGAGCAATGTATTGAATTTTTTAATATTTTAATCAATTTAAAAAATTTTAATTTGTTTAATTTTTTTATTTCTTCTGGTATTGGTTTATTCAATAGTAGCTTTTATTATTTTATTATCAAATTTATAAGAAATAGTAATTTTTTTATTGAATCATTACCTAATTTTAATATAGACAGTAGATCTTCTTATTATATTAATTCTTTTAATATTTTTATGAAGTCTAATTATTTTTTGTTTTACAATTTAAATATGAAGGAAAATTACGCAGTATTTAATGCGCGCATACAAAGTTATTTAAATAATTCATTTTATAAAAAATATATTTTTTATATTGGTTCTAATATTTCACATAGTTATTCAATATATCATTTAGGTAATTCTTTTATTTCGTTTTTTTCTCTTTTAAGAGGTAAAAATTTAAATGCAAATTACTTTAATAGATCAATCAAAAAAAACTTAAATTTAAATTTATTTAGTAGTAACGTTTTATTATCGGATTATCTTTTATCATTAGGTATTTTTGATAGTTGTGATATTAATAATCTTAATTTTTATTCTAATATAGCAGGATATTTTGACTTGGGTATAAATAGTGATCTACTTAATAGTCATAATTTGGTAAATCGTGATAATTGTTTTTCTTATTTCTATAAAACTGAAAAAATAAATTCAAGTAATTCTTTTTTTGTTTATCAAGGTAATTACTTACCTTCTGTTGAGAATGTAGTAGAGGAAAACAGTAATTATTTTTTTTTACCAAGTGCTAATTTATTTGAATTGGAAGATAGTTACATAAATATATTTGGAGATTTACAATCAGTAAACCAATCACAAGATTATTCTGAAAAAGAAAGTATTAAATCTGATTTCTATATATTTAAAAATATTTTATTTTCTTTTTTTTATTATTTAAATAAAAATGATAGTTCTTCTTTTTATTCTGTTGATCTTGTTTTTAATGAATTAGTTTTTTATTATTTAAATTATTTCTTTATTTTCTTTGATATTTTTCCTTATTTAAAAAATTATAATAAAAATAGTTTTTGTTTGAATTTTGGTAGTGATTCATATTATTCTAATTATTTTATTAGCAATCTAATAGTACGTGATTCTTTTTCTGTTAATTATTCATCTACACTTAGAAGTTTTTATAAGATTAGAGATAATAAAAAATTAAGTTCTTTTTGTTAATTAACAATAGGGTATTTTTTTTTATTGTTTAGTATGAAGAAACAAAACTTATTTTTTAAAAAATATAAAAATGAACAAATGATTAACTATTGGGATGAATATTTGAAATATGATGTCAAATATACATCTTCAAGACGTTATGTACATTATTTTAACGATATTACTTATACACCATGGCCTTTTCACATTAGTTGGACTGTTTTTTTATTTATGTTCTTTGCTGTATTATATTTACAACATTTTGTATGGGCAGGTAAAGCTTTATTAGTTGCTTTAGTTTTAATGTTAGCTCCTATTTATTTTTGGATTTTAGAATTACATTATGATAGTGTATATCTAGGTAAATTTAATTTTAAAGTAAGAAGAGCAATGGTAGGAGGTTTTTTACTATTTTTAGTATCTGAAGCAGCTGTTTTTGCTACATTTATTTGGGCTTATTTTGATAGATATTTTCATACACCTGCAGTTTTAGGAGGTACTTTAGCACCTTTAGGAATTGAATTGGTTTCTTGGAATGCATATCCTTTATGGGGTTGTTTTGTTCTATTAGCTTCTGGTTGGGCTTGTAACCAAGCATACTATGCAGCTCGTGGAGGATCTAGTACTATGTTTTATTTATGGAGCGTATATGGAATTGGTTTAGGTATTATTTTCGTTTTTTTTATTCAATTATCTGAATATGTAGCAACAAATACATTATCTATTTCAGATAGTGTAGTAGGTTCTTGTTATTATTTAATTACAGGTTTTCATGGAATACATGTTTGTGTTGGTTTGATTTTTTTAGCTATTGCTACTGTTCAATTAGATAGCTATACTATAGATAGAGATCGTATTTTAGTTTATGCTTTAGCATTAACATATTGGCATTTTGTAGATTGGATTTGGTTATTTGTATATCTTTTTTTATATGTAATTAATGGTAGTATTATGTATTTTGATACTAACTTAATTAATAATTATTGGAGATAATTCTTTAATAAAATAGGAAAGTAGTTTAGTGGTAAAACAATGGTCTCCAAAACCATCGATATAGGTTCGATTCCTTTCTTTCCTGTTTTTCATAAAAAAAAATTTTACAAGAAAGCGTTCAGTAAGTAGCTTAAGCGGTAGAGCATCCGGTTTGGGACCGGAAGGTTATGAGTTCAAGTCTCATCTTACTGATTTTCTTGTGTTTAATAATAATAGTAATAATAATAAAATAAAATGTTTTCATCTTTTCAATATTTATATTTGTATGAGTTAATGAGAGGATTGTTTGTTGCTTTAAAGAACCTTTTTTCTAAAAAAGTAACAATAAATTATCCTTTTGAGAAAGGAGCAATATCTCCACGTTTTAGAGGAGAGCATGCATTGCGAAGATATTCAAACGGGGAAGAGCGTTGTATTGCTTGTAAATTATGTGAAGTAGTTTGTCCTGCTTTAGCTATAACAATAGATTCTGCTCAGCAATTTAACGGTAGTAGACAAACAACTCGTTATGATATAGACATGACTAAGTGTATTTATTGTGGTTTATGCCAAGAAGCTTGTCCAGTGGATGCTATTGTAGAAAGCTTTAACTTTGAGTATTCTACATTTACACACGATGAGTTATTATATGATAAAAAAAAATTATTATCAAATGGTGATAAGTTTGAAATTGAAATTTATTTAAATTTAAAAAAAGAAATTTTATATAGATAATTAATGTACCTATTAATATTATATTTTTTATTTTCTTCATTTTTTGTTGCTTTTTTTTTTGGTCGTTTTTTTAGTAGAAAACATATAGGTTTTTTTACTAGCTTATGCGTTTTATTCTCTTTGTTGATTAGTCTTTTTACTTTTTATGAGGTAGGTTTAAATGGATCTATTTGTACAGTTACTTTATTTTCTTGGATTAATTTAGATTTATTAGATCTTAGATTTAACTTTTTATTTGATAGCTTGACTGTTAGTATGTTAGTAGTTGTTACATTTATTTCATTTCTTGTTCATATTTATTCAATTGAGTACATGAGAGAGGATCCTCATCAAATTCGTTTTTTTTCTTATATTTCAATATTTACTTTTTTTATGGTTATTCTTGTCACAGCAGGTAACTTAGTACAGTTATTTATTGGATGGGAAGGGGTTGGTATTTGTTCTTATTTATTAATCAATTTTTGGTACAGTAGAGTAGATGCAAATAAATCTAGTATCATGGCAATGGTTACAAATAAAGTAGGGGATATTTGTTTACTTGTTGCTTTCGCAGTAGTTTTCTATTTATATAAATCCTTTGATTTTAGTGTTATTTATTCATATCATTTAGTAAATGTTTTTTATAGTAGTATTGATGCAGATTTAGTTTTTGTTATTTGTTTTTTATTTATACTAGGTGCGGTTGGTAAATCGGCTCAGTTAGGATTGCATGTATGGTTACCTGAGGCTATGGAAGGACCTACACCTGTTTCTTCTTTAATTCATGCAGCTACAATGGTAACAGCAGGTATTTTTTTATTAATTCGTTGTTCTTTTTTATTTGACCTTGTCCCTTCTATATATATCATTATTTTATTTTTTGGTTCCCTAACCACATTTCTTGGTTCTAGTATAGGTTTATTTCAGAATGATATTAAAAAAATAATTGCATATTCTACTTGTAGTCAGCTTGGTTATATGTTTTTATCATGTGGTTTGTTAGGTTATACTAATAGTATTTTTCATTTGATAAATCATGCTTTTTTTAAAGCTTTGTTGTTCTTATCTGCTGGTTTAATTATTTATTGTTTTTCACATGAACAAGATTATAGAAAAATGGGAAGTTTGATTTTTTTTTTTCCATTTGCATATGTTTCTATTTTAATAGGTTCTCTTTCTTTGATAGGTTTTCCATTTTTATCAGGTTTTTATTCTAAAGAGAAGATTGTTCAATTATTTTTTAATGTTTTTTATTTACAGTTTGAATCTTATGGTTTATTGAATTTATTTTTTTTTTTTTATTTCTTCTCTTTTGTTTCTATTATTTGTACAACACTTTATAGTGTAAAATTATTAACTTTTGTTTTTTTTGTAAAATATAACGGATTTAAATATAATTTGCATAATATACAGTATGGTTCTTTTTATATGTTAATGCCTTTATTTATTTTAATCTATTTTAGTATATTAAGTGGTTTTTTTACACAAGATATGTTTGTTGGAATTGGTTCTGATTTTTGGCAAAGTTCATTGTTTGTTTCGTTAGTTGATTTCGAATACTATTTTATATCTAATGTTGTAGATTTTTTCAATATTGATTTTTATGTTTTGTTTAATTATGAGTACCATAAATATTTAAGACAAGTACCTTTAGTTTGGGTATTGTACTTTTTGATAGTGTTTAGTTTTGTTTATTCTTCAGCTTCTTCTAGATTATATTTGTTTGATTTAAAGTATTCTTCTTCTTGGTTATTTAATATTTATATATTTTTTACACAGAAATGGATTGCTTTTAATAAGTTGATTTTTTATGTACTAATAGATTTTTTATTTTTTTTTAGTTTTTTTGTTTATTCTTTCTTAGAAAAAGGTATTTTGGAAAAAGTAGGACCTTTTGGAATAAGTCAGGTTGTTCAAAGTAGTGGTAAATCATATTCTTTACTTTTGAAGGGTCTTGTTTACCATTATCTTGGTTTTATTCTTTTAGGTTTATTTTTTAGCATACATTTTATTTATTTTGTTTAATTTTGTATTAATACAGATAGTCTATCTATATTCGAACTTAAATAATAATATTATTACATTTTGTCTTTATGAAATATTTAAATAATATTTTGTTTATTAATTTTGTAAGTAAGGCACTTTACTCCTATTTAATTAAATATCCAACACCTATGAATATTAATTATTTATGGAATTTTGGTTTTATGTCTGCTATTTTTTTAGTAATTCAAATAGTAAGTGGTTTGTTCTTAACTTTTTTTTTTACACCACATGTTGATTTAGCTTTTTTTAGTGTAGAACATATAATGCGCGATGTTAACTATGGTTGGTTGATTCGTTATGTTCATGCAAATGGTGCATCGTTTTTTTTTTTTTTAGTGTATATTCATATTTTAAAAGGTATTTATTATGGTTCTTATTATTTTCCTAGAACATTAGTTTGGTTTACAGGGGTTATTATTTATATATTGATGATGGGTACTGCTTTTTTAGGATATGTTTTACCGTGGGGTCAAATGAGTTATTGGGCTGCTACTGTTATTACTAATTTTGTAACAGTTATTCCTGTTATTGGAAAAGATATAGTTTATTGGGTTTGGGGAGGTTATTCTATTAATAATGCAACACTAAACCGTTTTTTTAGTTTACATTATTTATTACCTTTTGTAATAGCTTTATTATCTGTTTATCATATTTATCAATTACACAAATCAGGAAGTAGTAATGAATTAGGTATTCGTTCCCATTATTTAAATAAAATTTCTTTTTATCCTTATTTTTTAGTTAAGGATTTTTTTGGTTTATTTATTATTTTATTTGTCTTTAGCATTTTTGTTTTTTTTTTCCCAGAGGCTTTTAATCATTCCGATAATTACATTAAAGCAAATCCTTTAGTTACACCAGCTCATATAGTACCAGAATGGTATTTCTTACCTTTATATGGAATATTAAGATCTATATTAAATAAAACATATGGAATTATTATAATGTTCGTAAGTTTATTAGTTTTATTTATATTACCATTTGTGGATAAAAGTTTGATAAAAAATAAAACTTTTAAACCATTTAATCGTAGTTTATTTTGGTTTTTTAGTTTAAATTTTTTATTTTTGGGTTATTTAGGAAGCCAAGAGCCAGTTTACCCATATATAGAATTTGGAGTAATTTGTTCTCATTTTCATTTATTATATTTTTTTTTATTAATACCATTGTCTGTTTTTTTTGAATCCTCTTTTTTTAATTATTTTTTTTCTTCTAACGAGACAAGAGGTAACTTTTCTTTTATTTACTGGATTATTGGTTCTATTTTTGTTTTTTTTATTTTGTTTATTTCTTTTTATTTAGGAGTAGTTAACGGTGTTAATAGTACTGTTATTAATTTAGTAGATAGTCTATATATATTAGATCCTATACATATCGAATTAGGATTACGTGATGCTGAAATTAGTAAATATATAAACATTATGAATAATGAGTTAAGTTATAGTTTAAGTATACTAGATTGTCTTTGGTATTTTATAACTACTAAATTTGTATTATATATAACTTGCATTATCTCTTTATTTATTGTTATTAAATTATAATTTCTTTTTTTGTTTTTATAATAAGTATATACTATTTTTGTTGTATTTTACTAAATCTAAATTTTTTTTGGTAGTGTGCATTTTGGCACCTTGTTTTATAAAACAGGGCAAATATATCCCTTAATAGATATACAAATTTTTTAATACAAATAGTACTATTTGTATTTTTTATTGTAAAGAATATCGGTTACTTTTATTTATTATTATGGTAGATCCAAAAAAATTATTAAAACAATTAAAATTTTTTGAACGTTTTAAATTATTAACAAAAGCAATACAAATGGTTGCTTTATCTCAATTATCCTCATTAAAAACAAAAATCGCAGCAAGACAATATGCATTAAGTACAATTCTTCCTTATTTTGATACAAGTTCTTATACAGATAAAGATGTAAATTATTTAGTTTTATCTATTACTGTAGATAAAAGTTGTTGTGGTCCACATAATGGGAATGTATTAAAAGCGAGTAAATCTTTAGTAGAAGAATTAAAAGAAAAAAATAAGAGTATTAAACTTGCATCAATAGGAAGAAAAGCTAAATTTTTCTTTAAAAAATACTATAGATCTTTCCAAGTATTAAATATTTTTAATTTAGATAAAGAACCATTGTCTTTATTTACAGCACAAGTATTAATGGAAAAATTGATGGCTTATGCATTTGATCGTTTCTATATTATTTTTAATAGATTTTATTCAGCATTTACACAAAAAGTTTCTTATTATGATGTTTGTTCTTTTTCCTTTTATACAAATAACATTATTACAAGAGCTAAAGATGGTGACAAATTATCTCATATATATGCTTCATTTTTAAATTCACTATCAGGAGACAGTAATTTTGCTCCGTTATTAGAAGATTTTTATATTTATTCTATTTCTTTGATTGCTTTAGATGCTTTAGAAGAAAATGAGTATAGTGCTTTAGGAGCTCGTGCTACAGCTATGAATAATGCTACTAAAAATGTATCAGAATTAATTGATCGTTTACGTCTATCTTATAATAAGGCTAGACAAGAAAAAATTACAAATGAATTAATTGAAATTGTTTCTTGTGTTAACTTTGTAGGTTAGTTTTTTTATCTATTAATGTAATTAGTAGATTTTAATTAAATAATAATTAATTTTTTATCCTTTATATTATGCTTAATTTATTAGTTTTATTTTCTTTTTTTTTAATAAATTTTAACTTTTTCTTATCCTTACAATCAGAATCAATTGTTTTGTTTTTTAGTTTCTTTTTTATCTTTTTTTATATTTTATTTCATAAAGCAATAGATTCTTTGTTTTTTGTAGAAGAAGAAGAAATTTCATTTTTAGAGGAATTAGATTGGAATATTGTAATCAATTTTTTTTTAAAAGTAAAGAATTGGTATCGTTTTTTTTATCGTTATATTTATTTAAAGCTAAGTAGCTTTTATAAATTTTTATTATTGTTGAAAAAATATATAATTTATTGGTTTTCTTCTATCTTTAATCTTTTAGTTTCTCATTTTTATAGTTTGAATGTAAATGCTATATTAAGTAGACTAACAGTATTAGAGGGGTATAAGAAAAATAGTAAATATAAAAACAATCCATTTGCTTTTTTAGTATTATAATTAAGTAAGTTTAACAAGAATCACATTATATATTAAATAAATATAAAATCATGTCATTTTTAATATTTTTCTTTTATTTTCTAGCTATTATATCCGCTATTTGTATGGTTATAGTAATAAATCCGATAAATGCTGTTTTATTCTTAATTTCTGTGTTTTTTAATACTTCAATGATTTTTATATTGTTGAACGTAGATTTCATGGGTTTATTATTTTTAATGATTTATGTAGGAGCAATTGCAGTATTGTTTCTTTTTATTGTAATGATGTTAAATATTAAAAAAATAGAGAAAGATAATAGTTTTTATCTAACAGTGGGTAGTTTTATTTTATTGTTTTATTTTTTACATTTTTTCTTTATTTTTTTTTATGATAGTTTAGTTTATTTACCTCGTGTTTTTTCGATGGATTTAAATTCTTTTTTTTTTTCTAATTTTCATTTATTAGATGAATCAATGCGTTTTATGTTAATAAAAAAAATGGGGTTTTTACTATATTATGAATATTTTTTTTTTTTGATTTTTGCAGCACTAACTCTATTTGCTGCAATGTTAGGTGCTATATATTTGACAAATGAAAAGCAAGGTTATTCAATGAGACATCAATACCAACAACTGTCTCGAAATCATTATATTATAAATACTATAATTTATTAATGCTTTATTCTTTTTTATACAGTCTTGGAGTTCATATTGGTAATACTAAATTTGTATTACAAAGTTATTATAAGCCTTTTTTACTTGGATATAAAAATAATTACTGTATATATAATATGCAGAAAATTATTTTTTATTTGAAGCGTGTTTTCCATTTATTTTATTATATGGGAGTTGAAAAAGCAAAATTCTTATTCTATTTTCATTCATTTTCCTCTTTTAGTAATATTTTAAAGTTATTTTTTTTTAAACAAATTAATGAAACTCGTAATTTTTTATTTGATGAAAAATGGAGTTATGGTCAATTATCTAATTTATATACTTCTTGTTATATTCTTTTTACTGATATTTTTAACTTTAAGGAAAATATGAAAAACACAAAGAATTATTCTTTGTATTCTAGGATTTCTTTTTATAATTTTTTTTTTAGTTTATTGTTTTATACTTTTCATAAAAGAGTACCTGGAATGGAATGGGAAACACATATTAAAAGAATTGAAAAATATTGGAGATTTTTTTTATTTTTTAAGTTTTATAGAAATTTGAATAAATTCCCGGATCTTTTTTTATTTTTTAGTCCAGTTAATTTCCCGATACCTGCAATAGAAGCAAAAAACTTAAAGATACCAGTAGTAGGTAATTTAGATATTGATTTTACATATTTTTCTTATATTACATATCCAATTATTGGAAATTCTCAATCTGTGTTTATTTATTTTTTTTATTTTGTTTTATTTTTACAATTTTACAAGAAAGGTACTTTGAAATCTTATAGTTTCTATAAGAAGTAATATAGATAGTTTATCTGTATTTTTATTTAAATAATAATTTCTTATTTATTTTTTTATTATATGCCTCAATTAGATGGATTAATTATACAATCTCAATTAAATTTTTTTTTTTTTTTTTTTATTGGTTATTTTTTTTTTGTTAAGTATATTTCACCTTTGATTAGCTTTTTCTTTAAATTAAAACATAAATTAATTGTTTCTAACTTAAATTGGTTTAATAATAATTTTAATATGTTAATTTTTTATAGAAAAAATTTTTTATTTTCTTTATTTAAATTAGTAAATATGTTTAAAGTAGTAAGCTTTTTTAAAAGTAAAACTTTTATTTTTTTTAATTTATATTTGTTTGACTATTTGATGGTAAAAGACGGATTAGATAAAAAAAAAAAATAAATTATTACTTTATGTTTTTTTTTAATAAAAACAGTTTTTACCGTATCGTTTTTTTATTTTTTTTTATCTTTAAAAAAAAAAAATTAGGTTACAAGAAAGTACAGTGGAAATTATCTTCATATTTCCATGTCAATAGGATTAAATATTTTTTTTACTTTATTAAAAAAGTATTTATGTATAAAAAATTCTTCTTGTATTTTTTTATAAAACGTTTATTCAAATCTTTATTTAATAGTATAAAATCTTTTTATTCTTTTCTATTATTTAATAAATCTAATTACATAATTAGTACTTATAATTTCTCATTATTGAATAAAAGTAGTTTTGATGATGCTTTTTTTGTATTAAAAGATAATAGAAAGTTAAATCATAACTTTTCTGATATAATGTATATGCAGTATATGATGTTATTTTCTAAATTATTTTTTTTTATGTTTAAAAGTGTAAATCTTTCTTATTTTTCTCTACCAATTAAAAGGAATAAGTATACTATATTACGTTCGCCACATATAGATAAAAAATCTAGAGAACAATTTGAATTAAAACATTCCTATCTTGTGCTTAATGAACTTTCATTATTTTCATTCACAAATAATATGTTTTTATTCAATAACTTTAAATTTTTTATTAATAATTTCAAACTAGAAGAAAAAACTGACTACGTATCATTATAAAAATGAAAATACAAGCATTGATTAGATTAAAAATATTAGCAAGCCAAGCATCATCAAAAGAGCCAGTAGGACCAGCACTTGGTCAATTTGGTATTCCTATAATGGATTTCTGTAATAAATTTAACGGGCTAACTCAAAAGTATTTTAATGATAGTCCATTAAATGTAGTTATTTATTCATATGGTAGTCAGAAATATGATTTTATTATAAAATTTCCTGACTTTAGTTTTTTTATCAAACGTTGTTTTACTAATTTTATTTCTTTTAAAAAGCCAGGATATTTTATTTTTCCAATGGATAAATTGTTTTATATTACACCGTATATTGCATACGAAGTTCTTTTTTATTATTCAAGTATTTATTTAAATAGTGCATTTGTTTATGTAAAAGATTACAAAAAACTAGTACATTCTTTAAAAAGCAATGGTTTTATATTATTTAGTTATTAATTTTTTTATTACATTATCAGAGTATGTTATCTTATAAACCAGTAACACCGTCGCAACGTCATTTGTGTTTAGTTAATAAAAAGCATCTTGAGCGCTCTCTTTTTTTAGATTCTTTATTTGTAAAGAAAAATATAAGTACAGGTAGAGATAATCAAGGGCATATTACTGTTTATCATAAAGAAAGTGGACATAAAAAATTATATAGATTAGTTGATTTTTTTTATTTAAAAGATATACCTTATGTAGTAGAAAGTATTGAATATGATCCAAATAGATCTGGATTTATTAATCTTATTTATTATAAAAATGGTATTTATAGTTTTATTTTGGCTACGCATAATACTTATATAGGTAATGTATATATGTGTAGTATGAAATTTTTTGATTTTTTAAAAACAGGAAATAGATCGTTGTTTTCAAATTTACCAATAGGCTCCGTAGTACATAACGTATCTACAACATTTCAAGATAAGTCTAAGTATTTAAGAGCAGCAGGAACTTTTGGTCTATTGTTAAAAAAAGAAAATAGTATGGCATTAGTAAAATTACCTTCAAATAAAAATAGCAATGATGTTTATCTTGTTTGTTCTTTATTTGGTTTTGGTACTTTAGGAAAAACTTCTAATTTAATGCAGCGTAATGTAAATTTAGGAAAAGCTGGACGTTCTCGTTGGTTAGGTATTAGACCAACAGTTAGAGGAGTAGCAATGAATCCAGTAGATCATCCACATGGAGGAGGAGAAGGTAAGAAATCAAAGAAAGCATCACCAACAAATAAATGGGCTAGCGTAATTAAGCATAGTCGTAAAATAAAAAGAAAGAAAAATTAATGTCTCGTTCAAGCTGGAAAGGTGTATTTTTTACAAATGAATCTTTTTTATTTAAAAAAAGTAAATTTAAGATGCATAATAGAAGTAATGTAGTACTTCCAATGCACTTTAATAAATTATTTAATATTTATAATGGTAAGCAATTCATTTCAATTCGTTTTAATAAAGATGGGGTAATTAACCATAAAGTAGGGGAATTTGCATTTACTAAAAAAAAATGTGTGAAAGTAAAAAAAGATAAAAAAAATTTTAAGTTAAAAAAATAAATGAGTCGTATTAGTAATCTAAGTAATTTACGTATACCACATTTCAATTCATGGAAAACAACTTGGTATGAAAAAGATAAGAATTATTCTTATTTATTTTTTAGGGATTTCCAATTATTTCAATATTTAAAAGGATTATTTTATCGTTTAAAAATGCTAACAGATGATTTTTATTTTGAAAATTTGACAAATAATTGTTTTTATATAAAAGTAAATGTTTATTTATATAAATTTCAAATTAAGAAGTATTTTTTATCTTTTTTTATTGATCAGTATCTGTTATATAATTTTATGTTGAAAAAAAGAAAATTAAGAAACACAGTACCTTCTACTTTTAGTAATGTTTTTTATATTTCTTCTATTCTATATTTACAACAAAATATGTTATTTTATGATTTTTATTCTTTTTATTTAAATTTTATTTTTTCTACATCTATTACTTTATCTTTACGTGCTAGTTCTTCTTTTTTTTATAGTAAAATAAGTAATTCAGTTTTATCGTTAAGAAAGAAATTTAATGCACATCCAATTAAATTAAGATTAAAACGAAATTTGTCCTTTTTTTATTCGTTTTATTTATCAAAAAATACAAATAAAGGAATGGTAAAGAATTATTCTTTTATATATATATTAAAAAATATTATATTTTTTTTATTTAATATAAGTAATAATTATTTTTTTTTACGTTTTTTTTCACATTATAGCAATAAGCTTAATTTGCTTAAGTCGAATATTGCATATTTTTTTAATTTAAGTGTTGGTAAAAAAGAACTTGTTTCTTTTTACTACTTAAAAGAAAATTGTAGACGTGAGTTAGGTAGGGATGTTTTTGATGAACGTACTTATTATGATTTTTTTTTTTATTTTTTTTTATATTCATTTACTTTAAATGTTGAAAAAACAATTTATTTGTTTACAGGAAACAAATGTATTTTTAATCCAGTTTACTATTATTATAGAAAATTTCCTTCTTTTTTGTCTGCTAAATTGATTAATGACTATGTGTTACTTGAATTAGAAAAAGGTAATAATATGTTTCGTATTTTCAAATCGTTACAAAGCTACCAGTTAAAAGAAAAATATAAATTAAAGCAAGAATTGCTTGTTGATTTTAATAAAGAACTATTTTATTCTTTTTTTAATAAATATAAATTAGAATTAAAAGATAAATTTTCCTTTACTCGTAAACTAAGAAAAAAAAGCAAATTTAATTATATTTTAGCTAAACTAAACAAAAAGTCTTTTTTCTCTAAATTTTTAGAGGTACGTAAATTTTTTGAAGAGTTGTATTATAATGAGGTACTTGTTAAAAAATATCCACTTATTGGAATTAGAATAGAATGTAATGGTCCACCAAAAAGAGGTAGACAAGCACGTTTAGTAGCATATCATCAAATTGTAAAAAATTATAAGTTATTTGGAAAAATGCCTAATAAAAGTATATTAGCAGATATTGACTATTATCAATCGTTTGCACGTACAAAACAAGGTTCAATAGGTATTAAAGTTTGGATTTTTTTTTATAGTAAAACATATGATTCAAAATATAAATTAATAAGTGTAATTTAATGAAAAAAAAATCACAACTACGTTTACATAAAAAATGTATTTATAAACATAAGATTAATTCATCAAGTGAATTAATCTTATCTGGAGATTTTGGCTTTTTTGCTTTAGAAAATAGTATTTTAACAAAAGAACAAATAGAATGCTGTAGAGTTATTATTAGAAGAGAGCTAAGAAAAAAAGGTTTTTTGTTGATTAGATGTAATTTTTTAATTCCAATAACAAGTAAAGCTCTTGGAGTTAGAATGGGTAAGGGGAAAGGAGCAATAGATAAATATGTTGAATTTATTAATATATTTGATTGTTTATTTGAATTGAAAAATATTTCTTTCTTATTAGCAATTAAATTACTTAATAAAATTTCGTATAAATTACCTTTTAAAGTATGTTTAATAGATAAAGATAAAAATTTATATTATTCAAAATAAACAATGATAGGAGTAAAAACTCGTTTTTTCATAACCGATAATTCAGGAGGTAAACAAGCAGAATGTATTAAAGTTCTAAAGAAAAAGTATCAACATGCTTCTGTTGGTGATTACATTGTTGTAGCAATAAAAAAAGTAAAAATGCGTAAAAAAATGAAAGTAAAAATGCACGATGTGCGTTTTGGTATTATTGTACGTACAAAAAAGAATATTAGACGTTATAATGGTATTTATGTTTCTTTTGAAGATAATGCTATGGTATTATTAGATAAAAACTTAAACCCAATTGGTAATAGAATAAATGGTCCGCTTTCTTATGAAGTAAGAGAAAAAAAATTAATGAAATTAATACTAGTCGCTCCAAGTATCTTTTAATGAATAATAAATTAAATTTTTTATACACTAATTATTCTTTTTTGTCTAGCATTTTAGGAGATAAATTATTAATAAGTAATTCATCTTTTTTTTATAGTAATGTAAAATTTTATTTTTTATTGAAGAATGAAGGTAATAACCGTTTTCTTTTTTTATTAAAATTAATGTTAATCGAAAAACTAACTAATAATAAGGTCAAATTTGTTTATAATGCGAATTTATTAAAAAAAAAAAAAATGAAAGTAGGAGGTTATCTTGTTATTTCTAAGCAAAAAATATATTCTTTTTTGTTAATGTTATTTTATTATTCTTTGCCGAAGTTAATCTATTCTTTAGATATTCAGTTGAATAATTATTATACTTTTTATAATTCAAAATGGAATATATATTCTGTTTTGTTTTTATCTTTAACAAAGTTTTTGTTTTTTAATTTTTATAGTCATAATTTAGATTATTATAAATATTATAATTTTTTTGAAAATTCTATTTATAAATTAAAAATTAAAGTAAGTACTTCTTTTAAATATTATTTAATAAACCGCGATTTATTTAGATTAATTGGATTTAATATTATTTAATAATGGTTTCTAAGTTATTAGTTATAAAAGATTATAATAGACGTAAGTTTTTAAGTAAACATTTTAATTCAAAGTTATATATGAGAACAAATCTTCAAAATTTCTTTTTTAAAAAAAAAGTTTTTTATTTTTTGGTTCGATTTGTTCATTTATATGACTCGTACACAAAAATAAAAAATTTTTGTGTTCTTTCTTATAGACGAAGAGGTGTTTTTAATTATTTTAAATTAACCAGAATGATGTTTAAGTATTATGCTTTAAATAAACACCTTGTAGGTATTATTAAATCATCTTGGTAATATATTAATGTTAAAAATCAAGTCACCAAATTTTATTTTTGGAGCATTTTTTTGTTCTTTAAAGAATGCTATATTGAAAAGACAATCGTCTTTTACTACTTATATTAGCAAATTTACTTTGCTTGTTACTTATTTTTTTTTAAAGAAAAGGTATTTTAGTAATGCAGAAATTTATCAAATTGATCCTTCTATGAAAAAAAAAGGATATGTAATATATATAGTAATTAATTATAGCGAAGAAGAAAGTTCATTTAACAATGTTTTTTTATTGTATTCACGAAAAAATATGAAATCTATTTCTGTAAAGAGATTACAATCATTAACACGTATTGAACGTGTTATTTATGTTCTGTCTACCTCACAAGGTATTCTTAATACGTCTGAATCTATAATAAAAAATGTAGGAGGAATTGCTTTACTAGAAATATTTTAATATGTTGTTTAAACAATTTTTTTATATAAACTCATTATTTTTTTATGTGGAGTTAAATACTTATTTAGTTGGTACAGAATTGAGTTTTTTTAAGTATAGATTCAACTCTTCTTTTTTTTTCTTTATTTGTAATAATATGTTTTCTTTTTTTTACTTTAGTCTTTTGGAAAGTCAAGCAAATATTAATTTAATTTGGAAGAAAAATAGGTATTTGTTTTTTTCTTTTTTTAAATCTAATATTTTTTATAATGTAAAACATTTAAAGCTAGAGGGAAGAGGTTATAAATTATATTATTATTTAAATTATGTTATATTTAAATTAGGATATAGTCATTTGTGTTATTTTTTATTACCATTGGATGTTTCTTTTATTTCTAAAAAAAAAAAATTACATTTTAAATTGATTAGTTTATCAAATGAATTAATTGGTAATTTATTATTTCGTATGCAATCTTTTAGAATTCCAAATACATTTAAAAAAAAAGGTATCTTTATAGCATAATATGAATTTTCCAAATATTTTATTTTTTTATAAGATTAATTCTTATTATTCTGAATTTAGATTTTCGTTTTTATGTGATTATTATTTTAAATTACACAATATTTTATTTACTAACTTATATATTCGTATATATAGGTATAAATTAACTAAGTTGGATAAGAAGAATAATAGATTTAGTATTCAGGAGAAGTATAAGAAAATAGATAGAGATTTATTTTTAGATAAAATAAAAAAAAAAAAACGTGGTTTTGTTAAACGTAAAATAAATATGAACATTTCAGAAGTAGCAAATCGTAAATTTTCTTATTCTTTAAGTTTATTTTCTTTAAAAGAGGACAACAAGTTTAATAGAAAAGAATATAATAAACAACGTCAAAAAAAAAAAAAAAATTATGTTTATGTTAATAAATTCAAAGATTGTGGTAATCAGTACAATTTTGATCCTTTTTACCCAGGTACTACATATAGATTAAAAGAATATAATTTTTATAGAACAAAGAGAATTAAAAAAAAAGTTATAGTTTTACCTAAGCCTAAAGTAGATTTATCTATTTTTGATGCACGTTTAGCAGATGCTAATTTTAAATTTTTTAATAACTATCTTCATACATTGTTACTTGATGTTTATAATAATGGAGAAACAAACAAAAAGGATTTTTTATCCGCATTGAAAAATAATAATCAGTTTCTTTCTAATTTCTTACGTTTTTTAAAAAGAAAAATATCATATTTGAAGATGATTATTTCAAACTTTGAGAATGTACTAAGTACATATGTTTACAAGTTAAATTTTATAAATCAATCGTTGATGTTAGGTAATGATGACTTAGTTATTTTCTTAGAATATCTGAAGACAAGAAATACTTTTTTTTTTAGATTTTATTTAAAATTAGTGCGTTATTATAGTACTGCTCTTTCTAGATTAGATAAAGTAAGTAATTTATTTACTGTTTATGTTGAAATATATAACTCGTTATTAAGTCATTTAAAAAAAAAACATAATGCATTGCTTTTAAGGAAAAAGAAAAAAACAAGTATTAATAATTTTGTTAAAAGAGTTAAAAAAGGGGAGAAATATCATTCCTTAGTTACAAATGTTTATGCAAATGCTATGCGATATTTTAATATTAAGGAATTGTATAAATGGGAAAAAAAAAAATCAAAAAATAATTTATATATAAGCATAAATAAATATATTACTTTATATAGATCTTTATTCAAATATTATGATATAAAGAATCATTTAAGTAGTAATGCAATTATATATATAAAAGCAACAGCTACAAATGTATATTTATATTTTTTATATAATAATAAAGTATTATTTAAAAAAAGTTGTGGTGAACTTTTTGATGTCAAAAAAAAAGAAAGACGTTTTTGGCGTAATATTTTTCCTTTGGTAGAATCTTTTTTACCGGCTCTTGTACAATTAAAAGCTAAGTACAGATTTCCTTTTGTTTCTTTATACATGAATGGTAGTTCTTCTTTATGTTCTCCTTTAATTAGTAGAATACGTAAACATAATAAAAAATTTCGTCGCATTGTTTATTTTTTATTCAATGAAATGGAATTTTTTTATAGTAAAACTCTTGAAATTAAAGATAAATACCAAAACCGTTATAATTTTTATCCTGTATATAGATTAAAATTTTATTCTATATTAGATGGATTTAATAGATTAAGTAAGATATTTTTCGCTGTAAATAAAGTAAAAGACATTACATCATGGCCATATAACGGATGTAAAAAAAAAAAAAAAAAAAATGTTAGATAGTTTAAGTCCATTTAAACAAAAAAGACATTTATTAAGACAGCTTAATTGTCTACAATTCTTTAAAAGTCGTTTTGGTATAGGATTAACAATAGCTAGATTATTATGTTCATTTTCAGGCTTACATCCTAACCTACGTATTCATTTATTTTTAGATAATTATTTTAATTCTTTTTTTTCACATTTTTATATATTAAAAAGAATTAAATATTTTTTCTTAACAAATAAAAATAATTTAGATCATTTTTTGCATAAGGAAACGATCGCTTGTATTAATGTACTAAAGTCTATTCGTTGTTTAAAAGGTAAAAGACATTCTACTTTTTTACCTGTGAGAGGTCAACGAAATAGAACAAATGCAAGAACAAGAAAAATTATTTATCTTGGTATTGATAAGAAAAATAAAAAAAAAAAAATAAGTGTAAAAAACAATATAGTTAAAAATACTAATAATTAGATATTAATATATAAATAACAAATGATCTTAAATCAACAAAAAAACGTTCTTTCATATAATTCAAAATATTTTTATTTTGATGTTTCTTTATTTATTTTTTTCATTTTCAATATAGTTTGGATTTTATTTGATACATACGAACCTTCATTTCAATTTATTCAATATTTAAGTATTTTTGAATATTCTTTTTTATTTGGTATTGATGGTATTTCTATTTTTTTCATTTATTTAAGTACCTTTTTAATACCGTTATGTTTATTATTTTCTTTTTATAACATGAAACAAAAAGGAGCAAATGAAGTTAAGATGTATCAATCTTTTTTATTTTTAACATTATTTTTATTAATTTTTGTTTTTTCCGCACTCGATATTCTAGTTTTTTATATTATGTTTGAAATTATACTAATTCCTTTTTTTGTGTTAATAGGAGTAAGTAGCTTTCGTAAAAGAAGAATACATGCAAGTTATTTATTTTTTTTTTATACTTTAGTTGGTTCTTTTTTAATGCTTGTTTCTATTTTTTCTTTGTATTCGTTTACAGGTACTTCAAATATAGAAGTATTATTAAATAATCAATATTCTTTTTATAGAGAAAATATAGTATGGCTGACTTTTTTTATTTCTTTTGCTATTAAAATCCCTATGTTTCCATTTCATATTTGGTTACCAGAAGCACATGTAGAAGCTCCAACAGAAGGTAGTGTTTTATTAGCAGGAGTGTTACTTAAATTAGGTAGTTATGGTTTTTTACGTTTTTTAATGCCTTTGTTTCCAAATTCCACTTATTATTATAGTCCTTTTGTAATATTGATTAGTTGTTTAGGTATTTTTTATACTTCTTTTGTCACTTTAAAGCAAATTGACATTAAGAGAATTATTGCGTATTCTTCCGTTTCACATATGAATGTTTGTATATTAGGTTTATTTACTTTTCATAGTTTGGGTATAGCAGGTAGCGTACATTTAATGATTGCTCATGGTTTAGTTTCTGGTGGTTTGTTTTTTTTAGTGGGTATGTTATATAATAGGTATCATACAAAACTTTTAAAATATTATAGTGGTTTAGTGTATACAATGCCTTTATTTGCTTTTTTTTTCTTTATTTATATAGTAAGTAATATAAGTTTCCCATTGACAAGTAATTTTATAGGTGAATTTTTAATAATAGTTGGTTTATTTTTATCTTTTAATTATTATGCTTTAGCTTTTACTTTAGTAGGGGTTTTTATTTGTACTGTTTATTCTCTTTGGTTATATAATAAGTTAGTATTTATGATTCCTAAATACCAATATATAAAATATTATAATGATCTTAGTTTCTTAGAATGTTCATTATTATTAATTATTTTATTTTTTGTATTTTGGTTAGGAGTTTATCCTTATTCTATTTTTTCAATTTTAGATACAAGTATTAATTATTATTATTTTGACTTACTTTACAAATAGTATGTTATTTTATTTTAATTTATTGAAAATTTATTTTTTTTTTTTACTTTTCTTTTTTAGTTTTTTTTATTATCTAAGTCTTGATTATTATTCTAATTTTATGTATAATTATATATTGTATCTTCATATTAGTTTTATAATTTTAAGTTATTTATTATTTTTCTTTTTATTTATTAATTATTTTATTTATTTATATGGCTTTCGTATTTTTAATTTTAATATTTCTGTTATTGGTATTTTCACTACTTTTTACACTTTATTTATTGGTACTATATGGGGGTATTCAATTTGGAAAACTTTTACATTGTTTGATTTGCGTATTTCATTTATTTTAATTTTGTTTTTGTTTTATTTATTTGATTTTTTGTTTCCTTTTTTTAATATTAAATATAAAATTTTTTTATTTTTTATGATGTTTATTCATATTTTTATATTGAAGGTTAAGATAAATTGGAGTTCACAGATACATCAATCAAATAGTTTTTTTAATTTTTTTTCTCATACGCATTTTCTTGATCTTTTTTTTTTTATTTCTTTTTTTTTTGTTTTATTTTTTTTTTTTTTATATATCCAATGGATAAAGGAATACAGCTATTTCTTAAAAAGCAATACAGTTAAAAACTCTAATTAAATAATTACAACATAAATATATATCATGTTATTAAACTATTTTTTTTTATTACCAGAAAATTATTTACTGTTCAGTATTTTCTTTATTTTCACATACTTAATTTTTTTTTCTTTTTCTTCAGAGAAAAAATTTCCAAAGAAAAATGTATTTACTGAATATATTGTCAAGTTAGTACTTGTAAATTTTTTTTTTTTGACTTTTTCTTTTTTTTCTTATAATTATGGAGTCAGAGATATATTTTTTAAAGATGATCTAAGTAATGGTATTCAACTATTGAACATAGTGTTAGTCTTTTTATTTTTTTTTTGTGTTCCATTTTTATTGAAAAAATATTCATTAAGTTCTTTTGAATTTACTATTTTAGTTCTTTTATGCTTGCTTAGTTTAAACTTATTAGTTATCACAGTGAATTTAATATCCTTCTATTTACTACTGGAGTTTCAAAGTATTTGCTTTTATATTTTAGCTTCTTATGGAAAGAAAAATAAGTATTCTTTTGAAGCAGGACTAAAATATTTTATATTGGGTTCATTTTCTTCTGTTTTGTTGTTATTTGGTATTGCTTTGTTTTATGGTTTCACTGGTATTTTTTACTATGAAGACTTAAATCTTTTTTTTTTAAATTTATCCAATATAGAAGGTAATATTTATTTAACTTCTATTTTTAATTTTTCTATTGCTTTGATGTTAGTTGGTCTTTTATTTAAATTATATTCATTTCCTTTCCATTTTTGGGTAAGTGATATTTATCAAGGTTCTACTTTTGTAGTAACTTTTTTTTTTGCACTTGTTCCATTTTTATCTCTTTTTTATATTTTTATGAAATTGTATTTTTATATCTATTTTTTTTTTGCTGAAAATTTTATTATTTTTTTATTCTTTTGTTCCGTTGGTTCAATGTTGATAGGAAGTATAGGAGCAATACAACAAAAAAAATTTAGACGTTTGATGGCTTATAGTAGTATTACAGGAACAGGGTACTATCTTATGGTTTTTTTATTTCCAGATTTGATATTGGTTAAAAATGTATTTTTTTTTATCCTTGTATACTTGGTTAATGTACTAGCTATTTTTATTAGTTTTTCTAGTTTATCTTTAATCCGATATAAGTATAATATTGAGCGTTTTTCTTTACTTGCTGATTTATTAAAATATAATAGATTATTTGCTATCATGTTAGTTTTATTTTTTTTTGGTGTCGCTGGACTACCACCTTTTCCATCTTTTTTAGCCAAATTATATTTATTATTTAATTTGTTTAATAATGGTTTTTATTTTTTCATTTTTTTGATAATAATTACAACAGTTTTAAGTTTTTATTATTATTTAAGAATTTCTAAAGTGATTTTATATAATAAAAATAATAAGTGGTTTTTTTTTAATAATATATCATATTCATCAGCATTAATGTTAATGTATATACTATTTTTTAACATTTTACTTATCCTTAAACCAAGTCTTATATTAATACCACTAGAATATTTTTTGATTGATCTTTTTTAATCGATTCTTTTTTTATGAATGTTTTTATGTATTTAAATACAAATGTTTTTTTGTATTGTATTGTATAATACAAGGGAAAGGAGTAGTATTTCAATACTTTAAGAAGTACTGAGATACTATTTATGTTATATTTTTTATTTTTATTTGAAATAGGTGGCTGAGCGGTCAAAAGCGCCTGTTTGGAGAACAGGTTTATCGTGGGTTCGAATCCTGCCCTATCCTTTTTATATAATTTATTTAATATTAATCAATATGCTATTTAGCCCATTTGAACAATTTCAAATTCAAAATTATAATATATTAAATTTTACTTATGGCTTCACAGACACAATCTTGATAGGTCTAAATTTAATATTTTTATTACAACTAATCTACTTAACATTAAATTTTAAAGTTTCTTATGCTTATTTTGGTACATTTTTTTATAGTATTTTACAAGGGGTATATAATTTTATATATAGTACAATAGATTCTTATTTAGGAGATAAAACAAAAATGTTTTTTCCTTTTTTTTTTTATCTATTTTTGTTTATTTGTTTAAGTAACTTAATTGGAATAATTCCATTTAGTTTTACAATCACAAGTCATTTAAATATCACATTTAGTTTATCTTTTATGGTTCGGTGGGGGATTTGTTTATTAGGTTTTTATGAAAGCGGTTTAGCTTTTATAGCTTTATTTTATGTTTCAGGTATTCCATTCGTTTTAGTTCCTTTTTTAGCATTAATCGAATTTATTAGTTTTATATTCAGAAGTGTAAGTTTAGCACTTCGTCTTTTTGCAAACATAGTAGCAGGACATATTTTATTAGATACTGTTGCTTTATTTATATATAAATTAGTAAATCCTTTATTTTACTCAATTAAATTTTCATTTATCGCAATTTTACCATTAGGTTTATGTATTATTTTAATCTTGTTTGAATTAGTAGTAGCTTTTCTACAAGGATATATCTTCGTAATTCTGTCTGTCATCTATTTAAAAGACGTGTACGTAGCACATTAATAAATTTTTACCATATATAAAATAAAATGTATTTTTTAACTGAATATTATGAATATTATTTTTATGGTGTATTTATTTTAGTAATTAGCTTTATCATATTGTTATTGTGTTATATAATAACATTCAAAAACCCATATACAGAAAAGAATTATGGGTATGAGTGCGGTTTTGATCCATTTTCAGATGCACGAAACCCATTCCATGTAAAATTTTATTTAATTTCAATTATTTTTATAATATTTGATGTAGAGGTAGCTTTTTTTTTTCCATGGGCAATTAGTATTAAAGAACTTATGTTTTTTGGTTATTACACAATGTACTTATTTATTTTTATTTTATTAATAGGTTTTGTATATGAGTGGAAAAAAGGAGCATTAGAATGGGAATAAAGAATAATTCGGTGTACGAAACAAGTAAATATAATAATCTTTTAGAGATTAGTAATAGAAATGAAAGATCTATGGAATTATTATAAAGGACAATCAGCAGGAGTAGTAACAATGAATCAAGATTCATATTCTATTCCAGCTATAGAAGCAAAAAGAGCATTTATGTTCCCAGAAGTTAATTATGAATTAACTCGTTATTTTGGTTTTGGTATGCCTGCAAATGATAAAATGCTATCTATTGTTTTATTATATATTGAAACAATGAGTGTTTTAGTAGCAGTTGCATTTGTAGTTGGATTTATTGTTTTATGGAGTATTAGCAGATTTAATAGTAATGTAAACCCTGTACCATATCATTTTTCTAAAAAAGTAGAAGCTTTTTTAGATACAGTGTTCGCATTATTACCGACAGTATTAATTAGTTATTTATTAATACCAGCTCTAGGTTTTATTTTTCAATTAGAGTATGATGAAAATTTTTTAGAAACATTATTTAATGTTTATATAATAGGACATCAATGGTATTGGACATATGAAGTAGATACAAAATTAGGAACTGATATATTAGTAAATTTATTTGATGCTAATTTTAATTTTCCTATTTTACAATTTGATTCATATATGGTTAAAGACAGTGAAAAAAATAGATTACTAAATGTTGATAAATGTTTAGTATTACCAAATGGACATAATATTTGTTTTTATATTACATCTCACGATGTAATTCACTCATGGGCTGTACCACAATCAGGTATTAAAATAGATGCATTACCAGGTAGATTAATGAGATTTGTACTATACTCTAGTATTGAAGGAGTTTACTATGGACAATGTAGTGAGTTATGTGGGGTAAATCATGCTTTTATGCCAATCTGTGTAGAAATTGTAAAAAATCAATATTTTATAGATTGGATCTTTTTATCATTAGATACTAATTTAGTCGCTAATGTAGTTAATAGTATGAGCGTGAGTGATAGTTTATCATCTATTTACTTTAAAAAAAATTAAGTAAGTATTTATAATTAATAAAAACAAGAGGAGATCTACCTTTTAGTCATTATCAATAATATAAAATAATAAGATATAGAAATGAACAACAACCACAGTATTTTTTATTATATTTTTGTTTATCCATTTGTTTGGATATACCAACAAATGGAATATATTTTTTATGTTTACATTTACCCAATATATACAGGTAAAGCAGTAGCACAAGGATGGAATCCTAAATTAGTAAGAGAACAAAATCCAAATAATTGGAATCCTTCTATACCATTAGAAATTAAATATAAGGAATATCTTAGATTGCCAAATGAGATTTTATCTGATCTTGGAGTAGAGAGAACAAAAGCAGGTCATTTACGAAGATTATATTCACCTCAAATGTATTATGCAGATCCAGAAAAAGCATCTTTCCTTGGGGATAAAGCAAAAAAATATTATCTTGAGAATGAATTATTCATGAAAGAGGAATATAAAAGAAAAATGACTCTTGATCCATTTGCAAAAGAGAATAGTTTTTATCATAATGATTTAAAAGTTAAAGACTTGGATATTTTAAGTTATAATATCCAAGGTACTGTTAAGCTATTTTCTTCTTTTTATATAGATATAGTAGAATTGCTATTAAGCATTATTTTTTTTTTAGTTTTTTTTTTATGTTATTTTATTTTTTATCATTTATATAAACTAAATTTGAAACTGGAACGTGCAGAATATATTTTGAATGAAAATGGGCTTTCTTTATTTAAATCAAAAGAACAAATAACTGCCAAGTATATGGATGAAGCATGGAAAGAAAGTACTAAGATAACTAAAAATTTTTATCTTGGAATTGAATTGAATTTTTGTGCTTATGAGGGGTCTTTGATAAGTTTTGAGTTACTATTGATTATGGCTGGATTTTATTTATTAAAATTATTTTATTCTTTTTTTTCATATTACATTGTAGGTTTTTATGATTTAAATTCTGACTTTTTTACTTATTGTTTTTGTTATTTATTTTTTTTTTTATCGATTTATTATTGGATAAAATATAAAAGAGAAAAAAAAAAAGCAATTCATAGATGGGTCGAGATTGATTACTATTTTAGTTATTTTTTAACTCATTATTTTAGAACTTTATGTTGGCTTAATATTTATAAATTAGTAACCGATGCTCCGTTATACATGTATGTTTTCATTTATACATTTTCTATGGTTTGGATCTATTTGGCATGTGATTCTTGTGATTATTTCATGGGTTGGAACCAAGAGTATAGAATTGATATATATAACAGACAAACAAACATGCATTTTTGGTGGCCTCGTATTTTAATGAATCAAACATGGCATCATGGAATTATAACAATAATGAAACCAATTCATAAACGATTAGTTTATATTATGTTGTTTTTTTATTTACCAGTTCTTGCGGTATATTTAGCATTTGTTTACTACCAAAATAAATTACATGTTTATATTAACAATAAATTTTTTTTTTGGAATTCTGAAAGATATACGATCGATCAAATTAAAGAACAATGGAGAACAGATAGAAAACGTAATATTATTGAAGAAGAAGAAAGAAATAGTAAGTTTGGAGGATTGACTATTTTATAGTATTTACATATATAGGAAGGTTAGCCCAGTGGTCTAAGGTGTTGCTCTGCTAAAGCAAATTTCGTGGGTTCGAATCCCATACCTTCCTTATTATTGCTAACAAGTTATTTAGTTATATTAATTATGTGATTATGTTTTTGGATAAAAAACAAACATTTAACAATTTTATCTTAAATTTTGGACCACAACATCCTGCAGCACATGGAGTACTTCGTTTAATTGTTGAGTTAGATGGTGAGATTATTAAGAATGCAGATCCTCATATAGGTTTGTTACATAGAGGAACAGAAAAACTATTAGAGTATAAAACTTATATACAAGGTTTACCTTACTTTGATCGTCTTGATTATGTATCAATGATGTGTCAAGAACATACATATTGTCTTGCTATTGAACGTTTATTAAAATGCGAAATTCCACTAAGAGCTCAATATATAAGAGTATTATTTTCTGAAATAACAAGATTATTAAATCATTTGTTATCTATTACAACACATGCAATGGACGTAGGAGCATTGACACCATTTTTATGGGCTTTTGAAGAGAGAGAAAAATTAATGGAATTTTATGAACGTGTTTCAGGGGCAAGAATGCATGCTAATTATTTTAGACCAGGAGGAGTATCATACGACTTACCTAAAGGTTTATTAAATGATATTTATGATTTCATTTATTCTTTTGCTTCTCGTATTGATGAGATGGAAGAATTACTTACAACAAATAGAATTTGGAAACAACGTTTAGTAGATATTGGAGTTGTTAATTATAGGGATGCTTTAGATATGGGTTTCACAGGAGTAATGTTAAGAGGATCAGGTATACCATGGGATTTACGTAAAAGTGAACCTTACGAAATATATAAACAATTAAATTTCTATATTCCAGTTGGAATATACGGAGATTGTTATGATCGATATTTAGTACGTATGAGTGAGATGCGTCAAAGTGTTTCTATCATACACCAATGTTTAAATAAAATACCAAATGGTTTGGTTAGAGTAGATAACCATAAAATAACACCACCTTATAGAAAACAAATAAAAACATCAATGGAGTCATTAATTCATCATTTTAAATTTTATAGTGAAGGTATTAATGTACCTCAAGGGATTTCATATGGCGGAGTAGAAGCTCCAAAAGGAGAAACTGGAGCTTTATTGGTATCGAATGGTTCAAATATGCCTTATAGATGTAAAATTAGATCGCCAGGATATGCTCATCTTCAAGGACTTAATCATGTAATTTCAGGACATATGATTGCTGATTTAGTAACTGTTATTGGTACTCTTGATATCGTTTTTGGAGAAGTAGATAGATAGTTTTCTCTTAAATTATGATCTTGCATTTATCAAAAAAACATGTTTTTTTGATAAACGCAATATTCTTATTAGTTTCTTGTTATATAATGACCATTCATTCCATTTATTTATATTAAAATATAAATATTTTTTTACATATGTATTAATAAATACAAGGGAAAGGAGTAGTATTTCCGTGCTCTGTGAGCACGGAGTACATAATTTGTACGTGTTGCGCTTGTAGCTTAGTTGGTAAAGCACTCGTTTGATAAGCGAGTGATCAGTGGTTCGAGTCCACTCAAGCGCATAGTATACTATTTACGATAAATTATATATATTGTAATTATGAATAAAATGGTAATGTATTGCATTGCATAGATCTGTAGAATGTTGTTTTTTATATTATAGTAATAATTATTAAAAAAGTAATTGTATACATTGAATTCTATTTTTTCAAATATATTATATATGTTGTAGTAATTTGTATAGAAATGATAATTATTTTTATTTGTATATTCTATATAATTTATGTTAATGTCAATTTCGTTAATTTTATAGTTTATACTGTTGTTAGTATAATTATTTATAATTTGTAGAGTGGTTTCGTCTATTTTATTTGTAATCATAAACAGTGTATATATAATAATAAAATATAGTATGTGGTTTCTATATATTTTCATATTACGTCCTAGTATGTAGTTATTTATGATAAGCATATATATAATAATATAAATGTATATTTCGTTATTTAATATTAGTAATAATATGATTGAGGTAATAATAAGATATAGATATTCTTTTTTTCCGTCTACCGTATAGTAGAAAAGTACGCTAATTAGCACAGTAATATATATGATAATATAATATACAAGTATAGTATTTATATTTAAATATGTGTATATATACAATAAAAATATAATTATAGTACTAACTATAATTGTAATTATGTACGCTTTGGCATTACTTTTTATTTTTATTTTATTTGTTTTAGCAATATTATATATTATAATTGCCGTATATATTAAATATATAATGATAAATTCGTTTTGTAAATTTATATAAATTATTTTAAATACATGTATACTTTGAAAGTTATTAAACTTTATAAAGAAAAATAAATAAAAATCGACAATAAATGCATATATAAAAAAATATGTATTTACCTTATTTATCTTATGTATTAGCATAAGATAAATAAGCCAATACATAAAAGAAATATTTTCGATCGGGTCCCAGGACCACCAGCCACCCCATCCAAATACAGACGTAGCCCAATAGCTACCAAGAAAAAGTGTAAATGAAAACATAAAAAATAATGTTTTTATGTTTTTTTCTTTAAAATTATTATTTTTTAAGTATAAGAGTAATATTAAAATTAAAGGAGGATGTATAAAGACTAAAAAATGGGTAAGTAACGGATTAAATAGCGCATTATTAGAGTTAAATAAATTAGAGTTTATATAAAAGTTAAAGAACTTAGCTAAAGAAATAACTATAAAAATTAATAGATTGTACGTATTTTTGTTAACTATCTTATTTTGTATATTTATTATAATTAAAATAATAATAATAGTAAAAAAAAATAAATTGTTATCTATTAAACTCCAGTAGTTACTTATTTTATATATATAATTTGTAAGTATATTTGAATTAGAGTTTAAATATATCTCATATGTATCATATTTGTACAAAGAAATAGTAAATATAAAAAGAGGTATAGTTATAAGAGTTAGATACATGTTTTTAATTAAAATGTTTTTGTGTATGAGAAGAGTAGGATTTGAACCTACGTAGTCTTACGACAACAGATTTACAGTCTGCCGCTTTTGACCGCTCAGCCATCTTCTCTAATTTATTAATATTATATGCGTTCTTTTATCTTTAAATATAAAAAAAATAATAATATCATACTAAATAAAATAAAAAAAGATTTAAAAAAGAATACTTTTTTTTTTGATAAGCAAACAGAGAATAAAAGATTAAACCTTATATTTCCTTTGTACTCACCTAAAATAAGTTTCTTTAAAGTTTCTGGAATTTTTAAAAAAAATATGAAACAAAATGGAATTAATCAATCTATAACAATTCAATCTTTTATTTCTAAAAATAAAGTTTTATTTAATCTTTCTCCAAGTACACCATTTGTTTATATTTTTTAATTTCTTTATGGTAGTTTATTATGAATGTTGTTGCAATATCGTATATTATAAAAAGTATTATATATGTTATTTGAATAAATCCATCAAGAGGAAGAATTAAAAGTATGACTAATAATATAATAGTACTAGATATATTAAACCTCAGATATTTTTTTAATAGTATTACTACAAATAAAAAATAATTAATAAATAAAGTATTAAAGTAAAAATCTAAATACGTAATAAGTTGAAATTCAACATCAAATTCATAGTGCATGAATTCTGTGTAATGTGAATATATAAATGATATGTATATAGGTATTATTATATAATGAACAATTAGGTAATTAATATATACAAATAGATAAACACAGACACTTATTAGTTGTATATTTAATATTTCTTTTTTTTTTAGTATATTTGCCACACTTATAAACACATAATATATTAATACTGGTATTAATATATATAGTGAGAATAGTATTATGTATTTTATATATATATAAGAAGTAGTGTAAAAAGGTATATTTATTTCTACGATTGGAATGAATATATTATTCTTTTTTTCAATTAATGTGTTAGTTAAATATTTATAGTTAGAGTTTTGGTATTCTAGTATAAAGTTATTTAATTTTGTTTTTTTTATTGGTTCAAGTATATATAGAAAAAGGGTTTTTATATTAATTGCTGTTATAGTAACTATAGAAATTAAAAGTAGTATTAGATATATAATTTTAAAATACGTTTCTTTTATAAAATATTGAACTATGGTCATTTTATTTTAATATAGATAGGTGGCTGAGTGGTCTAAAGCGCTGAATTTGAAATTCAGTTCATCGTGGGTTCAAATCCTGCCCTATCCTAAAGAGTATGGTGGAATTGGTAGACACGTTAGATTTAGGATCTATTAACGAAAGTTGTGCAGGTTCAAGTCCTGTTACTCTTATTGGGTTAGTAACTCAGTGGTTAGAGTGTTGGTTTGTCATACCAAAAGTCGTGGGTTCAAATCCCATCTGGCCCGTTTAGTTAATTATAGGTGCGATTTTTAATTTCGCATTAGACTCACTTGGTGGAACTGGTAGACACGACAGACTCAAAATCTGTTGCTTTTTCGGCATGTAGGTTCAAGTCCTACAGTGAGCATTGTATAATTTGTTATACAATAATTTTTTTATGTATTTAATATTAATAAAATATTTTTATTATTTTTACTTTTTGAAGAAGAATAAAAAATTTAAATTTTTTATTTTAGTAGATTTGATTTTTTTTTTAATGAAAAAATATTTTAAGTTATTACTTTTAAAGAAAAAATTGATTAAGTATAAAAACATATTAAAAAAATCACTTTCTAAAATTGATTTGAAATTTAAGAAAGTAGCATTTGATAAGAAACCAACTATTTTGTTTAAAATAAGTAAGCAATTATATTTGTTAAATAAATTGGATAATTTGTTAAAAATAAAAATAAACGGTTTTAATGATTTTATAATTCATTTTTTACCAAGTCAATTGCTTCCTTTAGGAAATAGAAAAAAATTTTATAACTTGATTAATAAAAAATTTAAACGTTTTTTTGTTTTAATAAAAAAAAAACTTAATAAAAAGTTTTTTTTTTTTTATCTAGTTCAAATGTTCAGAAAAATTAAATTTTTATTTATTAAAAGTGATGCTTTTTTAAATAAAAAAACATTCTTATTTGATTTTTTTAGTAACTTAATCTTAGAAGCAAAGTATTCTTCCTTACTTCAGTATTATAGGCAGCATAATAAAAAAGATAGTTTTTTGAAAAATAAATTTTTATCTTTTTTTAATTTAATGTCTTTTTTTCTATATAGAATTGATTACTTTTTATATAAGTTATTATCTTTTTTTTCATTGTCTTATATTAGAAATGTTGTTTTTAATTACGGTGTTTTTGTGAATAATAAATTAGTAAATACAACTCATTATTTTTTAACTAAATATGATCTTATTAAGCTCCCATTATTTATAAGTAGTAGCTATAGAAAATTGTATATTTTTTGTATCAAATTTTACTTTGATTTTGTTAATAAATATAGCTATAAATTAATGTCTAATGTGAAGCATAAGTATTATTTAGAACTTTATAGAATAGGAACTAGTATGAGTACTTTAAATACATATTATATTAAACAAGTTATAAAAAAAAAACACTCCCTTGTTTATGATGAGTATCTTGTTTTGATAGAGAATTTGTTTTATTTTTTTTTTAAAGATAAAAAAATGAACCATTTATATAATTTTGATCTTCTTAATAGATATAAAGAAAATTTTAATGTAGAATTTAGATTTCCTTTTTTTTTAAAACAAAAAAAAAAAGATTTCTTTTTTAATAGTAATGTTTGTTATTTAAATAATGTTTCTTTCATTGTAAATAATACATTGAATACTAATAAAGATAATATTTTTAATTTTTCTTATCTTAATAATTTTATACATTTGTATTTTTTTTTATCTAAAGTAAAAATGTTATATTTTTTTAGTAATAAAAATAAAATATTAGTTTCTCCTCTTGTTGTTTCTTCTTTAATTAAAGAGCAAAAAAAATTATTTTATTATTTTTCTATACTTTATCATATTAATTTAACAAAGTTGATTTAATGCTGAGATAGTCTAATAGGTAAAACCATGGATTCATGCTCCATATTTGGGGGTTCGAGTCCCCCTCTCAGCATTGTCGTATTTACTAAAGGTGGATTTGGAGGTAAAATTCGATTTTTATATTTTATATATAATATGGTAACAGAATTCAAACAAATTGGAGCAGGATTGGCAACAATCGCATTATCAGGAGTAGGAGTAGGAATTGGAATTATTTTTGGAAATTTATTAGATTCAGTATCAAGAAACCCAAGTATCGCTAAATTATTATTTAATTATGCTATTTTAGGATTTGCATTAACAGAAGCTATTGCTTTATTTACAATTATGATTGCATTTTTATTAATGGCATAATTTAATTTATGCTTTATTTTTTGCACACATTGCTAAAGGAGCACAATCTCATTAGATTTATGTAGTAGGTTCGATTCCTACTGTGTGCATACTATCTGCGCACATAGC
>Ga0302188_10000198_pt1 | contig 50321 bp, 29 predicted proteins | sample II_Bog_E2_1_FD_198783 | JGI IMG/M metagenome (GOLD analysis project Ga0302188, IMG submission 198783) | Peat permafrost microbial communities from Stordalen Mire near Abisko, Sweden - II_Bog_E2_1 | ecosystem: Environmental > Terrestrial > Soil > Wetlands > Peat | place: Sweden: Abisko... | reverse complement strand
CAACCCCAACCCCATTCTTTTATCAACAAATATATTCATTCATTATTCTAAACTTAATAGAATTATATAATAATAAGGCAATAATATTGGCTTTTCACTTGCTTGGTCAGATTTAAAATATCGGACCATATGCATAAAATATAATTAACTATATTCATACTTTACTTCTGATATGGCTTACTATTATTTGACTATACCCCTAATTTACTTCTTATCCATCTAATTTTTATTATCTTAGTGTGATTGATATGATATTGAAGATAGTCTTATCATTTTTTCAACTGGCTATGCTTTAAATAATATGTGAACTTGACCTATTAACCAGAACATCTCTCCAGATGTAAAGATTGCTTATGAATTCAATAAGTTTCGAATTTTGATATGTTTTTATTTGAAATATTTTGAAATTGTTTTCAACTATTGTTCTGATGGCCTTCCAGAATAATTTAAAAAATGAAGGCCGCACAAACTTTAAGACTGGAGAATCTGGAACTTCTGATTCATACCAAATATTAGCGAAAATACAACTGCAAAAAAATCGGACTGCCTTGATGTGCGGGTTGTTGATAAATGGCCTCCTTTATTCAAATTAATAAAAGTTAAATTAAATTATCAACATGGAGAATCTTGACCAGGAGACAGGTGTGCCTTAGAGAAAAGTAGATATGAAGGCTGTTTTCGAGACAGTCAAAATTCCAAGCTATGGGAAACCAAAGGGCACCAATCTCTTTGAGAGAGCCCATAATGTCGTTCACTATGTGAATAAGTTTGTCAAAAACTAGCTTTGGCTATATAACAGGAGGATGCTGACTGGCCCAGATACAGAAGTATTGGCTCAGGACGACAATTTTAACCTTTACTATGGAGTTAACTATGCCTCCGCAGATTATTTAGGACTTGCTCAGCACAAAAACGCCAAAGAGGCAGCCATTGAGGCCGCTTAAAATTTTGGATTAAGTTCAGCTGGAACTCCCTCAACTCTTGGGGCCAATAAGTACCGATATTTTCATTTTAGATATTATCTACAGTTAAAAAAGGAACTCGAGGAATACTGGGACACCAACATCTTGATCTATTCAACGGGATGGATGGCCGGTTTCGGAGCTATCAAGGGTTTGGTGAGATAACATGATTTCATAATCATGGATCAACTGTCACATAACTGTTTGCAGGAGGGAGCTATGGCTGCCACTCGTAATATTCAAAAATTTGAACATCTTAATCAAAATGCTATGATGGAATTGTTACGCAAAACCAGGGAAAAAGAGCCAGATGGAGCTATACTTGTTATTACTGAAGGTCTTTTTTCCATGGACTCTGATTCTCCTGACCTCAATTTTTACCAAAAAATCACCAAACAGTATAACGCATTTTTATTGATCGATTGTGCACATGATTTCGGACATCTTGGAGCCAAGGGAAGAGGTATCTAATATTTTATATAGGGATGTGGGAAGTTCAAAACTTAGAGGATAGATCGAATGTTATTTTAGTGGGAACTGGCAGTAAATGCCTTAGTACAAATATTGGTTTTATTGGCATTAAAAATCCAAGAATTATTGAGTTGATGAAGTATATGTCAACTCCTTATATGCACGCAACTGTCATTAATCCTGCCCAAGCTGCTACTTCTTTAGCTCAACTCAGAATTTTGAGCTCACTTGAAGGTTCTGAAAAAAGAAAGAGGGTTCTTGAGAACTATAAATATTTAAGCGCAAAACTGGAGGAAAAAGGACACAAGATATTCGGTAATCCTTGCGCTATTATGCCTGTCTTCGTCGGAAATTAAGTAGTTTGCAGGCTTGTCTCTAGAATCATGATGGACAGAGGTATTCATATCACTATGCAGGTGTCCACGTCAATGGAATTTAGTTTCCCGTAGTTAAAATAGGTCAAGCAAGGCTTCGAGTCAGTTTAATGCCTCAACACACTCAAGCCCATATGGACACATTCGTGAAAGTGTTCGAAATAAGTCTGTAGCAAGCCAATATCATCTTTGATAAATCAATGAAAAATTACAACGATGAGATGGCCGCCAATACTGAAGCAAAGTTGTGATATTCCATCGATATATTTAGCATATAAATAACAATGTTCAATTAATTTGCAATTAATTTTAACTTCTAGATTAGCATATAATATTCAACAATGTCCAAGAGCAAACAGGAATTAATTCTTGTTTAACTTCCCAGAGATGTAAATGATTGACGACGTAGGTTGATGCGAAGATTATTACAAAAGCTAAAACAGTTCACGAACTCGATCAAATTTGTTATCGACTGACTGATACGGTCGAATAGGATCTAAAGAAGCGATTGTTCATCTATAGATAGTAAGGAGATAAATGGTTTGCATGTAATACGATTTATACTTAGAGGCCAAACTGAAAAGAATATACAAATATCGTCAAATCTATAAGGAACCAAAGTAATCTGTTCCAGTCCCGAGAACCCAATTAAAAATTAGAAGTCTCAAGAACGCGTGATTTGTTCAATAGATAACATTTTGTGACTTTTTATAATCAAATAGACTGACATTTAATGTGACTATCAATCATTTTCCAGCACGCATTTGTTTCATGACCATCGATTCTTTACTGAAATTCTTGATTTGCTTTACCATATCTAGCTCTTCCTCCACGTTACCATCGTCTGTTTCGAAGACAATTGGGTGTGGATTTAGAGTGAAATCTCCTTTTTGGTGAGTGCCTCTTGGAACGCTCGCCACATCTCCAAACTTAGGCCAGTTCTTCCTTTCATTAACTTGAGGTCTACAGGGATAGATACGTTTAGTAAGTTTAACCTTTTTAGTTTAAAGGATATTGTCCTTGGCATCTCGCTTGACTACATCCTCGAAGGTGACAACAACTTCACTATTAACTAAAGCCATATTTCAACACTAACTTTATATAATTATAGCATTCCAACTCCAAATAAAAATGAAGAGACTTTCTTGACCAACTATGCTTCACAATAAATTATCTCCACTTTTTGTTATATAAATTTTATTCTAACTAATTTTATTTAAAATTAAGATACAATTGTTTCAAAGAAAATAGAATTCGAAAAAAATATGTATCAAAGATTTCCTTTAATAAATAATAGAATTAGATTATATTCATTCGTTACTCCCTGAAAAATTTGTTAAGCCCCTTTAAATTGTGTAATTGAGATGGAAAGGTTTTATTACAAAACAGGTAGTATTGAAGTATTTATCAAAAAAGGCTGCGAAATGTGCTTAATTAATTGGTAATTAGCTTCGCCATTGTTGTTTAGTTTTCATTATTTGGCTAAACCTATGGAAAAGACAATTTTTTAAAGAAAACATAAAATGAGGTTGGTTACAAAAAGTCACTATTTTTAAATAGATTTACTATAATTTACAGATTGCATCATTGCATCTTCATTAATGATGTTAAAGTAAAAAAACACATTGATTTATTGACAAAAAATTGTCGGATAGATCTTGAAAGTTAAAAAAATATTTGAACTCCATGAGTTCGTCTTCAAGATTAAGAAATAGAAAATTATTTTTGAAATTATAGAGCTTCAATTATCGAAGGAAAACTCTAATTAACGAGATTTATGAAAAATTGCAATGATGCTCATTTTAAATATTAATCAGTAATTTAAAAAAGACAGTCTGAATATAAAGATGAGGCAACAATAACCTGATATTTTACTTCCTTTGACAAGAAACTTTGTCATTTAAGGGTTTTGTATTTTTGTATTTTATTATTAAATTAGTCCTATTATTATGATTTAGTTCTGTATTCAAAGTTAGATCACTCATAGTTCCTGGCATTAAGCAAGAATCGCTTGTCTACCCTAAAAAACTATCAAAGCAAACAGTTATCAATAAAATAGAAACAAAAAGAGTGAAAGATAAATCTATTTAATTATTAAATCAATTTTACAATCGACACTAACGCTAATAAAATCGTAATTAATATTTTTTTAAGATGAGGAAAGGCAAACAAAAACTGAGAACTTTGACGTTGACTGACGCCACTTCAACGCTCGAGGAAAATTCTAACATCTTAATTAAAGTCAATGGACTTCATTCCAAAAATTCTCCAAAGATATCTATCGATCGTAATTTAAGTTTTGGTAAGGAAGGACATAATAAGCAGCTTGAAAACAGTAAAACAAACAACGGACTAATGAGTGTGCCCTAACTGAATAAACTGATAAGCCAACTAAGTGTTAATTCAAGCTCCCGCCCCAGTTCCAGATAAAGCACACAAAATATCCCAGTCAGCTAATAAACATAAATAATCGATAGCAACCTAAGAAATGTAAAAAAATAGGGCTTCTCGAAAAACGGAGTGAATAAATAATAAACGGGGATAGTAAAAAAAGATCAACTTTATCAAAAATAATCAGTTATGTAAAAAACCGATAATTGTTTGATCATTAAATAGAAGAAATAAACCAATAAACTAAAAATAGTCAGTTAAAATTAAGTACAGAAAGAAGAAAAATAAAATTGCCATTTTTTGAAACAAAGCTTTGGAAAAGGAAGAGAAGATAGCTCAAATGGAGTCATGGAAACTCCTCACTTTCAAAAAGAAACCAACCCCAAATTACATCAAATCGATAACTCTAGACAGGTTGAAAGGATGAAGTCCTCCTAATCGACGGAGGATGTAGGTGCTACCAGAATGAAGCTGAGAGATTATCTATATATGATGCAAAAATCGTCATCAAACTCCAGACATCCGATTGGTGGCACGCAATCAAAGCTGTCTCTCCCTGAAATGGAGATTAACCACCCCATGCCTCCTAATATCAAGCAATCTAAATCTTAAAATCAACTTCCATCTTAAATCCTCATCTCACCTTCATCGCGAAGAGGCTATCCCAATCAAAAATATCAGATTACCAACAATTAAATGTTTGAAATTTTAAAGAAATAAATGCTGGATGATATTAGATTGACCCAGTAGTGTCTAAGTCGAAGTGTAAGAATAATTGAAGAAACTGAAGCTAAGTAAGTGCCTTCAAATGATTAACTGCTTATGCTTTACAAGATGAGACGAGAAATAAAAGATGGGATTCTCAAAAGATCCTTAGCCCTTGAATCCTTCGCCAAACAATAACCCAAAAATAAAAGCGATATCAGCGAAAAATAGCAATCTTAACAAGAGGAAAAGATTAGTTAATTTTTGAGATAAAATATATGATCTTCATTTTATTCAATACAATTAGGAATATTTTCAATTCAGTCACATTTATCAAAGAAGTCAACGACAAAAATAATCCATTTGACATAAGTAAATAGCACAAAATAAAGGTATCATTTATCATCAATTTTAAGTTTCAATGTTTTGCAAGCTATCAATTACAATTGCTTCAGTCGCATAAGTGTCTTCGTCGAATTGAGAACAGGTTACTGTTCTATGATTTCTTTTTGTAGTTATATGATTGCTTCTGACATATTTACTACTATATCCCATTTATTAGAATTTGGACAATCTTTTTTGATTAATAGAGGTGATAAGTCTTTCAGTTCGAGAAGCCGATCGAGGATGGTCATTAAAGGAACATTTATTCGTATTTTAAGGACTTGATTGAGTAGGCTGCAACTATAATTGTGGTATAATAGATTTATTAATTTTGCCTTATATTGTTAGGGATTTGACAGGAAATTATGATTGGTTGCTGGTGTTATAAGGAGGATAAGCAGCTATAATTTCAATAAGTTTGGATAAAGGTAAAGATGTTTCTTTGTTAATAGAATTGCTGTCAATTTCACATTTCAAATAGATTTGATAGCCTTAAACCAAGTTGCAAATCGAATTGCGTTCTATATCATTTTTGAATTTTCTGAGTTGTTTTGCCTGATGGTCTTCGAACAACCATTTTTCTTGAAGAAGTGATATTTTTATTTTTGATTAGGCTTACATTTCCAACATTTTCTTAGATAGTTGCTTTATTGATTCATCTTTTTTGAAAATTTATTGCAGACATTATTCATTCTTTCTGCTTAGATTATGAATACACTCCTTCAATGAGGCAATTTAGGTTCTCAAACACTTTTCTAAGTCTTAGGTTTACTTGCATTTACCACAACTTATTGGATGTAAAATTTCTCTTTGTTGAAGGTTAAGATAATACTGATCGCCTTCTTACAGGGCACATGTTTCTATCTAGGTAAGTTTCTTAATGTTATGTCTAATATGCCCAACAATATTGTTTAACTCTTCCACATGTTCAACTGCCCCAGAATATGTCCTGCTGCCTCCTTTCCAAATATTTTTGATAATTTCATATGAATTAATACCTGTTGCAGCCAACTCTTATTTATTTATGCGTGTTTCTTAGTCATGAAAACGAATTAGAGATAGCTGCCTATCCAAAATATTTTCTTCCTCCAGTAGCCGATCTAATTGTCTGATAAGTAATTATTTTCCAAAGTCTTTATGCAATGTCTGATACTGATTGATTTTATAGAGATTGTAATCAAAAGTCGGTTTCAAACACAAAATTTCATCATACTTTTTTTTATTTAAAGACACTTGCTGGGATATTGTTTGCTGCAACTCAGCAATATGAGGATTACAAGGCTTGTAATTGGCTGGCAAAAAACACTTGGCCTTACTTTCTTTTTTAGAGCTCATTTTACTCACCAATAGAAGTTCGATTATAAGCTCATAACTGAATTAATTATGCTATTCTTATGCAACTTTAATATATAATAGTTTAGATTGATCACAACAATGCCATCATTCTAATATACTTGCAACATAATATAACCATTTTAAAGGGCAATAAAACAAGATGATTCATGATAGTGATAAAAATAAATTAAAAATATTTATGAATTAATGCTTTATAATTATGATAGATTGAATGAATCATCCGAAGCCAAAGCCCTCACTACAGTAGATAAAGGCTGCAGTTAACAGTTTTTTCATAATATCGTAGCTCTTATACTTCGGCACAACTATTTATTTCCAGCAAGTATGGGATATCGGTAATTTTTTAGGATTATCTCCTGCATTTTCAAAGGTTACAGTCACTTTACTAGTCATACTGAAATCGATGCTGGAAGATCCGCTACTAAACTTTAAAAATCCAACTAAAATTTCGTGAGTAGATTCACTAATATATCGTCTGAACCATCCACTAATATTTTCTATGCCTGAACCCTGAAAGACGATATAGTTTAAGACTAAATCTGGAGTTATTTCTTTGTTGCCTGCTGTTAAACACCAAAATTCCGTCGGTCTGATCCATTTCGTGAAGATTGCTAACTATAGAACAGTTTAAAAGCCTTTTTTAAATGCATCGATTAGCTATTTATAACGGTTGCTCAATAATGCTTTTGCGCTGAGCTATAAATATGACCTAACGTTTGCAGCTGTTACTGGAATTTATTTACCATCGGGTCTAAGTTATATCTACACGCATTTCTTCCGATCTACCATGACTGTGAAATACAAGCCGAGATCTTAAAATTATTCAGGAGAAGCCGTCAAGAGATACATATATTGCCTCTTCTATTACTCAGGAAGGACATCCAAAAGATCTTCATAGGAGACCTCCTGCTAATACAATAATTTAACAAAAACTGGAGAAAATGAAAGCCCAACCAGATAGTTATTTAACAATGAATTGGCAATGTATTTGCCCCATAATTCCATGTACTAAAGTTTCTTTCTAAATTATGAAAATATTACTTGTTCTTCAGCAATTATGGATTTAAAAAATATTACATTTTAGATTTATTCACCAATTTCAAGAAAGGATTGCTCTCGCTTTTCATCTCATTGCCCACCAGATCGTAGAACTATCTTTTGACTCCTCCCGCATCTATTCCTGGCTCTCCGACGAATTTCACCCTCAGATTTGCGTGCAAACTCTTCTCAGCAATAGTAAAAAGATCTTCCAAGAATCGATTACGGCTGACTGTAATCTCTTTCTAAAATCTCTTATCCTTTTGTGAAATTTAATTATCTAACAACTTCTTACGCTGCATGAGAGAATATCCCTCAATCTTAATGATAAATTCACATATCTTTTCACGATTCAGTAAAATCTAGATGAATACCTCAGTAGGAGCATCGTTTTCGGTTTTATTAAAATGGAATTTAACCTTTTTCAAACCATACTTGTTTATTTGAGATTTCTACATTTTCAGGAAGTTCTTTAGCTTGTCAGTTTCGATATCAATTAGCAGTTCATCACCAATAATCTATTATTACAGTTGACTGTAAATATTGCCAAAACTGTCTCTTAGATCAAGCATTATTTCACTCTCCTCACAGTAGCATATCTTTGTGACTTTGGGAGGAGTTATTTTGGAGATTAAGTGATCAGCTTGAGCTGCACACACTCCGATTTCATACGTGGGATTCATTCGAACGTGATTTATGTACATATAATAGTGTCCCCTAACAATTGGGCTCCATCGTAGTCCAAACTGCATGTTTTTCCTCTCAATATGAGGCTTGATCATCGCCAATTTATTGATATGTAGGAAGAATACGTCTATCTCTCCTTCATAGTCTAACGGATTGTTATTTGAATCACAGAAAAGAATATAATCGACCCTTTCTTCTCCAGCTCTGGTCAAAAACTTTTTACACTCTTCATTGACGACATAGACTAGATTTTCTATATTATTTTTATCGTTTTATTTGATTTCAATCAACTCTTTAGAGGCAATTTCGCTGGGCTAACGGAATTATACGTTGATGGAGTCATTCTCTTTTTATCTTATAGTCACAGGTTTCTTCTTCCAAATTTATAACTCCACGAATTTCGTGTTGCTGAGGTTCATATCACCATCTGAAGAAACAGTCAATATAGTCGACTCAATGTCCAAATTCAACAGGTTCGTGTTTCCACCGTACTGAATGGTTAGAATGGTAGATTAGCTAGAATTAATTGATAAAAGGTAGACGTTTTTGGATGCTAAGGTCACTGTAATAGTTTTTCGCAGTTAGTGATGCAGGAGGTTGTTATTAACTGTCTGCACTTTTTGAATGGGATCTCTCTTGATAATAGAAATCTAGTTAAAATTGAGATTAATCGATTTTTTACTCTTCAGATAAACAAACTGTTCCCTTCCGATGAGGCCTGATGCATTCTTTGTCGAGACTATTCTTGATGAATCCTTAAGTTCATAGTAATAATTGGAGGTAATGATGTGAGATGCCTATTCAATCAGTATGAATTTGCTAGACAGTTTTATTTTAGGAGGCAGTTCAATTTTCAGTTCATTTCCTAAACACACCCCTTCAACTTTCATGACATTCCATTTTCCATTAGCATCGAAATAAGCCAACTTAAACATATTTTTTGGAGTTTGCTAAACGAAGATAGCTTTTTGGATTGGACAATAGTAACTCATGAGTCGTTCGTGCGATATTTCTATGTTTGGATTCATCCATCGGATATATTCAGTCAGAATATTTTCAGATGAATAAAATTCTCTCTCTGGCATTTCAAAATTGAAAGATAGCGTTAATAGCTTATCAAAATTGATCTCCGCCTTCTTCCTATCAACATTAATCCTATATCCTTCAAAAGTTGTCTTAAAGACGAGAGGTATGAGTTGAATAGTAGTTGCTAATTCTTCAATTTGCAAATGCACTAGAATGATGATATCGAGTAATTTTAGAAGTCTTTCTGAACTTTCGTGCTTTATTTAAGAGTTAACGATCACCTACTTCGGCAATTTTTTCTTTTACATCTTGATCAGCTGTTCGAGAATAGATGACAAGTAATCAGAGGATGAAGGTAAACTGCTTGTATCGAGCAGCGATATATTGATCACAATTTCATTTTAATTAAACGTTACCACTTCAGAGCGTTCCTCTCTGATTTTAATTCTAATTTTTCTGAAATTGTTCACAAAACACTTTTTTCGTAATTCTACCACTCCATTTTGATTCAGAGCGAATCCTTTTTCTATTGATAACTGGCAATCGATAAATTAATTTCTCATTGGCTCATATTAAAATTTGCTGATGAGTTCAATAATATCCATGGCGATGAGATGAATGAAATGAGCATAGTTTATATTGATTTAGGTCGAGCCAATTAAAGGAGGATCTATAATGATGGATATATTCTCTTTGAAAAATTATCTAAAACCTTATTGTATATTTTTCATGGCTTCCTTAAACTAAATGCTTCTCTTGAGGATATTGATAGGAGTTAAGAGCATGTCGGGCTCTGGTAGCATTTTCAGTTTCGCTTCTGTGCTTAGATCAATAAAGAATAGTTTGATCTCTTTTGAGTCAGCTTCATGTTTCATTGAAGACGTATAAAATTGTAGTTTTATGTTGGAAGGAATAATGGGTGAGAAATCAGCAATTCTTCTCTCTTAACTCTCTTCAGGCAAAGTCAAAAAGTAGTCTTTTAACTTATCATTAATTCTAAATTAGCGATATGGTACTTGTATAAAATTTTATTATAATCCGTCACAAAAATTCTAATGATTTTGCTTTGATTGAGTTCATCATTTGAAGGAATGCTTCGACTTACTAATAAGATAAAGTCCAGCTCAATGATATTAATCTCATTGATGTTTTCAGCTTTGGTAATTGCAATCACTTGAGGCTTTTTTTTACTTGATTTATATCCTAAATAAAATGATGAATACCGACAACAAATGTCATACCTTCCGCCACCATGGTGGAATAATAGCTTTTATAGATCTGAATCAAAAAAGTATTTTTAAGGATTTAGCTGTTGCCCACTTCGTTCATTAATTCATTGATTTCTTCCAATCCATTCGGTCTTTACAGCTCCTGTGATTGATATACTAGTTCTTTGATGTGATTGACTTTTTGTAGACTGATATCCTTATTAATAGCCTCGCATTTATTAAGCAATAAAATTTGATGCCGATTTGCCAGGTCGCTGGACGAGAGATAAAGATTAATAGATCTATCCATAGCCGTACTTAGGTAATGTTTTAATCTGTTTAAAAATATTTCAATATCTTTGATAGAAGTTTACTTGCGCATCTAATCGATATATTTGTAAAGATTGTTAAATTAAATATGGAAGTTTATTGTAGAGTTCAGTTTTTTTGTTATTGAAGTAGAAATAGTTACACATTCGTTGTTGAGTTCATGCTTAGAGAGGAAATAGTCAGTCAAAAATTGGGCTGAAATGAATACACTATCTAAAAACTATTTCCTTGAGACAAGAGCCAAGGGTTAATCTCCTTTTGCTTACTTTTTATTGAGATTTTGCTTCATTTAAAGATTAATTATGACATACAACAGCTGCTATCTTACTTAATACTACACTGATGTTGCACTTACGAAATCGGAAATAATAACATTAACTTTTTTTTGTTTTTAGGAAGAATTTATAGAAAATTGTAAAATAATTCCTTTTACTATTTTCATTATGTTCCGGACATCTTCGGTTATCATCAGTAAGATGGTCTCGATCAGCGTACTCATCTATTTTGTCGCCAAAAATTGTCCAATTGTCTCTTTAATTCCCAAAGTGCCTTCAATTTAAAGATATTTTTAGTAATATTTTACTAGGCTGAGGTAAGACAATCTAACATCAAGAATTTGTTCTATTTTGGTGCTTATATCACAACAATAATTTAGAACCAAACATACCAATTCACAAACACTCCATGCTCCGAACATGGCCCAATTAAGTTCTATCCTTACATCTTTATCTTTGGCCTCTCTTAAATAGACCTGAATGCTATTATCAATATCTATCTTTTGAGGACTGTCTTCCCTAGAGCTACGAATGTAATAGTTAAGATATAATTTAATGTGATTAAGGATTCGAGAGTTTGTTTATTTCGAATTTACAGGCTTGGAAATGAAAGAAATCACAACAGGATTCTCTTTAGGCAGTGTAATCAGCTCATAAAAGCTCAGGCATTCGATTATTTTATTATCATTGAGTTATGAAGCAAAGTTTATTGGCCCATAAATATCGCTGGAACTGTAAAGTTTAATAGACCGGCTGCCTGCCAATTTTTACTCCATCTTTTCAATTTAATTCATCACTTTTGAGATAGCTCCATCAGCTTTTATCTTCGTTGGATCATACTCTAAAATATTTTAGATAATAGTAATATCCTTAATGGTTTTGAAAGAATCAATGTCTGTTATAAATCGATAATCTTTAAAAAATGTATGTCTTGTGTCTTAAGAACAATATTTGTTAAGAGGCTAAAGTTTTGTCTGTTCTTTAAGTTACAAAAAGTATAGCTGATATCTAAGGTCATCTATGGCTTCATTGAAATTAAGTTGAATGAGAGCAAGTTTTTCACTTTCGTGTTTTGATAATGAATACATAACTTCAAGTGAAATTTAGGTCTAATTGGTGAACGTGATAGATTTATTGATTTTACTAACGAATTTAATGTTAAACTTCACTATTTTGCCCCTTCCTCTGATTGTATTAAGTTTCTCTGCGAATTGAATTAATTAGAATTCCAGCAGACAAGCATTCATCAGCAAACTTAATTCTAAGAATATTCCCTTTCGATTTATTTTATCGATTTGATGTGATAGAAGAGTCGTAAACATTTCTAAAGAATTGACTAACGTAAATATTGGAAATTTTTAAGAAGGAATATTGTAAGCTTATATTAATTTATTCTTTAAAGAGTTATCCATTGCATATTAAATTAGATCTTTTTTTTGAAGAGTTTTCCAATATTGCTCAGTCTAATTGATTTATTCAATCATCTTGTTCCACATCATTAAATCAAAGCACATCTCATTGTCTCCTCGATTATTGAGATGCTTTGCAATTTCATATATCGCTTTTTAGTCTGTTTAGCCACTCCAATATCCTCCAGCCTTTATCGTCTGAAAAATAAAGGAAGAGTTGAATTCTCTGTTGTGCTCACTAATATCAAGCAAAATAAGTTTCAATGCATGACGTTTGAGATAAGAGCTCGCTTTAACGTCGTCAAGAGGTGATTTTTAATGAAAGAAGCAATTGATAATATATTGCTCAAGTATGAGTTTATATTCTGATTCTAATAATAGGAAATTAACTTGTATGCCCTTCAAATATGAGCTGTAATCTAAAGCATTTTTTGTGCGTCCTAACAGCTCGTCTACATTGTTAACATCCTGCAAGAATTATCTCGGTCGATACAACAGCAAATGAGCTTTAAATTAAGGAGCATATCTAAAGAGTAGATTCAAATCGATTTATGCATTATTCTTAGGAAGAAAAAGTTAAAGTTTGCTTATTATTTTCATCTATGAAGGATACATTTTTTATAATTAGGCAAGGGGAATTCCAGTTCTATTTTGGCTGTAAATCATCAAACATAATTTTTGAAAAATACCAATATTCTCTTCATCTTCTTTGAGGACATTAGTATTACCTTCTGACAAATCGCAGATAAATCTGCAAAGAGAACCTCTATATGATTTCATCTGGAAGATATGTTGGTCACTACCTTCAAGCTGGAAGATATTCGGGAGGATAACATTTTGCCGGAATTATTTTTATTGACATTATCTTATTGTTTCCATCAGCACATTATTAATCTCGACTCTGCGCTTAAATTAGGGCAAATAATTCCATTGAGATGAGTCCACCTTGCTGAGAAATCTGTCGGAAAGAGTGAATTTGGGAGATTAGTTACCGCTTTGCTTAATTAAAAAATAGCATTCGTAGAAATTGAAATAAATTGACCTTTGAATGGGAAGATAAAACAGACCTTTTTATGTAATTTCAGGATTATTTTATACTAACTACGCAAGGAAAACAGGTTTAGCATTGAATTTAGCCGACACCCAATTGATAGTAAATTCCAGCAGTTTATTAAATCGATATGTACAGACTATCATCAGTAATAATGGTGAAAATTATTAGATGGGAAATATCTCGAAGATATTATATCTTTTGATGAAATTAATTAAAAATGGCTCATTACAGATCGAGAAAAGATGAGAGAGAAAACTAAATTTATAATGTTCTTCGAATCCTTTGAGATAGGATACATTGAGCTTCAAGTTATTTTTGGACATGAACAAATCGATGATGTCAAAATCAGCCTGATCAATGACTCTGATAAAGCAACTATATAGTGTTTTTGGTTAGTTTGAAGCCAAGTATCCATCAGTTATGAGTTATTGTAGCATATTTTTATTAATCATTTGCAAATTGATGCACTTCCCCTTCTTATTAGTTTCGTCTTTAGAAAACAAATATTTTTGCATTTTTTATTTCAATATTGGAATCTATTTTATGAATAACTTTAAGGAAATGTTTTAGGGATCTAAAAGAATCCACTTACAAATATTATTTAAATATCCTTCTTATTCATAAAATTAGCTTCGAAAGGGAACAAGCTCAATCTTAGTTTTCATTGATTTCATGCTTTTATAGTGCACCCCTTTATCTTCTTGAAGTTGCTTATAAATCTAACACTATAAACGAAGTTCATCTATAATCCATTTACGATTTGCTCTATCCCAAGAGTTATGGGGGATTATTGGAAACCAATAATGCATCCTTTATTTCAGGGGAAGATAATATGAACTCATAGGGTAGAAATCTTCAATATTTACAGTTATTTCTGCTTTCAAAAATTAAGAACTTTTTTCAGGGTTTTGTTTAATGCACTTTATTATTGTATTAATGGATAATACTTTCGGTATGATTCGTAGACTTTGCTGATAATCTGCGTAATAAGTAGCAGCGAATAATTTATCGGATGGTTTAATATTATTTCTTTGCATAATCTTAAACAAAGAATCAATAATATTTTTAAAATTTGGACTTTGAAGTTTTAATCTGCGATTGGAGCTCCGATATAAATTTATGAAAATAAGTTAGACTAAATGCTCCTAAAAGGATTTATTATTTATTATTTGCTGCAATCGTACCCATTTTTACGTTTAGATCAAAGTGCAAATGACTCTTTGCAAATGAAAAGCTTAATTAAAGCTGTACTGATGCAAAGAACTAAGATTCTTGAGATATACTTAAAATTAAGAGTCAGAACATTTTGAGTAAAAATTCATGGTGTCATATTTCTTAATTTTGTTTTGTTTGTCCACCAAATAAAATTCAAATTATTGAGTCTAATCAATTAGAATAAGTCCAGCTGTTGTTAAATATACATCTTCTGCTTGAAAAAACATGGGTTTGATTAAATGTTTGACATCAGTTTAAATCTACTTCATATTTTTCAAAGCCAGAAACGCTTCAATTTTATGCTCCTGTGAGATTGGTCGATATAGGCTCGAAAGGACCTAAAATATAAGCATTTGCTTTTTAGTTTCAAAATTACTTGTATTGCTATTTGTGATAGCATTCTTTATTCCGTATTTAAATAATCTACCGATGATCTCCTGAATGATTTTAAGTTGACATGCAAAAGGAAATAAAGAAAATATTTTGGATAAATTTTGTAGATTCATATGATTGCGTGATCCGACAAAGGACCAAAGCCATCTCATAAATTATTGTTAATCGAAGCCAACAAGAATTTGTAAATACTCATCCCCAGGATTCTCCATTAAGCTTAATTTGATGAAAGAAAGTGTCCTTCTCATAAAAATCTTGCTTAAACTAACAGCTTTCACCAATTCTTTGCAATAATCAATGACCTTACGATTTTCAGCTTCCGTTATAAATTGAATTAAATATATCTCAATAATAAGTTATTCACCTTCTCTCAAAGCAAGTATGGTTGGAATCCATTTTTTTAAGTAATTCTCAAATTAAAGTTGTTTTGTTTTCAAGTTGACAGTTTCCTTTTATTTATCTTCTCCTCGTTTTATCTTGATTTATGCTTAGACTAGTTCCATCAAAAAAATATCTATGTTCCTTCTGAAAAATCGGAAGATAATGGTGGGTATATTAATTATTTTGAATCCTTCTCTACTGTTTATCATTTTTATTAAATCCATAATGAAATTAAGGTTGATAATCGAGTTCGTTTTTTTCACACAACCGGTGTAATATTTGTAAACGTTTCTTTTATCTTCTTCTAGTTTAACTTCATCAATTTCAATAACTCGATTGACAAGTAGCCGCCAAACCTTTGGAGATTCATCAGTAATTGCTTTGACAAATATATTCTAAAATTATGTAAAATTAGCGGTTAATTCTGTTTTCAGCGCACTCAAAAAAGATATATTTTCTTTAATCATTCGATTCAGCAGTTTTTCCCAAACCCCCGTGATACTTTTATCAGTTACCGATCCTTTAGTGTACCTTGAAAAATAAGGATCAATTCCAAGCACAAGCAGAGATGATATTTTGGAAGGCAAAAACAACTATCTATGAGATAATCGAAAATATCCAAACCCAAATTATGGTGAAGTAAATAGCAGTTCTCCAAATTGGTCTATTTTATTAAGTATGCATGTCTTGAACTTTTAGAAGAAATCAGCGTTTCTGCTGATGCGAAAGTATTCCTTTTGAATATAGGAATATTTTTTATGTCCATATGCTTCCCAAAATTAATCTGGGTTGTCTGTTTATTTACCCTTTGATATAAGACCCTTTTTTAGCAAAATTGTTTTAATTAAAATTTGTTAACGCCAATGAATTTTTATTCCTTAGTATTCATTTGATTTTACCAGCTAAATTAAAGTCTCTTTTTTGCATTTTAAGATAAATTACTCAACGGAAAGTAGCGAGGGCAAATTATTAGCTAGGGGTTAAGCAATAAATTTCATCAAAGAAAATTAATTCCAAACTGAAAGAGGTTTCATCAAATTAATGTCAGTCATTTGGTCGATAAATGCTTTTAACTTTCTTCGAAACACTGTTACAATATAATCATTGCTCTTATGAAATATTTCGATATTGTTTAGAGATTTAATTAGTTCAAAATATAACTAATGCTCGTGAATCTTTTTTTGATCGTCCTTGCAATCGAGGATATTGAGAACTATTTGCTTGTTTATTTCATCTTCCCCCAAAAAAGGATTGTTTTCAAGGTAAAATCGTATGAAATGGTCGCAGACAAACTGAAATTCAATGGTTTCTCCCTTTCCAAACATTTTGATTTCATAGTTATTAATAAATATTTTGGAGATTAGATATTCAATAACCTCACCATGTTTGAAAGTGCAAATAGTCTTCCACAAAGGCTGATAGTAATCATATAAAAATTATATTTCTTTGTACCAATCGCTTTGGCGAGTATATCGAATTGATGCCTCTTTCAACTGCATCATGATGCATAAAAAATGTTTTTTCACTTTTTTCTTGGTCAACTCCTCTAAAAATAGTATTTGAATTATTTTTAAACTGGCTTTGTCTTTATACAAATTAAGGTAAATCACGAGGGGATAAGAGTTCGCGCTATCTTTTTGTGTTTTTAGAGAATGTTTGTCATAGCAAATACTATAAGTATTGCTGAGACTATGCACTTATAATTATTTTACATTGGTTTTGGCTTTCAATTGATGAATCTTTATGACTGGCATCATCTTTACATAACCTTTCTTTGAAATTTTACCCTAGAGGCATTAAACAATCAGGCTTTCCTTTTATTTTTGGTTCAAAGAATGATTGGCAAGAATTTTATTTAATGAATTTGTTGTCAGCATTAGATTATTCACCTATAAGTAAAGAGTCAACAATTTATTAATGGATTAATAAGGCCATATTCGCAAGCATTTATCAATAGGGCTTTAACAACCTCGATCAAATTCCATTAGCATTTCGGTTACTTCAGTATACAACTCCTCATTTTATTCCATTTTATCAGGAATCATATTTAAAATCTTCAAAAAATTATTTCTATCAGTAAGAGCTAACTCATGCCAAAAGTTATAATCGAGTTACTCAAGCTTTAGCAAGTCTATATTTTCCTTGGAAAGAGATTGGACGATAGTTAGATAATCATTAGATTTCCATATTTTTTATTTAAGGAGCAGATGATGATATTATTGTACCTATCGAAGAACTTCTTCCTTTTGTGTCTTGAGAGGAGTATTTGATAAAAGATTTAGATACATTTCTTTGAGAATATCGTGAGTGGTCTTAAAGCTACTGATGAACAGAATAATTTAGTCAATAGTCATAAATTTTTTTGCTAACTTGAAAAATATTCCTTCTTATTGACCTAAAAGTTTAATTAGTTCTTCTATATTCCTTTTTTCATTTAACATTTCATTTATTATTTAGGCAATAGATTTATTTAGATTCAGATATTTCAAGCGCCAATCTTTTATTTTTAACTAATTTTAACCATTTTATAGGCATAAGTCAACTGTTTTGCTGTTTTTTAGGCACCACTTATTAATCTATGCTAGGAAGGTATCATAGCATTTATCACGTATAATGATGATAAGTGGAGTATATTTTGTTTCGTTTTCGGTGAAAAGAAAAGTCATCACTAGCTCAGGCTTATGTTGGCAGATTGTAACTCCGAACTCCTAATGATTTGCAGATGCTATCAGAGATTTGAGTTTCTAAAAAATATCACTATTGACATTGGCCTCTTTAATTTGTCCACGCTTCATCCTGATAAAGTCCTTCGCTGATATTTTATCCTTGTCCACAATTTCTGGCTTCTTGGCTTTCATATTTAATTAGATATATTGAACTTTAGAATGATCAAAGACTAAAGACTAATTATTAAAAAGTATAAAAAGCAACTCTCTGCTTATGAAGATTTTTATTATTAATTTTAGATGTCAAATTTGATTCAAATCAATTTCTAATAAAATAATTATTATTTTGTAGGACGTTTCATATTTTATTAATAAATAGTTTAGCTGTTATGATTAGTATAGTTGAAAGAATTCAAAATAATGAATCATTCTACAAAGGGGTTCAACTCTCCAGCCAACTATAAACAACCTTGAGCTTGACTTAGAAGTTTCACTTGGTCCTATAAGCATTATAAGGCCCCTCTTAAATTTACCGAAGGGCGATAACCTTGTCTCAATAGATGTTCAAGCCAAGTTAACTCTCTCAAGCATATTTTCCCCTATTCACACAGTTTCTACACAAGCAGTTCAGCAAACTGAGGTTATAATTCACAAATCACTGCCTTCACGTGCTCAATCGGAATTTTGCGGAGAAGTTTGCGAGGATTTATATTAAGCTTTAGGGAAACAAGAAGAGCAGAAGTAAACTATTTGTCCAGGATGAGTTGCGGAATCATCTTTGGAGTCAATGAAGGAGCTAAATGGTACGGATTAAACACAGCTTTTGATTATACACTACTGAGTAATAAAGTTCCGAAGGAAGTGGCGATCAACAACTACCGACTACTCTTGACGATTATTTTCTTGACCTAAACTTCAAGTTTTGTTCTAATCTATGAAATCTACATTATTGCATAGGTACATCAATCTTCCTTGATCCAGGAAGTTTTTCGGTATGCTAATCTTCAGAATAAACTTAATTTTGAGCTTGCAATTCCATCTCGTAAGTGGCTACTCCATTCTTTATATATCTTGAGTTAAGTTTATCAACCACTCCCTGAATATCTTTGTTAATAGTTAGGCATATCTTTGTAAGTAGCATGCGATGATTAATGTCATATACATGCAGATATTTAGATTTTCCTCCACCGTATAAGTATTTTCCACAGGGTGAGTAAGCGAGTGCTTTTAAATATTTGTTGCTTGGATCGTTTTAAGCAGAAACTTTACTTGAATAACTACGACCTCCTGATATTTCGGATTGGAGAACTCCATCCATACGACCACTTTCGGGCTACCACAGATAAATTTATCCTTTCATTGTTGCTACTGCTACTTGAGTTTGAGAAGAGTTCACTGCTATTGCTGTGATTTGAGATCCATGCTCCAACGTTTCCACATTTAATTTTCTAGCAAATATAGCATGGATTTTAACAGTGTGATCCCAAGAGGCGGTCACGAGAGTATTTTGGGCGAAAGCAAGACAAGCAATTGGTCCTTGATGTCCACTGATGACCTGCAGCAAGTGTCCAGTTTGCACATTCCATGAATATACATCATAAGGATCAAAACCTCCTGCAAATACAACTTCTCCGTTGTTATCAACTTCGAGGCATACTAGTTGGCATCGTACATCAGGCTGAAAATTCCTAAATTTTTTTTGTTTCTGGACGTCGTATGCGTTAACACTTCCATCTAAACTGCAGGAAAAAAGAGTGTTAGCGTTTGAGAAACGAAGACCTGAAACTGCAGCTTGATGTTCAAGTAGCGTAGCTATACAAAAGTTGCTTGTCGAGTCCCAGAGCCGTACTGAGCCTTAGTTTGTTCCAGTTGCAATGAGATTGACTAAGTTATAGGCAATTTCACGAGTTTAATGAATAAGCCCTCGTTGATTAAGAATATAACTTTGTGATTTCCACTACCAAACAATAATTTGCCCAAGAGCCTTAATCCCTAAAGCTAGCCAAGTGCATGAATCATTAACGGCTAAAGCACTGATTTTATGTTCTCCGACTGCAAAACATTGGACTTCCTCGAGCTATTAGCCAATAAGTTTCCATATGCTAAATTTTCCGTTGCTGTAAGCCCCAGCCAAAAACCCCATTTATGGTTTAAAAACTACTTTCTTGAGATAACCGCCTTGATTAAGTGATAATTTTTTACTCAAAATAAATCTTCCCTAAGTGATCTTTTTTTCAAATTAAGAGTAATCTTCCTGCTTCACTTTTTATTAATTTTATTACTAAGAGGCTACTACTACTCCCCGCTGATTGTTTCTAGCCCTTTTTCTCGCATCTCGCAAATTATTATAGGCTTCAGTAGTCTATGTTATCCATTTCCAAACAATCAAATTACTGCCAGCATCGAATGTATAGAGATAACTCATGTCATGAGAGAAATGGGTGGCCACAATTTTATATCTGTGCACCTCCAATGTTATGGGGAGATAGTCAGGAATAGGGAATAAATTGTTGATATATATTATATTATCTTCTCCACTGCTTAGCAGAAATCGATTATCTCTTGAAAATTACAATCCGCATATGTTACCTGTGTGTCTGCTTTTGTATTTTTTTATCAAGACTAAAGGCTCAAAGCTACGATAAAGTGCACTGCACTCATACACTGAAAAGCCATGTTCTTGGCCTACAGCAAGCAACTTCCCATTAGGACTAAAAACTGCTTGCCTGACTGGGCTTTTAAAATTAAACTATCCCACGATGAAACTGCCTGCTAAATTAAACAGAGTGGCGTGACCCGTAAAATCAAAAGCAACAAGAAGTGTATTGTTTGGTGAAAGGGCAATGAGTGCTGTAAAGTGAGAATTCTAAAAAGGAAGGAGTGAAGTTTGATTTTTATGAAGATCAACCTTCTTGACTGAGTTGCCCAAAGGTGAATACAGGTAGTCACCACTGAAGACGCAATTTCCTGTGGAATAGCTTGATTAAAGCAAATTGGCAATGTGGGGCTGACTGTTGAAGATCATTATTATCAATACTAATATACTAACTAATATAATCCCAAAATTGAAAGAAATGAAAGTATAAAAATATCAAACATGGCTTTCCTGAGCTATGGGACTTTAGCATATTAATAAGATTTTAATGAATTTTAAATATATGTATTTCAATGAAGATTATACTTTCTATCTTAATTTAAAGAAAATACCAACAAAATATTAAATACAAATATGATAGTCAATTAATTTTACTTTTTTTAATATTAATGATGAAGTGATCAATTCTAAAATACTGACTCTATCATCCTTATTCATTATCATTTCCGATTTATGCTAAAAACTCAATGCCAATTTATTGTATGAGTCCCTCCATTGATTTTTTCAAATTTTATATCTCACTCTCATAAAAATTGATACTCTTCCCCAATTGCTGGAGTTATTATTTTGATGTCTAAGGAATAAGTTCTTCATCACCTTCGTATTGACGATAAATTTATTACATTTCACTTTCAGATATTTTATATTATTTTTATTGATGATATTCCAGAGGAGTCACTTCAATTGTCAATGGCTATGGCTGCTTGGTAGATTTATTTTCATTTGAAGACTAACGACGGATTAACTTTTGACTTTTTATTATTGGCGTTTCGTATGTGGGCTTGGGCACTGCTTAGATCATGGCTAAATTTCCTTTTTTAGTGTCAATTAGTTTTGAATAGAGATTGGGCATTACTATCTAAAATATAATTTACATTTCTGAATCTTCTAATATCCTTCTGCTGCCGGCTCACATCCTGCGCCAATTTATCCTGCTGTCTCTTTACCATCTTTTTTTGTTCGTTTTCCTAAACATTTTTTGCTAACGTTTTCGTATGCATCTAACTTGTTAAACAACTTCTTTTCCAGATCATCGACTTTGTTTGAGGAGGCAGGTCTAGTTTTTAGTGTACAGTTGCTATCCACTAACGTCTTTGAGAGTACTTTTGAATTTTCCTTTGTTAATTTACGGATCTGAGGTAACTTAAAATCAGTTTGCTTTTTTTACATTTTTTAGCTAAACATTATTATTATTCAAGATAATTTAAATAACAATGTTTACAGGCAAAATATATCGCAATAAACCCATATAAATATAACAAAATGCCGTCCAAGCATAGTTCTCTCAAACACAACAACCTCTAAGAAGAGTAAATTTTGGTCAACATAGGTGTTGTCGAACACTCAGCTCCAACGAACTTTTTCATCTCAGATGGAAAGTTATATTAACGAAGATATGTACGAGTAAAGATAGAGACCGAATTGGGGCAGCGCTAAATAATATGTTTAAAAATGCGAAAAACGAATGAGGGAGAGAATAAGCGCAATTGAGAGAAGATATAATTTGAGCGTATAGCAACTCTAAAAAGTAATCTAAGAAAAAGATCTAATAATATAATCCCGTAATAATGTCAATAATACAGTGAGGTAATCTCTGAATGAAAAGGAAAAAGCTATCTAATCTTTGACGAGAGACAATGAAATAGCACTTTCCAGCAGTAGAATAGCACAATAAACCTTTTCTCCAAGAAGATGAAGGACTTATAAGATTGCAGATGATATGGTATACTTGACTTTAATAAATATAAAATTCAGTATCATTTCATTTCAGGAAAAACTTGCAGTAAGCCAAATAAATATCGATTATTTGTTTAAGTTTCCAGATGTTGTTGCTGTCGTATCGATAGTCCTCGTTTCCCTCATGAACAAAGATCGAAGAAGTGGTTATTTTGTATTAAAGTTTTTGTAGTTAAATTGATAGAAGTATTTTCCGATCTTAAGATTTCAAAATAGTAAGTCTATCATAGCTGATACCTAAAAGAATATCATTTTCTGTGGCACCACTATAACTGGTTAAAGGAAAATATTGAGTGATCCATTATCTATTTGTGTGTAATGATTATAAAATATTAGTATACACCCATTCTAAGGCTTTAGTTTAGTTTTAGCAGGCAATTAGTTTATTGTGATTTATTTTTACTTATTTAATTATCTACAGACTGAATATGTCATCTGTAATTAAAGGATAAAGTCTTTCTGGTAAGATATCCTTGATCTTTTACATTTATATTTTTTATAAAGATCGTTTAATTTGGTCGAATTGAGTTGTTAGAAGGTAGCAGGAGCACATAGTCACTATTTGATTTTGATCAAGGTATAATTAATTGTTTTTGAATCTTTTGAATTGCTAATTTAAGATGAGGTAGCATCGCTATTTGCTGCTTTTGCATTATTAAAATTAGAGGACAGGATCAAAATAAAGATACTTTTTAATGTAAAGCCGACTCTTCTTGACTCCAATGAGTTATTCACCCCATTTTCTAATGTCTCCAAACATTCTATTAAAACTAAATGTATCATCTTGCACTTTCTATTCGATTTATTATAGCTGCACCCCCCATTTCTTTGCAAATTATAATATTTTTTAATCTTTACCGATTTGCACAAGCTATCCATCTTCTTCAAGAAATAATCCCCAATCAAATGCAGTTTCAATATTATTCTTGTGGGCAAATTATTAAATAATTTCCCTGCAATATCGATCTTCAGTCAATGTAGTTTATAAAAATTTATCCTCCATCATAGAATAATGTATTTTTAGCTTGACTATTTTTTATAGATTAATTCTCTCCTCTTTCAGCAAATTATAACGGAGATTGCCCATTTCTGCTTATAAACTCAGCATTCTTTGATTAAAGATTACAATATTTTATTTGCTTGCATTATAGACATTTTGCATTATTTCAAAAAGGTAAAAGATGCAATCAGGCTTATAAATAGCCACTTACCCAGCAGCCTGAGAGTAAAAACTTGTTCTCCATTATGATTCACTGATCGGTTACCAAGTGTACCGAGACTTAACGTACTTTTTGCATTTTTTAATGGTGTTCAATAAAAATTAGCAAGTCTAAACTGATTAGTTCTCTTTCATTTCAAGGCATAACTGACAATTACAAGTAAACTGCTCGGATGTCGCAAACTCAAGCAAAGCTGAATTTAATCCAAGTTCTTTCGCAACAATTTTCCAAGTCATTTGAAGCATCTGATTGCGGTATATGTAATTAAGAAAAACCTAAATTGCAAATGAACGATATTCAATAACCCTAGTCTTATTTTTACTTGCCTCCATAAACCCAATGTAATCTGGTTTCTCATCAATTTTTGGAAAATGAATATCTTTATAGCTGCTCTGTAGAAAATAATAAACCTTCAGTATTTGTTCCATGGATAAGAGAAGTGTCTGTGATGAATTGTATGGATAGATGACTTTAAAACACACATAATACATTGGTTAATCCTTTCGTCGAACTGTTCCATTCACAGTTATTTGTAGCTTTGGATTACTATATCCTTTAAAAACGTTTTCTTCATGAAATTTTGAGACTTTAAGTTTTGAAAGGTTTTTTTTCTTGGTTTAATTTTAGTTATATCTAGCTAGCCTCTCTTTTTAATCTTGATAAAGCTGCTTTATAAGACGGTCGACCTCCTCATAAAAATAGGAAGCGTCTGCCTGTGTGCTAAACTCCAAATGAGCCGATTAATAGGCTCCACACACATAAACTATATTTTTATAGTGTTTCAAATGATTTTTTTGAAGCACAAAACTGGTTCCATTAAGATTTAGCCTTTTAAAAATTTATTATTGCTCCTAATTTTATTGATTAACGAGAAGAATCATGTTATTAAAAGCAAAGATTTGGCATTTTAATCCTGTATACTTACACATAAATTATCGAATAAACTCTCTTCCCATTCTGTCTGAAATTATTCCGCCATACTTCCTATCTAGATTGATCATCAAATCATCTCTAATTTGTCGATCCATGCATGAGTTATTCAGTTAAACTATAGAGCGGTATTTTTATACTGCTTAGCCTACTAAAGCGTAATCAATGTGTTTTTTACTAAGTGATTTGTAATATTGTTTCAATAGCAGCTAATATTTTGGAAGGCGCTGAGCTGGTGTTATTCTGAAGTTTTAATGATCAAAATTGTCAAAGATATGAACCTCGGGTGTTGAATTTATCTTTCGCAGTATCTATTGTCCCTTGGTATAATTGCTCAAGTACTCTCGGTAGATCATAAAGAATTTATAAAAATGGATTACTTTTTCTCCTATCTTTGTTGTCAATGGATTCCATTCTTTAATGATCTCTTAAATACATCCCGATATATTGTTGCTTAATTCAATTATTGCTTTGAGATTGGCAAATAATATCCTCTACTCCTAATCTGTAATCAGTTTGGCTTCAATTAGAGGTTTTTGAATACGATTTTAAATTATTTTAAGATTTCTAATATAGGACTACTCGCTAGATACCCACTATTTGAGGATGTAAAATCTTTGCTTTGAGTTTTGCTGCTGTTTATTCCACTTCTTAGCAAAGCATCCACCTGTGAGAATGAGTTTCAGTCTATTCAGTATGATTTGTTCTGGTTCAGTCCGCATGCCCATTGTATTGTAAATTAATGAATATATACTAAAATAACTGGTCAAACATACGAATTATATTGGCTAGCATATCCAAGTAATATTAAAATAAAATAGCAAAGAATAGTGCTGATCAAATCATTACTATTTTATTTGACATTTGTATTATTTTGCTACAATGAGTTTCAAAGAAAGTAAGGGTTTGATTTATGAACTACAATATGACATTATTTATATTGTGAATGTAGTCAACAAATCGAGTGGCTTTGATTGCTTAACACATCGTAAATAAATCGTCTGAACTTGTCATTTATGACTCCAAGGATAATGTTATGACAATCACGCTTAACAGACCTAAAGCCCTCAATTCTTTAAATTTACCAATGATCAGAGACATCACATCTCATCTCGAATAGATTGATAAACATCAGATTGCATGGTTTCAAGGAGCAGGAGGCAAATCTTTTTGCGCTGGAGGAGATGTAAAGGCATTGTTTGAGCAAGGAGCTACTATTTAGGATCGGCTTACTTTTTTCAAAGAGGAATTTATACTTGATTACAAAATTTCAGAAATGAAAGCTTTACAAATTGCTTGTTGGGATGGAATTGTTATGGGAGGAGGAGTGGGGCTCACTGTATTTGCTCCTATCATTATAGCAACCTAAAAGACCATGTTTGCCATGCCTGAAGCTAAATTAGGATTTTTCACTGACGTAGGAGCTAATTACATTCTTTCTAGATTAAGAAACAACATTGGCTTATATTTAGGTATGACAGGTACGAGATTAAAAGGATAAGATGTTTTTATTGCAGGGTTAGCTCATTTTTACATTCCATCATAAAAATTACAATTTGCTTACCAAGAAATTTGTACTCAATCAAAGCTGTGGCAAGGCGAGAACATCAGAGTTGCAGTCTCTAAGATATTGCAAAAGTATCACTCTCCTCCAAACCGTGAAAAACTTGAAAATTAAGATAAAATAAAATAATTATTTAGTTTAAGTTCAGGTCGATAAATTTATCAAATGGCAAGCTCAAAAACTGATGCGTTTTATACTAACATTGTAAAACTGTTAAAAGATCAGTGTCCAGTTTCAGTTGAACTGATTTATCTCTTAATTAGGAATGCAGAAAAATTAACTCTTCGAGAATGTTTCATAATTGATTATCAGATAATTGAACATATGGCAACAAACTATGATTTCAAGGAAGGTGTAAGATGTGTATTGATGGAAAAGGGAGCATCCCCAAAGTGGAGTTATCCAACTTTACTGGATGTTAAGTCAGAGGCAGTGGATAATTTTTTAGTTCCAATTAAGAACTCAATACCTCTACCAATTTGATTTGTTCATGAATATTAATAAGTATTAGATTAAGAAGAATATAGATCACATGATAAGCTTTCACTCTAATTTAATACGATTCTTTTTCATAATTTCATGCAAAGTGAAATTTTATTCCGCCAAATCTAGTTTTTAGCCTTCGATCAGCATCATCAGCTAACAAATTTAGGACAGTTTAGCCATTATATCTTGATTACTTTTTGATTGTTTGTCAATATCAATCTTTAGAAGATTTATCTAATCCTATTTATTCTTCATCTATTTTATATATACTGAATTTTTATACTCTCCTTATCTTTGATTGGCTATGCTATCTGTTTATAACTTATTTTATAACAATTTTATCCTTTACTATTTGCCTTTTAAAAGTTAAAGTGTTTACAATGAAGAATCTTCTAATTGCTGATATTGATTCCTCAAATGCAATATTTATTTTTCATATTTTTACAGTTTAATGCAATTCAATTGATTATTTTCTTATAGTTATGAGCAGGAAATTCTTAGAGATTAAATGATTTCTGTTGATCGAATTGATTATTTCAATGTTTTAGTTAATTGCTCTTTGGTTTATGCCAGATCTACATGATAAGATTTAATGGACAAATTCAATTGGTTGATAGTCTTTTCTTGATCTGCTGTCTTCCTTATAAAAAAATTGCCTTATTGCCCTTTTTCAGCCAAGGAGTCCTTCAAAGTCATTTATAAATCACAATTTATTTGAGAGAGAGAATTTATTTTTTATTAATAATATTTTTTCTATTTTATTGATAGAGATGCAAAATTGTCGATACTTTCTTTGAGTTAAGAATTCTATTTAGTCATTTTTTTCAATTTTTACTCGCATTATTTCAAATTTTACTAAAGAGAGCTTAGAGTATTTTGGTTTTACTTTTATTTCTACTGCTAGATGTCTGTGATTTTCCTTTTAAGGGATTGTATATCGCTTTCCTGCAGATCTACAATGATCTTCAGTTTATTTTGTTTATCTACTTATTATTCCACTAAAGACTTACTTGATTTTAGTTTTAAGTTGTTATTTTATAATTTTTTGTGGGTTTCAATAAATAATTCTTTTGTTTCTGTGAGCTCCCGTTTTTGTGATTCAATAACAGTTATAGAGGCCTAAAGTTGTTAGTTTATCTTTTCCTTTTCTCTTTTCATCTCCTAAATTGTCGTTTCTAAAGATATCTTTTTTTATTGATGATCGGCTAACTATTTTCCTATTTTCTAGAGATGTTGACCTGTCTCTTTATATTTAAAAGAAATTTAATTGTATTTTTTTTACAATTCAATATTGTCTACATGAATCTGTTACATTTTTACTTTATTTGCTTTGATAATGCTTTAAAGTTCTTACTTAATTTTTATCCATTGTAGTTGTTTTTATTTAGTCCTATTTGCCAGTTTTTCAGATTCCTAGATATAATATTGGCATTTTTCACAAGTTTAAAAACTTTTTCTGTCCAATCCATCAGTGCTTTTTCTCATTTTAATTGGCTCAATCATTTAAAAAAATTGAGGCAGTTACTATTCAGATAGTTGCTCAAGGACAGCTTGTCTAAAGGGCGAGTTTTTGTCCTGAATGGTACTACTTGTATTTATCGGTGGTGAATGCTATATAATTTAAAAAGAATATCCGATATTTGCTTCGTTTGCTTCTGGCGAAGCTTTTTTAAAATTCCTGTTATCTTAAAAGCTATTTACACCTTCTTCGTCATCTGACTTTATGATTGCATTTGTTCCCTTAAAACTTGCATACTTGGTAAAATCCAGGCTCTACCTATCTGCCAGATAATCTTGGAAAGTATTTTTATCCTGAAAATTATTTCCTAACGTTTGCATTCTTTTTAAACCATTGGTTGAATCTTACTTTTGTGGGAAATTGATAATGCCCGATTTCCTTGCGTCAGAAACAAGGGAAATATTTTTTGTTTTTATAAACTTGAAATTAGCTGTGATATCTTCCAAAAAACAATTTCTCATCATGAGATAATCTACCAAGGGTTTTGGGGATTAAATGACTTTTTTAGCGAGCCATTCTCGATTTACATAGATATGAGCAGCAAAGATCATTAAAAGCTCGTCGATATTTTTTCTGTCCATCGTTTTACTGATAAGAGAAATGCTAGCTTCCATAGTAATGCAGTTTACCATAAAAGAATCCATATACTTGTCCAATCGATATTAGATGTACTTTTCAATTTTGTTATATTAGCCTTTAAAAGGCATGGTCTTTAAATAGCTGATCGTGATATCCTTTACTTTTGTAGAATTGGGTTTAAGTTCTAGAAGATAAATCACAAGAAGAGCAGCTCTATCTGATGAACAAAAGCAAAGAATAAACATGATTAGGTAAATAATTTGAGCGACCGTGTATCCCGAGGTGGCCGATATTACAGTCGTAAAAACATTATACACCACATTATAGATTACTTCCTGGTTTAACTGAAAAGTTAGCACTCCCACTAATTCGCGTAGTTAAAAGCTATAGGAATTCCATAACTGACTAAAAGCTTATTTGGTCAACAGTTTGTGCTGTGAAGTATGATTTCCATACTCTATTGATTTTTTTGTCATCTTTTTAGCCCATTTCTGCCCGATTTAGCTCATCTCCCCAAATCTCAAATTATTATTTTTAATGTATTCGCATATGTATTCTGATCCGTCTTTGCATATTTTGCAGACACGATGAGCTCTCATAACGAAATTAGAGCTATAGACTTCTCGGTGATAGTTACCACAATCAGAGCAAACAGCTTTCATGCATCGTTTGCATTGATGCTCGCGGGTGGTGATTGAAAACTTCTTTTGGCATACTTGACATTACTTTTCTGCTCCTCGTTTTAGTTCAGGATCGCTTTTTGGAAATAAGGTCTGCATAAACTCTATAATAGGAGTAATAATAATAGGCAAATGAATTTCAAAATCTTAAAGAATTTTTTTTGTTTCCATGATAGAGAAATAAAGGTCTCTCTATGATCATATTATTTATTAATTGTAGATTTATTTTTAGTTGGATATGAGTTCTTCATTCCTTATAAAATGGAGCTGATTGAGAAAACACAATAATAAACTACTTATCTTAGGGTAATTTGTTGATTATTTTTCTTAAAAAATGAGAATGAAGTTAAATAGAGACGATATTTTTAAAAATGCAAATGCATAAACACTTTGCCTCCACTTTATTGATAAAGATTACGTAATAATTATGCTATTAAAATAATTTTTCCGTTAAGTAAAAATAATGGAGTAAAAATTATTACAATAAAAATAAGCAATTGTGCCGAGTTCTTTCAGCTCCTTTATTTAAGTCCCCCACCTCCAGAGAGAGAGGGAAGAGGCTTAATAATAAACCAAAATCTATTCTACTAAAAGGGTTTTTATTACTCCAATTCATTAGACTAGACCGTTGGCCCTCGATTGCTCCAAGCTGAAAAGAGAAGAATAGAAAGAAGCTGATTACCTTCCTATTTTCGAAAAGTTTGACCTTCCTTCAATTTTTGCAAATAAACCTATCACTACTGCGAGGTTTTTGACCTAACATCCTATTGGGTAGCCTCAAATCAATTATTAAACTCCTTAACGCTAAAAACATTTAAATTAAGACAATTTGAGCGGCTAAAAGCGTAACGATAAATTAAATGCTACTACTGCAACAGCTAAAAGCTTAAAGCGTCTTTCAGTGATAAAAAAATCACGGCCTAAAGAAAAAGGACTCAGAAAGCTGTCTCATAGGGCATACGAAATTGTCTTAAATATGAAATCGGCTTCATATAAGGAAGTGGCTAATAAGTTGGTATTCTAACTTAACAAGGAGAAATAGCTTGATCCAGAGGTAAGCTAACTATTAATTATAGGGTAAAGATTAATTAAATATAAAACGGAGAGTTTATGATGCACTAAATGTGCTTATTGCCTTGGGAGTTCTTCGAAAGGATGGCAGAAGGATAGTAGGAGATCGATAAAAGACTCTATTTTCTTATTAAAGAGAAGCAAAAGGCATTTCCAAGCAATTGGCTTCAAAGTAATCCTCCATTTTGAGTAAATTACAATAAAAGTAAGATTTATAAATAACAAAAATAGCACTAAAAAAAATGATTGAATAAAACCAAAAACGAACGAAGCCATTAGAAATAATATAGTTCCCTTTCGTGGTACTTCGAAACGAAGCCTAAGAGGAAAAAATTATATAAAAAAATAGTAATGGCGAAATAGTTAAAATTATAATGAAATGGACCAAGAGTGAAAATGATTTCATCAAAACAGACACTCAATTTCTGAGCTAATTTTATCGTAATTGTGAAAAGATGAGAGAATGATTCTTTACTTTTTAGGGAAATATTGATAAATTGGGAATTATATAATCAATAGCCAAGTCTTATCATATGCCTCGGTTTATGTTTCTTATGTTTTTCTTTATGATTCGTTGATGCCTATGGAAAACTTATAGGCGAAATAAGTTAAAAATCAATGTGTGCAATACCATTTACGTTTTATGCTTCAGAAGGGGATTGTATTTTGTCGTTCTTATGGGCAGTATATTAAAGACTTTCCATCTTTCCATCTCTTAAATCATTTAGACCCAATCTATTCTTTTACTAATAATCATCAGTCAATTCTTTCTAGCCATTTATTGGAAATTCTATAATATTTTCCTGATTTTTCTAAGGTTGGTGAGTGTTTTGCTTAAATATATCTGAGATGATATTCTGTAATTTTTCATTTTCCACCTGTCTTTTTTTGCACTCCTCAATAAGAAAATCATTCTCTTTGGCTAAATCGTTTCGTATTCTCTTTAAATCATTATTTTCGGCTGTTAGTTTCTAATTCGCTGTTTGCAACTCTTTTAATTAAAAAATCATATTCTAAGCTCTTTTAATAACCTATTGATCCTTAAGCGATAATCCTTATGTCTTATTAACTTAATGCTTCTTTTCGCTAAACTTACGATAGTTTGCTGCTTAATTTTTCAGTTGATCCAATTACATTTTCAACAACTCATTTTATTCCAAAAGTTTATCAAGTTAGTCATTACTATTAGTACTATTGTACATTCGACATCTTATTGCTTGTTTTTATTATTTTTCAACTTCACTTGCAGCTATCTCTTGCCGTTGACATTCTATGATTGTTTTCATACCTTCATTTTTTTAAATTATAATCTTTTAAAGTGTATTAAACTATTCCAGCAAATGTAGGTAGTTACGGCTTATCTATTCGGATTCATTAGCATAGTTATCATAATTTTATTATTTGAGAATGATTAAATTTGAATCCATTTGAAAAATGGATCTATTTGATTTGACTAAAGCAGTCATGTCCACAATAATAATGTGCTTTTCTTGATTTTACCATATAAAGCCGCTTTTTCTTAGACTTTATAGATTAAATTATGTCAAATTAGAATAGGTACTACTTTCTATTCGATCAGCAATTTGTTTGATCTAGTTTTGCATCTCTCTCAGTTAAATGTTAAGCTATTCAATTACTTCATCTTTTTATCTTAATATTTCTCGCATGACGTCTCTCACGTCCTTCGGAAACTCTTCTGATTCCTTTAACTTACTATCTCCGATCCTTTATGATAGCATTAATTTATTTACGAAAATATAATTGGAAGTAATCATTAAAATTAAGAACCGCATAAAATGGAAGCAAAAATAAATGATCATTTAAACAGAAGCCTAAGCGAAATACAAATATGATTAATAAATCGATTGAGGGCAAATAGAGAATGATTTTGGGATTTAAAAACAATTTAACTTTAAAACCAATTTTAATATAAGATATGCCAGCTAAAAATCATTTCAATTTAAAAATATCAAATTGTACTTATCTTTCAAACAATAAAACAATGTATCTTTTCATAACAATAATCAATCATTTCTTTTTCATCGTTTAGAGAATAAAGGATGCACATTTTACGCATACCAAAAATAATTCCATTGACTTAGACACAAAAAATGTAATTTCCTATAAATTTGAGTTGACTTTTTCACTTACATTATTAATGGAAATTTGTAGAGTTTGGAAGATAAATACATTTTAGGTCAGTTTAATGTTATGCTTCTAATATTTACTTGTATTTGACTAAAGATCATTCCGTTTTAATAAATTACGTTGCAACTTTTCATCATTATTAAAATACTGCAATTAGATTAAATGAACGATCCAGATAAATCTGCCACGAATAAAGATATGACTCATCAGAGCCCCTCTTTTTGGAAAAGAATCAAAACTTTTATATGTCCCTGCTTTATTAGCAATGCTGACATTTCGGATGAATCCATCCTCTATGGTCAAGACATTAATCCTATTAATCCAGATTCAAAAGCAAGCTAAATCAACTAGTCTCATGCTAATTCATAACTCAAAAAATAACTATAACTCATAAAAAACTATCCTAATCGCTTTAGTCTAGGATCTTATCGCAAAACCAGCTAAGAATTCGGCTAATTTTAAACAAGTAAGAGAGAAGCTTTTCTTAATAAAAAAAATAGTCGCTATAATAAATCCTATCGAGAAACAATTAATATTGACATTGGCTACATCGATCGGATGTGTTCAGTCGAAGAGACAGACTGTCCTGTCTGTACCCTTCCTGAAAATAAGCTTTTGGAAGCTGGTCTCAACGATAGATATCTTCTAATAAAGGCATCAACAGCTAACATCAACGTGAACCTTTCTCTTCTGAAAAGGGAAGTGACTGAAAGATTGTCTAAAAAAAGATAGAGGCAATAGGATTCAAAATACAACAACTTTTAATTCAATAAATTTTGGAATCAAAGATACCTGTTTTTTTAGAAATTTGATTAAGGCATTAAAATTGATGAAAACTCATGGGCGAAACTGCCTCCTTAGCAGGTGTGTGAATATATTGCCAATAAATGCGGGGGTGCTCGAGTTATTCTCGATGGATTTGCAGGCGTGGGAGCGATAAGTATAAAAATTGCCTATATCAACTCATGCTCAAAAGTGATAGCAGCTGACTACAACTCGAAAAAACTAAAATTTTTGCACAACAATGCCAAAATATATGAAGTGGATAAGCGCATATAGCTTTTTGAGTAAGATTTTTTAAAAATATAAAAAAGGAATATCGACATTATATTTGTTCAGCCTCCTCTATCTAAATTTCAGATAATCGGTCGCAGGAGTCTCTCAATAGCTGATTTCGAACCAACGTTAGATAAAGTGATTATTAGATCATTGAAACTCGGTTCTAACTTAATGATGCTTCTCCCTCCAGAAACAAATATTGATTTATTATGCAGTTGTATCAATAAATGCGCAAGTGATCTCAAAGTCATGAAGGATTGTTGCAGTATTAAAATAGAGAAGATATATTGTCAGATGCAGATCAAGTATATTCTTGTAAGTTTGGGCCGACTTGTACAGACTGAAATTAAGTTAAATGACGAGTTAGAGTACATCTATAACAAACTCAAGAAACCAGCATAGAAATATTTTAAGCATAAGAAGGTTATAAAAAAGATAAGAGAGGATCAAGGAATGCTCCAACTATTAAATATTGTGAAGGATAGTGAGAGGAAGATTAAAAATTAAATATCCAAATTAAAAGACCACTTTTCAGAGTTTTATGTGATTGATTCTTTTTATGAATTGATTCAAGAACGACATTTGATTGCTCCTTAAAAATTGCAAAAGATAGTTAGTGAACAAAATATTTAAGGAGAAAAAAGAGAAAGCCTTATCAATAGCTTAGGCCATATGTAAGAACCTTCCTTTATGATGTCCCCCATGATGTCTCCCATGATAGAATAATAAAAAATAGAAGAGATTCCCTACAACTTCAGACAGATCGAGCAAACTTAATCTGATTATTCTCACTACACCATTAATACAGGCACGGACAAAAAAGACGATTCCTTCTTTTTGAGAAGATTCAACTCAATGAACAATAATGAGGAGATAATTATCAATAGGACAATTTACGATAGCAAAGAATCACCTGAGAAAAGTTTGAAGTCTTTGAGCTCGCACTAAATCGTTCATAAACTCAGTAAAAATAACATCTCTCAACTTCAAATAAATTCAATCAAAATACAAATCACTTAACCGACTAATAGATCCAGTAATGATAATGAATGATTCTTACTCTAATAATACACAATATCATTGTCATACAAATTATTCAACTTTCAGGATTATGTCTTTACGAGTAAATTTAAAGAGGTTGCCAAGACTTTGATATTTTGATTTGTGAACTTGGATTAGTTTGAAAAGCTTTTGCTTGCAGAGTTCAATGGTTATTGGCGAGCAAGTAAAAAAATTAATTGGGCTAGTGATCTAAAGAATTTCGAAGGTTGCCTTGATTACGCTTTAGGCTAGCAGGATCACACTGTTATCACAGTAGAATTAATAATCATAAATTGCGAATTTGGATAGATAACTGCATATATCCTCCATTTTCTTTAGCTGCGACTCTTTTCCTTACTGTTTCTCTCCATCTTTTGTGGTGCTGTTATAACTAATCAATAATTCTCCTAGAGTCTGTCTATGATCCTAATCTCGGTGCACGAGTTATGCGATTTTCATTAAGGCTAGATCAAAGAATGTCCAAGAGTTAAGTTTATAATTTAAACTTTTTATAACCTTTTCCTCCATTTAGACAAGCTAATCGAGCGGTAGCTTTTTGTGGCCAATCTTTTCATAGACCGTTTTTATTTTCAAAGGGTAAACTTAATTCATTTTGCTGGCGATGAGCATGCATTGCACTCCAATAACGTGCAGTTTAGTCGGAGCAATGGATTCTCTTTCAACCTCAAAGAAACGATCCATGAGAGAGATTCCATCAAAATAGGTCTTGCTAGTAAATTTATATGAAGTAGTAACTTCTACCATCCAATCTAACATCCTAGCTCTTAGTATTCCATCCACCTGATGGCGCTTAAGAAAATGAGGTGCTTTCAACTCATAGTAAGGTGAGGTTAAGAGTTATTCACCATAGTTTTAACAGTAAAGCTCAGTATTGCTCTTAACCTTCTCCTTTTTTGATAGGATAGTTTTAGGAATCACAGCCTGAGATAGGGATCTGTATAGTTTCTCAGAGGTTTAAATCTTTTGATTTATTGGCAATTGAAAGTCTTTCTTTTTGTTTCCATTTTGTAGATGGTTCTCCTTTTCATAGAAGGCCTTTCGATAGCGTACCAATTTTTACATTGTTTTATTAATATATTTTTATTGATAAAGTATAATTATCTAATTAGGATTAACCCTCATAATTAATCTTTGCTGAAACTTATCATAAGTAACAGCTGAAAAGGGCGAGAAAAATATACTCGATACAAAAAAAAGCTTTAAGCGAAATAAATACTGGCTCTAAGAGGAAATTATTTTATAGATTAAAGGTTCACTTTAATTTGATCACTATGAACAAACAATTGAAAATTATTGATATTTGTCTCGGAAATGGAAAGCATCGAAACTTTTATTTTTTATTTTCTTTTATGAATATAATTAAAAAATAAATCAGTTGGAATTAGATGTCATAAAATATTATCGTTTCATATCAATAAAGCAAATAACATAGCCATTGAGGTATTGTCTGCTTGATCTAAGCAGTGAATAATAGGTTCACAGTTTTATTGGCCAATTACTGGCTTTTATCCTTTCGTAGAAGAATATTTGATATGCTTAGAATACGTTAAACTCATTATATAAATTAGATCTTTTCCATGTACGAAAATTACTATCTTTAAGCATATGACAGCTTTTCCACAAGTTTGCTTTACAGCCTCACTCTTGATAATCACATCCTTGAGGAAACAAAGCACATATATCACCAGACTGATCTTATGGAAAAAATGGTCAGCAGCAAAAAACAAGAAAATGTAAGTCTAAAATGCATGACAACAGTAACTTCAGATATTTTCGAGCTGAAAGATGGCTTGAATCACAGTTTTGATCATTCTTAAGAACCTTCTATTGATCTATTAGAGTGCAGTCAAATGAAAAGTTCGCAGTATTTTGACTTCCGATTGAAAAGAACGCAATAAGAGAATGAAATCTTATAGGAAGTTCAAAAGAAATGTTCAGAGAAATGTTTCCTAAACGTCAAAAATATTTTGCAACGAAATAAAAAAATGGTCATGTAGCTCAAGAAACAGCTTAATTAAATTGCAGCGAGCAAGAAGTTAGGAGAAAAATTCTTAAAATGCAGGCAAGAGAACATAACATTAAAAACTGAGCAGGTAAAAATCCTCAAAGATATAAAAGCATCAGAAGCTGAAAAATAAAATTTAAAATCTCAGTAGTAGAAGATTTTTAAGAAGTAAGCCGCTATTTTGAAGAGATAGCAGGCTGTCGTCATGAAATAAAAAAAATTATTGGACATGAAGAAGAAAATCCAGTCTATCTTTGATGCTGTTGGCAAAGATGTCTCAGGTGTCGTGCAAACCATGGAGCAATACAAACAAAAACTGAATGCATCTGTCAACGGATCTGCTGCTTCTACCGTTGAGCAGGTCAAGGCAGTCAATTCTGCATGGTAGTCGTTTGGTCGTTCTTTCCAATCTAAACTCGAAATATGATGCTTGACTATTTTTTATTTTAAATTAACTATCATTAAAATGCTTTTTGAACTTTGATGCATGTCTGTTCAAGCAGCATCATCAATGAGTTGTTTGTTTGCCTTCTCAACTTCCGTTCTTCCTCTATTTAATTTTATAATTTTTGTTGAATCTCCTTGATCATGGTTTCTATTTTGCGGCTGGTTTGTTCTCTTCCTTTCCTCTGTAGTTCAAGCTCTCCATACATTTTGTTTAGTTCCTGTTCGATGTTTTCTGTAATTTTAGTTGTATCTTCCTCTCTCCTTTTCTTCTCCTCTTAAATCGTCTGCTCCAAATCACTCAATTTTTTCTAAATCCTTATGGTGATATTTTAAATAGTTTCACCTTTTTCTGAAGTAATACTTTCCATTGAATTGCAGATATCCAATAATTTTTAATCAGATTTTTTAATCCAGTTATCTCTATACTCCTCTCGACTTAACTTCTCTTCTTTTATTTACTTATTGATAGTCTCTTCAAGCTTATTTAACTTTTTTTATACCGTCACATCTATTTCCTGTTTATGCTATTGCACTTGTTTTATTTATTCTTTGGCTTTTTATATTTTTTAAACCAGAATTTGCAACTTTTGCTGGCTAAAACTTTTATTGCTCGATAGCTTATCGTCAAGTAAATTTAATTGCTACTATAAATTCTGACTGCGGAAGTGTTTTTATCGGTCAATCTCATGATTAATCTATTGCCAACGCTCATGGAGCATTTTTATTTTGGATGGAGGCGAACTCAAATCGCTTGTGTTCATTATAAATCACCAAACAATTTAATTGTAAATAATATCCAAACTTAAAAGTCCAATCAATCATAACAGTGCTAAAGAGTAATTAGAAAAGTTATTCAGTAAATAATATTTAAAAATGATCAGTATTAAATATTAAATCTTTCGCTCACCTATCATTTCATCGTAAAAAATATAAGCCAAAGCCTTAAGCATAGGCCTTACTCGAGAGATCATCATCCAGTAAATTCAACTGCTACTATAAATTCTGACTGCGGAAGTGCTGTTATCGGCTAATCTCATGACTGATCTATTGCCACTTCCATACAAATTTTATATCATAAATAGTCAACCAATGACTAAATAGTTATAAATTAATAAATTCTTCTATTGATAAAAAGATGGACTATAAACCAAAACACAAGACAACCAAGTCGAGCGTAGCAGATATACAGCGACAAGAAAGAAAACTCATCAAGTAGTACGATTTCAATCGGGCAATGCTGCATCAAGACATTCTTCGCAAGTAATACTAAAAAGATGCATTTCTTCAGAAGTTTAGTTGGGAGAAAGAAGGTAAATTTCTTGTCTATAAATGATACTATGATTCAGATATTACACTATTATTACTATAGAGATTAAATTATGAATATTGATTGAAGGATAATCAAGCGATGAATCAACGCATAAATTCAGCAAAATCAGCTTTGAAGTTAGACGATTTCTGCAATAATAACGCTGATATCGTCAATTTTTCCACATTTAGGCACCACTTCGCCTTGCTTTAATGCCTTATGGTAAAATGGAGATTCGTACTACTCTAATTGATAGTATTATTTGGCTTTACGAATAATGCTTTTTGTCTTTTGTACGAGATCATCTCCAATAGACAAAATTTCAGTTTTGAGTTCATCCGCATGAACATTATCCCATAGCCCATCAGATGCCAGAACAATCAGACATTCTCCCACTTCTGAGTAGTTAAATTGATTGTAGCTCCCCTTAAACACATCTGATACAATTTATTCTTAATCTGAGTCGCTATTGTGCTTATCATTGTTTTTATTACAGAATACTTGAAAGGGAACATTAAATGAACGTTGCTGCTATTGCGCTAAAATGACTTCCCCATTTTTCTTAAATAAACCGAAGATAGAATCTCCAATATGGTAGCTTCTGACAACCCCAGTAAAAGGATGTAAGGTCAAGATGGAAAGAGTGGCTGATCCTTTTTAATTATTTTTTTAAACTGCTCGAATTGCAAGTTCCTAGGGTCTCTCTATAAAATAGAGTTCCTTTTCTTTTTCGTTCTCCATCGTCTCTTTTACTATTGATATCAACTCACGAGCATACACTCCAGAATCTATGCCCATTTTAATCCATCCTCCCACCCCATCTGCGATAATCAAAATATTTTTGGAGACAAAAAGAGCATCTTCCCCTCCCTTCCAAGCCTTATGTGGATGAGGAGCTGACCCCCAAGCAAGTTTAAATTAATACCTTTTGTTTTTTTCCTGTTTTTAAGAAGTGAAAAATATTTTTTTGCGATTTTACTTATTCATTTGAAAATATTTACTATTACAACAGAAAAGTAAGGAATTAGCAAGATATGCATTAATATTAATAATTCTATTTGGGCACAGTCATTAATAACTAAATTATATCGAGCTAATGAAACTATTAGCTTTAGTCATTGCTATCTTCGCTTTAGTCATTCCAATGCGGACTTACACCTACACCGTCGCACAATAATACTTCACTCAATCTTTTACGGATAATGATTTCGTCGCTTGGAATCCTTTCGGAGCAAATAATCCTATGATGAAAATTTCTAATTGTTCGAGTAACCGCATTTTTGGTGGTAATGTCTGATCGATATAGGCTATAACGTATTTATAGGAGACCTAACTAATCCAAACGGTATAGTCCGCACATGGTCGGGGCTTATCAGCCATTATTCTCTTACAATCACAGCTAAATTATACAAGATCGATTCGTGGGTTAATAGCAGCCTTTTTGTGTTGGTCGACGGAGTTTCTGTCCAAGTCTACACTTTTACAAGTCAAAACGGAGGAACAACAAATTTATGTGGCAATCCTAACCCAATTTCTGATAGCATAAATACCAATTTTAACGAAGTGATTAGTTTTTTAAATGTTACTATCCCTCACAGTAGTTCAACTTTAAATATCACAATTATTAGCAATCTTGTAAGTAGTGCAGGAGCTTGGGGTATCAGAGAGTTAAGCATTACTTTATCAGCCTGTGATCAATCTTGCCTGACATGCAGCAACTCATGTAATTAATGCTCTAAATAGCTTCGTGCTCTTCGTGTAACTCGATCGGCGGACTCACTTTAGTTGGAGGTCTTTGTGTCTGTCAAACTGTAGGAACCTACTTACAAAAAATAACTTCTTGCAATTTAATGCCTTGTGCGTTATGTGTGAGTCTTCCTTGTTCGAATGGATAGTATTCTTTCCTTAATCGAGTTATTTGTCCAATATTACGGGTAACTGTTAACCATGTCACGTTGCTTGTAGCCAATGCATTAATCCCGTCAACAGTCTATCAACCTGCTCAAGCTGTGCTACAGGATTTGTAGGTAATCCTCCTATAACAATTTGCACTTCCTGCAACACTGGTTGTGCTTCTTGCACAGGCTCATTATCAACCAACTGTAATGCTTGCCTCTACTCGTATTTCTTTTATAGCCCTACTAGTTCTTGTCTTAGCGCTTGTCCTGTCGGCTGGTACTCTTAGGAACAAACAGCTAAATGTTTCGCTTGCATTTCTCCTTGCTTAACTTGTCTCGGTAACAACGGTGGCAGCTATTACTGTCTTTCTTGCGTAAATGGTACATATTTCTACAACTATTCCTGCTCTTTTACATGTCCAAATTCTCTATATGGATACAACAATTCCTGTACTAATCTATGTCCTTAAGCAACGTATCTTGATTCAACTTTCCTCATCTGCATCGGCTGTATTGCTAACTGCAAAGAGTGTTCTAATTCAACAATTTGTTTAATTTGCCAATCTTTTGCCTTTAATTTAGCAGGAATTTGCTACGCAACCTGCCCAGGAAATTATTATGGCTCGACGACAACTCAACTTTGTATCCTCTGCCACTCCTAATGTCTTACTTGTGATGGCCCATTTAACGACAACTGTTTATCTTGTCCTGGAATAGCAGTTCTCTTACAAAACAGTTGCTATACCACTTGCCCATCATATACTTATTCTGCTCTCTGCCTCTTGTGTGATACCAGCTGTTTGAGCTGCCAAGGAGCAGGTCCAAACTCCTGCCTAAGCTGTGCATCCCCCCTTTTCTTTAACTTAAACGAGTCCAGTTGTGTTAGCAGCTGTGCTCAAGGGTAATTAAGTTTTAATCACAACATGACATGTTTGCTATGTTAAATCGGATGGGTTGCTTATTTCTAATAATGTGTTAGATGCAATCCAACATGCTTAACTTGCAATGATATAAGTTTTCTTTCATGTACAAGTTGCACCAACTCTAAATTAGTTGGAGGCACCTGTGTCGATGAAAGCAATCCATCAATCATATATTCTCCCAGTCAATCTTCATCTCACTCTTTAATGAATGTTATTTTAGGTCTTGCAATATCGCATTTTCTGTTTAACATATTTTTATAGTTCCTGTTCAAGTATAAAACTAATCTGCTAATTACTATTGAATTACTCCAAATTCTTTCCTATACATACTACCTAACAATTTAAATGAATACTTCCACTCAAAGTACTGCTCTTTTCTTATTTTATACAAATTTTGTATCATTCATGGAAATCATTTCTATCTCTCCACATTCTTCACTTCCTACAAAATTTTTACTGATGGGGAAAACTGGCTATTTCATAGCAGATGCTTTTGGTATAAACATAATCATGCTTAGTGTTTGTATAATTTTTATTGGCGTTCGATTTCTCAGCAAGAGATCTCCGTTAATGCTAAAGGTATACTCTAAAATAAACCCTTATTTGATTACTTATACATTCCGGCTTGTGTTCTTGTAATTAAGTCTTGATATGATGCTTTATCTCTATTGTTTCGATCCTTATTCGACATTAGGTATTTTATCCTTAATATTACTCATAGTCGATGCAATAGTGATTTTGGGAGCATGCAGATGGAAAATTAAAACTGAAGAGGATGGATCTCAGATAGCATTATTTTATTTCAATGAAATAGGAGAAAAACATGAATTAAATGAAAATCAATAAATTGAATCGAAGAGTTAGCAAAACAATATTCAGAATAAGATAAAATCTCATGCGATATTTCCATCAATCATAAACTACCTCTCAAAACTGCCTCTTGCAATCACGATTATTATTTTCATTAGGAACTCAACCACACAATCTATCTGTCTTATTATATATTTTTGCTTTTATCTTTTCCTTTCCATATTGATCCCCTACCGCAGAAAGATATACAAAATTACGACTTACTTGAGTTGTGGTGTCCTGATATTAAATGCATTTATTGTTATTTTGGTAGCCCAGAAGATTGTCAACAGTTATGCTTTGTAGGTTATATGGCTATTGGCTTTAGTCTTCCTTTTCTTCCTCTCTTTCCTGCAACTTGCCACAAATTATTAATATCTTATCCAACTATTTTATCAACTTGTAAGTGAGAAAGATAAAAAAGGAGAGGAGATGCAGAGCAAAAATGAAGAATCGCTTAGTAATCTCACCGAAATGCAAATAAACAGTACAATTCTGCCCATTAATTCCAAGGTTATAAAAAGTGGATAACTTCAATCCACTGTCATATTCGATATAACATAAACAGAAGAAGGTGAATAATTAAAGGGAAGTTTAAAGCAAGGAAGTTCCTATTTGTATCCAAGAGGTAGTAAATATAGCAGTGACAATAAAAGCATAAGACTGGACCTCAATTTATGATCTTATCCTTTATTATATGGCATCAGTAGTTATATTACCAAAATAAATCATACTTTGTAGGTAGTAACTACAAAATGACATCTATCAAATAATATCACATGGGCAGTACCTCTTTCCGCTGAATTTCATCTTTTACCATTTTGTATTTCTACTCAGTCCTTTATTTTTATCTGATTAGATTACTGTTATGTACCATTTTCTGATTGTCAACTTCCACCAATTTCTTCTTCTTTTATATTATTTGTAAGTATTCAGTTTTTTCTTTCTATAGTTCAATCAAAGAGTTTTCAAGGAAAGTCTTATTTTCCTCAAAGCTTTTCATCATGGACAAAAAAGTATTTTTCTTTCCTTAGGCCTCGTCGTGAATGTCTGTTATCATTTGATGCATTTTACTACGTTTTTATCGCAAGTCACTAATCTCCTCTTCGTATTCCTTTCGAATCATGTTTGTGTCGACCCCCTTCAATTTCTCTTTCTGTTTTTGACAGATCCGCTTATAAAATTTGCGCTGATACTCTAGATGTTCGATCACTGGTTTATTATTCTTGATGATATTAGTATGCTAGTGGATGAGACATTATAGTTTGTGGAGATAAATGTCTTCACGAGATCGTTGATTATTCGAGTTCGAGAAGGAGGGATAACGAGAAAGTTTGGATTTGCTTTCGTTATTATTTTCCCTGATCTCGGCTCGCATTTATGAAAGCGACATTCAATCAAATATATCGGTTAGTAAATTATATCGAATTGAATCATCTGGGAAGCTCGTAGTTTCGACTGAAACTAATATTTGTGCTCTCATTTAGATGCAATTTTTAGCAGATGGAGTGACCCCTATAGTACTTCTTTTTGCGAGGGACAGGATCATCAGGAAAAGTGGACTTAGGCGGATCATTTAAAGGCTGATGCTCTATCAGTTTGCGTTGGAGTTTGCTGAGTTATTCGATGGTTTAGACCACTGTATTAAGTTTATGATCATGATCATCTTTATATTTTTAAAATTTATGCTCCAGCATACGGTTCTCTATAGAAACCTTTTAATTTTCCTTATTTTCCCACCTTGTCAATGTTTTTTGCATTTTGCTGAAGTCATCATCCATCACCTCCATTCTATATTTACCCTATTCTTCTACTTTACTGATTGTACTACTAATTTACTTCAATCGTTCTTTATTTTACCAGCAAATATACTTCATTTCCTCACCTAGTTTTTACTGATTGCTTATCTTTTATGAATTTTGAGAATATTTACTAAAGCAAAGGGTTATCTTTGATTCACATTCCTGAAGTCTTAAAGTTAATAATTTTATCGTTTAATTCAAGCTTTCGATCTTTTTATCACACTGACAAGTTTGTTGTACAAAACCTCCTTCACCTTGCTCATCCACATATACATTACTAGTGTACTGCTTCTTAATTAGGCTTTGAGTTGCTTTACTTCGAGGTTTAGATATGTTAACTTGTAAATCATTAATTGGTTGAGAATCGCACCGAACACTGCTTACTAACAAACTTTAAAGATCTGAATTATTGTTATTTTCCTTTTCATAATCAAAGGCGTAGAGAGTAGATGGCGCGTATCCTTTTTTCTGCATAATTTTGCAATTCATTTATCGATTTATCCGGTACTAAATAATTAATGAAGTATAACTTGATACAAAATACATATCATCATAGAGATTGAGAGGGATGATTAATTGGTGTTTAATTTTACTTTACTGGGATGTTGGACTAAAAAAAGGAAGAGTAGAGATGTTCATACTTGCTTTAGTAGTCATTGAGGCATTCTTGTCTGTTGCGATCAAATTCAGATTCATTTTTTGTTAATGTTGATTTTATCTAAAAACAAAATTTCAGCTTTTTTTATATATTCAATCCTTCGTCATACAAGTACTTGTTATTTCTCTAGGCCGAACCTAGAATCTTTTTATAACATTAAAAATAACTGAGCATGTGTTCGCTGTCTAAGTTTGTAATTGCCTCATCAGTCATATGGGTACGATAGCACCTTATCAATTGATTGTAAACATGTTTAAAGTACTCATTTTTCTGCGGGTGATACTTCTACTCGAAATTTTTTCGGAACTCCTTCGTTTCGAAGTGAATGAATTCTGTTAGACTGCTGGATCGTTTTTTGCTGTCCATTATAAATTAATATATCAAATGCAAAATAAATCAATAAAAGGTATATGCAATCCATAAATGACCCAGAATTTAATTGGATATAATATACGTAGATGATCAATTTTCTCATATTTAATATTTGTATATGTTTGCCATCCAAAACTACAACTTTGATGTCGACAAAGCTAGAGAAAAGAGAACAGGGGAAGAGGTCTACTTCGAAGGCAGCAAGAAGAATTAACTTAATGAAATCAAAAACTATCTCAAAACCATAGTCTCAGACCCAGACAAAGAGTACTATCGGAAAGAAGTCATCAAAAAAGTCATCTCCTATACTACATCTGGTATTGATACATCCAGACTCTACCCTTAGATGGTACTAGCCTCAGCCACGAAAGATTTAGTTGAAAAGAAATTAATTTATCTGTACCTTAGTATCTACAGTTCAGCAAATGAAAATTTTGCACGAATGGCAATCAATACATTTATGAAAGATTGCTCATCACCAAATCCAAACATTAGAGCTTTTGCAGCTAGAAATTTGTCAAACTTACGATTCAAGGGTAGGTAAGAGTATACCTATCCTATTCTTATGAATGGGCTAAATGATTTCAGCCCCCTTGTTAAAAAAAGCTGCATAATGGGACTCACTAAAATAATCGTCGAAAAGAATCGAGTCCTTGAAACACCAATCCGAGACGAGAATATTTTGAATAAATTTTATTAAATGATAAGATAGAACGACAGTAGCTTAGTATGCACAGCTATCTAGGCGATAAATGAAATTGAAGATGAAGGAATTGCAATGAGTAAAAAACTGACAAATTATCTGCTGGAGTACTTAAATAATTTTGGATAGCTTCAACTGCCTGTAATTCTCAATTACATATAACTCTATGATCCAAAAAATGATGAAGAGATCATTCACATCTTGAACACCTTGCAGAGTAAACTAAAGAGTTCATCAGCTTCAGTAGCGCTAAGCATAAGTAAAATATATCTAAAGATGAGTAAGATCAAGTCAGACTTGTCTAAAGATATCTTTTAGGCAATAAAGAGTAGTTTGCTGTCTTTTCTAAATAATGACACACCTGAAATCGAGTTTGTTGTGTTAAAGCACATTGAATACATAATATCAACGTTCAAAGCTGACTGCTTCTTCAATGATTATAAGAAATTTTTACTCGGGAACAATGATCCCACATATCTGAAAGCTATTAAGATTAACATACTCCAACTCAGCATCAACAAAACCAACATGTCAGACATTATCAACTAGTTTGCAGAGTATCTTCTTGATTAGGAAATCAGTAAATAGGCTATCGATGCACTCGAAAAAACACTTTTTGATTTCGATGAGAGTGAGGCAAAGTTTATGATAAAAACTGTTATTAAGGTAATTGACAGTACGCCGAGAACCTATATTTGCAACTATGCACTTCCTCTCATAAGAAACTATTTGAGGCTTTATCCAAAAGATTTTGCCATTTTCAGCAACATTTTTTACACTCTTGTGGAAAACGCAAAGGAAGAGGAGTCTCGATGCTCTATGATTGAGATTATAGGGGATTATGGTGAGTTTATTGAGGAGGCTATCGAATTAGTTGCCTGGAATCAAACTGACATTTCTGACAAGCTTAAGATCAGTCTTCTTAGGGCTAATGTCAAGCTTTTCTTAAAACGACCCGATGAAATGTGTAATGTTCTCTCCACTATACTCAAGAGTATCTTAATGGATGATGATACGCATCTTCATGTCAAGGACTATGCCGCCTTTCTTTATCGAGGATTGGCCTCGGGAGTCGAGGAATTCAAAACTACTTTTCTTGATTTTAGAGTGGAATCAAAATATTCTGAGAAGGTATGGTAGGAGTTAGAATTTAACTCAATGGAAATCATATTTGGTAGTAAGCAGGAGAAATGGATTCTTGATAAGCTTAAATATATTTAAGTTGAGCAGGAACTTTAAATTGAAGGAGATATCGAGGTAGAGTAATAAGAAAAGCCTGAAGTTGTAAACAAACAGGATATTGACGTTGACTCTAAATTTAAAAAACTTGAGGTTGATAATTTCGACGTTACTTTCTCGATGACAGCTTAAATATTCTAAAAATGTTGGGAAGAATATGATATCGGGTACATGATTAATAATTTAGTTCATCAATAACTAGAGTTGTAAAAAATTTAGACCTCATATCCGAGTAAAATCTCTAATAGCTATTTAAGATATGGAATATAACAGTATTGGCCTCAGCAGACTCAGAAGAATAGATAAAGCTGTATAACTACTGCAAAGTAATTGAAACAAACGGTGATTTAGGGGTGGCCTGTATGTAGTTTAACATTTTTAAGCTGCCGTAAACAATGACTCTGATGATAAAATGCGACAATGAAGAACTTGCTGGTTTTATTTCGCGTTACATCTAGGAGTTTCTCAAAATAAATTAGATCATCTGATATTCTTTGTATTTAATTGGTCAACATTTGTTTAATTGATATAACTAAAATCAGATCAATTTAAGCGTGGATATTTATTGGATATTGGTTCTATTTTTGGTACTTTAAAAATAGGCGGGGCGAGATAACTCTATTGTAAATTTCTTTTGAGTTACTCTCTCTTTTTAATTGCTCTAAGATAACAATAATATTACTCTTCAAGAGTATACTTCTTCTAATCGCTGGTCAGAGGATGATTTATGTCGGCAATATTTTATTTATTGTTTATAGATTAGATTAATTTCGACTTGGTGCTTTTGGTGGCTGCACAGTTTCCCATGAATATATGTGATTATCAAAAGAAAATAGAATATATAAAAAGAAAAAGCTTATTTAATGATTTCCTATTATTTTTGATATTTATATAGACTTTCTATTTGGTAGAATTTGCATAAAATTTATTCAAAATATCAAGTCTTATCGCTACATTATGGTACCGTCATAAATGGGCTTGTGGCTCATCTGCCTCTTTTGTCTTAACTTCAAACGGCTGCCTTCCTTTGTATCAATCTATTTAGAACTGTTGAACTTCTTTTAATTATCAACAACCTCATCGGCTGTTAAAAAAAGGGATTGCTCAGTTTAATCATACTTTAAACAGTCGAAAATTTGATTTATATCTCCACCACAATTTTATTAAATAATCTTATATGCTTCTTCTCGATCTATATCGATAACTTTCAATTCCTTTTCGGCCCTGAGATCTCCAATAATCACACATTTATCGTAGGTAAACTTAAGAGTTATAATAAATTTTCTCCCATTGATAAGTTTCACTTTCGATAATTGAAAATCTTCAGGGTTGGTACTGACAATAAATTTAAGTTCATCTAATGAGATATTTGCAAATCTCTTTTTTCTTCTTCCGATTATTTGATCAATTACTAAGGGATAACTGGTAATATTTTTTATCATTTGCTTTGTCTTTTTCCATTATTTTTTCAGCTTTCCTAATGAATAGTCAGATTTCCTGTCCTGAAGACGACGCAGCATTTTAGCATTTTATACTTCAATACTTTGACACTACTTCTTTCTGATAGTTGAATTTAAACTACCATTATTTTTCAACTAAGATTCGCTTTTTCTTTTGCCCATTATGTGCGTAATCTTTTCGAGAAGATGTCGGTTTTCTCTTTAAATTTACGTGCATTTTGCTTCCTTTTGCATTTCCTTCTTCTTGGGATTAAGAGTATGGTAGGTGTCTTTGGTTTCATTAAAATCTGTGACAGGTCTAACCAATCGTATATTTTGGCGATGTTGCTAAAGCATCCTCTCTTTTTCTATCTTCTCTAATACTTTATTCGCAAAGGGATGTCCTTTGTACATAACTTTAAAACTAATTTTATTATTATGCCATCTAACAATTCATTTTTATATTAGCTATATATGGTTTGTAATCATATTCAATTATGTTTAGTTCACCAGAAATTATCGTCATTTTGTCTCTGCAATCGATCTTCTTCCTTAAAAAAGGGACTCACTAAATCCACACTACATAATCTCAATTGTACAAGAATTAAGGTGTGTCAAGCCATTTTTGTTTATTACTGAAATAAAGATTCGGGTATACTGAAATTAAAAAATATATGGTATGACCGACTAGAATACTAATGACATAATTTTTGAACTCAGGAGATTCCATCAGCCAATCGAAAAAAATGAGAACCCTGTCTTAAGTTATGTTTACCATATAAGGTAAGGTGCACGAATAGGTATAAGATTGATCTGAATAAACTGCTAATAATTTGTCCTGCCGTAGATATAGTAAATGGTATATTTGAACAGAATGCCAAGGTAGTTAATTGATAGTAATGTAGCTAACGTGTACAAAGTGCCGCAAATAATCATAATAATGTACAGAAAGTCGATGCTGCCTCTAGCAAATCCTCTCTCTAAATTTTTCAGCATATGGTATCTGCATATATTTGAGTGTACATCATGAGCACTTCAAATATGAAGAACATATTCATTCTCTTTAGAAAAAAGAGACTGGTTACCATTCTCCACACCTGAGTCAAGCAATACTGTATCACAAAAGATGTACTTTACTTCTCCCTCGTAAATAATTCTGTTAAAATTAAAGTAGAGGTCATATCTCGTTAGATATTCCAACGATAGCAAACCCAATCCTAACAGCTATAATCCCATAATAAGTTTGGTAATTGGAGGAATATTTTGAAATAAGCCGTCAAACATTGATTACTCACGTGTTTTGTAATTATGAAATTTATATATTTCAAGGAGTATAAAATGTCACTGAGATGAGCTTATGATATATTGAATAAAATAAATAAAGAAGCTCTCATGATTCTTTCAGAGTTGACAATTATGGTC